>ERZ773130.1506-NODE-1506-length-21660-cov-3.473502_pt1 | contig 21660 bp, 17 predicted proteins | sample MGYA00511919_ERZ773130 | MGnify/ENA primary metagenome ERZ773130 (study PRJEB29015, sample SAMEA2737851) | human gut metagenome | biome: human gut; feature: human-associated habitat; material: faeces | place: China | collected 2012 ...
CTTATTAATTAAAATATTATTTTAATAGGTTTTAAAACAGCAATTTTGACAAAAATCTAACACAACACTATTAACGGCCGATATTCGTTTATATAGCTGATCTTTTATGACTTTTGGGCAATTCGTTTTGCAATAAATAGTCACATAACTATCGCATATACTGCTCTCCCACGCTTGCTCATCCAATAACCTACTTATTGATTTGCCTCGTTTCATAGGATATATTCAAATGAAAAAGGGAAGCGAAAGAGTTTCAACCCTCTTTCGCTTCCTTTTTTTGTTATATAATTCACTCCATTATGACGACTATGTGATTTGTAACATGTGCTGCTAAATGGATTGTATCATGCGAGTTTTATCAGCTCGGGGATATAGCCTCTCACTTTTCGCGGATTCTCTTCCCCCGGCAGCGTCACATCGGCATCGCGGTCTGAAAATATCATTGCCACGCGATTGCCTGTTTCGTCGTCCGTTTTAATGACTACAAGAATCTCGGCATCATCTTTTCGGTATCGGTCAAATTCGTTTCGACCTCTCCACATGGCCGGATTGTCACGCCTGAATGTCATAGCGTCACACACGTAGTTAAGCAGTCGGCGTTCGCGGTCGTCATCGGCCTTAAGATGCCCCGATGTGCGTGAGGCGTTGTCCGATTGACTTCCCTCGCAGTCACGCGAAAGGTCGGCAAATTCGTCACCGTAATATAGCGTTATCGGCCCGTTGTATCCTGCAAGGATGGCAAATCGGGTCATTAGATTTATCTCATTATTGTCGTCATAGAAGCTGTCGGCCACTCTCACTCCGTCATGGTTGGTCAGAAACAGGTTGGGCAACACATCGTCGGGAGCATAACCTCGATCGGCAGGCGATGAGTACACTCTCATTATGTCGTCCCATCCGTTGTCAAGGCCGCCGTAGTCGTCACCGTTCATCGAACCGCTGATAAGCTGTTTGCCGTCGAAGTCAAATGCGCTTTTTAAGCCTCCGTCGCGGAATATTCTTGAGCTGATGCTTCCTGCATCGCTCCAGTCCTCGCCTACCATGTATCCGAGAATGCCCCATTCTTTACCTTCGTTACGGCGTTTGTCGCAAATTTCCCTCACGACTTGGGATATTTCGCACCAGTAGTTATGGCCGTTCTGGCACAGCTGATAGGCCTGGTCAAATCGCCAGCCGTCGATGTCAAACTTGTCGATCCAATAGGTGGCGACCTCCTTGAAGTAATCGAGTGATTCGGGATACTTTACATTTCCCGTGCCTCCGTCTTCTCTTCTGTCGCTGAGCGAGGGTGTCGAGTCTATCTGAAAACCCGATGGCGAGGGTTCATTCACGCCTCCATGATGACCGAATACTCCGTCGAGAAACACGTATATGCCGCGTTCATGGGCTTTCTCAACAAGCTCCCTTAAGTCATCCTCGGTGCCGAAGTGCGGGTCAATCTTGAAATAATTGTTGGCAAAGTAGCCTGTGGCTTGAAGCTTTTCACCACCGTCGGCCTCCGAACTGTCGAATATCGGCGTTAACCATATAGCATTGGCGCCTATGCGCACGATATGGTCAAGTGCCTGAATTACTCCCTGCAGATTACCGTCTTTACGTTCCCCAGCCGGCCCCCAAAGGCTGTCATAGCCTTCAGCACCCCCTTCTCCATGGAGGAAAGAGCCGACCATAATCTGATAGATTGTTAGCGACCTCCAGTCGCTGCTCGGTTTGTTGTGTTTCGTTTCCATAAGAATTTGTAAGTGAAATAGGTGTGTGAAAATCATTATCAACAAATAACTTCCATCACGTTGCGATTGTTCATCGCAATACCTGATGACGCAACATATTTCAATTTTACGATTGCTTTCCCCTTTAAGCTAACAAGTTGTTAATCAACTACTATTTGCTAAAGGTTGTCATATTCAGTTATCGGCCCAGGCTCAAGCCAAATGTTGTCAATATTCTTATTCGGTCAGTCCTATTTGCGGGCGCTGCATAAATTAAGTAAGGGAATGCCGTCACGGCATCCCCTTACCTGATAATAAACCAATCATTATCACATTTCTTGCAATGGAAAAAGTAATTTTGCTATGTACTATTATAACATAGCATTAAAAATTTGGTTCAGGACAAGAATTATTTTTTACAGTGACAATCCTATTTTCAGCGGCTCGTTGCGCGTAAGCGTCACCGTAAGAGTGAAGTATTTGTCGGCTGATTCAGTTATCGTGCGAACTCGTCCGTTTTCGGTAACTGATTTTATATTTGAACTCTTGATTCCCGGCAGAACCAGCGTGATTGTCTTTTCGGCTGGCATTCCCGGATAATCGCCCGACATATCGATGTCGACGGTTATCGATGACTTCGATGCCGCCCCGCGGAATGTAATCAGGGCATACTCTCCGTTGTCAAGTGACGATGTTGACTTGCGGTCGTCCTCAAACATCACGTAGTCGCTCGTCACATTGCCTCGCGGATAGTAAAGCACTGTGTATCGCGATGCGTCGTAGTCGCCCGTGTTGTCCATCTCGTAATCGGCCTGAGGGATGAAAGCTCCTGCGCGAATGAGCATCGGCAATACGTTGAGGGGCGCGTCGTAACTTATTTTCGATGGCCCGTGATAGGTGACATCGGGGTTGTTGTAGTCGATCCATGTGCCGTCGGGCACTACGATGTCGCGCTTGCGGGCGCCTTGTTGCAGCACGGGTGCCACAAGCACCTCGGAGCCCCACATGTATTCATCGGTTATCGAATCGTAGGGAGTGGCTCCGTGTGTGTCGAAGTTGAGAGGACGCACCATCGGATATCCCTGCGAAGCGTTTTCGTAGGCAAGCGTATAGTTGTAAGGCAACCAACGGTAACGAGTTTTTACCAAGTCGAGCAGCTCATCGGCATATTCGGGATAGTGGTAAGGCTCGGCAAATTCCTGGGCGTGGGTGCGGAGAATGGGGGAGAATGTTCCGAGCTGGAGCCAGCGCACATATAGTTCGGGATCAATGGGATTCTCCTTGTCGATTGCGAATCCACCCACATCATGTGACATGTATGCCAATCCGCTAAGGCCCGAATTGAGCATTATCTTTATTTGAGGCTGCAGGCCTGCCCATGAGCGTGACACATCGGTCGACCATGGGAATACGCTGTAACGCTGCAGGCCGGTAGTTCCGCCTCGCATGAGCGTCATCAGTCGGGTGTCGGGATATTCGTCCTTATATAGGTCATATATGATTGAGCTCCACACATTGCCGTAGACATTGTGGTATTGACGCGCCTTCTCTCCGTTGGCGTGTACTATGGTTTCGGGATGCACTTCGGGCTCGCCGAGGTCGCCCCACCATCCGCCTACACCTTCATCGGTGAGTGTGCGGTAACGCTCGCGCAGCCAGCGGCGTGTGTCGGGATTGGCTACATCAAACATTCCTGCTTCGCCCACCCAGGTGGTGACATCGTTTATTTTGCCTTGTGCGTCATGAGTGAGCATGCCTTTTTCGGCAAGCTGATTGTAGTTGTCAATTGCACCTATCTTGTTGATGTAGGGTTGCGATATTAGTACGGTGTTGACTCCTTGAGCCTTAAGATCGGCGAGCATCTTGCGATGATCGGGCCACTGCTCCTTGTTCCATTCGAGCCGTCCCATGTCGGTTTCCTTTCCGTACCAGTATAGGTCGAGCACCACCCCGTCAACCGAATATCCGGCATTCTTGAGCGTGTCGATCACTCCGCGGGTTTCCGATTCGTTGTGGTATCCGTATTTCGATGTTATGTATCCGAGCGACCAGAAAGGAGGCAGCTCCTGTCGGCCTGTAAGTCGGGTGTATTCACGGGTAACCGACGCAAGATTGTCGGCTCCGTATATGAAATAGTATGATACCGGGGCGTCGGCCTCGGTGGTATATGTGATAGGGTCGCTCATTACCAGTTCCGCTGCGGCGTAGTCGTCAAGGAGCACGCCGTAGCCTTGGTTGCTTACAAACAGCGGGATGCATATATTCATCTGGTTTATGCGCGGATCGCCCTCGCCGTAACCGTAGTTCTGACGGTTATACATCACCAGTGTGTCGCCTTCCACATTGAAGCTGTGACCGCGTTCTCCGGCTCCGTAGAATGAGCCGCCTTTGGCCGGCACGAGTGACATTGATTTGCGTCCGTCCGATGTTGTTGTCCTCACTCCCGAGTCATAGAGCAGTCGCTCTTTTCCTCCGGTGAACGATGTTGCGCCGCTCGCAGTGTTGAGCGACACTTCAAGACCCGAAGGCAGCGTCATCACGATTTGGGAGCCGTTTTTTACGATTTTACCGTTGAATTTTTCAGCCTTCATGGAGGCAGCCTGAGTGTGGCTTGGCTTCACGCCGCGGGGAGCATTGGTTACTCTTATGATATTGTCGCTTAAGGCACGCACTACCACGCAGTTGCCGTCGGGAGTGACTGTGGTCATGGTACCTGTAGGTGCGGCATTGAGCCATACGGCGACGGTGCCGAAAATACCCATCACCGCCGTTCTGATTAGATTCAGTCGTTTTAGCATGTTGATTGTAAACTAATTCTTAAAAATAGAGACGATGCAAATATACTGCTTTTTAACAAAAACAGCAAATCAACGGCAATGGATTACAGTATATTACGATAACAGTCCCGCCCCGCTTAAAATGTGTTAACGACTTTAGAACAGGGTGAGCTGCTGGGGGTCGAGGAGGCGGAAGGTCATGCGGTGGTAGGGCGTGGGGCCGTATTCGGCTATTGCTGCGCGGTGGGCGCGGGTGGGGTAGCCCTTGTTCACATTCCATCCGTATTGCGGATATTGCTCATGCAGGTTTCTCATGTACTCGTCACGGTGAGTCTTGGCAAGAATTGACGCTGCCGCTATGTTGCCAAAGCGTCCGTCGCCCTTGACAAAAGTTTGAAAAGGGATGTCGCCATAGGCCGAAAATCGATTCCCGTCGACTATTATTGCACCGGGTTTTACGCCCAATGCGTCGATTGCGCGATGCATTGCCAGTATCGACGCCCTGAGTATGTTTATGTGGTCGATCTCTTCGGGTGTTACGATGCCCACTGCCCAGGCAACAGCCTCGGCTTCGATTATGGGGCGCAGTTTCTCGCGCCTTGCTTCGGTAAGTTGCTTTGAGTCGTTAAGCATAGGATGGCGGAAATCGTCGGGAAGTATCACAGCGGCGGCATACACCGAGCCGGCAAGGCATCCTCGTCCCGCTTCGTCGCAGCCGGCTTCGTTGCGCCCGGCTATATAGCATGTGGGAAGCATTTCACTCAACATATCCGTAACCGAATCCCGGGCGGTCGACCAGCTGTTCGGCGTAGCTGCCGAGCTTCTTGCGCAGTCGGGCTATGTTTATGTCTATAGTGCGTCGGCTCACCGGCATTTCACCCGGCCATATCGTGTCTATGATCTCGTTGTGGCTGAAAAGGCGGTTGCGGTTGTTGACAAAGAGTGTCAGCAGATAGAATTCGTTGTTGGTGAGGTCAATCAGCTTGTCGCCGATGTACACGGTCATTTCATCAATGTTGATTCTCATGTCACGGCAGGTAAGCACTTTTGCCGGCGGAGTGGGTGTGCTCATGCGGTGGCGGCGCAGCACTGCGTTTACACGGGCTATCATCTCCTTCATCGAGAAGGGTTTCAGAATATAATCGTCGGCACCCGAGTTGAGGCCGTTGATAATGTCGTTTTCGCCATCGCAGGCCGTACAGAATATCAGTGGAATCGATGTGGTGCTCTTTGTCTGCTTTAGGTGATGAGCGAAGTTCATGCCCATCATGTCGTTCATCATCACATCGATTATAAACAGATTATAGTTGGGGAGATCGGCCTGATAAGCCTCATCGACATTGCGGAACACATCAACCTCAAATCCCTCCTTCTCCAGATTGAATTGCATAAGTTCACACACCAGCGGCTCATCGTCGGCAATGAGTATGCGGCACGGTTGCTCGGATGTTGATTCTATATGCTTCATAATAGGATGCATTTTCATGAATGTTGAGATGATTTCGCATGACTGATATGACAAAGATAACGGTAAAAGCAATGTGCTACAATGTTAGTAACCGCATTGTAGCACATTTTTAACCCTTATATCACATTACAATGGCAATTCGTAACATCAGTCACGGTATTGCCACATAGATGTAATTACTTAAGCAACATGCTTGCGAAAATGGTCGCGAATCGTATCTACTACATTTATTATATAGTCGCCCATCTTTTCGAGGTCGTTGATAATGTCCATGTAGTATATGCCCGACTGATACTCGTACACCTTGTTGTTGATGTTCTCGACATTGTTGGTGCGCAGCTGATTGCGCAGGTTGTTGATTTCACGCTCTTTGTTGTAGGAGCGTATGATGGCCACTTCCCTTGCTTTTTCTACATCGCTGAGCAGCTCTATCATGTCGGTCATAGCCTCTTTCAGGTAGCCAAACATCGTGTCGATGTTCTTGTATATCAATTCGGTGAAGTCGACACCGCTCTCCTGCTTGCGTATGAGTATCTTGGCGCATCCGAAGCAGCAGTCGGCTATGCTCTCGATTTCGCTGACGATGTTGAGCATCGCGGCGATGTGGAGTTTACCTTCATTGGAGAGTCGCCCCTCGGCGCATCGGTTGAGGTAGTTGGCGATTTCGATCTCCATGCGGTCGGAAATCTCCTCATATTTCTCAAGCCGTGAGAATAGTTGCGAGAACTCCTCGCTCTTCTCCTTGGAGTGTACGAGGTTTTCCGCCATGTCGATCATGCGTTGTACGCGTTGGGCATACACGGTCATCTCCTTCTCGGCCTGGGCTATGTTGAGTTCTGAAGCACTGAGCAAGCCGGCCGATATGAATTTGAGCTGGAACTCTTCGTCCTCCTTGTGCTTTGCGGGGATTAGCTTCTCGACAATCTTCACGTACAATCCCGTGAGCCATATCATTATCGAAAGGTTGATGAGATTGAACACGGTGTGGAACATTGAGAGGCCAAATGACACGCTGAACTGCATCATGGCGATCTTGGCCAGCACTTCATGTCCTGCCGGAAGGCTGCCGGCAAAGAGTTGGTTGTATATGTCGGGCTGTGTATCTTCGAGAGTATTCACGTAGGTAAACAGAGTTTCCGGATTGCCTTGTCCGAAGGCTTCGGTTATCCACACGTTGAGGTTGACAAACGGATAGAACACACACAAAGTCCATATTATGCCGAGGGTGTTGAACAGCAGGTGTCCCATCGCCGTTCGTTTTGCCGCAACGTTTCCGCTCATTGACGCGAGCAGCGGCGTTATGGTGGTTCCTATGTTGCTGCCGAGCACTACGGCACAGGCAAGGTCAAATGATATCCATCCCTTGGTACACATTATAAGTACTATGGCGAATGTCGCCGCCGACGACTGGATGACTGCCGTGACTATTATACCCACAAGCAGGAACAGCAGCACTGAAGTGAAGCCCATCGATGCGTAACGCTCGAGGAAGGCAAACATTTCGGGATTGCTCTGAAGGTCGGGGACATAGTCGCTTATCATGTCCAGACCCATGAACAGGAACGAGAAGCCTATCAGGAACTCGCCTATGGACTTGGTGCGGCTTTTCTTGGAGAAGAGCAACGGGACTGAACATGCTATGAGTGGGAGAATGAAGAGCGATGTGTCGACTTTGAATCCGAACAAGGCTATGATCCATGCGGTGAAGGTCGTACCCACATTTGCTCCGAAGATGACAGCCATTGATTGGGCCAGCGTCATCAAGCCTGCATTTACGAAGCTGACTACCATTACGGTGGAGGCCGACGAGCTCTGAATCAGGGCAGTGATGGCAAAACCGGTCAATGTACCTGTGAATCTGTTGCGGGTCATTGCCGAAAGGATGTTACGCAAGCGGTCGCCCGCAGCCTTCTGGAGGCCTTCGCTCATCACTTTCATTCCGTAAAGGAATAGACCGACGGAACCGAGGAGAGCTAAAAAGTCTAATAATGTATAATTCATACTTGAGGCATCGAAGTCGTTGGTGAAAGTCTTCTTTGTTTCCAACGACAAAGATATAATAAAAGTTCCTTATTACATAAATTTGTTAAATTTTTGTGATATAAAATTTTCTATATGGCTGTTGCGACACCCGAACTTAATAATTCTCTCAAGCGTTCTTAATCGTAAGTATTAAAATGTCTTGACGATGAAATTCCGATTCTTTATTTGTATTGCGGCTATGATGGCGTCGTTGACCGCATCTCGCGCCGATGCCTGTTCCCGCATCCTTTATGTGGGCGAGGATTCTCTTCGCATAGTGGGGCGTTCGCTTGATTGGAAAACTCCCATACCTACCAACCTATATGTCTATCCGCGTGGAATGGCCAAGGTTGGCAATGTCGGAGATAACGTAGTGAAATGGACTTCACGTTACGGTTCGGTATATGCTGTGGGCTACGACGGCGGAGTTACCGAAGGTATGAATGAAATGGGGCTTGTTATAAACGGCCTGTTTTGCAAGGGTACGGTTTATAACAATGATTCTACTGCCGGCAGGCCGGGAATGTCGCTTGCCGTGTTTGTGGCATGGCTTCTCGACATGAACGCAACGACACCCGAAGTGGTGAAGGTGCTGAAGGAGCACAATTTCGACATATCGGGAGCCACTTTCGACGGCGGAACGGTGTCGGCTCTGCACTGGGGTATAACCGATGCTCAGGGACAAAGTGCCATATTTGAGTTTGACCACGGAACAATCAAGGTTTATGAAGGTGAGGACATGAAGGCTATGACCAACGACCCGTCCTATCCCGAAATGCAGGCTATTAATGACTATTGGATAAAGGTTGGCGGCGAGAATATGCTCCCCGGAACCGTAAAGAGTCCCGACCGGTTTGTGCGCGGATACTTCTTTGACGGCCATGTTGAGAAAACTGCCGACTCCGACCTCGGACTCGCCATAATACGAAGCATATTGGTAAACGTTTCGGTGCCTTATACCTATCGTCTTGAAGGCGAGCCTAATGTTTCATCCACTCAGTGGCGTTCGTTTGCCAACCTCCGCGACCGACTTTACTATTTCGATATAGTGACCAACCCCGGCATATATTATATCGACTTGAAGAAGTGCGATTTGCGCCCGGGTGCTCCGGTAATGAAGCTTGACACTTCCAAGTCGAGCGTGATGATAGGCGATGTCACCGACAGCCTTAAGCCCGCCGATCCGTTTAAGCCGATGTATTGATTACCGGCCGAATGAAACCCTATTCCGCCCGGACTCGGAAAATCCGGACGGAATATTTTTATAGCTCATGTATAGCTTCGCTGTCGATTAATAGTGCTATTTTTGCATTACATTAAATGATTTAGTTGATGAAGTCACTCTTGTCCAGGCTTAGATTTGCTATTGCCGCATTGGCGTTGCTGTGCTCGGTCAGTGCCGTTGCGCATGACTACGCAATGGCCGATTCAGCTGTGGTCGACACTATTTCGGCACCTCACGCAAAGTGGTATCGCCAACTTATCGACAACGGGTTCCACATAAACGACCCCGACATCAATTACCCGCGATTCTGGCGATGGTGTGTGGATGTCTACAATTGGGGCGACCGCACCTTCAACAGCTATGACCCCGATTACGTTGTGGGTGCCGGGAAAAACTGGAAGGCGGGATTAAAGAGCTACAACTGGACCGAAAACTATACGCTGCTGTTCCCTCACAAGCTCCGGGTCAACATGGTGTCGGACATTTTCAGCGATGTCGGTGCCTATCTGTCGTTCATGGCCGTAAGCGTAGGCTACACTCTTAATGCCAACGATGTATTCGGCCATCCTGTGGCCAATCATCATAATTTCGATTTCAATTTCTGCTGCGCCCTGTTCTCGGCCAACCTGAATCTGGCTTCGACTTCCGGAGGCACTCGCATAACGCGCTTTGGCGACTACAACAAGGGCGAGCATCTTTCGCAACGGTTTGACGATGTGTCGCTGTCATCGGTGGGAGGCGACATATATTACTTCTTCAATCATTCCCGCTATTCCCAGGCAGCCGCTTACTGCTACTCCAAATATCAGCTCCGAAGCGCAGGGTCATGGATTGCAGGCGCGGCGGTGACCCATCAAAAAATCGACATCGACTTTTCGGGACTGCCTGAGGATATGCTTGAAAAGCTCCCCGGCAGCTATGAACGGTATCGCTTCCACTACACCGACTACGGCCTTATAGGCGGTTATGCCTATAACTGGGTGCTTCATCCCAAGCGGTGGCTGATAAATGCCACAATTCTCCCGTCGATAGGTTACCGTCACTCCTACGAAGGAGCTACCGAAGGGCGCAAGGACATGTTTTCAACCAATGTGCGAGCAATGATGTCGGTGGTCTACAATCATCGAAGCCTTTACGCATCGCTTGTCGGACGATATGACGGACACATATATTATAAAAGCGCCTACACATTCGTTAACTCCAATAATTCGGTTACATTCAACGTGGGATTCCGTTTTTAACCCATCACTATCGTGACGCTCCATTTTTAACATCTTCAATTGTGATTTTGGTATAGTGTTATTAATAGATATTCAATATAATTTAATATCTTTGTAAATAATTATTTGAGCACCCAAGCCTGCTAAACCATTTGTATTTCAATTACATAGTGGTTTGATAATGTAGTAGCCGGTTACAATCTGTAACTTTGTGTGTTAAAATAATTACAGTTTAATTAACAATCAAACCAAGTCATTATTATTATGAAGAGACTCCTTCTCTTGGCCAGTGCTATCTGGCTCATGTGTGCAGCGGCGATAGCCGCGCCGGATGATATCAAATGTAGTGGCGTAGTAGTCGATGAGCAGGGCGAGCCTATCATCGGTGCTACAGTGACCCTTCCGGGAACATCCACGGCCACTGCTACCGATGTCGACGGCCGTTTTACCTTGATCGTGCCCCAAGGCAAGAAACTCAATATCACTTACATCGGATACAAGCCCGTTGAGGTTGTCGCAAAACCCGACATGGGTACAATACCTATGGAGGTTGAGGCCCAGATGCTTAAGGATGTCGTGATAACTCAGTCGGCTGCCCGTACGCGACTTACTCCTGTGGCTGTGTCGACTCTCGGAGCGCAGACTATCGATGTCAAGCTCGGTAATCAGGAACTCCCCGAAGTGCTGAAGACTACACCCGGTGTGTGGACAACACGTGACGGAGGCGGTTTCGGTGACGCTAAGACCAATATGCGCGGTTTCAAGAGCCCCAATGTCGCTGTGATGGTCAACGGTATTCCCATCAACGACATGGAGTGGGGTGGTGTTTATTGGTCCAACTGGGCCGGACTCGGTGATGTCGCTGCCAATATCCAAACCCAGCGCGGACTTGGTGCCACTATCGTGTCGACTCCCTCGGTGGGCGGTACGATCAACATCACTACCCGCACTATCGATGTTGAAAAAGGTGGTAGCGTGTGGTACGGAATGGGTAACGACGGAATGAACAACTTCGGTGTGAAGGTGTCGACCGGTCTTATGAAGAACGGATGGGCTATAACCGTGCTTGCTTCGCGCAAGTGGGGCGACGGATACATCCAGGGTACTCCCTTCAACAGCTACAACTACTTCGTGAACGTGTCGAAGCGCATAAATGAAAACCATCAGTTGGCATTGACCGCTTTCGGTGCTCCTCAGACTCACTACAAGCGTGACTCCAACTATGGCGGTCTTACAATTGACGGCTATCAGACCTATGCAAAGCGCTATATGGGTAGCGAAAGCATGTACCGTTACAACCCCACATTCGGTTACGACAATAACGGACAGATGCGTAACTCCAACTATAACTACTATCACAAGCCTCAGATTTCATTGAACCACATCTGGAAAATCGATGAAACTTCTTCACTCTCATCGGCTGTTTACGTTTCTCTTGCCAACGGAGGCGGTTACAGCGGTCAGGGTTCGGGCCTCGACGGATACACCTACTCCGATTGGCGCGGTGCCCAGTACGGTGAGCTCAACATGAAGTTCCGTCGCCCCGACGGTACATTTGACTACGGTGCTATTCAGGATCTTAACGCAGCAAGTACCAACGGTTCAAAGCTTGTAATGTCGGAGTCAATCAACTCGCACAAGTGGTTTGGACTCGTATCGAGCTACAAGAAAGAGCTTGAACTCGGTCGCAACAAATTGAATTTGACCGGCGGTATCGACCTCCGTTACTATGTCGGCGATCATAAGAACAAGATTAACGACCTATATGGCGGTGAATACTTCATCGACTACAGCACACGTAAGGATGTTGACCCGCTTTTGAACTCGGCTGCCGCCAATCCCAACTGGAAATACGAGAAACTCGGCATAGGTGACATCGTTTACCGCAACTATCTCGGTTACACTGTACAGGAGGGTATCTACGGTCAGGGCGAATACACAATCCTTGACGGTAAGTTCAATTTCGTATTGTCGGGTGCCCTTAACAACACAAGCTACTGGCGTCGCGACAAGTTCTACTACGACAAGGCTAACGAAAAGTCGGAAACTGTCAACTTCATCGGTGGAACCATAAAGGGTGGTGCCAACTATAACATTGACGATTTCAACAACGTATTCTTCAATCTCGGTTACATAAGCCGTGCCCCCTTCTTCTCGGGAGGTGCATTCCTTAACTCGACCAACTCCAACGCCATCAACAAGGATGCCGTAAACGAAAAGGTAATGTCCTATGAAATCGGTTACGGTTACAACTCACGCACATTTGCTATCAGCGTAAATGCTTATTGGACCAAGTGGATGGACCGCAGCGGATTGTCGCGTCGTGGTGAGTTCTCTCGCGCCGATGGTACATTCTATATGAACATGACCGGTGTCGACGCTCGTCACATGGGTATAGAGATGAACTTCAACTGGATTCCTGTAAGATGGTTGAATGTCGAAGGTATGATTTCATGGGGTGACTGGATTTGGGACAGCAATGCCAACGGTTACTTCTACAATCAGCTTGGACAGCCTATCCAGAATCTTACCGATGGTGCTCTTGCCGACGGTATCGGTGCCGAAAACCACTTGAAGTCGACCCTCAACCAGAAGGGTGTGAAGGTGGGCGGTTCGGCTCAGACCACCGGTTCGCTTTCATTGACTTTCCTTCCCTTCAAGGGATTCCGCATCGGCGGTGACTGGGTGATGAATGCCCGCAACTACAGCGACTTCTACATTTCGCCCTCTTCGCTCGGAACAAAGGCTATCAATGTCAACGACCTTTGGCAAATTCCCTGGGGACAGCAGCTTGACCTCAATGCAAGTTATCGTTTCAAGATTGGAAATGTCAATGCCACTCTCTACGGCAATGTCTACAACTTGTTCAACTATAACTACATCATGGATGCCCAGACTCCTACCTCGTCCAACGGAACATGGCAGGAAGCTTATAGCGTATTCTATTCATTCGGCCGCACCTACACCGTTCGTATGAGAATTAATTTCTAATATAAAATTGCGAAACGACAATGAAATATAACAATATATTCAAGAGCATGATTATCGGCGCAGCCGTAGTCGCACTCGCTGGTTGTTCGGAAAACTCCTGGAATGAGGATTATCTCGACGGCTTTGAAGTGCCTCCCGTAAGCTCTAACGTGGAAACTTTGGACTATACGCTCACTGCCGACGATTATAAGAATGTAGCAGCTAATCCTGCGAATGTTGCGTTGGCTAAGTCTAAGGGCTTGAGCAAGCAGCTGTCGGCAGTAGGCAGCAACGGTTACTTTACCGATGAAATCCCCGCAAAGGATTACCTTCCCGCCTACATGGATTCAATCCTCTTCCCTTACTTCGCTCTTAACGACGGTTCGGCTATAAATCTTACCTACAAGCAGGCTCAGGCTGTGCCCGAGCTTATCACTCAGGTTGATGCCGCCGAGATGGCTACCGTGTCCGACGACGAATACAAGGAAGTGTGGGGAAGTACCTCTGCCTATGCCAAGGCTTTCACCCCCGAGCGTCCCGCTTCAAGCTATCTGCCTCGACTGCTGTCGCAGCGTTTCCCTGAGGCTGTTTCAGGCGACTACGTATTGATTTCCTATAATGAGGCTGAGGTTGAGCCCGACTTTGAGAACGGTGTAATCACTCCCATCAAGGATGTCAAGATAGGTGAAACCTACAATGTTCAGGGCTTTGTTACCGCTATATGTGCCCAGGGATACATATTGAGCGACGACTCCGGAAGCCTGCTCGTGTATGTTGGACGCGACTTCGTGGCCGACAATTATAAGATAGGTCAGATGATTGCATTGAACGGCACCGGCTCGAAGTACAACGGCGGCCTGCAGATGTCGATAATTAGCGAAAATGTCGTGGGTAGCGAAATCTATGGCTATCCCGCTCCCATCGAGCTTGACGGAGCTGCAATGAACACCTATCGCGATGAGTTTGTAGCTGCCAACAAGGAAGGAAAAGGAAAGATGGGCATATATGTCAAGTTCACTGCCAATGTCATTTCTACCGGCAACTACACCAACTTTGTAGTAGAAGGCGCCGAAACAAAGTGCAGCGCTTATCAGCCCACCGAAGCCACCAAGGCTCTGTTCACCAAGGGCGAGGATGCTGTGATAACCGGCTACATGATGTCGGTGAATCTCGACCGAAATACCGGCGAGCCCACCTATCTTAACTTCATCATCACTTCGGTTAACGGTACTGCTACCGCTCCCATGGCCGAGGACAACCCCTATGTTCCCGCTCCGACTCCTGTTGAGTCAGTTCCCGCCAACTCATTGTACACTTACAATGGCTCGGCTTGGAGCTTGGCTTCAAATGTAGTTACGCTCACCAACGACGACTATATTGCAATGGGCCAGAAGTATGGCAACCTCTCGGGAACACTCCCTGAAACATTGCTCCCCGTATTCCTGAAAAACAAGTTCCCCTATGCGTTGGCCGACGATGTGAAGTATGTCGCCTACAAGTACTACGGCTCCGACAAGAGCACTACAGTGCGTTGCAAGGAGCTTACCTACAACGGCAGCGAGTGGGTGATGAACACCAATGTGGATGTTGTTACCGAGCAGTATGTAAAGACCAAGGGCTCTTGGATGTTCAATCCCAATGTCACCATATCGATTCCCAATGTCCGTCAGTCGGAACCCGGACTCACCTTCTATCAGACTACTGTAGACTGGGTTAAGGCTAACGAGGGCGAAGGCTATATCGACCGTGGCAATTCGGAATTCTTCTCGGGATGTTCGGCTTACTACTGCAATGTCAACCATGACATATCGCAGGTTGAGAAGTATGCTTCAAGCATGTGGCCCGACATGACCCAGAGCGTGGTTATTCCCAAGATGCGCGAAAACTTCCTCTATGTCACCATGCCGGCTACCTTGAAGGCTCTCTATCCCGAGGCCAACTTGATCGACGGCTACACCCAGCCTATTGTTTACGAGATTGATTACGTGACCTACTACGGTTCATCGGCTTATGATGGACAGAGCGGCAATGTCAACGACACTGTACGCTATGAGGTGACCGGAAAGGCCGACTTCAAGCTCATTTACTCTACTTGGCTCGGAGGTGAAGTGAAGGGTGAATAAAATCAGCTCTTGAAAAGGTAAAAATTGGAATTCTAATATCGGAGCGACGGCATCATCGATGTCGTCGCTCTTTTTTTGGCGACAATGGCTACTGATTTGTAATAATTTACGACATAATCGCTTTTTTGCAATTATTAAGTGTGTGGAATGGCGTTTAATAGGTAAATTTGCAAATTGTAAATCAATTTGTATTATGGACCGGGACATTCCGACAATCTATCTTATTCCCGTTACGCTTGGCGATTCGCCCGTTGACCGTGTGCTTCCCTCCTACAATCTGGAGGTGATTCACCGCGTGAGCTACTTTATTGTCGAGAATGTGCGCTCGGCGCGAAGATTCCTGAAGGCATGCGACCGTTCCATTGACATTGATTCGCTCCATTTCAGCGAGCTGAATCAGCACACGGCTCCCGAGCAGATTCCAGCTTTGCTTGGTCCTGCCGAGGAGGGGCACGACATTGGCGTGATTTCCGAAGCCGGATGTCCGGCCGTTGCCGACCCGGGAGCCGATGTGGTGGCTATTGCCCAGCGTCGAGGTTATCGTGTGGTTCCGCTTGTAGGCCCTTCAAGTATTCTGCTGTCGTTGATGGGTTCCGGTTTTAACGGTCAGAGCTTTACGTTCAACGGTTATCTGCCCATCGACCAGTCGGCGCGTACCGCCAAAATGCATGAAATGGAGCGTCGTATCATGAGGGAGAATCAGACTCAGATTTTCATCGAAACTCCCTACCGCAACAACAAGCTGATTGCCGAGCTGTCACGCACGCTGCCGCAATCGCTGTTGCTTTGTGTCGCATCCGACATCACTTGCTCCCGGCAGAGCATAATCACTCAGCCGCTGTCCAGGTGGGCCCGGGCCACATATAACTATGATAAGATTCCAACCATTTTCTTGCTCTACAAATAACTATGGCGAAACGCATCAATTTTTCATCACATGATATGCCAGGCCTTTTTGACGACTTTGAGTCGTCGATGCCGGTGCATCCCGATATAGAACGACATGCCAGGCTTGCAGGACTGACCGGTGGCCAGGCTGAAGTAAAGGTCGACGGCGACCCGCTCGGCCCGGTAGTGGTCAAGCCTGTACCCAACAAGATTGTGTTCATGTCATTCGGCAGCGGAAGCAGCGGCAACTGCGCCTACATAGGCGATGCGCGTTCTGGATTCCTGATCGATGCAGGGGTCGATTGCAAGCGCATCGAGCGCGGACTTAATGAGTATGGCCTCGACATGAACCACGTGAAGGGTATATGCATAACCCACGACCACAGCGACCACATGCGTTACGCTTACTCGATTGTGCGCAAATATCGTCACATAAGGCTCTACTGCACGCCGCGCACCCTTTCGGGCATATTGCGCCGTCACAGCGTGTCGCGACGCATAATGGACTATCAGGTCAATATCTACAAGGAGATTCCGTTTACTGTCGATAACTTCACATTCACAGCCTTTGAAGTGATGCACGACGGCAGCGACAATGCCGGATTCTATGTCGAGCACGACAACAGGGCGTTTGCATTTGCCACCGATCTCGGATGCATATCGGAACGCGCCGACTACTATATGCGCCGGGCTGACTACCTGATGATTGAAAGCAACTACGACCTCAATATGCTTAGGTTCGGCCCCTATCCCGAGTATCTGAAGGCGCGCATAATGAGCGTCAACGGACATCTTGACAACCGCATGACGGCCGAGTATCTCGCGTCGATTTATACCGATAGATTGTCCTATGTGTTCCTGTGTCACCTTAGTCACGACAACAATACTCCCGAGATTGCGCTCAACGAGTCGCGCACGGCGTTGGAGAATATCGGCCTGAAGGTGGGCGGCGGAATGGATTCGCCCGACGACATAGGCGCCGACATACAGCTCGTAGCGCTTCCGCGCTTCGATTGCTCGCGACTCTACACTCTCAGGATATAGAGTGATATGGGGCTAATGAAATAAAGGAGGCCTGCGCATCTTTTGACTTGCGCAGGCCTCCTCGTTATGAAGCATCTTATGTAATTATTTTATTTGTCGGTGGATTCGTCAACGTATTTGTTGAGTTTATGCCAGTCCTTGATGGGAGGAATAATGCCCATTTCGATTATCTCGTCACGGAGCTTGCACAAGTGCTGGTAGCTCTTTTCCATCTCATCCTGCTCTTCGCGTGTTCCTGTAATCTCCTTGCACTTGACGCCGTCCTTGCTGATGGTAGTTTCCATGGCCATCATTATATGATGATACTTGGCGTCGTTTACATAGGTTCCTGCAGGCCAGCGGAAAGGCTTTCCGCCCATCGCGGCGGCAATCATCTCTATCGACAGGTAGGCCGGGCTTTGGAACGACGACCTTCCTCTAAGATCGATGATGTTCTTTCCTCCCTGTATCACACGCACCTTCATCTCCTCCCACTCCTTTTCGGGCAGGGCTTCGGTGCCTATGATTTCAGTTAAAGGCTTGCCGTTGACGGTTGTCGTGGAGGCAAACACTGCCATCTGTTCGCCGTGACCGCCGTAGGTGCGGGCGTTTACTATGTCGTCGGCGGGAATCTTGAAGTACTTCGACAATTCACTGCGTAGTCGGGTGCTGTCGAGTGCTGCGAGAGTGGTTACTTGCGAGGGTTTGAGTCCCGAGTATAACAGAGTGATAAGTCCGGTTATGTCGGCGGGGTTGAATATGACTACGATGTGTTTTACATCGGGACAATAAGCGCGCACATCCTTTCCAAACTGTGCTGCGATTTCGGCATTGCCCTTCAGAAGGTCCTCGCGGGTCATTCCGGCTTTACGGGCGGCACCGCCCGACGATACGATGTAGGATGCTCCGGTGAGTGCCTCTTTGATGTCTGATGTGTAGGTTATGTTCATTCCTTCAAAACCACAGTGGTAAAGCTCCTCGGCTACACCTTTAAGAGCCGGTTCAAAGGGATCGTATAGGCATATGTTGGGAGTGAGTCGCATCATTGCCGCTGTTTGTGCCATGTTGGAGCCGATCATTCCGGCAGCTCCGACAATGGTCAGTTTTTCATTTGTTAAAAAGCTCATAGAACAAAATGTTTTTATGTTGATATTAATATGGTTATTGCTGATTGTTCTATATTCATAACATAGTCGTGTCGATTTTGTTTGCTTATGACTGTTATGTAATGTTGTTTTTCTGATAATTTTACTTTTGCTCTCAACTTATTCGTATCGATGGCTTCGCCCAAGATACTCATGTTAGGCAATGCTCAAATAAATTTGGCATTGCTCTCAACTTATTCGTATCTTTGCAATTATGAAACGAGTATTGATTATTGGTGCCGGAGGTTTCATCGGCGGTTTTATTGCCGCCGAGAGCTTGAGGCGCGGTTACGAAACATGGGTGGCTGTGCGTGAATCAACTTCACGCAGGTTTCTCGACGATCCGAGGTTGCAGTTTGTTGTTCTTGACTATGACGATTCGGTTCAGATGCAACAGGCTCTCTCCGAAGCACTTCCTGCCGGTGAAAAGTGGGATTGGATTGTATATAATCTCGGAGCGACCAAGGTGACCAACTACTTCGACTTCAACCGCATCAACTATATGTATCTTAAAAGCGTGGTTGAAACTCTCAAGGCCATTGACAAGGTGCCTGAACGGTTCCTTTATATGAGCAGCCTCAGTGCTCTCGGCCCCGGTGATGAAAAGGGATATGCGCCTTATACTTCACGTGACATTCCCAATCCCAATACACGTTACGGGCTGTCGAAGGTGAAGAGTGAAACGTTCTTGGCCATGACTCCCGACTTTCCGTGGATTATATTCAGGCCCACAGGCGTTTACGGCCCTCACGAGCGCGACTATCTGATGATGATAAAGAGCATCGACCGTCATTGGGATTTCGGTGTGGGCTATCGCAAGCAGATGCTTACATTTATTTATGTAAGCGACCTGGCTGCGGCGGTGTTTGACGCGCTGCAGCGTGGCAAGACCGGAAAATCCTACCTCATAAGCGAGCCTAAAGCCTATACGCAGAGCCAGTTCCGCCGCATCGTTGCGCGTGAGCTTGACAAGAAGTGGGTGATTCCCGTGAGATTGCCGCTGTGGGCCGTCAAGATTGCCTCGATAGTCGCCGAGAAGTATGGCGTTGCCAAGATGAAGCCGTCGACGCTCAACTCCGACAAGTATAGGATTATGAAGCAGCGCAACTGGAATGTCGATGTGTCGGATGCAGTGGCCGATTTCGGTTTCAATCCGCAATTTGATCTTGAGCGGGGCATAAAGGCCACAGTTGAGGCTTACCGTAAGGAGCAGGCCGAGGAAAAGGAAGCTAATAAAAAATTGAAGAAATGAGTACCGACAATTACAATCGTCCGCCGCTGTGGTTCATAATCGTCATAATCGTGATGATGTTGCCGCTTTTTTCATGGCCGTTTGTCATGACATCGCTTGATCCGGCCGACGAGGATAGCACAAAATGGCTTATGACCGTGATATTCCCGATTTATGCGATATTGTCGGGATATTATGCCTATAAATGCTATGCTCAACGTAAAGAGTTGAGCGTCATCCTTTTATGCATATTACTGCTCTCTTATGCGGCAATAGGATTCTACTTATATTGTTAAAAATTGTGAAACATAGCGATTTTTATTCCGAAAACTATGTTTTATAACATAAAAAGCATTACCTTTGCAATGTGTTTTTCATGGTATTAGATTTAAGGTTAAGGAGATTATTTGTCGTGAGACAAATAATTTTTTTTATACCCCTACCGTAACGCTCTTTTATAGGTCGGATTTTGTCTTCGTGCCACAACACAAGCCATGTCGTGAAGCTCACGCCATGTAAGCAAGGAATTGCACTTCGCGACATTATGGGGTGAAATCGGGGGTTTCGGCGCACTATATTTGCAGGAAAAAAGTAACTATGGAAAATACATCGAAAGTACATGTCCGCCGAGGCCGGGGATTGAAGTTTGATCAGGAGTGGAAGGATGCAGTCGACCGCCTTCCCAAGCATTACCGCGACGAGATATGCGCCGCAATAGAGGCCTATCAGCGCGACTTGACGGTAATTGAAGTTTCGGAGGGCGTGCCCCGCGCCATCTTCATGCTCATCATGCCCACGATACGCCGCCGCTATCGTGCCCGTGAGCTTCGCCGCCTCGCCCGCGATCGCAAGGCCGCGTCACAATCCCGCCGCCAAGAGGCCGAGCAAAGCCCCTCGATAGTCCGCAACATTTCGGCGCAGCCCAAGCCCGCAATGCAACCTAAGACCGCAGTGCAGTCTGACCCTGTGAAAGTGGTTAAGCAACCGGAATCGGCATCTCCTGCCCCGGCAACGGTGCCAAGCGGCCAACCGGGCAAAAGCACGCTTGAAAAGCTCATCGCTCACCGGTCGCGCCGCCGCAACCGCCATAAGCACCGTCGCTAATCCAACACCCGCAAATCCCCGCGTTAGCGCAAAGCTGCAGAGCCGCTTAATAATGTTAGGCCCGCGCAAGGACGCTGTTAGGCGTCCGCAGCACGGGTATAGTGTATGGGGTATCGCGCAATAAAAAGGAGGGCTGCGTTAGCTGCCCAATAACCTCGCATTATTAGATGTAGCAGCCGATTACGGTGATGATTGTGCCGGCGATTATCATGCCGAAGCCGATTGCCCTCTTCTTCAGCCACTCAGCTTTAAGCTCCTCCTTCACCATGGGCATTCTTTCGGCTGACTTGAATGCATTGCGGTACTTCATCGACCATATCATCAGCAATATGGCTCCTATTATATCGATGGCCAGGCCGGCATATATCACAATATCCATAACAATTACGTTTTTAAATGAAAACAAGCGATTTTACAAGTTTGTTTTGAGCCTTGTAAATCGCTTGTGTATCTCGGATATTGCCGATGGATTGCTACCCCTGCATTTTGGGAAGCACACCGATGCCGGGACGGTCACGGGGTATTGTGACTTTACCGTCGACGATTTTCATTCCGTCGAAGCAGTCGTTGGTTATGAGCAGGTTGCCGTCAAGGTCGGCCCAGTCGACCATCGGTGCCAGCTGTGAGGCCGCCGATACTCCACACGAAGTTTCGGTCATGCACCCGAGCATCACCTTCATTCCCATTGCGCGAGCCAGAACGGCCATTTTGTAGGCTTCGTGCATTCCCGTGCTCTTCATCAGCTTTATATTTAT
>ERZ773130.1515-NODE-1515-length-21539-cov-6.015034_pt1 | contig 21539 bp, 22 predicted proteins | sample MGYA00511919_ERZ773130 | MGnify/ENA primary metagenome ERZ773130 (study PRJEB29015, sample SAMEA2737851) | human gut metagenome | biome: human gut; feature: human-associated habitat; material: faeces | place: China | collected 2012 ...
CCAGATGCGGCCAGCGCTGGCCGATCTCCGGCAGGTCGGTGCAGGCGATGACCGTACCCTCGGAGTCGATCACGCCAATGACCGTATCGGTCGTTTCCTTAAACTGCAAAACGATGTTCTGAAAAATCCTACCGGACATATTCCGTGCCTCCTTGATGTATTGGGGAGTTTGTGCATTTTGTCAACCTGATAAGGGTATTATACTGTCTTCTTCTGACATTTGCAAGGACTTTTTTCTCTTTTCAACAATTTTTTTTACGTTTTTTAGGCAATCTGTAAATGTCAAAGTTTCCCTCGTCAATTCCCGGCCGTTTTCCCTTGGGCAAAATGCCCACTTGCCCGCAGATTTTCGATCTCCTGTGCCGTGAGCAGGCGGTATTCCCCTTTTCCGAGCGTTTCGTCCAGCACAAGTGCGCCCATGGAAAGGCGCTTGAGATAGACGACAGGTTTTCCCCGTGAGGCAAGCATTCGTTTGATCTGGTGGAACTTTCCCTCGTGTATGGTAACGAGCGCTTCGCTCTGCGCGCCGCTTTCAAGGATCTCGAGCTTGGCAGGCAGGCATTCAAGGCCGTCGCCGAGCGTGATGCCCGCGGCAAAGGCAGCGCAGTCCTCCGCCGTCAGCACACCGTCGGTGCGGGCAAAGTAGACCTTGTCGACATGCTTTTTCGGTGCGAGCAGGTCGTGGGCAAGCGCGCCGTCGTCGGTGAGCAGCAGCAGGCCCTCGGTATCCTTATCGAGCCGCCCGACAGGGAAAAGCCCGATCTTGCGATACTCCGGCGCAAGCAGATCGAGCACAGTCTCTCCGCGGCCGTCCTCAGTCGCCGACAGCACGCCCGCAGGCTTGTGGAGCATCACATAGGTGTGCGCACGGTATCCGATCTCTTCACCGTTCACGCGGATGCGCGCGGTCAAGGGGTCGCACTTGTCCTCCGCGCTCGCGGCAATGCGCCCGTCGACGAGCACGCGCCCCTCGCGCACAAGGAGCTTGACCTCGCGGCGCGAATAGCGCCCGGTGGAGGCGATGATCTTGTCGAGTCTCTGCTGTGCCATGGTGATTTCCGCCTTTCTGTATGCTAAGAGGTAGTGTAGCATACTTTTGCCGCCGGTGGAATAGCTTTTGAGAGAAAGGGTGTGGTCGCTTCATGTTCATCATCACCGCCAGGTGTTCCAAGCGCCGGATCGTCAAGATCCTGCTCGTCTTTGCGCTCCTGCTCGCGCTCTTTTTCGCGCTGCGCGCATGCAGGCATTCCGCTCCGCCGCCCATCGCCGCCGGAACGAATGAAGAGCGCATCTCCTATCTTTCCTCCCTCGGCTGGATCGTCGCCCCGCAGCCGATCGAAACGCTCAGCATCACACTGGGAGAAACGCTCGAGGAGCCATATTTAAGCTACAACGCGCTCCAGCTTGAGCAGGGCTTTGACCTCACGCGCTATTGCGGGAAAACGCTCTCCCGCTACACCTATGTTGTGACGAATTATCCCGATCCGGCGCGTCCCTGCCAGCTGAATCTCTATGTCTGCGACGGCGTCGTCGCTGCGGGCGACCTCGTCTGCACCGGCGAAAACGGCTTCGTGGCGGGGCTTGCCTTCCCCGCCGGCTGAGCGCGTTTCCGCCTTTTCCCGCGCCCTCGCCGAGAGGGCTTTTTCTTTTGACTATTGCGCGCGGCTGTGGTATGATTCTGACGAATTGATACAAAGGAATCGACCCATGGAATTTTACACACTTGCCAGTTCGAGCGCCGGAAACGCAGCGCTCGTCTGCCACGAAAACACCCATATTCTGATCGACGCGGGCATCTCCTGCCGCCGCATCACGCAGTCGCTCGCGGCGCTTTCCCTCACGCTCGATGATCTGGACGGTATCCTCATCACGCACGAGCACGTTGACCATGTGCGCGCCCTGGGTACGCTGCAAAAAAAGCACGCGGTCCCGCTTTATGCAAGTTTTGGCACCGCCGCCGCGCTCGACTATCCCGCGCCGTATCTGCATGCCTTTGCCGCAGACGAGACCTTCACCATCAAGGACTTGCAGATCCGCTCGTTCCGCACCTCGCACGATGCAAAGGAAAGCGTCGGCTACCGCATTGAGAGCAGCGACGGCTCGCTCGCCGTGCTGACCGACACCGGCTACATCACCGATGAAGCGCACGACCTTGCCCTCGGCGCGGACATGCTGCTGCTCGAGTCGAACCACGATGTCGTCATGCTCAAAAACGGCAGCTATCCCTATTATCTCAAGCAGCGCATTCTCGGCGAATGCGGGCATTTATCCAACGAAGCAGCGGCGGAATTTGCCGTGGAATGCGTCCGCGCCGGCACGAGCGACATTCTGCTCGCGCACCTGAGCGACGAGAACAACTCCCCGCAGCTTGCCGAATACACCGTCGGCCGCGCGTTGCAGGCAAGCGGGCTGAGCGTCCGCCTCTCCGCCGCGCCGCGCGACACCATCAGCGAGGTACACGTATGCAGAAGATCACCGTCCTTTGCGTCGGAAAACTGAAAGAGGCCTTCTACGAGCAGGCCGTGAAGGAATATGAAAAGCGGCTCTCGCGCTATTGTAAGCTGGAGCTTTTGGAGCTTCCCGAGCAGCGCCTCGGTGATGAGCCGAGCGAGGCGGAGATCCGCCAGGCGCTCAAAAAAGAGGCTGCACTGGTCGAGCAGAAACTGCCCAAGGGCGGCGCGCTCATCGCCATGTGCATCGAAGGGCAGGAGATGAGCAGCGTGGCGCTGAGCGAAAAGATGCAGCAGTTTGCCGCGCGCGGCGCCTCGCAGCTGACATTTCTGATCGGCTCAAGCTTCGGCCTTGACGAGGACTTAAAGAAAAAGGCTGACCTGCGTCTTTCGATGTCGCCGATGACCTTTCCGCACCACTTGGCACGCGTAATGCTGCTCGAGCAAGTTTACCGCGCCTACCAGATCGAGGCAGGCACGAAATACCACAAGTAACACAAACCATCTACAAAAGGAGGAACCGCCCATGTCAGATGAAGTGAAGCTCACCTGGGGCAAGACAGAACATGACCTTTCCGAGCGCTGGCCCAAGGACGCCGACGGCAAGAACGAGCAGCCCGCGTTCTTAACGCGCGTGATGGATACAAATGCAGAGGCGGATATGCTCTGCTCCATGCTGCGCGCCTACGGCATTCCCGTGCTGCGCAAATACGAGGGCGACGGCGCCTTTGGCAAGGTGGTGCTCGGCACGCCCGGGCACGGCACAGGGCTTTATGTCCCCGCGTCCATGCTCGAGGACGCGAAGAATCTGATCCGTCCCATCGACGAAATTCCGGAACAGGAGGATAAGCAATGAATTACCGTCAGGAATATGAAAAGTGGCTCGCCTCTCCCGCGCTGAGCGAGGAAGAACGTGCTGAGCTCAAGGCCATCGCAAACGACGAAAAAGAGATCGAAAACCGTTTTTACGGCCCGCTCGAATTCGGCACCGCGGGTCTGCGCGGCACGATGTATGTGGGGCTTCACAACATGAACCGCCACGTGATCCGCTGGGCGACGCAGGGCTTTGCCAACGTGATCCGGGCAGAGGGCGAGGCCGCCATGCAAAAGGGCGTCGCCATCTGCATGGACTGCCGCAACCACTCGACGGAATTTGCGCGCGAGGCAGCCTGCGTCATGGCGGGCAACGGCATCGCCGTCAGGCTCTTTGAGTCGCTGCGCCCCACGCCCGAGCTTTCGTTTGCCGTGCGCGAATACGGCTGCACCGCGGGCATCAACGTCACCGCCTCGCACAACCCCAAGGAATACAACGGCTACAAGGTCTACTGGTCGGACGGCGCGCAGCTGCCGCCCCAGCACGCCGCCGCCATCGCAAGAGAACTCGAGACGATCGACATTTTCACGGGCGTTACGTCCATGGACTTTGACGAGGCGGTGCAAAAGGGTCTCATCACGATGCTCGGCGCAGACTGCGACGAGCGCTTCATGGCCAACGTCATGAGCATGGTCAACGACTATGATACCGTCAAAAAAGTCTCGGGCGACTTTAAGCTTGTCTACACGCCCTTCCACGGCTGCGGATACAAGCTCGTACCCGAGGCGCTTACAAAGCTTGGCATCAAGCACCTTCTCTGCGTGCCCGAGCAGATGGTCATCGACGGCAACTTCCCCACGGTCGTCTCCCCGAACCCGGAGAATCCCGAGGGCTTCTATCTCGCCATTGACCTTGCCAAGAAGAACGACGTCGACTTTATCCTCGGCACCGACCCCGACAGCGACCGCGTGGGCATCATGGTGCGCAACCGTCAGGGCGAGTTCGAGCCTGTCACCGGCAACCAGACGGGCGTTCTGCTGCTCGACTATCTGATCGGTGCGATGAAGCGCGCGGGCAAGCTGCCCGCGAATGCCGCCGCGCTCAAGACTATTGTCACGACCGAGATGGCGCGCGCCGTGGCGGAGGCGAACGGTCTTGCCTGCTATGATACCTTCACGGGCTTTAAATTCATGGCCGAGAAGATGAACGAGCTGGAAAGCGCGGGCAAGAACACCGTCATCTTCTCCTATGAGGAAAGCTACGGCTACATGATCGGCCACTATGTGCGCGACAAGGACGCCGTCACCGCCTCACTCCTCCTCACGGAGATGGCCGCATGGTACTACGCGCAGGGCATGACACTTTTCGACGCGCTCGAGGCGCTCTTCAAAAAGTACGGCTTCTTCGGCGAAAAGACCTTTAACCTCGTCATGCCGGGTCTCGACGGCGCGGAGAAGATGGCTTCTCTCATGAAGTCCCTGCGCGAAACGCCGCCGCGCGAGATCGCGGGCGTTCCGGTCGCCGTGTACAAGGATTACGCAGACGGCACCGCGCGCGACGCCGCGAGCGGCGAGGTGACGAAGATCGCGCTCGCCGGCTCGAACGTGCTGCGCTTTGAGCTCTCCGACGGTACGCACATCGTCGTGCGTCCGAGCGGCACAGAGCCGAAGATCAAGGTCTATGTGCTCACCAAGGGCGCGGACGCGCAGGAGCGCGACGCGAACCTTGAAAAATACGCCGCCTGGGTCAAGACCCTCGCCTGATCTTTCCATTTACCAAAGCAGCAGAGGGCGGCGCGGCATCGCGCCGTCCCCCGCTTATTTTGCCGCGCCGCGGCGAAAGGATGAATACGCCCTATGACTCTGCTCGCTCTCTACTGGTCTATTATGATCGCCTGCTACCTCATCGCAGGCAAGCTGCGCCGCCATAAGGACCGCTTTCATTTTCTGGACAAGCTCACGAGCTTTTTCATCTATCTGCTCATCTTCCTCATGGGGCTGCGCATGGGCGCAGACGAGGAGGTGACGTCGAGCCTCGGCAGCATCGGCGTGCAGGCGCTGTTCATTACGTTCCTCACGGCCGTCGGCAGCATGCTCGGCGGCACTGCCGCGCGCAAGATCGTGCATCTCAACCGCCGCGCCCTGCCCGTCGGCACGGAAGACAACGCTGCCGAGGAACGCGGCGGCGGGGTCAACACCTCCGGCATCAAGTCCTCGATCATCATTTGCCTGATGGTCGTCTGCGGCATGCTGCTGGGCTACTTCGTTCTGCCGCGGCTCATGGCGCCCGAGCGCTTTGAAGAAGTCTCCAGCACCCTGCTCGTCATCGGGCTTTGCATCATGCTCGGCTCGGTGGGCTTCAGCATGGGACTTGACGGCAGCATCGTGCGCGTCATGCGCGGCGCGGGGCTGGGCGTTGTGCTCGTGCCCATTTTCTCTGTGATCGGCTCGCTGCTCGCCGGCGTCGTCTATGCGCTCCTCTCCCCCGTCACGCTGCGCGAGGGGCTCGCCATCAGCGCGGGCTTCGGCTGGTATACAATGGCGCCGAGCGTCATCTCCGGCGCAGGACACGCGGTCGCGGGTGCGATCTCGTTTCTGCACAACGTGCTGCGCGAGACGATGGGTCTCATCTTCCTGCCGCTCATCGCCAGCAAGATCGGCTACATCGAGGCCGTCACCATTCCCGGTACCGCTTCGACCGACCTGTGCCTGCCGCTTGTGGAAAAATATTGCAATCCCGAGACCATGGCTTACTCGTTCTGCACGGGCATGCTGATGTGCCTTTCCTGCGCGGCGCTCGTGCCGCTCATCATCGGCGCTTGATTTTTCCCCCTCCCGCAAGAGCAAAAGCGACGCTCTCTTTTCGAAAGAGAGCGTCGCTTTTTTATGCTTCTTCTCAATGCGGTGCAAAATCAGAAGGTCACGACCTCCTGCTCGGGCTTCGACGTTGTGGTGATCTTCTCAACGTACAGCACGGGGCCTTCGCCCTCGTAGGCGTCGAGATATTCCTTCTTGACCGTCGCGGTGATCTCCACCCAGTCGCGGTTTTTGTAGGCCTTCAGGCTGTCGCCCTTGGCGACGATGCCAACGAACTGAATGTCGTTTTCGCAGCAGGTCATCACAAAGCGGCCGGGACAGTGGATACCGGGGAACTTCTTCGAATGGCACATGATGAGCTTCATGTGCACCTTCTTGCCGTCCCAGCGGTCGGTGTGATCCATCGCGTCAACGTACCAAACGCCGTAGTCGTCGTCCGGAATGTCGATGAGCTCGGGCATCATGTCGAAGGGGCACTCGTCGCCGGTGAGGTAATCCTCACTGTTGCCATCGTTGTCCTCAAGGTAAATGTCCGCGCGGCGGTTGACCATGCGCAGATTCCGCGCGCGCAAGCTCTCTTTGAGCTTGTCGTCGCAGCGGTTGAAGACGATCATATCCGCGTTCGTGATCTTCTCCATCATGAGCTGGCCCATGTTCTTAACGAACAGCTCAAACGTCGGCGCCTGCACGAAGGTCATGATCTGGTAGAGCACCCAGTTGGCGGGCAGCACCTCGCGGTAGAGCTTTTCCATCTGCCACATGCCGTTGTACTCGATGAGCACCTGCTTGGGGCGGTACTTTTTCTCAAGCTCTTTGCAGAATGCGAGCGTCAGCTCGTCCTCATCGTCCACCGTGACGACGGTGACGTTGTCGAGTGCCTTCTTTTCGTACTCTTCGTCGCCCTCTTCGCAGCAGATGAGCAGCGTCTTATCCTCGCGGGCGAAACCGTCTTCTAAAATGCCGTTGATAAAGTTCGTCTTGCCGGAATCCAGAAAACCGGCAACCAGATAAACAGGAATATCCATCGATCACACTCCAAACAGTTCGGCAAGGCCGTTTTCCTTGAGCTCCGCGCCGATGACGCAGAGGCGTCCCGTGTAGTCGGGATGGCCTGCGCGGACCTCGTGCTCTTCGGGCACGTAGTCGAATTCGAGCCAGCCGTCCTCACCGTTTACGATGCCCTTGGCACGCAGGATATGGCCGTAGTCGCCGCTGTCAAGCTTGCGGAGCATCTCTTCAAGCGCTTCGCGCGTGAACTTCTTCGGCGTTTCCTTGCCCCAGGAGGCAAAGACGTCGTCGGCATGGTGATGGTGGCAGGAGCATTCAGGATCGTCGCACTCTTCACCGTCGTGGTGATGATGGTGATGCGCGTGCTCGTCGTGGTCGTGATGATGTTCATCATGGTCATGGCGGTGTTCGTCATGCTCGTGCTCGTGCTCATGCTCATGCTCGTGCTCATGCTCATGCTCATGCTCATGCTCATGCTCATGCTCATGCTCATGCTCATGGTCATGGTCGTGGTCATGATGGTGATGCGCGTGCTCGGCCTCTTCGATCTCGTGCTCATGGCGCATTTTCTCGAGAAGCTCATCGCTGAGCGACACCTTCTCGACCGCGGAGAGAATGGTCTTGCCGTCCAGCTCGTCCCACGGCGTCGTCAGGATAGCGGCGTCGGGGTTCTTCTCGCGCAGCAGCGCGGCAGCAGCCTCCAGCTTCTCCTGCGAGAGCTTCTGCGTGCGGGAGAGGATGATCGTGCCGGCGGCCTCGATCTGGTTATTGTAGAACTCGCCGAAGTTCTTCATATAGACCTTGACCTTGCTTGCATCGGCCACGGTGACATAGCTGTTGAGCTTGAGCTCGTCCGGGCACTCGTCCACGGTGCGCTGCACGGCAACGATCACGTCGGAGAGCTTCCCCACGCCGCTCGGCTCGATGAGCACGCGGTCGGGGTGGAACTGCTCCACGACCTCCTTGAGCGCCTTGTTGAAGTCGCCGACAAGGGAGCAGCAGATGCAGCCGGCGGACATCTCGGAGATCTCGATGCCGGACTCCTTCAGAAAGCCGCCGTCGATGTTGATCTCACCGAACTCGTTTTCGATCAGCACGAGCTTTTCGCCGCTGTAAGCCTCGGCGATCAGCTTTTTGATGAGCGTGGTCTTGCCGGCACCCAGAAAGCCGGAGAAAATATCAATTTTCGTCATAAGAAATACGCTTCCTTCTTTTATATTGATTTCCAAACTTATATTATAATTGGAATTTATGAATGATTCAAGTCTTTTGCGTGGAAATCTTCTAACTCAGGGCACGTTTTCCTCCTGTGCGCGGCACAGTGCGCCGAGTGAGTCGATCAAGCTGCGCACCGCCTCGCGACCGAGCGGCGGGAGCGCGCGGTAGGCCTCGATCAGCGCCTGCTCCTCGTGCGAGCAGACAAAGCTCCCCGCGCGGAACGAATCGCGGTAGAGATAGTTCGGATCAATTTGCAGCGCGTCGAAAAGGCGCAGCAAGACCTCTTCCTTGGGCGAGCTGACGCCGTTTTCATAATTGCTGATAGCAGAGGGCGAAACACCGAGCATCTCCGCCAGAGAAGCGCGCGAGAGCTGAAGCTCTTCACGCCGCAGCCGCATTTGTTTGCCAAAACTCATCCGATTTCCTCCGTCTATGACAGACTATGACAAGATTTGACAGCATTCTATCGCAGAAACTTGTATCTGTCAATTCAGTTTAACAAGAATCTTGTAATTTTATTCTTGACATAGCAAGATTCTTGTGATATTTTAATTTTGCTGACAAGAACCTTGTGTTCCGTCGGCATGCCGTGGCAGTCTCCTCCTGCCGATGGCAACCGCTGCCCGCACCGCTCAGGGCAGCATGCTCCCCCCCCGAAAAAAGAGAAAAAGCGCGCTGCCGCTCGACAGCAGCAACGCACAGAACAAATAGAGAGAAAGACAATAACGAGCCGACACCTTGTGTCCGCTCGTTATTGTTTGTTTATCGACAGGCCCGCAGAAAAAGAAAAAAACGTCGCACCTGATGGTGCAACGGTTTTCCTGGTGGGGGAAGGTGGATTCGCTTTTCTGCGGAAAAACCACGCCGGTTGCGGCATGCCACCGGCATACCGCCAAGAGCCGACTTTCGAATCCCAAGATACAAAAAATTATCGAGCAAACACAAGTGTCTGCTCGATAATGGTGGGGGAAGGTGGATTCGAACCACCGAAGTCACTGACAACAGATTTACAGTCTGCCCCCTTTGGCCACTCGGGAACTCCTCCGTATTCGGTTTTTGGGCTGCGGTGGTGGAGCTGGTGGACGGATTCGAACCCCCGACCTGCTGATTACAAATCAGCTGCTCTACCAGCTGAGCTATACCAGCATCTCAGCAACGAACAGGTTGTATATTACCAGACTCCGCGCAATTTGTCAATAACAAAGTTCAAAAAAAGGAGGAAATTTATTGTACGCGAGAAACAGGCGCCGGCCGCCGGCAAAAAGGCGCCAAATCACCACGGTCTGCTCGCTCTGCGCGCAGGAGATCCGCGCGGGCGAAACACTGTGGCAGCGGAACGGCGCGACCGTCTGCGCAGACTGTTTTCTGCCGTTTGCGCGCGAGGAACTGCGTCCCTTCGAATACATATTGGGAGAGGAGATGGCGGAATGACCCTGTATCAGATGTCTTTTGTCTACCGCGAGGACGCGCTGCGCTTCCGCATGCGCATCACGGCGCTGCGTGAGCAGGCCAAGGCCGCCCCGACGAGGGACGAGCGCGAGCGCTTCAAGCGGCGGATCCTGGAGCTGCAGCAGCTCCAGCGCCAGTCGCACGAGCTTGCGGAGCTGACGCGCCATTACTATGAGAGGGGGTACTGGCGCAGTGAAAAATACACCTTATAAGATACGCAACAACGAGATCTACGGTGATCTGACCGCCTGGCTCACCTCGCACGCCGGAGACAACGAGAGCGACCTTATGCGCCTCAAGCGCAATCTGCGCCTCGCGCGGGAAGAAGAGCTGACGCCCCGCCAGCGCGAGCTGCTGCGCCTGCGCTACGAGGAAAACATGACCGTAAGCGAGATCGCCGCAGCGATAGGGCGGGACAAGTCTACCGTTTCGCGCACGCTCTCCCGCGCACGCAGAAGGCTTTACAAATGTCTGCGATATGGGCTATAATAAAATAGAGAGGATTTAGAACTGAAACCCGCGCCGACACATAAGCAGCGGCCGGTGCGACAAAAATGAGGAGGAAAGATCATGCTGCACAAAGCACTGCAAAATAAATGGGTGCGCGTCCTGATCGCGGTTTTTGCAACGTTTCTCTACGCGCTGGGCGTAAACCTTTTCATCGTGCCGATGGGGCTTTATTCCGGCGGTGTGGTCGGTCTCAGCCAGGTCATTCGTACACTGCTCATTCAGCATCTTGATCTGCCCGCGGGCGTGGACATCGCCGGTATTCTGTACTTTCTCATCAATATTCCGGTGCTGTATCTCGCCTGGCGCGACCTCGGCCGCGGTTTTTTGCTGCGCACGCTGATCTGTGTGGGCGCGTCGTCGTTCTTCCTGAGCGTGGTGCGCTCCCCCGCCGTACCGATTCTGGAAGATCCGCTCGCCTCGTGCCTTGTCGGCGGCATTCTCTGCGGCTTCGCCCTTGGTCTCGCCCTTACCTGCGGCTGCTCGACCGGCGGACTGGACGTTGTCGGTCTGTGCCTGACCAAGCGCGGCAGCCGCTTCACCGTCGGGCGCTTTTCTCTGGGCTTTAACATCATGCTCTACGTTGCCTGCGCGTTCCTCTTCGACCTGCGCACGGCCATCTATTCGGTCATCTACACGGTGTTCTGCGCGCTGTTTATCGACCGCGGACATCAGCAGAACATCAACGTGCAGGTGCTTATCTTCACCAAGGACACTGACCCCGCGCTGCCGCAGCGCATCATGTCCCGCATTGGCCGCGGCCTGACCTACTGGGAGGGCAAGGGAGCCTACACCGGCAGCGACATTCGCGTGCTCTGCGTCTGCGTGTCGAAATTTGAGACAGCAGACTTGCAGGAAACGGTGCACGAGATCGATCCGCACGCATTCTTTATCGTGCAGGAGGGCGTTCGCATCGGCGGCAATTTCATCAGAAAGATCTCGTAAGCCAAACACAGCAGCATCGGAAAAAGGGCGCGCAGCGCCCTTTCTTTTTCAGGGAGGAACATCGTATGGAACAGCACACAATGAAGGTCATCGCAAGGATTCGCTCCGACTTTCCCGAAAAATTCGGCATTCCGCGCCAGAGCGGACTTGTGCCGGAGCTGCGCTCAAAGATCGTCTTTGAGCCGGAATTCCGCAATGCCGACGCGCTGCGCGGCATCGAAGGATTTTCACATCTCTGGCTCATCTGGCAGTTTTCCGCCGCCGTGCGCGACACCTGGTCGCCCACCGTCCGTCCGCCGAGGCTTGGCGGCAACGAATGCGTCGGCGTGTTCGCCACGCGCTCACCGTTTCGCCCGAACGCCCTCGGCCTTTCCTGCGTCAAGCTGGAGGGTGTGCAGCACGAGGACGAGCTTGGCGATGTTCTGCTTGTCTCAGGCGCCGACCTGATGGACCTGACACCCATCTACGACATCAAGCCCTATCTCCCCTATGCCGACGCGCACCCCGAAGCGCTCGGCGGATTTGCTCCCTTGCCAAAGGAAACGATCGCGGTCCGCTGCCCGCCGGAGCTTCTCTCTAAAATCCCAGAGGGACAGCGCGAGGCGCTGCTCGGTGTGCTTGCTCAGGATCCGCGCCCGCAATATCAGCATGACCCCGCACGCGAATACGGCATGAGCTTTGCCGGTTGGGACGTTCGCTTCCGCGTGAACGGCGATACCCTTGAGGTATTTTCTTTAGCGGAAACCAAGCATTGATAAAAATGCCGTTAAAGGAAAAACCTCTCTCGTTAAGCCGGTGTTAAGGCCGCTTCCAAACGCTTGATATGTTTTCTCCGTGCGCTATAATAGCGCCAGATTACATAAAAGGAGTGTATCCACCGATGGAAGTATCCAGCGCATTTGTTGTTGTCATGGGCATGGGCGTCACGTTTGTAGGTCTGTCCTGCATCATCTTTCTGACGCTGCTCATGGGCAAGATCTTATCCCGCCCCGAACCGCCGAAGGCTGAGCCTGTCGTTCCGGCAGCCCCTGCCGTCCCCGCAGACGGGTTGACGGACGAGGTCAAGGTCGCCATCATGGCGGCGATCGCGCAGCAGCCCGGCTTCAATATGGCGAACGTGACAAACGTCAGCATTCGCAAGATTTAAGTTTGTATTCCGCTTCTTCCTTTATACGGCAAAAGGGACGGCCTTGGCCGTCCCTTTTGCCGCAAAAAAATATTCGATTTAGCACAAAATTAGCGGCTCGTATGGTATAATAGGTGCGAATAGTATGCGGAGGCTTTCTCCGCGCCAATAATCAAGCGAGAAAGGGCAGCAATATGAAAACAAAGCCCAAGCACCTGCGCCATTTTTACGATTTTCTGCTCACCGTGGCAATTCTGGCAATCGCGACGATCCTCTGCACACTGCTGCGCAGACTCGACGACGGCAGCGGCTACGTCAACCTCATTTTTGTGCTGGCGGTCGCGTGCATCTCGCGTTGGACAGAGGGCTTTTTCTGGGGCACGTTCAGTTCGGTATCGGCCGTTCTCTTCGTCAACTTCGTCTTTACCTACCCCTATTGGGCGTTTAACTTTACGATCACCGGCTACCCGCTCACCTTCCTTGCCATGCTGACCGTTTCCATCATGATCAGCGCGATGAACACGCAGATCAAAAAGCAGGAAAAGCTGCGCCTCGAAACGGAAAAGGAAGCCGTGCGAGCCAATCTCCTGCGCGCCATGTCGCACGATATCCGCACGCCGCTCACCAGCATCGTCGGCAACACGGCGGCGATCCTTGACAACGAGGATTCCTTCTCCCCCGAGCAGAAGCGCCGCCTTCTTGAAGATGTGAACGAGGACGCCCAGTGGCTTATCCGTATGGTGGAGAACCTTCTTTCCATCACGCGCATGAGCGGCGGCCAGGCCAAGATCGAAAAGGAATGCGAGGCAGCGGAAGAAATCGTTGCCGTTTCGGTCAGCAAATTCACCAAGCGCTTCCCCAATATCCAAGTTACCGTTGAGGTGCCGGACGAGGTGCTGATGGTGCCGATGGACGCAACACTCATTCGTCAGGTCATGATGAACCTGCTGGAAAACGCCGCCATTCACGGCGGCAACGTCACGCAGATCCGTTTTCAGCTCTCGCGCGAGGGCAGCAGCGCCTGTTTTGCCATCAGCGACAACGGCATCGGCATTCCGAAGGAAAAGCTTCCGACGATTTTCGACGGTGGGCTTTCCGGCGTATCGCACAACAATTTCGACATGAAGAAGAACATGGGCATCGGCCTTTCCGTGTGCTATACCATCGTCAAGGCGCACGGCGGCACGATGACCGCAGAAAATCTGGAATCAGGCGGAGCGTGCTTCCGTTTCTATCTGCCGCTGGAGGAGGGCATCAACAGTGAAATTGAAGGATAAGGTCCTCGTTGTCGAGGACGAACAGAACATCAGCAACTTTATTTCGACGGTTCTCACCGCAAACGACTTTGACGTTCTTATGGCGCAGACGGGCGCCGAGGCGATCTCGATGATCACCTCTCACTGCCCCGATCTCATCATTCTCGACCTTGGCCTTCCCGATATGGACGGAATGAATATCCTCAAAGAGGTTCGCTCGTGGTCGAATCTGCCGATCATTGTCGTTTCGGCACGCACGCACGAGAGCGACAAGGTCACGGCACTCGATTTCGGTGCGGACGACTACATCGAAAAGCCGTTCGGCACGAGTGAGCTGCTCGCGCGCATCCGCACGGCCATTCGCCACACGCGCACGCCGCTCGACAACGGCGAGATCGCCCAGTCAGGCAAGTTCACCGTCCGGGACCTCACGATCGACTACGACAAGCACCATGTGCTCGTCGACGGGCAGGACGTCCACCTGACGCTCAACGAATTCAAGATCGTGGCGCTGCTCGGCAAATATGCCGGAAAGGTACTGACCTACGACTACCTCATCAAGCAGATCTGGGGGCCCAAGGCCAAGGCCGACAACCAGATCCTGCGCGTCAACATGGCGAATATCCGCCGCAAGATCGAGAAAAACCCCGCCTCGCCCGAATATATCTTCACGGAGATCGGCGTGGGGTATCGAATGCTCGAAAACGAAGCTTGATGATAGAGCCGCTCGCGGCTTTATGATACCAGGGCGCGTGCGCGCCCACACACAATCACGCAGACGACTCCTGCCATTTGGGGACGGCAGGGGTCTTTTGCGCATCATCGCACCGCGCAGGCAAGTCCCGCCGCATGATATAAAAAACATCAGCATACCCTCTACCAAAAGAATCTTGGGAGGATATGCTGATGTTTTTTCATTTCAAACGCAACCGGGCACAAAAAGCGGAACGAAAGCCGCCGCGCTTTCTCATTCTCAAGCGCAAATGGCTGACGCTGGCCGCAGCGGGGCTGGCCGCGGCGGCGATCTTCGCCGCCGTCAATTATCCTGCCGCCGTCAGTGCGTCGACTGCGACGCGGCAGCTGCCCATCTACTGTGTGCAGCGCGACCAGAAGGTCTGCTCCATCTCGTTCGATGCAGCCTGGGGCGCGGACAACACGCAGAAAATTCTTGACGTGCTGAGCGAGTACGGCGTAACGTGCACCTTTTTCGTCGTGGGCAACTGGGCGGATCAGTACCCCGAGCAGGCGAAAGCCATCGTCGAAAGCGGCAACGAGCTGATGAATCACTCCAACGCGCACGACCATTTCAATGCCCTCTCCGCTGACGCGATCATTGCGGACGTGAATACCTGCAACGATAAGATCGAGGCGCTGACCGGCGTTCGCCCGACGCTCATTCGCTGCCCGTTCGGCGAATATGACGACCATGTGATCTCCGCCATCCGCTCGATCGGCATGGAGCCGATCCAGTGGGATGTGGAAGCATTGACAGCATCTGGAAGCGCCCGCGGCGCAAGCGATACGCGCGCCTTCTGCCGGTTATCCGGGCCAGAAGGCAGGTTCAAAATCCAATTGTTGCAGATACGTCGCCGGATTCATATTTTCCTTAACAGAGTCTTAGTCGTCCCCCATTTGCTGCCCGAAAATATCTCTCGCTTTAAGCGCGATGGATACTTTTTCAATAAATTCATAGTCCTCTAAATTCAGCAGGTTTTTTGCCTGACCGATCCGAAATCGGACTGTATTTTCATGCTTTCCCACCTTGCCTGCCGCTCTTTTAACATCTCCGTTGCATTCAAGGTATACAGAAACCGTTTCCAAGAGATCCTGCTTTATTAGCGGGTCAAGAATGCTGCTGCAAAAATTCCTCAGGATTTGATGATTCTTCAGCGGCAGCAGCAACTGATAGACAGACAGCGCATCATATCCCATTGGAGATTTTCCCAATACTCCTCCTATTTCGTCCGCCGAAAGGGCCTGGCGAAATGCAGAAGAAAACTGCTTTACTCCCGCCGCAGCCGAGCTGTACCCCATGGAATGCTCTGGCGCATAATAAGAAAAAATCGGCGTCATCTGCTGCAGTATATTGTTGATTTCCCTCTGCCCCTGACAAGGCAGCACAAAAAAGGCTCCCTCCAAATATTTAAAAAGAGGCACTTTGAATTGTATCGCCACATCTTTCTTCAGCATTTGAAGCCGCCGATGACTCAGGCCCTGAAAGGTCGCATGCACAACGATGTAGTCAGATTGAACATGCGGTGCAAGGTGCCGGTAAATGTTGCGCTGCTCAGCATCAGAAAGTTCCTTGCTCAGCAGGTGGAAAATTTTATTTTCCAGTAATAACTCTGATTGATCTGATATGATGAGTTCAGAAATGTCATGTATGAGCGCACCGTAAGGAACTGTCCCGTCAATGTGAATAATCGGAAAATCCCGCGTATCGGCAAGTTCGATCACACTTTGCGGAAACTGCGGCAGAAACTCATTCAGTGCAATGCAACAAGCACTTCCCATCTGAATATAAAACGAAATTGCATCATATATCTTTGCCTCCATATCTTTATTCATATAGAAGCTACAAATAAAAGCATCTCCGCTTAAAATCAAGTCGGCATCCACAAGGGGATTGATCGGACAATCTGTAAAGTTGATCCGCAAAACCTCCCGGTCAAGCCCATTCTTCCCTGCAATTACCTTGGCAGAGTTAAGAATATCCAGCTGTAAAACATCGCTTACCGTAACGCTCACAACAAGCACCTCCTTGCCTTTAATTATGCATCAGTATAATCAAGCCTTTCCAAGATGTCAAATTATACTTGCAGAATAAATGGAAAATTATAAAAATTACAGAAATTTAAATCAAATTTTGTACTATGGCACATTGAAGCGCCTTTGCATATATCTTATAATTTTGTCAAGCAATCCGCAAGGTAATTGTTCAAAATAGACAAATTTTTGGAGGTGCTTCTTTATGAAAAAACTAACGCTTCAGGAAATCAAGGACACTTTGGTTGGCTGCACCATTCTTGGTACAGGCGGCGGCGGCTCTTTAGAGAGCGGGTTAGAGGCCGTCGAAAAAGCCTGGAACGCCGGGCACGAGTTCAAACTGCTCTCCTTCGATGAAATCAACGATGACAGCTACTATGCCAATCCTTATTATTGCGGTTCTATCGTCCCCAAGGGCGATAACAGCCAGAAACGCGGAGACGAGATTGCCACGTCGGTGAAGGCTCTGGAAGAGTACATGGGCGTTCAGTTCGAAGGCCTTGTTTCGATTGAGTATGGTGGCGGAAACACCGGCGCAGTCATGGCCGCCGCAGCTCGTACGGGCAAATACATTGTCGATGCAGATGCAGCCGGCCGCGCAGTGCCGGAGCTTCAGTTTTCCACTTATTATGTGACGGAAAATCCCATCACGCCTTTCTCCGTCGGTACTTCATTCGGCGACATGGCGATCGTCACAAACGTAGAAAATGATGCTCGCGCAGAAGCGCTCTCCCGCTATATGGCGATCGGATCCGGCGGCTTGGTTGGTATGACCGATCACCCGATCAAGGGTGACAAGCTGCGTCACGCAGTCATTCCCAATGCATTGACGTATGCAGCTACTGTTGGTCGTGCCCAAAGAGAAGCCGTTGAGCGCGGTTCCGATCCCATTCAGGCGATCCTGGACACCGGAAAGGGTAAGCTGCTTTTCCAGGGAACCGTCACCGGCGAGTCCGAATGGGGCATCAAGGAGGGCTTTACCGTTGGCACGATTCACATTGCCGGCGAAGGCGCTTTTGCACACCAGACTTCAAAAATCTGGTACAAGAACGAGAACATGGTAATGTGGATCGACGACAAGGTAAATCTCACTTGTCCGGATCTCATTTGCGTGGTGGAAAAAGCTACCGGCTACCCCATCACCAATCCGAACTGCGTCGAGGGAATGGAGGTTGCCGTTCTCGGCTTCCACTGCCACGAGCTCTGGACGCGCGAACGCGCATTGGAGATTCTTAATCCCCGATTCTTTGGATTTGATATGGACTGCGTCTTCCTTCAGGACTGATCGCACAAACCTGCAACGAACTCTTATGATTTAGGGAATGAATTTGTACCGAAATGGACAAGTACTCTTTTACGCCAACATCTTGCAAAGGGCGGCCTATTTCGGTACAATTCAAACCCAGGCAGTAGATTCGATCACAGTAGGGAAGAATCATCATATGAGGCAGAAATAGCCAAATGACGTATTGCGGGAGGCAATAATATGAGTAATAACACTGCAACCAAGGCTTCGTTGGAAGAAAAGTACAACGACTACGAAAAAACTCCAGTCCCCGAAACCGCCAGACAAACTTGGTATCAGCAGGGCATGGTATGGCTTGGCGCGGGATTTGGCCTGAGCGGATTAGCTACCGGCGGTGTGCTTGCCGACGGTCTCTCTTTCCGGGATATGCTTTTAGTCAGCATAATCGGATCTATTATCATCACCATCATCGGTACTCTCAATGCTCTTGTTAGCGAGCATACCCATCTTTCTACTTCTTTTACCTGTCGCCGCTCCTTTGGTATAAAGGGTGCCAAGATCATCGGCATTATTCTCTGCATCTCCAACTTTGGTTGGTACGCATTTCAGGCAGACCTGTTCGGTACAACGATTGCTTCTGTCATCAAGCACGTTAACGGAAGCTCTGTCAATTCTGTGATTTTTACAATTATCGGCGGTATCACCATGTCGCTGACCGCCATTTTCGGATTTAAGGCGATCAAGCTTCTCAGCGAAGTGGGCTTGCCGCTGCTTGCGGTTCTCTGCGTCATTGCCGTTTGGAAAACAAGCTCCATGATTTCTTTCGGCGACATCTGGAACGCCGGGCCGGTCAGCACGCCGATCACCATTCCCATGGGTGTCGCCGCCGTCGTCGGTTCCTTTGCCGTAGGTGTTACAATGGTAGGTGACTTCAGCCGCTTCTCTAAGTCCAAGCGGGACTGCATGATCGGCGTAAGCATCGGTCATTGCTGGGGATACATTCCCATCTTGATGTGCGGCGCATTCTTCAACTACGCTTTCCACAACTGGAATATCGTGGAGATTATGATTCTCTCCCTCGGCTTGGGCCTGTTCGGCGCTCTTGTGTTGATCATCGGTCAGTGGACCACGAACGACAACAATCTGTACACCAGCGTACTGGGTCTTATGAATACTCTGGACGGTATCAGCAAAGTCCCCCGCATGCGCCTGACCCTCATTGTCGGTTTGATCAGCACTGCAATTGCTGCAGTTGGCTTGTATAAATACTTTGTGACTTTCCTCTCGTTGTTAGGCGTGTTCATTACCCCGATCGGCGGTATCCTGATCGCTGACTTCTATATCTGCAACCGGAAAAACTATGACGGCGGCGACGTTCCTCAGGGCATCAAGTGGGACGCCATTGTGTCGTGGGCTGTGGCTTCGTTTGTCGGCGTTACCATGACGGCTCGCCCCGTGGGGCTTGGTTGGTTTGTCGCGGTGGGTGATGTGATCCCCGTTCCCCTGATCTGCATTGCAGTCGCTATGGTGCTGTACGTTGTAAGCCAGAAGCTCCAGAACCGGAAGCTCCAGAATAAGGCTGGTGCAGTTTAATGGACAGCATGCAGCGCGTTCTTTCTTACTTCCGTGAAATCTGCAGCATTCCCCGGCGCTCCGGCGATGAATCAAACGTAGCGCAGTATTTAATCGAAACAGGAAAGCGCCTCGGTCTGGAAGTTGATCAGGACAGCTGCGGAAACGTGGTTCTCCGCAAAGCGATTTCCCAAGCAACGCCGCCTACAATTCTCCAGGCTCATATGGATATGGTATGGGAATCGACGGGAACTCCTTATCAAAAGGGCGTATCATTGCGCGAAACCGATGAATGTCTCCACGCAGTCGGTTCGACCTTAGGCGCAGATAACGGAATCGGAATGGCTCTGATCCTCGCACTGATGGAAGACGACACGGTACAGAATATCGAGGGTCTTTTTACAGTAGACGAAGAAACCGGTATGACCGGTGCCAAAGAATTGGACGCATCTCTTGTTTCCGGTACCCGGCTGATCAATCTGGACAGTGAAACAGAAGGGACATTCACCATCAGCGCCGCAGGCGGTCTCAACATCATTTTGAATGCCTCCGTTGAATGTCATAAGCAGTCGCGGTTTCATAACCCCAAGGTCCTCAAGCTCTCTGTATCCGGCCTAAAGGGCGGCCATTCCGGTCTTGATATTGGAACCCCGCACCTCAATGCCATTCAGATTTTGGTTCGCTGGCTTCGCAGCTGCCCCGCTTCAAACTGGGAATTGCTCGAACTGCGCGGCGGAACACGTTCCAATGCGATTCCAGTTTGCGCAGAAGCCCTCATTCAGGTCGGCGATACATCTTCAGAAGAAGAATGGAAGCTTGCCGCCAGCGCAATCACCGCTCAGGCAGAATCTGTGGATCACGGGATTCTTCTTCAGACTTCATTTGAGGCACCGATCTGCAAGCAAGCATATACGGATTCCTTCTGCGATCAACTGCTCTCTACGCTTGCCGCCCTGCCTCACGGTGTATTGCAGCGTACCCCGGAAATAATCCAGCTTTCCAGCAATTTAGCCACTATCCGTCAGCTTGGCGATAATGTTGAAATTGTGGAAAGCCTGCGTGCTTCTTCTCAGGCGTTGCTCAGCGAAGGAAGAGACCTCGTCGTTCACACCGCTGACCGCGCATCGTTTCAATCTTCTCAGCAGGATTACTATCCGCCCTGGGAATCTGCAAAAGATGTTCCGCTGCACGCACTGTTTGCACAAACCTATCAATCATTATTTCAGCAGCCCTGCATTATGGAAAATGTTCATGCCGGTGTTGAATGCAGCATTCTCCAGGAACGTTGCCCCTTCATTCAGGAAATGATTTCTATCGGCCCAACCATTCGCTATGCGCATACAGTTCAAGAAAACGTAAATCTTTCCTCGATCGACAGGGTATGCCAGTTGTTAAAAGCAGTGCTGCGGCAGCTTTCTAACTAAAGTAAGGAGAGCAGGCCCATTTCGTGCTTGCTCTCCTTGTACTTTTTCTCATGCTGAAATGCAATTATCCCCTTACTCCTCTTCCCGCTCCGGCCGGTGCCGTTCCGCAGGGTGCAGCAAAAAGCTCCTCATGTAAAGCGCGTCGCCCGTGCAGTGGAAATCGAAGGTCATGCCATCGCCGGAGTCGGTCGATACGCCGATCTCCGCCTGCTTGGCAATGTGGTAGTGCGAGCGGATACCGCTTTTGAAATAATCGCGGGTGTAGTTCTTCTCTCCGTTCAAGGGGTACATTTCCCGCAGCTTTTGCAGCGAGCGGCTGTCGGGGTCAAAGTAGAAATAAGTGCCGATCACGGAGGCAGAGGGCTTGAGATACTGCCGCATCCGATCGAGATAGAAATCGTCGGCGTAGATGCCATATTCGTTCGTGCTGCAATAGTCGATCAGCAGGTCGACGCAGCCCTTTCGCAGCGGAAAGGTAGTGTTGTCCGCTGCCGCAATGTAAAGGATCTCCGGCTTTGCGGGCAGGCGGTCGATGTAGCCCTTATAAAGCTCAATGATCGCGGGGAACTTGTCCTGCACCACATAGATGTTGCTTGGATCGATCTGCGTCAGCTTCTTGTAAAGGGCGAAAAACGAGTTCAGGTGCGTTTCCATCACAACGCTGCCGCTCGGCAGGGAAAGCTCCTTGATCCGCGTCCCCATCCAGTTGTAAGACTTCTGGATCAATGACACCAGCTCGCTCGGCGCGCTGCGGTACAGTTCGCGGTCAATGTCCGGTTCGTCAAAGGGGTACTTTTCCTCGCACTCGGCGTAGACGATCCCGTTGCGGATCTCCGCACGGTAGCCGCAGCTACAGTGGAGGTCGGCGGAAAAAATAGCGGACATATCCATATCTGCCTTGCTGATCTGGAACGCGCCGCCGCAGCGCGGGCAGCTCAGCAG
>ERZ773130.1544-NODE-1544-length-21208-cov-4.477332_pt1 | contig 21208 bp, 14 predicted proteins | sample MGYA00511919_ERZ773130 | MGnify/ENA primary metagenome ERZ773130 (study PRJEB29015, sample SAMEA2737851) | human gut metagenome | biome: human gut; feature: human-associated habitat; material: faeces | place: China | collected 2012 ...
TTAGAGTTATTCCCCATTACTTGTAAAAAGATAACTCCATTCATAACCAACTAAACAGGGCGGCATATCTCCATGTAAGAATAGCTTTCCGATTCTATATAATTCCGATAATTCTATGCTGTTATATGGTTTCGGGCATAAATAAGGGGCGGCTTGTATTATGTGGAATCCTATTAAATGGGAGGGATAAAAATTCGGTTTCCCATCCGAAAAGGGGGAGGGGTGAAAAATAGGGATTGTCCGCTCGGTCGGGGTATTTAGGTCTTGTTTGTCTGCGAGTGACAACCTTTTCCGAAAAGGATATTTTATAGACCCTTTCACAAAGTTTGTCACCTTTTTGTTGCGGGGCAGTTTCGGTATAAATCGCACGATATGGGGAGTGGATGATAAATAGATTTACCCAAAACTACCCTATAAAAGAAAGAATCGCTATCTTTGCCGAAAAGCAAGTGTACCATGTCCTATAAACCGCCTTACACCATTACGCCGAAGATCACGAATTTGGTTGCACAAATCAGCGAAGCAATCGGCAGCTATTATGCGCACGAAAATCTGAGTTTGCATCGTGTCAATCGAATCAAAACGATTCACGGGACGCTGGCTATCGAGGGCAACACGCTTTCGACGGAGCAGGTCACGGCGGTATTGGAGGGAAAACCCGTCGTTGCTCCTATTAACGAGGTGCAGGAGGTGCGCAACGCCCTTAAAGCATATGAATTGCTCGACACGCTCGATCCCTGTAAAGTCGATGATCTGTTAAAGGCTCACGCCACGATGGAAGCGGGATTGATCGACGAAATCGGTTGTTTCCGCAAAGGTGGTGCGGGTGTGGTGTCGGGGAAAACGGTTATCCATTATGCGCCCGATGCCGAACGAGTGCCGTTTCTCGTAAACGATCTGTTCGAGTGGCTGCGCACCACGGATGAACACCCGTTGATCGCAAGTTGCGTCTTTCATTATGAATTCGAGTTTATCCATCCGTTCGCGGACGGTAATGGTCGCACGGGGCGATTGTGGCAGACATTGATTTTGAGCAGGTGGCGGCCTATCTTCAAAAACCTGCCGATCGAAAACATTGTATATAAGTATCAAAAGGAGTATTATAAGGCGATTGCCGTAAGTGGCGGTAAGGCAGGTTGCACGCCTTTCGTCGAGTTTATTTTGGGGGTAATCGCCGAAACGCTCACTACCCAAGAAACTACCCGAAAGACTACCCAAGAAATTATTTTGGGAGCCATCGCCCGCAATCCCAGCATTACACGGGCGGAGCTGGCCGAAGTTGTCGGAATCTCACCCGACGGTGTGAAATATCATTTGCAGAAACTCACCAAGTCGGGCAGGCTCAGACGGGTGGGGTCTGCACGCCGCGGAGAGTGGGTGATCGGGTGACAGGAATTCCGAAAAAGGTACTTTTATAGACCCTTTTCAAAAGTTTGTCACCGACCTGTTTTTACCCGTTACGGGCTATATGATCCGCTTTCCCAATTCGATGAACCGTTGTTTGTTGGTGCGCACCTCTTTGTACTCGAAATATATTCCGATCATCTTTGCTGTCACTTTTTTGCGGTAGGGGATGCCGAGCCGCATAATCAGGTCGTTCATAAAACGGTTGACGACGCACACGGGTAGCTTGTCGCCCGTTTTCAGTCGGTCGTACACCTCCCCGCAAACTTTTTCCGAGGTCAGCAGTTGTTGGCTTTCGTTTTCTTGTATCTGTTTGCCGATTGCGTTCATGTTGTAGTTGTGCCGTTCGATCTCTGCCGCTCCGAGGGCGTAGTAGGCATCCACCATCATCGGCACTTGGTTCTGAATCTCCTCGCGCAGAAAGTAGTATTCATTCCACGTTCGGTTTTGTTCCAGTATCTCCAACTGCCGCACGATTTCGCGGAACAGCTCTTTCATTTTCAGTCGGGGATTTATGCGTTGCAGTCGGTCGCAGTCCGACAACGGATAGATATGTTCGGTGCAATCCGTGTGAAATGCTTTCGCGTACTCCTCCCGCACCAGTTTGGCGTCGGTGTAGTACCGCTTGATCCGCTCGTCGTCGTAGGCGTTGTCCCACATGAACCAGTTGCGCGTTCCGTCGGCGTTCATGAACCGTTTGTAGTCCATTCCCTCCAACGCCTGCGCACGGGTATCGCAACCCGCCCCCGACGCTTCGATTTGCAGGACTTGTTTGTAAACCGCTTCGCACTCCTCCAATCTCGTGGCAATCTCCTCCCGCGATTTGCAGGGCATCTCCTTGTTGGTGCTGAAAATATGCGCGGCATCCTCCACGCCGTTGCGGAAGCGTCCGACGATCTGCACGGCTTCGGTCGTGGGGTCGATGACGGTGTGCGTCGCAAACGAAAGGTCGGTTACGATCAGCACGCAGGCTGTTGTCGGCAGTTCGATGTCCACCGCCGAAAAGAAACGGCTCGTGAAAAAGTTGATTTCATCCAGTTCTTCGAGCGAGGAGTAAGCCCGCGAAAAATCCCGCTTGCGGAGTTTCTTCACACTCTCGTAACTGCAAAAGACCTTGCACCGTTTCTCGATCTTATAGGTGCAGATCATGCGGTGGATCGTATCGGTCGAGTTCAGAAAGATGCAGAGCTGATGCCCTTTGCCTTTTACCTGTCCCATAAGGGTACGCATCCAGCCGACGGTATCGTTCGTATGTATGAGCAACATTTTCGGCTTGTGGTCGTAGGTCGGGCGGAGTATCTTCATTGTAAAGCCCTGCTGCTCGAAACGGGGATCGGACGGAATGATCGGCGTTGCGGAAACCATCGCCTTTTGTTTGCATCGGAAAAAATCATCCATCGGGAGCGTGATCGAGCCGCGGTAGCCTGCATCCTGTATCGTGCGCTCGCACTCGTCGAACAGCATGAACCATTCACCGTGCATATCCGTATGCGTCTGCACCATCGCCGAGCGGACTTTGGGGAAACTTTCGGGCGTGGTCATGATTTTCAGATAGCCGTCGTTGTAGTTCGTGTTCAGAAAGTCGATGATGTCCTCGGTCGTTACGCCCTCGAACACGCCGAGTATCTGCGGGTGCTTTTTCATCTTGCCCTCGATAACGGGAACATTCGGCTCGATGATGACGGAGTGTCGGGGCGCATTGATTTCGGCATAGGTCGCACCGCATCCCGTGACGGTCTTGTTGATGATCGAATTGGTAGGTATTTCGGGCATTACGGCGTCGAACCGCTGGCCTGCATCTATTGTGATATATTCAATCTTCATCTAATAATTTGATTTGTAGTTAAAAAAACTTGGGGAGCGAGCGGCGAAACCCGCTCCCCTCGTTCAGCAGTTTAGTTCAGCAGGTCGGTGATGTCCTCCATCGCCTCGGCAGGCATCACGACTTTGCCGTTGGGAAAGTGGTACTTTTTGGCGAGGTAGCCGATGCCCTCCTCGCTCTCGTTGTACTCCTCGGAGGTGACGGAGGTCAGTTTTTCTACCTCGGCGGCCACTTCCACCAGCCACTCGGACTGACAGCAGATTTCACGGTTGGGTTCAAACTCCGTCACTTCGGGCAACTCCTTACCCATCAGGAACGCCAGCAGGTAGTTCCAGATTTGGGCGTTCAGCAGGAGTTTGCCATCCAGTTCGGTGTACCCCTTACGGATTCCGAACCAAACATATCCGCATCCAGCCACGTCTACACGGGTGGTCACGATCAGGGTGGTAGCCCCTGCCGCAATCGCTTTCGCCAGCGTGCGGAACATTTTGGCGTTCCCTACGGGCTTGATTTTGATAATGCGGAGGTTCATTTTCTCCTCCTGTTCTTCTGCGCGGTTCCCAGCTACCTGCTGCGATTCCGCATTTTCTGAAATTGTAGTCATAGTTTTATTAAATTTGATGTTAATATTGTCGTTGATGTTTGCAAGCGTTTTCATAATCGTTATCTTTTTTATTAAGTTTTGTCGCCGCCTCTTTCGGGCTGTCGGCTACTCCCTGCAACTTTGGTCGGCCGTACGCTCCGACCTGTTGCTTTTCAGGGTTAATACGGGATATTTTCCCCTTTTGTTTTCCGTTTTGAGGTAGATATTACAGGCTCTATTTGAGCCTATTATTTACCCCTGTTTTTCAGTTGTTTAGGTTTTGTGTTTCATCGGTCGTATTTTTTCATTTTACCGCCTCTTTTGCAGGCTGTCGGCTACTCCCCGAATCTCTCGAATAACCGTACGCTTTATTCGCGGATTCTGGCTATTGAACCTGCATAAATCCGACCTTTGGTGCCTTGGCGAAATATAAATAATAGCCAGCGAAAACTGACCTATTCATTACCTTTGCTGTCGAAAATATTGCAAAATATATCATGGAAAATATTGTAAATCTGTCCGTTATGACAAAATGGCAGGTGTCATGACACTGGCAGATTTTTGGCAGAAAAAAGAAAGGGAACCGCGATAAACGGCTCCCTTAAATGGTATGGTTATATAGTCCGATCAGTCCAATAGCGGAAAATCAAAATCCTGCATGATAACCTGTCTTTGCAATGGTATCGGTCTGAATCGTGGTGCTTGGTTCATAGCCGCTCGTTTCAGATAGGCGGCAAGGTCGGCGCGGATTACTTTCGGGTCGTATTTGCCGCTCTCTCCTTTATTATTGGGATAACAACCCGTGACGCGTGTATAGTCGTGAATGAGTTGGCATAATTCGTTCGGCATATTGGGCTGGCTGGGGATTGCGTTTTCTTCATGGAGCATTCGGTAAATGCCGTATGCAACTGCCGAATAGATGGCATTCTTCTTTTCTCGCCCCGCAGACGGTTTGCGCCGTTGAATATCCTGCCGTGCTTCCTCGGCTGTCTGTACTTCGGGAAAATAGCTTGCAAGTTCCTTTTTAATCAGACGGAATAACCAGTTATTGCTGTTTGGAATAGAAATCTGTTCCGCTTCCCCATTATTGGTGCGAATTGTGATGGCGGTCTGTTTGTTGCTTTTAAGTGTCCGTGCCTCCATTTGCTCCATAAAAAGCAATAGGTGCGCCCATTCGCTTTGGTATATGTCCCAAGTATGAAACTGAACAAGGTCATTGTATTCGTTTTCGTCGATCTGCTGTTCGCGGATGCAGTAGGCCACCAGCAATAGGGCTTCCTCTATTATCGGGGTAATTGTCCCGTAAGAGTTGATAAGCGACAACAAATCATGGCATTCGAGGTGTCGAAACGGCAAAACCAGATTGCAATCCTCTTTAATGCTGTACTTTACGATATTACCCTCTCGGTGAGGTATCAGACATTTGGCATTTGAAAGTTCTTTGTTGAAATAACCTGCCGTGATGCCGAAATATTTTTCCAGTAAGGGCAGGCAAGCGGTGAAATATTCGGTTGTTACGGGGTAAAAGGTTTGTTCTTCTTGCATAGGAGTATCTTTATAAAGACGAATTTACAAAATTCCGCTTTCTGCCGCAACCGACGACCGCAGAAAAAAGAAAAGGGACTACCCGATTAAATCGGATAATCCCTTAAAAGGTAGTGACAAACTTGGTTTCGGGGGCTATAAGATAGACCTTTTTTCAAACCTTGTCACCACCTCACAATAAGTTTTGCATGGCCGCATCTATCTGCGAGTTCTCGAATGAATCGAGGTAGATTTGCGTAATCTTTTCCGAACTGTGCCCCAGCGATTCCGAAATGATGGATGTCGAAACTCCCGACCTTTTCAGAACAGTTGCGAACGAGTGCCGCGCAACGTATGTCGTGAGCGTGATAGGCAGGTGCAGATGCTCGCCGATTAGTTTCAGATAGCGATTTATCCGCTTGTTCGTCCGTTGCACCCGTCCGTACTGCTGTTGTGCCGTAATGTGAACAGAACGCCTTAAAACAGGGAAAACATAGTCCTGCGGATGTGCGTTCGGTTGGCGGTACTTGTCGAGGATGTCGAGGGCGGCGGGTTGGAGTTGGAACGACAGGAGTTTACCCGTTTTCTGTCGGTTGAAAACCAGCCGCCCGTCCACGATGTCGGCATAGCGGATGTGCAGAATGTCGGTCAGATTGATGCCGCATGATAAATAGCTGAACAGGAACAAGTCTTTTGCCAGTTGCAGGAACGGTTTGGGGTACTTGGTCAGCGTCCGTACCTCGCAATCCATAATCCGCCGAATATCCTCTTTTGTCAGCGACCGTTTGGCCGTGGCTTCCTTGAATCGGCTCACTTTGAACGTGTCGAAAGGGTAGTCCGTTTTCTTGATTAGGCCGTCGGTGATTGCGCTGTTGTAGAGTACCCGCAACGAACGGAAACGGATGCCGATGGAGTTGTCGGAATAATGCCGTTCCACCCGCAGCCATTGTTCGTATCGTTTCAGCCACTCGGCGTCGATGTCTATAAAATAAAAGTCCAGCGAACGGCAGAATTTCGTCAGCGAGGTGCGGAGTTCCTGAAAGGTCTTGGCGTTGCCTACACGTTTCTCGGCCAGCAGGCGGTCGATGTAGCCGTTCAGATATTCGCCGACGGTTTGGCGCACGACCTTGCGGGATGCCTTTTCGACAAGCGTGTTCAACGTGTACTCCTTATCGCTGGTTTTGAAATCCATGACCTGACTTTGGAGTTCCTGCGTTTTCTGTTGGATAAGGGCTTCGATGCGCTCTTTGTCGGGACAGTTACGGCGCGGTTTACACTTTTCTGCATCCCAGTATTGCAGAGCGAGGGAAATGTGCAGACTGATGTACTTCCGTTTTCGGTTCTTCGTCAGCCGTAACATAATGGGATGCTGACCGTTGGATAATGTTTTGGATGTGTAGAGTACCGCCTCGATTGTTGTGTTCATCGGGAAAATTCGGTTTACACATTGGTTTACACAAACTGCGTAAACCGACGGAGAACGGGCTCAAAACAAGACACGAAAAAACCACCTACATCGCTGTAAGTGGTTGATTTTGAGAGTGACACCGACAGGACTCAAACCTGTAACCTTCTGATCCGTAGTCAGATGCTCTATTCAATTAAGCTACGGTGCCGAATTGCGAATGCAAATGTAGGGCAAAAATCCGAAACACGCAAATAATTGCTTAAAAAATTTAGTAAAAAAGATGATCCGGACGATGGATGTTGCGCCATCGTCCGGATTATCAGTCGTTTAAAAAACGACGCTATTTCATCAATTCCTCCAGCCGGGACTGCAATTGCCTGCCGGGAAGGTTGCGGGCGACGATCACGCCGTCGGGCGAGATCAGGAAATTCGACGGAATGAAGCGGATGCCGTACATTGCTGCGGCAGGGCTTTGCCTGCCGCAGCCGGAGGACAGCACGTTCGTCCACGGCAGGTCGTTTTCGGCGAGAAACCGCTGCCAGCGTGCCGCATCGTGGTCGATCGACACCGCGTAGATCGAAAATCCGCGTCCGCTGAATGCGGCATAGGCTTCTTTCAGGTAGGGGATTTCCCGGCAGCAGGGACCGCACCACGTGGCCCAGAAGTCGAGCAGCACCCAGCGGCCGGGGCCTGCGAGCGACGAGAGGGCGACGGTCTCTCCGTTGGCGTCTTTCAGCGTGAGGTCCATGTAGGGCCGGCCGACGGACGAGCGTTCGACGGCTTCGATCTCGCGCCGTACGCTCGCCAGCACGGGGTGGTTCTGCAATTGGGCGGGGAACTGCGCGAGCCGTTCGCGGGCCTTCGCCGGGTCCGCATCGGTGCGGCGGGCGTAGAGGAATGCGCCCAGCAGGTTGTCGCGGTTGGCTTCCAGCGCGTCGCCGGGAATCTGCCGGTAAATCCGTCCCAGCGAGTCGAGTTTCCGCCTGCGCTCGGGTGTGTCCGGTTCGTTTTCCAGTGCCTGCAGGACGTTGCCGAGCGATACCTGCGCGGCATTCATGGCGTTGAATGCATCGTTGAGCGGCGTTCCGGTGAACTGGAAGCCGCGTACGTCGCCCGTGGGCTCGAGCCGGATGTCGGCCGCTTCGAGCAGGATCGGCGCCCCGATACGGCGGTCGTTGTGCATCAGGTTGGCGATCGTCGGTTCGGAGACGTGTCCGCGGATGCGGAATGAGCTGTCGCGGCGTATGACCGTCGTGGCCAGCACCGAGTCGTTCTCGTAGGGCGAGCACAGGCGGAGCGTGTCGCCCGGAGCGAGGCCAGCCCTGCCCGAAAGGGTGTAATTGGGGCCTCCGCAGCCGGATAGCGCCACGGCGGCGAGGATTGTCGGGCAAATTCTGTTCATCGGAAAGTCTTTATTTGAGTACTTCTGCGAGTTTTGCTTCGAGGTGTTCGCCGCGCAGGTTCTTCGCTACGATTTTACCTTCGGGTGAGATCAGGAAGTTTGCGGGGATGGAACTGACGGCATAGAGCGCTGTTGGATCGAATCCTCCGCCTTTTTTCTGTGCCACATTGATCCAGTTCATGTCTTGTTCGCCGATGGTGTTTTCCCAACGGGTCAGGTCCGTGTCGAGCGATACGCCGTAGATTTCAAAGCCTTTGGCGTGAAAGGTTTCGTAGGCTTTTTTCAGGTGGGGCACTTCGTTCATGCAGGGCGTACACCATGTGGCCCAGAAGTCGAGCAGCACCCAGCGGCCGGGACCTGTGAGTGACGAGAGCGCAATGGTCTCTCCGGCGGCGTTTTTACAGGAAAAATCGGTATAGGGTTGGCCGACAGCGCTCCGTGCGGTGGCCTGGGAGGCATCCTGCGACTTTTTCAACATCGGATGCGCTTGTATCCCGGGGGTGAATTGCGCCAGCCGGGCTTTGACTTTTTCGGGATTGTCCTTGATGTTCTGGAATTCGTAGCTGTTGAAGACCCAGGCTCCGAAAACATTGTCGAGGTTGGCGTCTACGGTTTGGGTATAGAGTGCATTCATTTCGGCCAGGATCGCTTGGAGCGACTGCCCCGGGGAGCCTTTGCGGAGTTTGTCTCCGAAAGCGTACATTGCTTCGTCGAATGCTTTTTTCCGGTCGTTGAGCGGTGTTCCGCAGACGACATAGCCGAATGCGGGATCGTATTTCTCGATTCGGATTTTTCCGGGTTCGAGGAAAAACCAGGCGGGGTGGTTGGTTCGCTTCGCGTTGGCCAGGAAAACCAGGTCGGGAGTCGTAACGGTCCCTTGCAGCGAAACGGTCGTGTCGGCGTTCACGACACCGGCGGCGAGCACCGTGTTGTCGGAAGCCAGCAGATAGACCGAGTCGCCCGGAGGCAGTTCGTAGCGGCCTGTGATGGTGTAGTTTGCGCCTCCGCAACTGCATAGCAGGGCGGCGAGGGCGGCGGTCAGAAGGTTTTTCATGGCGGTGGGTAGTTTGGTGTTGGTTTTATTTGATCTCCCGGTCGGGATTCTTTTTCAGGAATTGCTCCCAGCTCTGCGAGCCGCCCTTCGAGGCGGCTTTTTTGCCGCCTCCAAGCCCCTTGACGCGTTCGTCGCCCAGCGCGGCGTTGAGCGGACTGGCCGAGGTGAAGTAGTGGCACAGGGCGACGGCCATGCCGTCCGTGGCGTCGAGCCGCTTGGGAGGGCGGTCGATGGCGAGCGTGCGGCAGACGATGGAGGCCACCTGCTCCTTGGCGGCCGATCCGCGGCCCGTGATCGACTGTTTGATGCGCATTGGGGCGTATTCGAAAACGTCGATGCCGCGGCTCAACGCTGCGGCCATGGCCACGCCCTGCGCCCGTCCCAGCTTGAGCATCGACTGCACGTTCTCGCCGAAGAACGGCGACTCCAGCGCCACTTCGCGCGGGGCGTACTCGTCGACCAGCGCTCCCACGCGCTCGAAAATGTAACGCAGTTTGGCGTAGGGGTCGGGGAGCTTGTGCAGGTCGATGTCGCCCAGCACCACCGAGCGCACCGTGCGCCCCTCGATCTCCAGCACGCCGTAACCCATGTAGTTCGTGCCGGGGTCGATGCCCATGATTCTGTATTTCTCGACGGATTTCATCTGCATTTTATGGAAAAAGCCCCTCCTTCCGGCTGTACGGAACGGAGGGGCCGGAATGTCGTTGGGAAATTACTGGGCCAGCAGCTCCGAGATCTTCTCGTAGAGCGCCTCGCCGCGCAGGTTCCTGGCGACGATCGTACCCTGACCGTCGATCAGGAAGTTCGACGGAATGCCCTGGATGGCGTAATCCTTGGCGGCCTGGTTGTCGAAGCCTTTCACCTCGCTGACGTGCAGCCAGTTCATGTCGTTCTGCTCGACGGCGCCGAGCCAGTCGCCGCGGTCCTCGTCGAACGATACGCCGTAGATTTCGAAACCCTTCTTGCGGAACTCGTCGTAGGTCTTCTTCAGGTGGGGAACTTCGCCCATGCAGGGACCGCACCACGAAGCCCAGAAGTCGAGCAGGACATATTTGTTCGCCGGATTCCTGACCACCGATTCGAGCGATACCTGCTCGCCGTCGGCATTGGGCTGTGCGATGTCGATGAACGGCTGGCCGATGTCGGTTTTCATCTTCTGCTCGGCGTTCTCCTTGAGCCGCACCAGTGCGTCGGTCTGCTGCATCTCGGCCGGGAATTTGGCGATTTCGTCGAGCAGTTCCTGCCCCGAAAGCTCGTAGCCGAGCTGCTGGGACAGCAGCATCACGCCGAAGAGGTTGTCGCGGTTCTGGTCCAGGACCGTGCGGGTCAGCTGTTCGTACTCCTGTTCGATGGCCTCGCGACGCTCGGCGGTGGTTTCCGGATTGCGGAACTCCTGCACGAGGGCGCTTCCGGCTGTGGCGTAGGCGTCGCTGGCGTCGTTGGCCGGCGTGCCCGTCACCTTCTTGCGGTAGGGGTTCTGTGCGTCGTCGGTCACGTTGATCGTGCCCGGTTCGAGGATCAGCATGGCGCCGAACGTCGCCCCGTCGTCGCGTGCGTCGCGCAGAATGGCCGCCTGAGGTTTCTCGGCCACGCCCTCGAAGCGGAACACCCCGTTGGCCACGGCCGCCGAATCGAGGATGTTGTCCTTCTCGTCGAAGAGGTAAACCATGCTGTTGGCTCCTTCGACCTTGCCGTCGACGGCGTACTTGTTTTTGTTGGCGCAGCTGCACAACACGGCTGCCGCCGCTGCGAGGATCAGGATTTTTTTCATCGAATTATTTTTTTGTGAGTTCTGCAAGTTGTTTTTCCAGCGCGCGGACCTGCTGCGCCAGTTCGGGCAGGCGTTTGAACACGGCTGCCGAACGGTGGTACTGCATGCCCGGGAGGGCGGGGTATCCGAAGCGGATTTCGTCGTCGGGAACGTCCTTGTCGAGTCCGCTCTTCGAGCCGACCTTCACGCGGTCGCCGATGGTGACGTGGTCGGCGATGCCCACCTGCCCCGCGAGGAAGCAGTTGCGGCCGACCTTCGAAGTTCCCGCGATGCCGGTCTGGGCCGACGACACGGTGTTCTCGCCGATCTGCACGTTATGGCCGATCTGGATCAGGTTGTCGAGTTTCACGCCCCGGCGGATGACGGTCGAGTCGGTCTTGGCGCGGTCGATGCAGGTGTTGGCGCCGATCTCCACGTCGTCCTCGATCACCACGTTGCCCAGCTGGGGAATCTTGTCGAATCCGCCCGCGGCGTTGGGCATGAACCCGAATCCGTCGGCGCCGATCACCGCCCCTGCGTGGAGGATGCAGTTCGCACCCACGATGCAGCCTTCGTAGATTTTGACTCCGGGGTAGAGCGTGGTGTTGTCGCCGATCCGGACGCCGCGGCCCACGTAGACCTGGGGGTAGATCTGGCAACCCTCGCCGATGACGGCCTCCTCCTCGACGACCGCGAAATCGCCGATGTAGCACTCCTGACCGACCTGCGCCCGTTCCGAGACCGATGCGCGGCCGCTGATCCCCTTGCGGCGGGGTTTGGCGGCGTTGTACATTTCGAGCAGTTTCAGGACGCAGGCGCCCGCGTCGTCCACCTTGACGAGCGTCGCGGCTACCGGCTGCGAAGGCTCGAACGCACGGTCGACCAGCACGATCGACGCGCCCGTGGTGTAGAGAAACGGTTCGTATTTGGGGTTCGTGAGGTAGGCCAGCGATCCGGCCCTGCCCTCCTCGATCGACGAAACGGTGTGTACCTTGGCGTCCTTGTTGCCGACGATGTCGCCGCCCAGGAATCCGGCGATCATTTCGGCTGTAAATTCCATCATATGTTTCATATGTTACAGGTATTTGTTAATATCTATTCCTATGGGCATGAACTCTTCCACGGTGCGGCCGAACGAAAGCACCTCGCGCACGGTCGACGACGAGATGTCGGCCACGGGCGAGGGGGTGAACAGCATGACGGTCGTGATGTCGGGGTAGATGCGGTGGTTGGTGGCCTCCATCGTGCGTTCGTACTCGAAGTCGGTGGTGTTCCTCACGCCGCGGATGATGGCGCAGGCGCCCATCGTCTCGGCGAATTCGCCCGTCAGCCCGGTGTAGATGCACGCCTCGACGCGCTCATCGCCGCGGTAGATGTCGTCGATGAGCCGCTTGCGGTTCTCGACCGTCAGCAGCCCCTGCTTGGAGGTGTTGTTGCCGATGCCGATGATCACGCGGTCGAACAGGTTCAGCGCTTCGTCGACCAGAGCCGCATGGCCGCGCGTGAAGGGGTCGAACGACCCGGGGAAGATTGCAGTGCGTTCCATATCGGACAAAGGTAGAAAAAAAACGGAAAAACAGCACGTTTTCCCGTTTTTATTCATTGCGGCCTCGGCGGGTCACTCCTTGTGGAGCAGGCCGCGCAGGCGACGCAGCGCCTTGCTCATCTGCGCTTCGACGGTCTTGACGGAAATATGCATTTCGGCGGCTATTTCGGCGTTCGAGAGCTGCTCGCTGCGGCTTTTGAGGAAGATGTCGCGGCAGCGGCCGGGCAGCTGCGAGACGGCCTCGGCCACGAGCTGCGTGATCTCGTCGGTCTCGATCTGCAACGACTCGGGGCTGGCGAAAACCTCGCCTAACTCTTCGAACGGAATGTAGGAAAAACGGTCGTCGCGCAGGCGGTTGAGCGCCCGGTTGCGCACGGCGCGGAACAGATAGGCGCGTACCGAGACGGTGATCCGCAGCTCGGCGGCGTGCTGCCAGACATGGGTGTAGACGTCGAGTACGACCTCTTCGGCCGAAGCGCGGTCGCGGAGCCAGAACTCGGCGAAGCGGCACAACGGCGCATAGTAACGGTCGAACAACTCCCGGAAGGCGGCGATTTCCCCCCCCCGTTCGATTCTCAACCACAGGTGAACGTCGTATTCGTTATCTGGCATGGCGTGTCGTAAGACTGTGTAAAAGTACTAAAAATCGGGATTCCCCGAAAAGCCGTTGCGGAAAAGCAGGCCGCAGGGTGGGGAGGCGCCCCGCTTTTCCGCGGCTTTGTTCACTCGATGTCCTCGAAGAAGAATTCCGAGAATTTTAGTTTTGCGTTTCCGTAAAGTTCCGGCAGGAGCCTTTTGGCCCGTTTTTCGAAATCGTCGTAATCCTTCCGGTCGTATGCCCAGGCGATTTCTGCGATGGCGGCCATCCTGGGGAGCGTCATTCGCTGCACATGGCCGAAATCGGCGATATATTCGGTCCATACGTTTCCCTGAATGCCGAGGATATTCCTGTACTCGGCGGGTTTCAGGCGGTCGTAGGGATCGAGCCGGTAAACCTGCCTCATGGAGAGGTACCGTGTGGGTCCTATCGGCTCGTACTTTTCGGGATCGGAAGTCTGCGAGTAGTCGAGGTAGCAGTTCCACTTGGGTGTCATGATGACTCGGTTTCCCTTCCTCGCGGCGTCCGTTCCCCGGAACTGATCCGTCCAGGCCATGATTACCGCTGACTTCGATATTCCGCCCTGCATGATCTCGTCCCATCCGATCAACTCGCGTCCGTGCTCGTGGAGCCACTTTTCGACGCGGTGCATGAAATAACTCTGAAGTTCGTTTTCGTTTGCCAGTCCCTCCTCCCGGATGCGCCTCTGGCAGGCGGGGCACTCCTTCCAGCGCTCCTTGGGACATTCGTCGCCCCCGACGTGTATGAATTTCGAGGGGAACAGGTCGAGCACCTCTGCGAGCACGTTTTCCACGAATTCGAAGGTCTCCTCCTTTCCGGCGCAGAGCACGTCCTTGGAAATCCCCCAGTGGGTCCATACCTCGTAGCCCTTGCCCCGGCATCCCAGCTGGGGATAGGAAGCCAGCGCCCCGAGCATATGCCCGGGCATGTCGATCTCGGGAATGACCTCGATGTAGCGCTCTGCGGCGTAGGCCACGATGGCGCGTACGTCGTCCTGGGTGTAAAAACCGCCGTAGGGTTTTCCATCGTATCGGTTGCGGCTTTCGTCGGTCTTGTCGTATCGGCCGATGACGGTCTCCCTGCGTACGGACCCGATCTCGGTCAGCAGGGGATAGTGTTTGATCTCGATGCGCCATCCCTGATCTTCGGAGAGATGCCAGTGAAATACGTTCAGCTTGTGCATGGCGAGGATGTCGATGAAACGCTTCACCTCGTCTACGGTCCAGAAATGACGCCCGGAGTCGAGCATTCCGCCGCGGTGTGCGAAGCAGGGTTTGTCGCGGACGACGACCGCGGGTACTGTTCCGTCGGTAGCGACGAGTTGGCGGAGTGTCTGCAAGGCGTAGAACACGGCTTGCGGGGAGCCTCCGAGAATTTCGACGGTACGGGGCGTCACGGCAAGAGTGTACTCCTCGGCGGCGAGGGACGGGGATGTCCGGAGACGGATTTCGCCCTTCGCGGCCATGGGTATTTCGCGCCCGATGACGGGTTCGATGTCCGTTGCGAAGATTTCGGCGGGACGCCGGAGTTCTCCTTCGGCGGCGATGGCGGTCTGGGCCGTGATCCGAAACTCTCCCCTGGCTTCGGTGATTTCCGCGGGGCGCGGGATGATGTCGATGCTCCGGGCGGAGCCGGCTGCCGCGAGAAGTGTGACGAAGATTAATAAAATGCTCTTTCTCATTGGATTGGGGAAGGGTGGTGGCTGAAAAAGCCGCCTGCGGGAACGCTCCCGCAGGCGGGTGATAAGGGATTAGTCGAGGTCCAGTTCTTCGAGGTTGCCCCAGACTTCGAATTCGGCGAATGTGCCGCCTTTGTAGGTCATCGGCGTCGGTTTTACGCTCGACCCGCTGTTCCACGACATGTGGAGCGTGAAGCGGATGTAGCGCGCCCGCTGTATTTCACCCAGATAGACCGAGTTATGGAGCGAGTGGGACATGATTCCCTCGTCGGGCTTCGTCCCGGTGAACCGTTCGCTGTATGTCCAGTCCGCGTCGTTCTCCATGCCGTCGCCCGTGATGGTCTTGGCCGTTTCGATCGTGATGTCGCCCGGAGGATTGTTCAGTACGCCGCCGGCTTTGGTGCGGGCCGTGATGCGGACGCCGCGCACGGTCACCTCCTTGCCCATGTCGAAGACGAAATAGAGCGGAACGTAGACCACCGGACCGACGGATGCCTTGAAATTGTAGGTCCAATAGCTCGCCGGGTTGCCGTCGAGCACGTCCTTGGCCCACCCGGTCTTGGGATTGCCTTCGCCCGGGGTGTATTCCGAGGTGCAGTGGACCACTTTCCAGCCTTCGCGGTCGAGCAGCTGGGCGGGCGGCAGCACGCGCTTGTTGAAGAGGATGTAGTAGACGTTGCCCTCGTCGGAGGTCTGCGCAGCGTCGTCGCCTTTGATCTGTTCGATGGTGATCGGTAGCAGGTACTGCTCGCCGTCGGGCATCTTCTCGCTGTTTAGCGTCACCTGCGCCGTCGACGAAACCTCGTTGTAGCGGGGCAGGATCACCTCCTTCTTCGAAAATTCGTAGGCCTCGGCCGGCACGAGTTCGTACGACGTGTCGTGGGCCTTGTTGTAGGCGTCGACCAGCGTGCGGTCGACCTTGAAGGTCACGGTGAGGTTCTCCGCACTGACCGACCGGGCGACGGCCCGGATGTCGATCGTCTGGGTTTTGGGTTCGAGCAGCGAGATCTGGAGCGGCTCGGCCCCGGCGTTCTGGATCGCCAGCACCGCGGGCCCGTTCAGCCCCGTTCCCGGATTGTCGTCCTTGCAGCCTCCCGACGCAATCAACAGCGCGGCGGCCGCAACGAGACGGATGGAAGCATATCGTTTCATGGTCGTGTTCGTTTTGGGTTCTACTTGTTTTTGGCCGGGAGTTTGATGTCGAGCATCACCGGCAGGTGGTCCGAGGCTTTCGTCACGTCGCCCGACTTGAACCAGCGCAGGATCTGCGAGCCTACGACTTCGCACTTCGGCGTGCCCTTGAGCTGCATGATGTAGTCGATGCATTTCGAGGGATTGTCCGACGGGAAGGTCCCGAATCCGGTGATGGTCAGGATCTCCCAGTCTTTCTGGAGCAGTTTGCCCGTCTCCGACGAGGGTGTGGCGTTCATGTCGCCGCCCAGGAAAACGGGCTTCCCGGAGTCGCCGTAACGTTCCTTCATCGTTTTGGTGATCAGCTCCACCTGTCCCAGCTGCGCCTCGGAAGAGACATGGTCGAGGTGCGAGGTGCAGATCACGTAATCCTCCATCTCCATGACGACCAGTACGCGCGGCTCGGCGCCCACGCCCTTGGGCAGGGCCACCGAAAACTTATTCACGGCCTTCTTGCGGGTTGTCACGCCCTCGCCGTATTCGCCTCCGTCGTAGGGCATGGCCGCACCGTATTCGAAGTCCCAGCTGCCCATCAGGGATGCGAAATGCTTGAGCTGGTAGACGTGGCGCGTGCGGTTGGTGTTGTTGTCGAGCTCGTTCATGCAGATGGCGTCGGCGTCGATCTCCTTCATCATGTCGGCGATGAGCTGGTAGTCGTCCTTGATGTATTTGTTGAAGATTCCGACATTGTAGGTCACCAGACGTGTCACACCCTCGCCCTTGGAGTTGTCGATCGAGACGTGGGGCGGAATTTCGGTGTCGTAAAACGGTTCGTCCTCCATGCAGGCTGCGGCATTGCAGGCCAGGCCGAGCATCAGCAGGGTCATCAGGTATTTTTTCATGAGTTCCAACATTTTTCGGTTTGTTTTGCGGTTAAAAATTCAGTCCGTCGTTCCATCCGGGGTTCTGGGTCAGGGCGCCGCCCGTCAGCGAGCGGTCGTCGGTCGGAATCGGATAGAAATAGTCGCGGGTTTCGTCCCAGATGCCGGGGTTGTTCTTGTGTGGCGAGATGTAGCCGTGGTCGCCGTCGGAGAAGAGAATGTCCTGGTCGATCACCAGTGTCAGTTTGGCCGTGGTCGAGGGCGTTTCGCCCTTGGTGGCGAAATAGACGTCAGGCGTTCCGTCGCCGTCGATGTCGTACTCGCCCTTGGCGGGGATGTAGAGGCCCAGCAGCGGTTGTTCGAAGGTCTTGCCCTCCTTCCAGCGCATGATGTCCCAGTAGCGGAGGTTCTCCATCAGCAGTTCGACGGTGCGTTCGCGGCGGATTTCGAGGATCACGCCCTTGTTGTCGCCCGTCACATTGGCATAGCCGGTCTCCGGCGAAGCCAGATAGGGGTCGGGCGAGGCGTTGGCCTTCGTGAGCGAGAGGTTGGCGACGCCCGCACGGTCGCGCAGCGGCTTGATCGCAAGGTCGATGTCTTCCTGCGTGAGGGTTCCCAGCTCGGCCTTGGCCTCGGCGTAATTGAGCATCACCTCGGCGGCGCGCAGCAGCGGCAGGTCGTTCGTCGAAGCGTTGTACGAATCGTACTTGGCCGACTGGAGGTACTTCACCAGCTGGTATCCGGTCATCGTCGCCGCAAGGTTCGGGGCCGACAGCGCCGTGTCGTCGATGCGCTTGTACCCGGGCGTGCGGACCGTCTGTGCGAAGCGGCCGTCCCGGTTTTTGCTCTCCTCGGGGAGCTGCATCGTCTCCCAGCCGGGCTGCGAGGTGAAGGGCGTGCCGTCCTTCATCAGATACATGTTGGCGATGTTCTTCAGCAGGCCGGGGCGTCCCATCGTGATGCTCGTGAGGTAGCCGTTGACGTCGTGCTTCAGACCGATAGCCGTGTTGTAGGCCCGGGCGAGCACGATTTCGGTGTCGAGGGCCTTGAGCGACGAGAAAAGGTTGAGATACGGCGTCGTTCCCGTCGTGTAGACCGAGTATCCGCTCTCGTCGATGAAGCGCTTCGACGCCGTCGCGCAGGCCGTGAGATAGCTTTCCCAGTCCTTCAGCCCGTGATACTTGCGGAAGGTTCCCTCGAACAGGTAGACGCGGCTCTTGAGCGCCAGCGCCGCCCAGCGCGTCACGCGGTAGACCGACCTTTCGACGGGCAGGTTGGTAACGGCGAAATCGAGGTCTTCGATCACCTTCTGCATCACCATCTCGCGCGGATCGCGGCCCTTTTCGAAGAGCAGCGGGTCGCCGGCGTCGATCGGACGGTCGACCCAGGGCACGTCGCCGTAATGCTTCACCTTCTCGAAGTAGAACCACGCCCGGAAGAAGCGCGCCACGCCCTCGTACTCGAGCCGCACGTGCTCGTCGGCACAGTTGGAGGAGTATTGGAGGAAGAAATTGATGTCGCGCAGCTTCTCCCACTTCCAGGAGCCAGCCGTCGCGGGCACGGTGCGGTTGCCCAGCACCTCGCTCGTGAGCGTGGTCTTGGCGATGATGTCGGCCGTCTCGCCGTAGATGGTCCCGGCGGAGGGAAACATCGTGTAGAAATCGTTGGTGTAGAGCTGGCACTCCTCCTCCGTGTGGAAGAAGTTATCGGGAGTGAGCCGGTCCTTCGGGTAGCGGTCGAGCGCGTCCTCGCAGCTGCAAAGTCCGCACGCCGCCACACCGGTCAGTATATAAAGAATGTATTTTTTCATAACGGCAATCGCTTTAGAAGGTTAAGTTCAGACCCACGGAATAGGTCCTGCACCAGGGATAGACGTTCGACTTCTTGTCCGAATTGGCGGCAGCCTGCTCGGGATCGAGGAAATCGTTTTTCAGGGCGCTCCACGTGGCGAGGTTCTCGCCGCTGAAGTAGACACGGCACTCCTTGATGCCGACCTTCGAGGTCAGCCGCTTGGGAATCGTGTAGCCGAGGGTGAGGTTTTTCAGCCGGCAGTAGGCCAGATTTTGCAGGTAACGGTCGTTGGTATAGTAGGCCGTGCCCTGCGTCGAGTTGAGCGACGTATAGGCGCGGGCGCGCGGGAGATAGGCGTCGGGATTGCTCTCGCTCCACACCTGACTCATAAAATTCTTCGGAATGAAGGTCGCATAGGGACGGCTGTACGGCCCCCAGAAGCGCAGGTTGTCCGCGCCGGGATACCAGTCGAGCCGGCCGATGCCCTGCATGAACACCGAGAGGTCGAATCCGTACCACGAAAGGTTGAGCGTGAGTCCGTACTGGTAGCGGGGCGACGAGTTGCCGATCACGCGGCGGTCTCCCGGGTCTTCCAGCGTTCCCTTGCCGCCGTCGACGATACCGCTTCCGTCCAGGTCGAGGTACTTGATGTCGCCTCCGCGAACGCCCTTTCCATAGGCTCCCGTCGCGGAATAATATCCTGCGGCGACCTTCGAAAGGTCCACGCGCGAAGCGTACTCGGCGGCCTCCTCGTCGTTGCGGAACAGCCCGTCGACCTTATAGCCCCAGATTTCGCCGTACTTCTTGCCCACATAAGGGCCTCCGATCAGCCCCGAGGGGTTGTCGCACTTGGTGTACTCGGCCGTGTAGTCCGAGAACGTCCCCGTGATGCCGTAGCTGAAGGTGCTTCCGGCGAGTTTGAACGAGTCGCGCCAGCCCAGCACCAGTTCGTAACCTTTCGTACGGAGGTTGTTCGAGTTGACCTGCGGTTCGTTGGCGCCGTAGATCGAGGGCAGCGACTTGCCCTTGCCCAGGATGCCCTTCGTGTCGCGGATGTAGAAATCGGCCGTCAGCGAGAGACGATTGCTGAACATGTTGAGATCCGCGCCGAGGTTCTTCGAGATGACCTTCTCCCAGGTCTGGTTGCCCGACACGGGATCGCTCACCGTGGCGTGCTGGCCGAGAATCGTACCGTCGAACGAATAGTCGCCCATCGAGCCCTTGGTCGTGATGGTCTGGATGAAGTCGTAGTAACCGATCTGCTGGTTGCCGAGCGAACCGTACGAAAGTCGGATCTTGAGGTTGTCGACCGTCTTGCGCAGCGGTTCGAAGAACGCCTCCTCGCTGATGCGGTATGCCGCCGAGAACGAGGGGAAGAAGCCGTAACGCTTGCCGCGCGGGAAACGCGACGTACCGTCGTAGCGTCCGTTGACTTCGGCCAGGTACTTGCCCTTGTAATCGTAAGCCGCGCGGTAGAACCAGCCCATGATGGCGTATTCGTTGCGGCCTCCGTTGAGCGTGAAGTTGGTCGTGCCCTTGGCGAGGTTGAAGTCCGAGAGGTCCTCGGACAGCAGTCCGTCGTTGGCCGCCGTGAGGTCGCGGTAATACTTGGCCTCGTAGTTGTAACCGGCGATCAGCGTCAGGTTGTGCTTCTCGCTGAAGGTCTTGTTGTAGGTTCCGTAGACGTCGGCCACATAGTAGTTCTGGTCCCAGACGACCTCCTTGTACTTGTTGGGGAAGCTTCCTTCGGGTTCGGTCATCACCTCGCCCGGATACTGCGAATACTGGACATTGACGCTGCGGTAGTCGTTGTGGAGGTATCCCTGCGTATAGCTGAAGTCGGCCTTTACGTTGAAGTTTTTGTGCAGTTTGAACGTGGCTTCGAACGTCGTGGTGATCTCCTGCGTCTTCTTGTTGCCGAAGCTCTTGCCCTTCTGCATCATGGCGCTGTAACCGTCCATCAGGTAGTGGGTCGACGACTGGGTCATCGAGGTGTGCGACACGGCGGTCCCGTCGGGATTCACCGGCACGAACGACGCCAGGGCGTGCAGCGTGGGTTTGCGGAAGTTGTTATACTCGTCCTCGTAACCGTAATACTTGTAGTTCGACTGGAAGAACTTGGTGTTGCTGGCGATGGTCAGCCAGGGTTTGATCTCGGCCTGGAGCTTCACGCGGAAGTTGTAGGACTTGAACATGTCCGGCTCGATGCGGTTGACGCCCTTCTGCTGGTAATAGCGTCCGCTGACCATGTAGGAGAGCGCCTTGGTTCCGCCCTTGATGTTGATGTTGTGGTCCCACGTCGGGCGGCTGTCGTCGTAGAGGTAGTTGTACCAGTCGAAGTTGGCCAGATAGACGTACTGCTGACGGCCGTTGCGCCTGTCGGTGATGACCCACGGACGCGCCGGATTCTCGGTCTTGTCGTTGCGCCGCTCCCAGAGCGCCTTGTAATCGGCTTCGGTGTAGGAGGTGTAGGGCGTGTTCTGAGTCGCCATCATGAAGAAGTCGGCAATCTTGGCCGAGTAGTAGCCGCGGGTTTCGTAATCGGTCGAGGTCGTGGGGCTGGACATGGAGAAATAACCGTTGTACGACACCTCGGCCTTTTCGTTGTACCGCCC
>ERZ773130.1549-NODE-1549-length-21123-cov-5.814553_pt1 | contig 21123 bp, 14 predicted proteins | sample MGYA00511919_ERZ773130 | MGnify/ENA primary metagenome ERZ773130 (study PRJEB29015, sample SAMEA2737851) | human gut metagenome | biome: human gut; feature: human-associated habitat; material: faeces | place: China | collected 2012 ...
TTCTTCTGCCCGGATGATTTTGTGTTTTTCTGTGGAACAACTTTATTATTTTTGCTGTTTTTACCATTATTGATTGAATTGTTCTTACTTTTATCATTTTTGCCATACGAACGTTGTCCCTGGTGTTCACCTTTCCTGTCCATCTTTCTCGGCGCTATCAGACATTTTTTATCAAAACCGATAAGATCCTGTCTGCCGGCCTTTATGAGCGCCTCTTTGACCAGATCATAATTCTCCGGTTTTCTATACATCATAAGAGCCTTCTGCATTGCCTTTTCATGTGGATTATGAGGTACATATACCGGTTTCATGGTTCTAGGATCGACTCCGGTATAGTACATACATGTGGATATCGTGGACGGCGTAGGATAGAAATCCTGCACCTGTTCAGGCATATAGCCTATATCCCTTACATATTCGGCAAGCTCCACCGCCTCCTTCAGCGTGGATCCGGGATGTGATGACATCAGGTACGGAACAACATACTGCTGCTTTCCAGTCTTTGCATTTACCCTTTTGTATCTATCAATGAATTTCTCATATACACTGTTCTGTGGCTTGCCCATCATCCTGAGAACATTATCCGATACATGCTCCGGCGCAACTCTGAGCTGTCCGCTTATGTGCTTCTCGCAAAGCTCTTTCAGAAATTCATCGTTGCTGTCCGCCATCACATAATCGAATCGTATTCCCGATCTGATAAATACTTTTTTCACACCTGGAACCGCTTCCAGCTTCCGCAGAAGCTCAACATAATCCTTGTGGTCAACCTTCAAATTCCTGCACGGTTCCGGGAACAGACACTGCTTGTTGGTGCATACACCATATTTATCCTGCTTTGCGCATGATTTATGCCTGAAATTCGCAGTCGGCCCTCCGACATCATGTATATAGCCTTTGAAATCAGGATCATGCGTCATGCGCTCCGCTTCCTTTATCAGTGACTCGTGGCTTCTTGTCTGTATGATCCTGCCCTGGTGAAATGTCAGTGCGCAGAAGCTGCATCCTCCGAAGCAGCCCCGGTTGCTCGTCAGACTGAATTTTATCTCTGATATAGCCGGGATACCGCCCGCCTCCTCATATATCGGATGGTAGTTATTCATATATGGCAGATCATACACATCGTCCATCTCCATCTGGGTGAGCGGATAAGCCGGAGGATTCTGAACAACATATCCTCTGTTTCCGTATCCCTCAACCAGCGTTTTAGCCGAGTATGGATCTGTATTTATATACTGTGTATAAAAGCTTCTTGCATATTCCAGTCTATCCTTTGAAAGACTGTCATAATCCGGCAGTATAATGGAATCCTCGGGCACACCGGATATATCCTTTGTCCTGTAGCATGTACCCCTGACAAATGTGATATCTTTCACATCTATTCCGCTGTCGAGCGCCTCCGCTATCTCTATCATGCTGTGCTCACCCATGCCATACGAAAGTATATCGGCGGATGAATCCACCAGAATGGAATGTTTCAATTTATCAGACCAATAATCATAGTGTGCCATACGTCTGAGGCTGGCCTCTATACCTCCGATTATGATTGGAACATCCTTGTATGTTCTCCTTATCAGATTGCAGTAAACCGTGGTGGCATAATCAGGTCTGAGTCCCATCTCTCCGCCGGGCGAAAATGAATCCTTCTGCCTTCTCTTCTTGGACACGGAATAATGGTTCACCATGGAATCCATATTGCCTCCGCATACCAAAAAGCCCAGTCTTGGTCTGCCAAAAACATCAATGCTCTTGTCATTCTTCCAATCAGGCTGGGCAATCATACACACCTTATATCCATATCTCTCAAGCAATCTGCTTATGATGGCAGGGCCAAATGAGGAATGGTCAACATAGGCATCACCTATGACAAACACAAAGTCCGCCTGTATCCACCCTCTCTTCTTCATGTCCTCCATGCAGATCGGCAAATAATCTCTTTCCATACATTTAATCTTCTTTCTTATCGCTGAGGTTGACAGACATTCCAGCGCCGAGAGCCACTGCCTCAAGTGCTTTTTCCGATACATATGCCTCTATCCCTGTGCGCTCTTTGATTATTCTGTCCATTCCGTATATAAGACTTCCTCCTCCGGTAAGCACAATGCCTGATACCGCAATGTCAGCCACCAGCTCCGGCGGTGCAGTCTCAAGAACATTGTGTATTGCTCCAAGAATATGCTCTGTAGTCTCCTCAAATGCATCCACCGTTTCATTCGCAGTTATTGTTACAGCCTTTGGAAGTCCCTTGATAAGATCACGGCCCTTGATCACATACTCAATATCTTCATCACGCTTTACGACTGAGCCAACAGCGATCTTCGCATTCTCCGCTGTCTGATAACCTATAAGCAGGTTGTATTTTCTTCTGGCATACTTGATGAGTGCATTATTATAGTCATCTCCGGCGTATTTTATGGAGCTGCTCTCCACTGCACCACCAAGGGATACGACCGCAATATCCGTGGTTCCACCGCCTATGTCGACCACCATATTACCCTTTGCCTCATAGATATCTACATTTGCTCCTACAGCAGCAGCCAAAGGTTCCTCCATGACATACACAGTCTTGGCACCGGTCTTGTACACTGCTTCCTCAACAGCTCTTCTCTGCACCTCGGTAACACCGCTTGGAACACACACGCATATCCTTGGTCTTCCAACTCCCGAACGTTTCTCCATTGCGCTTCTGATAAATGCCTTAAGCATTATCTCCGCTATTGTATAATCAGATATAACTCCCTTATTGAGAGGTCTGACGACCTCTATATTCTCCGGAGTCTTTCCTATCATTTTCTTGGCTTTTGTTCCTATTGCTATTACTTTTTTTGTAGATACTTCATATGCGACAACAGACGGCTGGTTTACAACAATTCCCTTACCTCTTACGCTGATCAATACATTTGACGTTCCTAAATCTACTCCAATATCAGTTGAAAGCATATAAATTCTCCTTTATCACAACAAAATAATACCAGTGCTATAACACAGATATTATAAGCACTGGTATTGTTTTTTTCAACAAAATTCTACAACGGTATATCCGTCACAAAACTTATTTTATCTCTTTTTTAAGAATCTTCTTGTCGATAGGATCTCTGGTCTCAGCAGCCTTCATGGCATCATCCATAGCACCGAGAAGTCTGTCGATATTTCCTGACTCCATCGCCATCAAAGCATTCTTTATAGCTGTATCTGCTCCGCTCTCAAGCTTGAAGCCCTTCTCATCAGCGTAGCACTCTGCCACATTGATCATTCCACTCTCATTGATCTGGTCAAAGTATACTCTGTTGTTGAACGATCTTGCCTGAGTCATATTTGCTGCAAGCATATTGCTGAGAGCTGTCTTCTCTCCTGTGAGGATGATCTTAACATCATTCTTCTCAGGTGAACACATATCAACCATCTCTTTGAATCTCTCAGGTGTTATAAGTCCTGCACTCTCAATGATAAGACATCCGCCCTTGAGCTTGCCAACTGCTCCTGCAAGCTTACCGCTGTTTATAACCTTTGCCTTAACCTTTGCCTTTGCCTCAGACTTGCAGATTCCCATATCATAATAGAACTTTGCAAAATCCTCACCGACCATGGTAAGTCCAAATCCGTGCTGTCCAAGAATAACAACATTCTTAGATCTCTTAGGATCTACCTTGAGAGTCTGGAGAACGTTAACGATCTGTGCACCAGCAGGCTCGACTCCGAGATACTTGTAGAGGTACTTTGCCTCTTTAGGCAGTGATTTACGTCTCGCAGCAACAGCCTCACTTACTGAAGCAGCCATAGTTGCTTCTTCATCCTGTGTGATAACCTGTGCAGCTTCCTCAACCTTGCCTTCCTTCAGAAGCTCTTCCTGCTTCTTGTACTCTTCCTCACGCTTTATAGCCTTTTCAAGTACCTTTGCAGCAGCAGTAGCCTTGCTTCTTATATCCTCGAGCTGTTTCTTGACATCAGCCTCGGCCTTGTCTATTGCTGAGAGATCTTTCTTCTTCTTCTCCTCAGCCTCGGTCTTGGCCTGATCAGCAGCCTCTTTTCTTGCAACAACGCGCTCAGCCTGTTTTGTCTTGAGCTCAGCGATCTTGTTCTTTAACTCTTCTTCTTTCTTCTTTGCATCATCGAGAAGCTTCTTAGCATCAGCTTCAGCCTTTGTCTTCATATCTGAGGCTTCCTTCTCAGCCTTCATAGCTGCAGTCTGAACCTTCTCGAGCTCACTTGCCTCTGCCGTAGCATACTTCTCTTCCTCAGCAGCAAGGAACACCTCATGCTTGGTCTCTCTATCTTTTCCTTCTGCCGTAAGCTTATCTGTCTTTTCCTTGGCAGCAGCTTCCGCATTCTGGATCTCAACCTCTTCTGCGATCTTAGCCTCTTCGACTACCTGCTCCGCTTCCTCGGCAGCAGCCTCTGCCTTTGCCAGAAGATCCTCAGCCTCAACAAGAGACTTCTTAGCTGAGTCGAGAGCTTCCTGAGCCTCTGCCTTCGCAGCCTTGAATGAGTCATTCTCCTTCTTTGCAGCGGCAACATCCTCACTGATCTTCTTGTTGTCGTTCTCAGCAGTTGTAATCTGATCAGCAACCTTCTTTATGAACTCTTCGCTGTCTGAAATCTTCTTCTGAACCTCTTCCTTGGCTTTCTTTGCTGCCTCAAGAGCCTTTGCAGCCTCCTCCTCAACCTTCTCTGCCTTCTTCAGTTCTTCCTTCTGTATTGCAAGCTTTGTGTTTGCATCATTTCTGCTGTTCTTTGCATTCTTAACAGCCTTCTCTGACTCCTCAAGCTTCTTCTGGAGCTCATCAAGAGTCTTCTGTGACTGACTCTCCATCTCAGTGGTATTCTTAAGATTAGCATCAGCCTCTTCCTCAGCCTTCTTAGACTCGCTGAATATTGCACCAGCCTTTGTCTTGTCTGCCTCGGCAGTCTTCATGATCTTTGATGCTCTTGCTTCCTCATCTGTGCGCTTCTTCTTGGCCGTCTCTATAGACTTCTTCTTATCCGCATCTATGTCTGCCAGTTTCTTCTTATCAGCATCAACAGCCTTGTTGTACTCAGCAACACCCTTATCCACATTAGTCTTCTTGGTGTCTGCAAGTGCCTTTATAGCCTTGTCGGCAGCAGCCTGAGCCTCATTGATCATATTGTTCTTATATGTATCAGGATCACTCTCCTTGAGGATTCTGTCTGACTCTTTCTTAGCAGATTCATTTGTATCTGATATCTCCTTCTTGAGCTTTGCAATATTGGCATCAAGCTCTTTCTCCTCTCGCTCAAGCAGTTCAGCATCGTTCTTCTTCTTTGCCTCAGCCTCCTGTGCCATCTTTGCATCATAGTTCTGCTTCTTGGCAGCAAATTCTTCAAGCTGCTTTTCGAGATCCTTCTCTGTCTTCTCGCATTCCTCGATGGTCTTCTTCGAGGTCTCAGCATGTTTCTTTGCCTCTTCAGCATTCTTTCTGGCATCGTCGATCGCCTGCTGCTTCTTTGCCTCAGCCTCAGCCTTAGCCTTTTCAGCGGCAGCCTTCTTTCTTGCCTCTTCTGCCTCTTTGCGCTTCTTCTCCTCTTCAGCCTTACGCTTAGCCTCTTCCTCGGCCTTCTTCTTAGCTTCTTCCTCAGCCTTCTTCTTGGCTTCCTCCTCAGCTTTCTTCCTAGCCTCCTCTTCAGCCTTCTTCTTGGCTATCTCCTCAGGACTCTCCTCGTCTATATTGGACAGGTTCTTTATTCCTGCTCCAAGGAAATCGTCATCATCGTCATCATCATCATCAAAATCATACAATGACTCTCCAGCCGCAGCCTGCTTGTTTCTATCTGGGAGAATGCTGAACAGATCTCCGTTCGCATCACTGCCTCCCTTAGGTGACTTAACTTTATTCACCTTTGCATTCTTATCAGTTACCCACTCAAGTGTCTCTTCATCCTCAGCATTTTCATCATCATCAGTGAGAACAATATTGCTTCCACCTGTTGACTTAACTGTACCTTCAGTTCCGGCGCCGAACTTAAATCCGCCACCAAGACCGCCTTCTGTTTTAGGTGTTTTTCCAAGACCGCCGCCAAGGCCGCCTGATCCAAGGCCTCCCTCTGTCTTAGGTGTACTTCCGAGTCCTCCGCCAAGGCCGCCTCCGAGTCCTCCAAGACCGCCTTCACCTAATCCGCCGCCAAGGCCTCCTCCGAGACCACCGCCCGACATATCATCAGCGATGCCTCCAAGGTTAAGACTGAGCTTAGGTGCAGCTCCCTCTGGTTTTTTATCTTCTTTTTTATCTTCAGGCTTCAGTCCCTCTCCCTCTTTTGGAACATCGTCCTGCTTTTCATCCTCAGTTGAAGTTTCCGGTTCATCCTCATGAACAATTCCAAGAGCCTCTTCTCTCTTACGGCGTTTCTTAGCCTCGATTCGTTCTAACTCCTCCTTGGACAAAGTTTTGTGTTGGCTTTTAGCAGTCTCAGCATCTTTCTTCTTGCTGCCGCTCTTGAGAAGTTCTTCCTCTTCTTCCCTCTTTTTCTTGGCAGCTTCTGCAGCTCTTTCCTTTTCAAGCTGTGCCTTGATCGCCGCAATCATTGCTTCTGTCTGATCTACAGCCAATTCCCTCGCCTCCTTCCGTTTGTTCAAATAAAAAGCAATACACTATATGTATGATCATGCTACTTTATTTCTTCTTTGATCAGCCCTTCAGTCTGAACGGCTTTTTCTTCGGTTGCTCTGGTTCAGCGTCAACCGTTTCCTGTTGTGGGGATTCCTGCTCATCTGTCTTCTCCTCGTCGGGAGCTGCCACATCATCCTCTTTATCTTCATCATCAAAATTCAATATAGAATTGAATTCCGTGTTGAATTTAATTCCAAGTCTTGCAAGGAGTCTGTCTGTTTCACCGATAAGATCCTCCTCTTTCTTAAGACTTTCCGATATCTTGGCTTCATCAGCCTCTATCTCTGCATTTATATCTTTCTCTGCCGACAGATCATACAGTGCTGCATTCTCTGTGTTGTAGTCAGGGAACAGACTGCTCTTAAACACCGGGAAGCCATTATTCTTTGGCTTTTCCGGTTCTGTCTCCATCGCAATTTTCTCTTCTGACTTATCCTCTGCTTCCATTGTGAATTCCTCTTCGACCTCTGATTCAGCTTCAGCCTCAGTTTCTTCGATCTCCAGTTCAGCCTCAGCTTCAAATTCTTTCACCTCTGGTTCGACTTCCACTGGAACTTCTTCCATCTCAGATTCCGCATCGATTGTATATTCTTCTAACTCTGGCTCAGCTTCAGTCTCAAATTCATCTTCAATCTCCGCTTCGGCATCGATTGTGAATTCTTCCTCAACCTCCGGCTCTGCCTCGACTGTTAATTCTTCCTCAGTCTCTGGCTCTGCCTCGATCGTGAATTCTGCACCAACCTCAAGTTCTTCTTCGAATTCAGGCTCAGAATCTGCATCTACCTCGAATTCTTCTTCGATCTCCGGTTCGATCTCAACTGAGACTTCATCAACTTCCGGTTCATTCTGCTCTACACCCGGCTCAACAGCAGTTTCTTCCACATCATTCTGAGACTCCGCATCTTCCATCAGATCCTCAAGATTTTCATCGTCAACCTCGAACTCCTCAAGAGATTCAAAGGCTTTATCAAAATCAAACGTTTCTGATTCAACCGGTTCATCAGGCAAAGTCTCCGGCTCTGCATCCGCCTCAAATCCATCCTCAAAGTCTCCCTCGAACTCAGGATCAAAGGTCTCCACAACAGTATCGTCTTCAGAATCGCGATCTGACGCACTGTCAGATACGTCATCAGAATCGTCACCATCAACTTCAACCATGACTACTTCCTCCGGCTCTTCTTCGATAACATAATTATCTTCCTCCACCGGTTCGGAATCCTCATACTCATTGTCGTTATCTTTGTTATACACCGCTGCATCCTCAGGAGTCAGCTCCCCGCTTATCTCGGTCATATCCTGCGACTTTCCCTCAGGAGCTTTCTCACTGTCACTGATCATCGCCTTGAGCTCAGGCTTTGCCGTATTCCCGGCATCATCAGCGGTATCGGAAATAACTTCCTCGAGCAGTTGTTCCTTGTCAAGATTCTCGTTCTTCAGAGATTCCATCTCCTGCTCGACAAGCTCTTCCTCTTTCCTTGACATCAATCCAAATAAACCTCTGGATTTCTTCTTCGGCTCAGAATTCTCTTCTTCCTGACGAGCTTCCTTTTTCTGCTCTTTTTTATCCTTCGATCTAATCCACATCTGCTTGAATTTCATGGAACTCGTCACAGGTGCGTCATCCTCGACCATGATCATGATCTTAGCATCCTTTGGATGCATTCTCAGATCGTCTTCTTCCAATATCTTATTTTCATTTGCTCTTGTATCTGCCTGCTCAGGATCATCATCCGACATCTCCGTGTCAGGATAACAATAAATCATGGATTCAAGATCCACATCGCCGCCCATGAGCTTGTCCAGCATATACAAATGTGAAGAGTTCTTGTAATGCGCTCTGAATTCAACACAGGCGCTGTCAAACTTCTCCCTGTTTCTTATGTACGCATGAAGCAGAAGCATCTCAAAATCCCACTCTTCATCCGTCTCAACATCATTCGCCGACACCAGTATGCTGTAAAGTTCATTCACGGGCTTCCTGTGTGCCTTGGCTATCATATATTCAAGTCTGTATGTACCTGCATCCTTATTTGCCTGATTAAATGTATATATCTCAAAATAATGCTCTGCAAGCTGTGTAAATCCCATGGATAAATACAGTTTTATCAAAGAATATATTATCTTGTTACCAGCCGGAGCCATGGCATGTGCCTTGACAAGCGCCGCTCTGGCCTCAGGATATCTTTTGTTCTCGTAATACACCTCGCCGCATATTCTAATAAACTGTGGACTAAGTGACTTCGACAGATCCTGATGTTCAAGTATATCGAGAGCGAGACTGTAATCGCCATTGTCTGCAAGTTCCTTTATTTTGTTTACACTTGACATACTGATTCCAGTACTCATAACCCAGCCTCCCACTTTTTTATCATCGTATTATTTTATCATAAACGGCTATTCTTTACAACCTTTTGATTGGTCAGCAAAAGGACTATCCCGGCCACTAACCCGGCCGCAAATCCCGCCACATGGGCAACATTATCAATACCTTCTGACATCTTTCCGTTAACCAGTGTCAGAATAAATAATATAAGCATATTAATAAGTGACAGATCCTTCACCCGGCCTTTATTATAAAATGCTATGACAACCAGCACTCCCAGAAGACCAAATATCGCTCCGGATGCACCAGCCGAGTAAGCATATGTATTATTATAAAAACAATCTATGTATGATGCAAATGACGCAGTAAGACCCGTGGCAATATAAACTATGATATAATTGAATCTGCCTATTATATTCTCAACCCTCGCACCGAGTGCGATCAAAATCACCATATTTCCAACCAGATGTGCTATTCCAAAATGTGTAAACATTGATGTCAGGAATCTGTAATATTGTCCTTTTTCTGATATCGCAAGCACTTCCACAGCCAGTTCCGTAGGTTGATATACAAAGATACATGCAACGTACACCAGAATATTTATCAACAGTAATATCGGTGTTACAACACCGAACATTCTTATCAGATTGTGCTGGGATCTGCGGTTATCCACCACCGTTTTTTTATCGATCACATCATAGAGTGAGTCAAAGTCAGTGGGCTGATTCTCAAATATATACAGCTTTCCGTAATCCTCCGCGAACAGCCAGACATTGTCCAGTTCTTCAACTATCTTTTTTGTCATATCATCAAACATTCCGTTTGGAGTGATGAGTATATTGAGAAGATTGACTTTTATATGCGAATCCGAAGAAACATCAAGCAATATTTTATTATTGAACTTTTTCAGAGTCTCAGAATCAAGATTATGATTACTGCCTATAACAACAATATATACGGCATCGCTGTCTGCTCTGCCGTATACATTGTTACTTTCCGGATTGAGTTGTCTGTAACCCTTCTCCTTAAGATTTTTTATTATCTGTACCATGTACTGTTGCATATCGTCTTATAATCCCTATAATCCAAGGAAGAGATTCTCAACTTTCTCGATAACAGAGTCCTTCATGGATCCTCTGCTCTTCTCGTAATTAAGACCGGACTCCATGATCTCAAGAAGCTGCATTCTCATTCCTGTATCAATGTCCTTGATGTACTTCATGAGTACATCCTTGATCTCTATTACATACTCTTTTGTCTTCATCTCTTCAAGCATAGGCTCGTAGTTGAATGTGATAGAGTTCTTCATCTCATCCTGCTTTCTTCCACAGATCACACATTCCTCTGCGCCGCCTTCGTTTACGTGTCCACAGTTACATGTCCACACAAGTCCGTCTGACTTGTAGTTTGCAACTGCATCAATTCCCTTTTTGAGCTTGAGTGCCTTAAACTTAACGTCAGACATCTCAATTCCGATAGAATCCGCATCTATCTCGTATACTCCGCTGGCCTTGACATACTTCTTGATGTATACCTTGACGGAGGATATCATCTTTATATACTTGTCCGGAAGCTTACACTCCACATAATCCGACTTGAGGAGCTTGAGGTTGGTCTTATCAAATGTAAAATCAACATCCGGCAGTGTTATATTGTCACCATAGATATTGGTGAACTGAAGCTCTGCCTTAAGTGCCTTTATATCGTCGTTATTGTAGTTGTTGAACCACACGGAAATCTTTGTTCCCTTACCCTCTGATGCAAGCACCACCTTTGATGCTCTTGGCACGAGCAGGTCGTAATAGTTTCTTACATATATCTCGTTTCTGATGAAGCTGCTCTTGTCAAATTCCGACTTGTACTGCTCCTTTATGTTTACCAGAGTTCCACTGGCAACAACAGCAGTTACGTTGTTGGTGTATTCCTCAACACCTGTTCTGAATCCAACTACAGCATTGTACTTCGTCTCACGGACCATATCTGTGAAATTATTGATTGTTTCATTGAGGATCTCATCGATCTTCTCCTGATAGATATCTCTTCTATCCGTGGCAATATCCGCAATAGATGTTCCGAAATCCTTCAAAAAGTTGGAATTAAGTATCGTCTGTGTGAACTTGTATGTTCCATAGCCAACGATATCATATCCCTCAAAGCTTGTTCCCGATGTAATTAATACTTCCTTCATTAGCGCACCTCCCAAATATAAAAAAATTGTATCACAATAATCTTCATTTAACAAATGTTTTTTGTGAATTTTTAATCAAAAAAAGGTGCTTTTTTGTGAATATTATAAAAATAATTATAATTTATTTCTTCAGGTCACTATTTTTATATGTGACAAATGTGAAATTCACCTCTGACACATCCTCACCCGGTCTCTCATCCGTCACATCCCAGTTGTCCAGTTTGTCGAGATTCGAAATGAAGGCATCGGCCTCAAATTCCCTGTCTATTTTGGTGATTACTGCCTCATCACAATATGGTATGAGCTCATCGTAGATAGTCTGTCCGCCTATGACAAAAATGTCATCCGTGTCATATTTTGCCAGTTCTGTAAACAGTTCGTTCATTGAGTGGACAACCACCGCATCCTCAACTGCATATTCAGGATTCCTGCTGAGAATTATATTTGCCCTTCCCTTGAGCGGTCTTCCGCCCGGAAACTCCTCCAGAGTCTTCCTTCCGAGAACAACGACATGCCCCATCGTGGTCTGTCTGAAATTTCTCTGATCCTCCGATATCCTTATCAGTAATCTGCCTTTATTTCCAATGGCCCAATTCTTATCTACCGCTGCAATAAACTTCATATGTCCTCCATCTGTATAATTCCCGTCCCATGCTTCATAGTCTTATATCGCAATAGGAATATTCTTAATCTGTGGTCCTGTCTCATAGTCTTCTATCCTGAAATCATCCAGAGTAAAGTCATAGAAATCTTTGACATCCGGATTCATATAGAACTTTGGAGCAGGATGTGTAGGTCTTGTTATCAGCTCCTTGACTATCGGTATATGTCTGTCATATATGTGTGCATCCGCGATCACATGTACCAGTTCTCCCGGCTTAAAGCCCGTGACCTGGGCAAGCATATGTACCAGTACCGCATACTGGACAACATTCCAGTTGTTGGCCGCAAGCACATCCTGGGATCTCTGATTCAGTATAGCGTTGAGCCTGTCCCCTGTTACATTGAATGTCATGCTGTACGCGCACGGATACAGATTCATCTCACTCAAGTCCTGATGAACATATATGTTAGTGAGCATTCTTCTGCTGTATGGGTTATTCTTAAGGTCATATATCAGTCTGTCCACCTGATCCATCATGCCCTCTTTATATTTATGCTTTACACCAAGCTGATATCCATATGCTTTTCCTATGGAACCGTTCTCATCTGCCCAACTGTCCCATATATGGCTTTTGAGATCATGAACATTATTTGACTTTTTCTGCCAGATCCAGAGCAGCTCATCAATAGCCGACTTCACATACGTCTTTCTAAGTGTTATCGCAGGAAATTCCTTTGACAGATCATACCTGTTGACAACACCAAAACGCTTTATGGTGTAGGCATATGTTCCATCTTCCCACTTTGGTCTGACCTTCTCCCCCTCCGTACTATATCCATTATCGATTATATCTTTACACATGTTTATAAAGAGATCATCTGCAAGACTCATTTTGGTAACCTCCGATTGTTTTTTCAGATAATTATATCATACTCTCCATCCCACATGTGATTAATTATTACATCAAACAACACTTTTATTACATTTTGATTTACAACGGACTATTTTTGTGTACAATGCAGAAAAACATTCAAAGGAGGTGAAACATGAAACCACATTCATCCAATCCACTACCTGCCCTTCTCAGATATTTCAGACAGAAGGCAGGACTCACACAGCAGGATGTCGCAGCAGCGCTATCTATTTCCAGATCCGGATATGCCAACTACGAGGAAGGGAGAAACATCCCTAATATAGAACAGGCCATAAAGCTGTCAGAGCTTCTCAACCACGATTTTCTATATGCATACACCCTGTCATCAAGATACATGCAGGGGCATCCAAAGCCACTACAGATCGTCATGGAGGACAATTCATACATGACCGCCATAGAATCTAACCAGAGCACAGCAGACATGCTGGGCAATTACAGATCTCTCAGCGACAGCGACCGTCAACTTATAGACACATTTGTGGCAAATCTAGCATCTAAAAATTCCAGACTGTAGATCCAGTATTATACCCACCAATTACAGTAAATATTATTTTTAAGGAGAAAACAGGAAAATATGAAAAAAAGAAAAGAACGCAACATTGATCCGTCGGTGTATGAAGACGATTCATCCGATCAGGATTTTAACTGTGCAGTGATAGGCGGCGCACTGAAGTCTCTAAGGCGCAGCCACGGAAAAAGGCAGCAGGAAATAGCCGCCATCTTGAAGGTGTCCGTCTCCGCCTACTCGCACTATGAATGTGGAGAGCGAATCCCGGATCTCATAAATCTTATCAGAATATCCAATTTATACAGTATTAATATGAGTCATCTGGTGCTGCTCACCTGCATCGATATAGCAAAGAAAAATAAGATGGACATCAGCGAAGTGTTCCTCGCCTACAGCCACGGCAGGACTCTTCCACCGGAAGCGACAGGAATAATGTCCGACTGTGATCAGCTTGACGACAACGGCAGGGAAAATCTCAGGCTGTTTTTAAAGTCTGCACTGAGCTGCTAGCAGACTCACAATTTCGAAATAATACGGTTCAGATTGTTTATAACTCTCTTCTTATCAGCACTCCACAGAGGCGCAACAAGAATATTCTTAGGCCCATCCCCGGTGAACCTGTGAACAACCATATCAGGAGGAAGCTCTTTAAGACAATCACACAAAATATCTGCGTATTCAGCAAATGTCAGTGCACGGAACACTCCTTCCTCATACATTTTTTCAAGAACAGTTCCCCTGAGGACATGAAGCAGTTGGAGCTTTATACCATTTGCGCCGCTTCGCACTATGTACCTTACCGTATCAATCATATCCTCCTTCGTCTCACCGGGCAGGCCTATTATCATATGAACTATAATGTGAACTCCCAGTTCTCTGAGTCTGTTCATCGTCTCATCATACACACTTATGTCATAACACCTGTTGATGAGCTGTGCTGTCCTGTCATTTGCTGTCTGGAGGCCAAGTTCTATCCACACAGGTTTAACAGCTATTATATCTTTTATCATATCTATGACCTCCGGGCCAAAGCAGTCCGGTCTGGAGGCTATCGATACAGCCGCAATGTCATCCCTTCTTGCAGCCGCCAGAAACTTTTCGCGCAAAGCGTCGACATCACCGTATGTATTTGTATATGACTGGAAATACGCTATATATCTGTCGCATTTGCATTTGCCTGATATCCTCTTTTTTGCCAGTTCTATCTGTTCATCTATACTCATGACTGCATCCTCAGAGAAATCTCCCGAGCCGCTGGCACTGCAAAAAATACATCCACCTGTCCCAGCTTTACCATCACGGTTGGGACAGGTGGTTCCTGCATTCAATGATATCTTATATAATTTCTCTCCAAATGTATCTCTTATATACGCATTTGTTGTATATATATCCATACTGTTACCTTCTATATACGATCCTGTCTATATCTGATGTGTCGCCTTTACAAGAGCAGGAACTATCTGTTTCTTTCTTGATACAACACCGGGAAGATATGCATAGCTATCCTCAAGCTGCACACCAAATGCTTTGCTGCACAGTTCCTGTGCATTCTCTCCCACGCATATGATACCTGAGCCCTCCTGAAGAATATTGGTCATTGCAAACATGACCACATCACAGCCAGGCTCCATATATCCACCGAGGAATTCACGCATACCGTTTCTTATTCTGTCTATCTCTTTCTCATTGACGGAATTGATCTGTCCAACAGCAACAACCATATCTCCAATGTCGAATTTCTTGAAATCCTGATGAAGTATCTCATCCATGGTCTTGTCCTTGAGGTTGCTTCCCGCGTCGAACATCTCCATGGCAAATTCATATATGTCTATCTCTGCAAGCCTTGCAAGCTCCTTTGCAGCAGCCTCGTCTATGAATGTACACGTCGGAGACTTAAATGCCAGTGTATCGGAAAGTATCGCTGCGCAGAGCAGTCCGGCTATCGGCTTATCTATCTTGACATTCTGCTCTTTGTACATCTGATAGATGATCGTAGCAGTACATCCAAGTGGCTGATTTCTGAAATACACAGGATTCATGGTCTCTATATTCGCGATCCTGTGGTGGTCGATTATCTCGAGTATCTCGGCATTCTCCACGCCGTCAACAGACTGGGTTCTCTCATTGTGATCAACAAGTATGAGCTGTTTCTTTCTCGCATTGATGTAGTTACGCCTTGATACAAGTCCCTTGTAGTTGCCATAGCCGTCCGTAACCGGAAAGTATCTCACTCTGGTCTTTGCCATGGTCGTCTTAAGTGTATCTATATCGTCATCCTCATAGAATGTCATGATGCGGTCTCTTATCATGAAGAATCCGATAGGCATGCTCTGTCCGATAAGTCTGGCAACAGCATAGGTGTCAGTCGGTGTTACGACAACCGCACATCCCTTGTTCTTAGCAAATTCCAGGACAACATCAGATATACTGTTCACAAGACATACTATAAGCATGCTCGCACCGCAGTTTATGGCCGCAAGCTGAGCCTCAACCCTGTCACTCACTATGACTATGTCATTTTCCTTGACATGTCTCTCAAGGATGTCAACCTGGGCAGCTCCCACGATCACTCTTCCATCCTTAACATATTCGTCAGCGTCACCGTACACAAGCTCGCCATTTATAGTATCTATTATGTGTGAGAACTTTGTACCAGCTATGAACAGGGAATTATCATCCTTCTCAAGCATATATGCCTCGGCTATATCTCCGACCGTTATTATTCCCTTTATCTTGCCATTATTGACAACCGGAAGTGTCGTGGCGTCGTTATCCTGCATTATCTCAAATGCTCTCTTCATGGTGATATCTCCCGACACACCATCAACTATTCTGTATGCTATATCCTTCACCTGTACATTTACATTGCTCACAAGTGCCGGCGCCTGCACACCAAAATAATCAAGGACAAACTGTGTCTCTTTATTTATATTTCCAGCTCTCTTTGGAATGTATTTGTTCTCATGCTGATTTTTCAGATGGGCGTACGCAATCGCTGAACATATAGAATCCGTATCCGGATTCTTATGTCCTATGACAAACACCTCATCTGTAGGAACATTATGCATATTTCACCTCTTATTTCTATCAATTATAATGTATTCATTTCTATGCCACGCAGGGAAGATGCCTTGTGACATCCCACATGCTAACAAGCATAAATTGAATGAGGCAAAATGACAACCCCTTTTAACGTTGTTTATCATTTTGCCCCATTTTTTATCTGTTTAATCAGAACTTATATCTCGCTTATATCCACGAGTGAAAGCTTTGTGGTATCAGCGGTCTCAAGGCTTGTGAGCAGCGCATCGGCTGTATCAAGGCTTGTAAGACATGTAACACCTGTCTCAACTGCGTGACGTCTGATAATAAATCCATCCTTGCTTCTATCAACACCCTGTGATGGAGTGTCGATTATCAGATCGATCTCATGGCTCAGTATCAGGTCAAGCAGATTTGGTGATGGCTCCTCAACCTTGTTGATGAGCTTTGCAGGAACACCATTCTCATTGAGAACTCTGCATGTGCTTCTTGTTGAATATATCTCATATCCAAGAGCAGCAAATCTCTTACCGATATTTATAGCATCCATCTTATCTGAGTCCTTGACTGTGAGGATCATCTTCTTGGTTTTTGGAAGATTGATTCCGGCTCCAAGGAATGCCTTGTACAGAGCCTCATTGTAGTTCTTGGATATACCAAGGCACTCTCCTGTTGACTTCATCTCAGGTCCAAGGCTTATCTCAGCGCCTCTGATCTTCTCAAATGAGAATACAGGCTTCTTGATCGCGAAATACTCTGACTCCGGCTGAAGACCAGGTGTGTAACCCATATCCTTGATCTTCTCACCTGTGATAACACGTGTTGCAAGATCTACGATAGGTATTCCTGTTACCTTGCTTATATATGGAACTGTACGGCTTGAACGAGGATTTACCTCTATTACATATACCTCATCATTGTATGCAATAAACTGTATATTTATAAGTCCGATTACGTGCAGGCTGTTTGCAAGCTTCTTGGTGTAATCAGCGATGACTCTCTTTGTCTTTGGTGAGAGTGTCTGTGCAGGATATACCGAGATACTGTCTCCTGAATGTATTCCGGCTCTCTCAACATGCTCCATGATACCAGGGATAAGTATGTCATCTCCATCACATACAGCATCGACTTCGACCTCTTTACCCATGATGTACTTATCTACAAGTATTGGGTGCTCCTGGGTATGTCTGTTGATGATATCCATGAACTCTATGATATCCTTATCAGAGATCGCGATCTGCATTCCCTGTCCACCGAGAACGTATGAAGGTCTTACAAGTACCGGATAACCCAGCTCATTTGCAGCCTCAAGCGCCTGCTCTCTTGTAAATACCGTCTTACCAGCAGGTCTTGGTATACAACACTTCTCAAGGATCTCATCGAAGAGCTCTCTGTCCTCTGCTGCATCTACATTCTCTGCACTTGTTCCAAGGATTGGTACCCCCATCTCCATGAGTGCCTCTGTGAGCTTGATAGCGGTCTGTCCACCGAACTGTACAACAGCTCCATCCGGATGCTCCAGATTTACTATAGCCTCAACATCCTCCGCTGTAAGAGGTTCAAAGTAAAGCTTGTTTGCTATATCAAAGTCTGTACTGACTGTCTCAGGGTTGTTGTTGACGATGATTGTCTCGTAACCCTTTCTCTCAAATGCCCATGTGCTGTGAACTGAACAGTAATCGAACTCTATACCCTGTCCGATTCTGATCGGGCCTGAACCAAGTACCATTACTTTCTTCTTTGAATTGTCCTCAGCGACCTCGTTCTCCAGAGAATCAAAGCATGAATAGTAATATGGAGTCATGGCATCAAACTCTGCTGCACATGTATCAACCATCTTGAAGTGTGCTGTTACACCGTAGTCGTAACGCATCTGTCTGATCTCTTTCTCTGTCTTGCCTGTGAGTCTCGCGATAACCTTGTCAGGGAACTCAACTCTCTTGATCTCCTTCATTAGCTCCTTGGAGATATCTCCCTTGGACTCGATTATCTTTCTCTCAGCCTTAACAAGGTTGTGGATCTTGTCTATGAACCATCTGTCGATCTTGGTAATGTCATAGATCTGATCGTATGATATTCCACGTCTGATAGCCTCAGCTATGACATAGATACGTCTGTCATCAACATGTCCGAGAAGCTTTATAACCTCTTCGTCTGTCATATCCTTGTATCTGCTTGACCAGAGACTGTCTACATGCTGCTCCAGTGAACGGAGAGCCTTCATAAGTGCACCCTCAAAGTTTGTACAGATACTCATAACCTCACCGGTTGCCTTCATCTGTGTTGTCAGATCGTGGTCAGCGGCGATGAATTTATCAAATGGAAGTCTAGGAATCTTGACAACCACGTAATCAAGTGCCGGCTCAAAGCTGGCATATGTCTTCTTTGTAATAGCGTTCTTGATCTCATCCAGGTTGTATCCAAGGGCTATCTTGGCAGATACCTTTGCAATAGGATATCCGGTTGCCTTTGATGCAAGTGCTGATGATCTTGAAACTCTTGGGTTTACCTCGATAACACAATACTCAAATGAATTAGGATTCAGAGCAAACTGAACGTTACATCCACCCTTGATGTTGAGCTCTGAGATAATGTTCAGTGCTGAGCTTCTGAGCATCTGGTACTCCTTGTCACCAAGTGTCTGTGATGGAGCCACGACTATAGAGTCTCCAGTGTGTACTCCGACAGGATCAAGGTTCTCCATGTTACATACGGTTATACATGTACCATTTGCATCACGCATAACCTCGTACTCGATCTCCTTCCATCCTGCGATACATCTCTCGACAAGAACCTGTCCTACACGTGAAAGTCTCAGACCGTTCATGAGGATCTCCTTGAACTCTTCCTCATTCTCAGCGATACCACCACCTGAACCTCCAAGTGTATATGCAGGACGGAGAACTACAGGGTATCCAATCTTCTTGACAAAGTTAAGACCGCCCTGAACTGTTGTAACGACCTCCGAAGGTGCTACAGGCTCATGGATCTTCTCCATAGTCTTCTTGAACTCAAGTCTGTCCTCGGCCTTCTTGATGGTCGTTGATGATGTTCCTATGAGAAGCACGTCATGCTCTCTGAGGAAACCTGACTCATCAAGCTCCATGGCGATGTTGAGGGCTGCCTGACCGCCGAGTGTCGGCAGAAGGCTGTCCGGCTTCTCCTTCTCAATGATAGCCTTTACAACATCAACCGTAAGAGGCTCAATATATACCTTATCTGCTATATCCTTGTCCGTCATGATGGTTGCAGGGTTTGAGTTGATGAGGACAACGCACAGTCCCTCTTCCTTAAGAGAACGGCACGCCTGTGTTCCGGCGTAATCAAACTCAGCAGCCTGACCGATGACTATAGGACCTGATCCGATAACTACAACCTTTTTTATATTAGGATTCTTTGGCATTACTTTGACACCTCCATCATATTCATAAATGTATCAAACAGTGAATCTGTATCCAGCGGACCTGCACATGCCTCCGGATGGAACTGAACTGTCTGTGCATTCTTTCCAAGATAGTGAACTCCCTCTACTGTTCCGTCATTTACATTGACGAAGCTGACCTCTGCGATCTTTCTGTCGAGGCTGTCTTCCTTGACCATATATCCGTGATTCTGTGTTGAAATATATACCTTGCCGGTCTTCATATCTCTTACAGGATGGTTTGCACCTCTGTGTCCGTACTTCATCTTCTCTGTATCACCGCCGTTGGCAAGCGCCATGAGCTGATGTCCAAGACATATAGCAAAAATTGGAATATCTGTATCGAAAAGCTTCTTTACCTGAGCTATTGTGACCTTACACTCCTTTGGATCTCCAGGACCATTTGTAAGCATGATTCCGTCCGGAGCGTCTGCGATGATCTCCTCAGCAGGTGTCTCTGCAGGATATACAGTAACCTGACAACCTCTTGCAAGGAGGGACTTGACGATGTTCTTTTTAACACCGAGATCGATGACTGCAACCTTGAATCCGTCACCAGGATAGAATATTTTCTCCTTACATGTAACATCGAGAACAACATGTCCCATCTTCCATGCCTTAATACGCTTCATGCACTCATCAAAATCATAATTCTCATCAGTTGTGATCATACCTCTCATGGTACCATCTTTCCTGAGGATCTTGGTAAGTGTTCTGGTATCTATTCCTTCTATACCAGTTATATTATTCTCAACAAGAAATTCGTTTATGGTCATCTCGCTTCTGAAATTACTAGGAGTCTTGCAGAGCTCTCTAACAATGAATCCTGACTGCCAAGGTCTGCCAGCCTCCATATCCTCTCTGCATACACCGTAGTTGCCTATAAGCGGATATGTCATACATACTGACTGCCCTGCATATGATGGATCTGTAAGAATTTCCAGATAGCCGGTCATCGAAGTATTGAATACTATCTCACTGATTATCTCATCAGTAGAGCCAATACTTTTACCTTCAAACACGTGTCCGTCTTCAAGTATCAAAAAAGCTTTCATAATCGTATTCCTTTCTTGTTAGAGCTTCCTATCAATGCTATACATGGCGTATCTGGTAGGAACACTCGCCGTGTCAAACCTCTAACTTTGCATGTGTTTTATGATTGGATTGCCGTCTTTATCAAGAAGGGGAGTCATGCCGCTTACCCCCATGCCACTTGATACCAGATAATGAACTCCTGTTTCCCAATCGATAATAATCTTTAATATTCCACCATTGATATGCTCCTTTAATACTATTTCAAATCTCCCCATACTTTTTTGCCTCTCCCCAAAATATTTTTATCTATTACCGAACACGCGCATAATAGTAGTCCGCATTATTTCAGTTGCGTCATTGGCGCATAATTCAACGCCATAATGGCAAAAATCAAAGCTGCAAACACAAGCAGAGCAACAGCGATGATTTTCAGCACACGCCGCGT
>ERZ773130.1552-NODE-1552-length-21081-cov-4.720679_pt1 | contig 21081 bp, 17 predicted proteins | sample MGYA00511919_ERZ773130 | MGnify/ENA primary metagenome ERZ773130 (study PRJEB29015, sample SAMEA2737851) | human gut metagenome | biome: human gut; feature: human-associated habitat; material: faeces | place: China | collected 2012 ...
CATCAGCAGGAATTCGTTCTACGTTCCAGCCGATCTCCTGATACCAGCCAGCCAATTTATCTGCCACCCGGTTGATTCCGGCTACATTTCCAGAGCCGCTGTCAATGTTGACCAGCTCTTTCATCTGTTCCAAGTACAATTCCAGATTCATGTTTCCCCTCCCTTTCGCCTTCAAAATCTATTTCAAAATTCACATCTCTCATCTGAAATTCATTATATATCATATTATAACCATTTGTCAATATGCATCATTATATATTGTATTATAATCAAGTTTTGTGTATTATGTTCATTCCGGATCCGGAAAGGGAATTTTGTATCTATCCGCGCAGATAAATGCTATAATATAATACTAAGATCATGCGGTCCGAAGTCCGACGCGGGCTTGTCTGTAGGAATACTTTTGCCTCTGGGCCCACCAAAGACATGATTCAAGTCGGAGACCTGACTCCCACCGAGACAAATTTGCTGTTACTCACCACTAAAAAATGCGGGCGTCTTCTCGACCGAGATATAGAACATCGATCAATATTTTATCTTCAGGTCTATCATTTACGACGGCCGGTACATCAAGTACATTATGCGGCACTCCTGCTGTGCATGATAAATCTTTATTCATTACGATGATTCAGTGCATCAATTGCACATATCTCCCGAATAGTCATAAATCTTCCATCAGCTCTGATTTATTTACGTGTTACAGGACTCTTGTTAATTTTAGTTTAAAGTTTTCAGTCACATTCTGTCTTGGATAAAAAAGTTTGTCGGAAGCCTGCTTATTATAAAGTGCTTTTTTCGTCCAAATCAGCATATAGTGAATCATCATGCTTCTTTGTTTTACAAATATGAAAACCAAAAATGTCATGACTTAATTGTAACAATTTTGGGAATTCTTCAGTTCAGATGTTTCACGTGAAACATTTCCTGACTTTTCTGCTCACCCTTCGAATGTGTAAAAAAAGAACCTCACGATCCATACTCACAAGATCCTGAAGTTCTTTCCTTTTCTTACTATTCTGTTTTTCTTTACTTTAACGGTTCCTTCCCCGGAAGTCCCGCTTTTCTCGGATATTTCTTCGCTGTGATCGCCATCTTCTTTACCGGAACAAAGGTGCGTTCCACGTCCGTCTCCGGAAGAACCTTTACGATAATATCCTTCATCTCTCCGCCAAGCTTCTTCACAGCAGATCTCGCCTGGGCAATCTCCTCGTCAGCTTTTCCGGATTTATACGGGATAAAATATCCGCCCTTTTTCACAAACGGGATACAGTACTCGGAAAGGGTGGACATATTTGCCACCGCCCGGGATACGCAGATGTCGTACTGTTCCCGGTATTTCGCATCGCGTCCGTAGTCCTCGGCACGTCCATGGACAGCCGTAATATCCGTAAGTTCCAGTGCCTCTATCACCTCATTTAAGAATCCCACTCTCTTATTTAAAGAATCAAGCAGTGTGACCTTCAGTCCCGGAAACGCAATCTTTAACGGAATTCCCGGAAATCCTGCACCCGTACCCACATCGATACAGCTGTATTCTGCGGATCCGTCAAGCTTTAACCCAAGCTCCGGCGCAGCCAGAACAAGCAGAAGGCTGTCCACAAAATGCTTCGTGATCACATCGGAAAGCTCTGTGATCGCCGTGAGGTTCATCACCTTATTCTTCTCGATCAGCATCTCATAATATTTAAAAAACTGCTCTTTCTGCTGATCCGAAAGCTCGATTCCAAGATCCGCGCAGCCCTGATCCAATAATTTTACAAATTCATCTGTCATCAAATTATTTCCTTCCCATCTGCTCTAAATGCACCATCAGGACAGAGATATCTGCCGGTGAAACGCCGGAAATTCTCGATGCCTGTCCGATATTCTCCGGCTTATAGAGATTCAGCTTCTGGACAGCCTCTCTTCTTAAGCTGTTTACCGTTGTATAGTCGAGATCCGCCGGGATTTTTCTTCCCTCAAGCTTCTTAAACTGTGCCACCTGCTGCTTCTGTCTGCGGATATATCCGTCATATTTCAGATTTATGTCAACCTGTTCCCGCACATCCGCCGGAAGCTCCGGCCTCTTTTCATCTAACTCCGCCAGCATCCCATAATTTAATTCTGGTCTCTTAATGAGCTCCGCCAGTGTACTTCCGGACTTTAACGCCGTACTTCCATGAGCCTCCAGGAACGTCTGAACCTTCTCGTTCGCACCGATATTCGTCTTCTCGAGACGTGCGATCTCCGCCTCAATGGCCTTTTCTTTCCAAAGTACATACTCGTACTGTTCATCGGATACAAGACCGATCTCATGTCCGATCCCGCGAAGTCTGAGATCCGCATTGTCCTGACGCAGGAGCAGACGGTACTCCGCTCTCGATGTCATCATGCGGTACGGCTCATGATTTTCCTTTGTCACAAGATCATCGATAAGGACCCCGATATACGCCTGGGAACGATCAAGAACCACCGCGCTCTTCTCCTGCAGCTTTCTCGCCGCGTTCACACCGGCCATAAAGCCCTGAACGGCTGCCTCCTCATATCCGGAACTTCCGTTAAACTGGCCGCCGGAGAACAGTCCGTCAATATTTTTAAACTCCAGGGACGCCTTTAACTGTCTCGGATTGATGCAATCATACTCAATTGCATATGCATTTCGAACAATTTTGATATTTTCCAGTCCCGGAACCGTCCGGTACATGGCATACTGAACATCCTCCGGCAGGGAGCTGGACATTCCGCCGAGGTACATCTCATTCGTGTAGAGTCCCTCCGGCTCCACAAACACCTGATGACGCTCCTTATCCGGGAATTTTACGACCTTATCCTCGATGGACGGGCAGTATCTCGGACCGGTTCCCTCGATGGCACCGGAGAATAATGGGGAACGTTCCAGGTTGTTCCGGATGATCTCATGGGTCTTCTCATTCGTATACGTCAGCCAGCAGGAGATCTGTTCCTTCTGTATCGACTCCGGATCCGTAGAAAATGAGAACGGAACGACCCGCTTATCTCCAAACTGCTCTTCCATTTTGGAGAAATCGATACTTCTCTTATCCGCTCTCGCCGGTGTTCCCGTCTTAAAACGGTACATTTCGATTCCGTTCGCCTTTAAGGAATCTGTCAGATGGTTCGCCGCCTGCAGACCATTCGGTCCCGTCGGGTTGCTCACATCGCCGTAAATACATCTTGCACGGAGATAAACACCTGTAGCAAGAACCACCTCACGGCACCTATAGACCGCGCCGGAGTAGGTTTTTACACCCACGATCCGCTTTTTCACCGGATAACTGCTCTCCTGCTGCCCCTCATGCTCCCTCTTAAAGGTTCCGTACTCGCCCGGGATTTCCTCCGTGAGGATCTCAGCAATCTCCGCCTGTCGGATCGTCAGATGATCCGTGTTCTCCAGGACGCGGCGCATGGATCTCGTGTACTCCTGCTTGTCCGCCTGAGCACGCAGGGAGTGGACCGCCGGTCCCTTGGATTCATTCAACATCTTCGACTGGATAAACGTTTTATCAATATTTTTGCCCATCTCACCGCCGAGGGCATCCAGCTCACGGACAAGATGTCCCTTGGAACTTCCTCCGACGTTCGGGTTGCATGGCATCAGAGCAATGCTGTCCACGCTGACCGTAAACATGATCGTCTCAAACCCAAGTCTCGCTGCCGCAAGCGCCGCCTCGCATCCCGCATGGCCCGCGCCGACAACTACAATATCATATGTCTCCTCTACTACCGGCATTTTATTTCCTCTTTTCTTGTCAATTCCCTACTGTCTCTTCTATACTCCCAGCGGAATCTCCCATAAAAAACGTTCCGATCCGCCAATTTCTTTCCACCATAATCTTACTTACCCATACAGAACTTGCTGAATATCTCATTCACCAGGTCATCCTCCACAGACTCCCCGACAATAAGACCTAACTTCTCATAGGCATCCATCAGATCGATCGAATAAAAATCCTCCGGCATGCCGTTCTCTATACTGTTCTCCACCATGGACATGCTCTCGAAAGCGTCCTTTAAAGCCTTCACATGGCGCACATTCGTGATCATAACCTGGTCGTTGAAGTCGATCTCACCTTCATAGAATAAGGACTTTATCTCCTCTTCCAGGAGGTCGATTCCCGTCTCCTCCTTCGCGGAGATTCCGATCACCTTATGCCCGGACCGCTTCTCCACCTCATCCGCGGATACTACCGGCTCCAGGTCGCTCTTATTTAAGAGTACCACTGACTTCCGTTCCTTAATAAAGTCCATGATCTGATAGTCGTTCTCATCCAGCTTCCTCGATCCATCTACAACGTAGATGATGAGATCCGCCTTCTTCGCCTCTTCCATGGCCCGGGAAACGCCGATCTTCTCCACCACATCCTCTGTATCCCGGATTCCCGCAGTGTCCACAACATTCAGGCTGATTCCCTGAAGATAGATATGTTCCTCAAGGATATCTCTCGTCGTTCCCGCCACATCCGTAACAATGGCGCGATCCTCGCCAACTAAAACATTCATCAGGGACGATTTTCCGGCATTCGGCTTTCCTAAAATAACAGTCTTTACGCCCTCAGAAACCACCCGTCCATTGGAGGAAGAACAGATCAGCTTCTCAAGCTTCTTCTTCACAGAAAGAACAACTTTAAGCAATTTTTCCCCGTATCCGTCAAGGGAAATATGTTCCGGATCGTCAAGCGCCGACTCGATAAAGGCAATCTCATAGATAATCTGTTCCCGGATCTCATGGATCTCCTTCGATACACTTCCCCGAAGCTGGCTCACAGAGGACTGCAGCGCATATTCATTTTTCGCGTTGATCACGTCGATGACCGCCTCCGCCTGGGAGAGGTCGATCCTGCCGTTTAAGAACGCCCGTTTCGTAAATTCACCCGGCTCTGCCAGTCTCGCCCCGGCCTTTAAGACTGTCTCCAGGATCCGTCTCGTGACCAGCATTCCGCCGTGACAATCGATCTCCACGGTATCTTCCGCTGTGTAGCTCCGTGGTCCTCGCATAAGCATCAAAAGGACCTCATCCACAGCCTCATCCCCGTCATAAACGTATCCGTAATGGATCGTATGGCTCTCCGCCTCAGAAAGCTTTTTCTTTCCAGGTTCCCGAAAGACCTTTTCCGCGACTTCAACCGCGTTCTCACCGCTGATCCTCACGATTCCGATTCCTGAATTTCCCATCGCCGTGGCGATCGCTGCAATCGTATCTGTATATTCCATAATCTCCATCCTGTCACTCACGCCTGCTGACTTAAAACATCAAGCTGAATGATCTTCTATTTTCTGGCTCCGCAAGTCCTGTAAACTCACGGAAATTCACACAATTAATCACCCTATCATAGCACAAAGGGGCTGCCATAGGCAACCCCCTCTACTACGATATCTTTAACTATTCAGCACCTTCCTGGTTACTTTTGTTTCCAGACAAAATCAGCCATGCGTTCCCGCACAGTGCGGCGCATGGCTGATCTGTGAATTATTATTCCTGACTGCTGCTGCGATAGCTGTTCTCAGAACCAGCGGTTCTTTCGCGTCTCTCGTATCTCGGTCTTCTCTCCCTGCGCTCTTCCTTCTTTAATGCGATCACAACATGGCGGAACGGCTCCTCACCTTCGCTCTTTGTGAATACGTATTTGTCGTTCTGGAGTGCGGAGTGGATGATCCGTCTCTCATACGGATTCATCGGCTCTAAGGAAACCGGACGTCTTGTCCGCTTTACCTTGTAAGCGATATTCTTTGCGAGAGTCTCCAGTGTTTCTTTTCTTCTCTCTCTGTAATTTTCGGTATCCAGCTTGACTCTTAAGTAGTCCTCAGATTCCTTATTTACAACAAGGCTTACAAGATACTGAAGGGAATCGAGTGTCTGTCCTCTCTTGCCGATGAGAAGTCCCATCTCCTCGCCGGTCAGGTTGACATCCATCTCCTTTTCCTCTTCATTCATTTTCACTTCCACGTCAACAGCAAGGCCCATTGCATCGAAAACGGAATTCAGGAAATATACGGCCTTATCGTCAACGGTCTCGATCTTCTTCGCGCGGATCACTGCCGGCTTGGAACCAAAAAGTCCGCCGAGAACCCCGGCACTTCCCTTTTCCACGACCTCATACTGAATCCGATCACTGCTCACACCGAGCTGCAGGGATGCCTGTGTGATTGCATCTTCCACAGTTTTCGCAGTCACTGTAATCATTTCCATAACAGAACCCCCTTATTATTTTCGCTTGTCATGTGCCTCATTGTACTTCTGGACCATCGCTGCCTTGGAAGCGAGACTTCCCGGTTTCGCGTTGGTGTTGTAGTACTTGCTGGACTCCTCGATCTGTTTCGCGATCTTTTCCTTCTTAACTTCCTCAGCAGCTTTTTCCTTCTCCTCCTCAGCCTTGATCGCCTTTAAGGATGCGGTAGCGTTCTGAGTTACCTTAGCCGGCGGAAGTCCCTGTTTTGCACGTTTCTTATTTACCTTTTCCAGGTTCTTTGCGATCATATCGTCGATGTTTACCTTATCCATGTACGCGTTAACGATGAGCTGCTGGATAATTGTAACAACGCTGGTCGCGATCCAGTAGATACCAAGACCTGCCGGCATCGTGATACAGATGAACGCGGAGAATAACGGCATTGTCGTTGTCATAGTCTTCATGGACTGGGCCATCGGATTCTCTGCATCTGCGGATGTGGACGGCTGATTTCCGCTCATGAGCTTTGTGCTGAACCACTGGGACACTGCCGCAAGAACCGGGATGATCCATGCGAAGGACGGTACCCAGCCCGGCGCCTCTGCCATATTTAAACCGAGGAACGTGTTCATTCTCTCGACAACAGCAGCATTCTGTCCGATCACATCAGAGATTGCCGGGAACAGTAACTGAAGCTCTCCCCACTGGGATGTGGAGAATTTATAGAGCATGTCTACAAGACGGTTTGCATTTGTGAAATCAAACTTGTCTAATTTTCCGCCGCAGGCGGTTGCGATATTTGTGATTTCCTGTAACTTCTGAGCATAGTCAGCCTGTCCCATCAACGGAGTTACAACGTTGTCGAAATAAACGCGGACAGACGGAACGTATGCCGGAATATTGTAGATGACACGGTACAGTGCAAGAAGGATCGGCATCTGGATCAGCAGCGGAAGGCATCCGCCTGTCATGCTTGTGCCGTACTTCTCGTAAACAGCCTGAATCTCCACGTTCTGACGCTGCATGGACTCCTGATCCGACTTTCCTTTATACTTCTTCTGGATCGCCTGGATCTCCGGATTCATGACAGACATGAGTTTTGTGGTTTTCTGCTGTTTGATCGTGAGCGGTATCATCAGTGTTTTCATTACGATCGTAAACAGAATGATGCACAGACCTACGTTGAACACGCCGAAGCTGCTCGTAAATCTGAAGAGGATGTCCATGACATAGCCAAGGACAGTCGCGATCGGTCCCAGAATGGAACCAGCCTTCGTCAAAACCATATCTTACCTCCTGGGTTTTTTACGGGACTGGATCATAACCGCCTTTTGCAAACGGGTGACATCTCAAAAGCCGCCTGCACGCAAGATAAGTACCTTTTATAGCGCCGTATTTTCTGATTGCTTCCATGGCGTACTGGGAGCAGGTAGGCGTATAAATACAGTGAGGGCCGATACAGGGAGAGATAAACTTCCTGTAAATCTTAATCAGACCAATCAGAACCCATTTCATAAACCACTCACTTCGATTCTTTTAAAATGTTATGAAGCCCGCATAAGTGCAGAAAAGCACTCTCAATCTTGTCGAAATTTTTGTCTTTTGCCGCAGCACGTGCGACAACAATGATGTCTTTTCCTTCTTCTAATATGTCCTTATTTAACCGGAAGCTTTCGCGGACAAGTCTCGCGAACCGATGCCTTACAACGCTGTTTCCGACCTTTTTGCTGGCGGAAATTCCGATTCTCGTGTCCTCCCGTCCCGAATCCATCACGTACATGACCAGATATTTGTTTGCGTAGGACTTCCCTCCCCGGTAAACCGTCTGGAAATCCTGATTTTTCTTTAACGAATTGAACCTTTTCATTCAATACCTCTGCAAAACTAAGTCGATAAAGCCATAAAAATCCCGCATAACAAAAAAGAGCATCCAAAAGTTTTCCTAAACTTCCGGATACTCTCTTGGTTCATTAAGCAGATAATCTAGCTCTACCTTTTGCTCTTCTGGCAGCTAAAACTTTTCTTCCGCCTGCTGTTGCCATTCTCGCTCTGAAACCATGAACTCTTTTTCTCTGAGTGTTCTTCGGCTGAAATGTCATCTTCATAAACCCGGCACCTCCTCTTACTCTAAATTCAAGTACCTTCTCATGTACATATAAACTAAGACATATTGAAGCATCGTATCGATTATATAAAAATTGCCGCCCTTCGTCAAGACTAAATTTCAAAAAAATCCTTAAAACATGGGGATTTCTCCCATATGATTTTTCCTTTTTTCCGCCCTATATCCACATTCTGCTTTTTGCATGGAACGTTACTTTTCGGTCTTTCAGTAATAAAAAAGGGGAACAGCGTTTCGCTATCCCCCATAAAATGTATGTATTGATTTTATGTCACTATATTTAGTATCTCTTCATTATATTATGATGTTGGGGTCAAAAGCTTTTGACCCCTCTGATACCGAATTGCTCTGCACTGCGTGCTCCCGCAATTCTCAAAAACATTCGTAATTCGCTCATTTTTCTTTGAAAAATGGCTACTTACTCATGTTTTTGGCGGGTCCCAAGGTCAAAAATTCTCCTGCAAGCAAGCTTGCGTCGAACTTCTGACCTTTTGACCCTGGTATCATATTATAGAAGCTGCAGCGTTATTATTTTCCGCTGCTCTCATTTTTTATACCTGATCTTCTTCCGGAAGCTGCCACACCACGCTTCTGAAAGGTATTCATATATAACCGGCTCTTTCCGATCAGCCGTTATCTTTCATGATTTTAAACAGAACCTTCGTGATGGCCGTCGTAAGGATACCTGCGACGATCGCCTCCGGGATACCAAATCCCAGGATGATTCCCAGGATCACATCGTAGATGTGCTCCACTGCCTTGTTGGACGCAGCCGCGTAGCTCTGTCCGAAGAAGATATAAATTCCGTTCATGACAAGCAGTGTGTTTGTCATAGCTCCTGCGATACCAGCCACCCAGAGGGCAACGGTCTGGCTGCCTTTGATTCCGTGAGCTGCTTTCATGATCAGCTTATAAACAAAATAAGCAACGATGCCGATGCATACACGCGGCACGATGGCGATCACGGCGCTCCACATGTTTCCGCTGTATCCGCCGATCGTAACGAACGGGCTGAATACGAAGGAGGTCACTCCCGGGGCAATGGTCGCTTTTACAAGGCTGGTCACACCAAATACCAGTCCTAAGTAAGCGCCGTACTTCGGTCCAAGGATGATCGCTCCGATGATGACCGGGACGTGGATGATCGTTGCGTTCATAAAGCCTAACGGAATGTAACCGAGAAACGGTACGACCGACATGGCGATGATGATCGCAGTGAAGATCCCGGCGAGGGACATGTCCAGAACTTTCTTTTCAATTTTCATTTTTCTTTTTCCTCCTGCTACTGTTCTCTTGCGAGATACAATGCAATATAGTCACGTCTTGCATTATACAGTGTTAACCTGATGCAGTCAAATTCTTTCTCTAAAATTTTCCATTTATTTTTACTTTTCAATTTTACTTCCTACAATATAATTCCTGTTGCCGCCTTCTTTCTCCCGATCTCACCCTTTTTTCTCCCCTGCTGCCTTAATTTTTTTCGGTTTTTCATTTTTCCCTCATATACGCCCTCTCCAACGTCCAGTCCTCTAAAATCGTTCTTTCTTTCCCTTCTGATTTCGGTGTCTTTCTTCCACGGACACAATTTATTGTATTTTTTCTGTCCGCTCCTGGCGCACATCTTGTTATGCAGCTATTCACATGTTTTCCACTCATAATTATCAACTTATCCCCAAATCGTGGATAAGTTGTGGATAAGTCACTGGAAAAGTTGTGGATTTTCACATTTGACATTGAAAATTATTCCGTTTTACGCTAGAATAAATTCAGAGTGGGTTTATATGCTTTTGTGGACAGGTTTCCGCCTTTTCCACAACTATGCACATCGTTATACACATGTTTAGGAGTATGAATATGCTGGAAGAAATCAAAGAGAAATGGGACGAGATCCTCTTAAATATAAAGGAAGAACACGATATTTCAGAGGTGTCCTACCGCACATGGCTGCTGCCGCTGATCCCGGATTCTGTGGATAAAGATATCCTCACGATCCTGGTGCCTGATTCCGCGTTTATCAGCTATGTGAAAAAGAAATATGAGTTCCTGTTGAAAATTACGATCGAAGAAATTACAGGATTTCAGTGCGAACTCGATTTCAAGTTAAAATCTGACGTGAAGGAACCGGAAAAAGAGAACCGTCTGATCAATGTAACCAACAATACGGTCAGTCAGCTTGCTCTCCAAAACGCGAACTTAAATCCGCGTTACACCTTCGATACCTTTGTCGTCGGAAAAAACAACAACCTTGCCCATGCCGCATCCCTTGCAGTTGCGGAATCCCCGGGCGAAATTTATAATCCGTTATTTATTTATGGAGGCGTGGGACTCGGGAAGACGCACTTAATGCATTCCGTCGCCCACTTCATCCTGAAAAATAACCCGAGCGCAAAGATTCTGTACGTGACATCCGAGAAATTTACAAACGAACTGATCGACGCGATCCGAAACAAAAACAACGTTTCCACCACGGAATTCCGTGAAAAATACAGAAACAATGACGTGCTTCTGATCGACGATATCCAGTTTATTATCGGAAAAGAAAGTACCCAGGAGGAATTTTTCCATACATTCAATGCCCTCTACGAGGCAAAAAAGCAGATCATTATTTCCTCCGACCGTCCTCCAAGAGAAATTGAAACTCTGGAAGACCGTCTCCGTTCCCGTTTCGAATGGGGACTCACCGTAGATATCCAGCCGCCGGATTATGAAACCCGGATGGCGATTCTCCGGAAAAAGGAAGAACTTGAAGGATACAACATCGATAACGAGATCATCAAATATATCGCTACCAATGTAAAATCCAACATCCGTGAACTGGAAGGCGCCCTCACAAAAATCGTTGCTTCCAGCAAATTAAATAATAAGGAAATCAATCTTGAACTTGCAGAGGAAGCATTAAAAGATCTGATCTCCCCGAACGCTGCCCGCGAAGTGACTCCGCAACTTATTATTAATGTAGTTTCTGAGCATTTCGGCATCACACCCCTTGATCTCATCGGCCAGAAACGAAGTAAAGAACTCGTATTCCCGCGCCAGATCGTCATGTATCTCTGCGGCGATATGACGAGCGAGTCTCTCCAGAACATCGGAAAAGCTCTCGGCGGCCGCGATCATACAACGATCATTCACGGAACAAAAAAGATTGCCAGCGAATTAAAGACCGACGAGAATTTAAAGAACACGATCGATATTTTAAAGAAAAAAATCAACCCACAGTAAGCTTGTGGATTTTTTCGTGGAAATCCCGTTGAAAATTTGTGGATAAAATGAGGATGATTTTTTCCGATTTTTGCCTGTGGAAAACTCCCGGGTTGTCCTTTTGGATTTGCAGAGTTACCCACAATGGTTTTCACAGAGGTTTTTTCAGGGTTTCATTAGGGTTTTCCCCCTTATAAACAAATTCACACTCCCTACTACTGTTAAGACTAATATCTTTTATATATTTCTTTATTTGTGAACGTTTCTTAAGAAAGGAAGTTATCAACAACTATGAAACTGACATTCCAGAAAACCGCTCTCTTAAACGGTATCAATATTGTTCTCAAGGCAGTTCCATCAAAAACAACGATGCCTATTTTAGAGTGCATTCTGATCGACGCTTCTACTGATGAGATCAAGCTGACTGCCAACGATATGGAGCTCGGCATTGAGACAAAAGTTGAAGGTGATATCCTTGAAAAAGGTAAAATTGCACTGGATGCAAAGCTTTTTTCTGAAATCGCAAGAAAATTATCCGATTCAGATTCCCTTGTAACCATCGAATCTGATGAAAAATTCAATACTGTGATCACCTGTGAGAACTCTGTATTCAAAATTCAGGGCAAAGATGGAGAGGAATTCTCCTATCTTCCGTATATTGAGAGAAATAAAAACATCACACTCTCCCAGTTTTCCTTAAAAGAGGTGATCCGCCAGACGATCTTCTCCATCTCTGTCAACGACAGCAACAAGATGATGACAGGCGAACTTTTTGAGGTAAACGGTGATACACTCCGAGTCGTTTCTCTCGACGGACATCGTATGGCAATTCGTAAAATTGTATTAAAAGATGAATATGAAAGCACAAAAGTCATCGTTCCGGGAAAAACTCTGAACGAAATCAGTAAAATTCTCACCGGTGACAACGAAAAAGAGGTCCAGATCTTCTTCGGAGCGAACCATATTCTCTTCGAATTTGATGATACGATCGTAGTTTCCCGCCTGATCGAGGGCGAATATTTCAAAGTAGACCAGATGCTTTCCAGCGATTATGCCACAAAAGTGTCTCTGAATAAAAAAGATTTCTTAGACAGCATCGAGAGAGCCAGCATTTTAATCCGCGAAAATGACAAAAAACCGATCATTCTGAACATTGAAGACTCAAAAATGAGCCTGAAATTAAATTCCAGCTTCGGTACCATGAACGCGGAGATCCTGATCCACAAAACAGGACAGGATCTGATGATCGGATTCAACCCGAAATTCTTAAGTGATGCGCTGCGGATCATTGATGATGAGGAAGTTACCCTCTATATGATGAATGCGAAATCTCCGTGTTTCATCAAAGATGAGGATGAGAGCTACATTTATCTGATCCTGCCGGTAAACTTTAACGCCGCTGCGATTTAAAATCAGATGAAATTTCCCCGAAGTTCCGGTAAAATCCGGGGTTTCGGGTCGATTTTTTCATATATCTGGAATAAAAAAGGAGAAAAATGGAAAGTATTCACTTAAAAGATGAGTTTATCAAGCTTGGACAGGCATTGAAACTTGCAGGTCTGGTCGGCTCCGGAGTGGACGCAAAGTTTGTAATTCAGGACGGGCTTGTAAAAGTAAATGGGGAAGTTGAGACCCAGCGCGGCAAAAAACTTTACCCTGGAGATACTGTTTCCTATGACGGAAAGACATTTAAGGTAGAAAAGTAAGGATTTTTTCATGTTCATAGAATCCATCGAGCTGTCAGATTACAGAAATTACAGTCATTTACATATCGATTTTCATAAAGGAACGAACGTTCTTTATGGAGATAATGCCCAGGGAAAGACGAATATCCTGGAGGCAGTCTATGTGTGCAGCACAACAAAATCGCATCGGGGCAGCAAAGATAAAGAAATTATCCGGTTCGGCGCGGACGAATCCCACATCAAAATGATGGTCCGGCGGGATGGAATTCCCTACCGGATCGATATGCATCTGAAGAAAAATAAGGCAAAAGGGGTCGCGGTGAACGGAGTTCCGATCAAAAAAGCCAGTGAACTTTTCGGAATCGTCAATGTGATCTTCTTTTCACCGGAAGATCTGAACATTATCAAGAACGGACCCGCCGAGCGGAGACGTTTCGTCGACCTGGAACTCTGCCAGCTAAACAGGCTGTATGTCTACAATCTGGCGCAGTATAACAAAACGGTTATACAACGAAACAAACTATTAAAGGACATAGACTACAACACGTCCTTAAAAGAGACACTCCCCATGTGGAATGAGCAGCTCTTAAAGTACGGCACAGAACTTATAATTATGCGTTCTGAGTTTATAAAAGAGCTGAATCCCCTGATTGCGGAGATCCACGCGGGGCTCTCGGGCGGAAAGGAAACACTCTCTATCGCCTACGAGCCGAATGTGTCGCCGGAAAATTTCAGGGAGCAGCTTGCGAAGAACCAGTTTCAGGAGATCAGGCAGAGGCAGACTCTGACCGGTCCCCACCGCGATGACCTGAACTTCATCGTAAACGGAACGGATATCAGGCGGTTCGGGTCCCAGGGACAGCAGAGAACGGCAGCTCTTTCTTTAAAACTTGCGGAGATCGAGCTGGTGAAAAAGATCGTAAAGGATTATCCGGTGCTTCTTCTGGATGACGTCCTTTCTGAACTTGACAGCAAGAGACAGGAACATTTACTTTCAGAAATTACCCACATTCAGACCTTGATCACATGTACGGGACTGGATGAGTTTGTAAACAGCAAATTCCGGATGGACAAGATTTTTAAGATTGTTGAAGGAACGGTAGAGAGCGAAGACTAAAGGAGGAACTTCATGAGCGCAGAATATAATGCAGATCAAATCCAGATTCTGGAGGGACTTGAGGCTGTAAGAAAAAGACCGGGAATGTACATTGGAAGTACGTCTTCGAGGGGACTTCACCATCTGGTATATGAGATCGTAGACAACGCGGTGGATGAGGCCCTTGCGGGATACTGCGATACCATCGATGTACAGATCAATTCCGACAATTCCATCACCGTTGTCGATGACGGACGGGGAATTCCGGTCGATATCCAGAAAAAAGCGGGACTTCCTGCGGTCGAAGTGGTCTTTACGATCCTTCATGCCGGCGGTAAGTTCGGCGGTGGGGGATACAAGGTATCCGGCGGCCTGCACGGTGTAGGAGCTTCTGTTGTAAATGCCTTATCCGAGTGGCTGGAGGTTGAAGTCTACCACGGAGGAAAGGTCTACAAGCAGCGCTATGAGCGCGGAAAGACCATGTACCCGTTAAAGATCGTGGGTGACTGCCCGTCAGATAAACATGGTACAAAAGTAACGTTCCTTCCGGACAAGACCATCTTTGAGGAGACTATCTATGATTACGATACTTTAAAGATCCGTCTCCGTGAGACGGCATTCCTTACAAAGAATTTAAAGATCATTCTCAGAGATGACCGCGAGGACAAGAAGGAAAAAGTCTTCCACTATGAAGGCGGTATCAAGGAGTTTGTCACCTACTTAAACCGCAGTAACGTGCCGCTTTACGACAATGTGATCTACTGCGAGGGCAAGAAGGACAACGTGCTGGTTGAGGTTGCCATGCAGCACAATGATTCTTATACCGAGAATATTTACAGCTTTGTAAATAATATCAATACACCGGAAGGCGGAACGCACCTCACCGGTTTCAGAAATGCCTTAACAAAGACATTCAACGATTACGGAAGAAAGAATAAGCTCTTAAAGGACAATGAGCCGGCTCTTACCGGCGAGGATATCCGTGAGGGCTTAACAGCCATCATCAGCGTCAAGATCGAGGAACCACAGTTTGAAGGCCAGACAAAGCAGAAACTTGGAAATAGTGAGGCGAGAGGTGCTGTGGACAGCGTTGTTTCTGAGCAGCTCACCTATTTCCTTGAGCAGAATCCGTCTGTCGCTAAAACGATCATTGAGAAATCGGTTCTTGCCCAGCGTGCCCGCGCTGCTGCGAGAAAGGCAAGAGACTTAACAAGAAGAAAGACGGTCCTTGACGGCTTATCCTTACCCGGAAAGCTTGCGGACTGCTCCAGTAAGCACCCGGAGGAATGCGAGATCTACATCGTAGAGGGAGATTCCGCCGGCGGTTCCGCGAAAGATGCGAGAAATAAGAGTACCCAGGCGATCCTGCCGCTTCGAGGAAAGATCTTAAACGTGGAGAAGGCGAGACTTGACCGTATTTACGGAAACGCGGAGATCAAATCCATGATAACGGCGTTTGGAACGGGAATCCACGAGGATTTCGATATCTCGAAGCTCCGCTACCACAAGATCATCATTATGACCGATGCCGATGTGGACGGTGCCCATATCAGTACACTGCTTCTGACATTCATCTACCGGTTTATGCCGGAGCTTATCAAACAGGGCTATGTTTACCTGGCTCAGCCGCCGCTCTATAAGATCGAGAAGAACAAGCGGGTATGGTATGCGTACAGTGATGAGGAGCTAAACAATATCTTAAAAGAGATCGGACGTGACCAGAACAACAAGATCCAGCGTTACAAAGGTCTTGGTGAGATGGATGCGGAACAGCTCTGGGAGACCACCATGGATCCGGAGCACAGAGTCCTTTTACGTGTGACCATGAATGAGGAGATGACGTCGGAGATCGACCTCACCTTTACGACACTCATGGGAGATCAGGTAGAGCCGCGCCGTGAATTCATCGAACAGAACGCGAAGTACGGAACTCTTGACATTTAATGCGGCAGCAGGGCTATCCGGGAATCGGTAAGTTTACTGGATGGTCATGCGGCGCAGTTTACGCAGGTTTAAGGCGCAGCGCAGGCTGCATTGGAGGAAAGAATGGAACCGAATATTTTTGACAAAATTCATGAGATAGACTTAAAGAAGACCATGGAGAAGTCGTACATCGACTACGCCATGAGCGTTATCGCATCCCGAGCGCTCCCGGATGTCCGTGACGGATTAAAGCCGGTACAGAGACGTGTCCTCTACTCCATGGCGGAACTGAACAACGGTCCGGATAAGCCCCACAGAAAGAGTGCCCGTATCGTCGGCGATACCATGGGTAAATATCATCCGCACGGAGACAGCTCCATCTACGGTGCTTTAGTAAATATGGCACAGAGATGGTCCATGCGTTACATGCTCGTGGACGGCCACGGAAACTTTGGATCCATCGACGGCGACGGTGCCGCTGCCATGCGATACACCGAGGCGAGACTCAGCAAGATCTCTGTGGAGATGTTAGCGGACATCTATAAAGATACCGTTGACTTTATCCCGAACTTCGATGAGACGGAGAAGGAACCAACGGTACTTCCGTCCAGATTTCCGAACCTTCTCGTAAATGGCGGGACCGGTATCGCGGTCGGCATGGCCACAAATATCCCGCCCCACAACCTCCGCGAGGTCATCGCGGCTGTCGTAAAGATCATCGACAACCAGGTGGAAGAAGGAAGACAGACCTCCATGGAGGAGATCTTACAGATCATCAAAGGACCGGATTTCCCGACTGGAGCTGAGATCCTGGGAACGAGAGGAATCGAAGAAGCGTACCGCACAGGCCGCGGGAAGATCAGAGTCCGCGCGGTGACAAACATCGAGACAGCTCCGAACGGAAAGAGCCATATCATCGTCACAGAGCTTCCGTACCTTGTCAACAAGGCGAGACTCATCGAGAAGATCGCGGAGCTCGTAAAGACGAAAAAGATTGACGGAATCACCGGAATCACCGATGAGTCCAACCGTGAGGGAATCCGCATCAACATCGAACTCAGGAGAGATGTGAACGCGAACGTCCTCTTAAACCAGCTCTTAAAGCATACACAGCTGCAGGATTCCTTCGGTGTGATCATGCTTGCACTGGTAAACAATGAGCCAAAGGTCCTCAATATCCTCCAGATGTTAGAGTACTATCTGGACCACCAGAAGGACGTTGTGACGAGAAGAACGAAGTACGACTTAAATAAGGCCGAGGAACGCGCCCACATCTTAGAGGGCTTATTAAAGGCCTTAGATCATATCGATGAGGTGATAAGGATCATTCGCGGCTCCGCAAATGTCGCGGAGGCGAAACGCGTCCTCATGGAGCGCTTTGAACTCACAGACCCGCAGGCACAGGCGATCGTGGACATGCGTCTGCGTGCTCTCACAGGTCTGGAACGTGAGAAGCTCGAGAACGAGTATAAAGAACTGGAGGCCAAGATCGCGGAATTGTGTGCAATCCTTGCAGATGAAAATAAATTATTAGGTGTGATCAAGAAAGAGATCCTCGTGATCTCCGAGAAATATGGTGATGACAGACGGACAAAGATCGGCTTTGATGATGATATGTCCGTGGAAGACCTGATCTCTGATGATGACACTGTAATTGCCATGACCAATCTTGGATACATCAAGAGAATGTCCGTGGACAATTTCAAGAGCCAGAACCGCGGCGGAAAGGGAATCAAGGGAATGCAGACCATCGATGAGGACTTCATCGAGGATCTTCTCATGACAACGAACCACCACTATATCATGTTCTTCACGAACACAGGACGATGCTACCGGATCAAGGCCTACGAGATCCCGGAGGCAGGAAGAACAGCCCGCGGAACGGCTATTGTGAACCTTTTACAGCTTCAGGCTGGTGAAAAGGTTACAGCGGCGATCCCGATGCGTGAGATCGATGATGACAAGTATCTCTTCATGGCTACAAAGGGCGGAATGGTGAAGAAGACCAGAATGTGTGAATACAGCAACATGAGAAAGACAGGTCTTCAGGCGATCCTGCTCCGCGAAGGCGATGAGCTGATCGAGGTAAAAGTAACAGACAATACCGAGGATATTTTCCTCGCGACAAAATTCGGTATGTCTATCCGCTTCAAAGAGACGGATGCGAGAATTACCGGCCGTGTTTCCTATGGTGTTATCGGCATGAAGCTCGACGAGGGTGACGAGGTCATCGGCATGCAGATGGCAAGCCAGGGCGAGTACATGCTCGTGGCATCCGAAAAGGGATACGGAAAGAGAACGAGAATCTCTGAATTTAAGCTGCAGCTTCGCGGCGGTAAGGGACTTCTCTGCTATAATGTAACAGAAAAGACAGGAAATCTTGTCGGAATGAAGCTGCTTGACGACGGAAGAGATATCATGCTGATCACCAATGAGGGAATTCTGATCCGCATGAGTGTTGACGATATCTCCATTATCGGCAGAAATACATCCGGCGTAAAACTGATGAGCATCGATGCAGACTCCAATGTCCGTGTTGCGTCCATTGCCAAAGTGCGGGAAAGCAGCCGTCAGGATGAGGAGAATGAAGACGTGGAAGCTCCGGAAAATCTGGAAGATGAGGAGAAAGAGACCACGGAGGAATAATGCACATGCATATGAAGAGTGGCTTTGAGCGTGTTCTTCATCCATAAAACAGGATTTCTGGCTCTGGAGTGATTTGGATACAGGAATCTGGGAATACCGGGTTCCTGTATTTTTACGCGGACAATGAGCGAAAGTCTATGCCTTGCATGAGACTTTAGCGGTTGCCGCGGTAACATGATACAATAATTTTTAGGAGGATGCGGCAATGGGAATTACAAAGTCAGAGGCACTAAAGGCAGTAGACAGAGAGCGCGGACCGGTTTGTGAAGCCAGCGATAAGATCTGGGATCAGCCGGAGACGGCATTTCAGGAATTCCATTCCACGGACATACTGTGTGAACTTCTTGAAAAAGAGGGATTTAAGGTAGAGAGAAATCTTGCAGGGATCGCCACAGCGTTTTCAGGTACATACGGCTTTGGCAAGCCGGTAGTAGGTATTCTCGGTGAGTTTGATGCGCTGTCGGGACTTAGTCAGGAGTCTCAGAGTCTGAAAAAAATCGCAATGGAAGACGGCGCGCCGGGACATGGCTGTGGACACAATCTTCTCGGAACAGGTTCCGTTGCCGCTGCAATTGCGGTAAAAGAGTATCTGGAGAAGAATCAGAAAGAGGGAACGGTTGTATTCTTTGGCTGTCCGGGCGAGGAAGGCGGATCCGGAAAGAGCTTTATGGCGAGAGATGGCGTGTTCGATCAGCTGGACTTTGCAGTGACATGGCATCCGGGTGATAAGAATATGGTTTCAGTGGGAAGTTCTCTGGCAAACTATCAGATCATCTATCGCTTCTATGGACAGGCATCCCATGCGGCGGCATGCCCGGAGCTCGGAAGAAGTGCTCTTGACGCTGTGGAACTTATGAATACAGGCGTCCAGTACCTGAGAGAACATATCATTCAGGAAGCGCGTATCCACTACGCGATCACCAACACAGGCGGGTACTCACCGAATGTTGTACAGCCATACAGTGAAGTTTTATACCTGATCCGTGCGCCGAAGAACAGTCAGGTAAAGGAAATCTATGAGCGTGTCAACGATATCGCGAGAGGCGCAGCCCTCATGACGGGAACAAAGATGGAGCTTCAGTTCGTAAAGGCATGTTCCAACCTCGTAGATAACACGGTCATGGAAGAGGTCATGCAGAAGAATCTTGAGGAGATCGAGAGAGAACCGTATACAGCGGAGGAGATCGAGTTCGCAGGAAAGATCGGCGCGACCTTTGGAGGAAACCATGTGGATATTCAGGATATTCTCGTGAGATACGAAAAATCCAGAAAGGCGGCCGTAGAGAAATTCCTGGCGCCACATGCGGATGATGTGATCAATGACTTTATCGTTCCGCTGATGGATACGGAAGAGTGCATGAAAGGTTCAACAGACGTCGGCGATGTGAGCTGGGTATGCCCGACAGCGCAGATCAATGCCGTGACAGAGGCAGCAGGAACCCCGGGACATTCCTGGCAGATGGTATCTCAGGGCAAATCTTCCATCGCCCACAAGGGGATGCAGTTTGCCGGAAAAGTCATGGCGGGAACTGTCATTGACATGCTGGAAAAACCGGAGCTTATCGAAGAGGCGAAAAAAGAATTAAGAAGACGCGTCGGCGCGGAGGGATATATTCCGCCGATCCCGGAAGGAATCCGTCCGATGGCGATCAATCCAAAAAAGTAATAGGGAGGAAAATCGTCTATGAGGACCGTTCAGGCGAGTGAGATCACAAAAAATATCCGGGAAATGTGCATTGAGGCGAATCATTTCCTTTCGGATGACATGAAAAAAGTATTTGATGAGAGTGTAAAGCGGGAAGAATCCCCTCTTGGAAAGCAGATCTTAAACCAGCTTCAGGAGAATCTGGAGATTGCCGGGAGAGACATGATCCCGATCTGCCAGGATACGGGGATGGCCGTCGTTTTCATCAAAGTCGGCCAGGAAGTACATATTGAAGGGGGAAATCTGACGGATGCCATCAATGAAGGCGTCCGTCAGGGATACGTGGACGGATATCTGAGAAAATCCGTTGTGAAAGATCCGATTCTCAGAGAGAATACAAAAGATAATACACCGGGAATCATTCATTATAAAATTGTTCCGGGCGATCAGGTGAAGATCAAGGTCGCACCAAAAGGCTTTGGAAGCGAAAATATGAGCCAAGTCTATATGCTTAAACCGGCAGATGGTATAGATGGTGTTAAGGATGCTGTGTTGGATGCAGTGAAGCTTGCAGGTCCAAATGCATGTCCTCCGGTTGTGGT
>ERZ773130.1583-NODE-1583-length-20728-cov-4.487447_pt1 | contig 20728 bp, 20 predicted proteins | sample MGYA00511919_ERZ773130 | MGnify/ENA primary metagenome ERZ773130 (study PRJEB29015, sample SAMEA2737851) | human gut metagenome | biome: human gut; feature: human-associated habitat; material: faeces | place: China | collected 2012 ...
ATCTAATATCATTTCTAATAAAATAATTAAATATTATTCCAGTACAATTAAATGTTTTTATTTGATACCATTTTTTATTATTTTTAATTTTATTATAAAGAGTTTTCGGTTTACCTTCTTTAAGTATTCTATTTTTAACATTTAATAAATATTTACTACATTTTTTTTCATTATCTACGATCAAAATATTATCATATTTAGAATTATTGGTCGTATATCCCAATATTTGTTTAGGTGTTGAAATAATTTTTTTTAAGTTTTCTTCATTCTTAATAGAAGGATTTATGAACGCATCATTATATCCAGTTGTTATACCTCTTTTAATTTTAAAAACATTATCAAACTTAACACAGCTTCCAGATAAATCCTGATATTCAATGTTATCCTTATAATAAATTCTGTTATTTTTGAAAACTACATTATATGCTTTATATTCATTTTTATCATTTAAGTTCTTTTTTAATCTCATTATTACAACATCAGTTAAAACATTATCTTCAAATACATCTCCATGAACATTAATAATTTCTTCAATTCTGCACGTGTTATTTATTTCCTTTATAAATTTTTTACCAGAACTACTTTTTTGCCAACTTCCAGGAAATATAACAACTAATTGTCCGTTCTTTTTTAAGAGATTAATGCTTTTAACAATGAAATACATATACATATTGGCATTTTTAGGTAAATTTGAAAATATAGTTTTCTTTTGCATTAATGCTTTATTAATTCCATATTCTTGCAAATCATTTATTTTTTCATGTCTAATATATGGGGGATTCATAATTATCAAATCAAATTTTCTGTTAAATCCTTTTTTTAAAAAATCACAGCAATATAAATTATCATATTTTGAAGATATTCTATTATATAATTTAGGATCCAACTCACAACCGCATATATTTCTATAACCTTTTTTATATAGTTCTTCTATAAAAACACCTGCTCCAAAACATGGATCTAATATATAATCATCAGGTCTAATTTCACATAATGATATCATAAATTGTGCAACACTGTTCTTTGTAAAAACTTGTCCTAAATCAGTCATATGAAATTACACCTCCAATACTATAATCTCCCCTATATAATTATACCATAATCATTACAAAAATTCCTTTGAATTAAGTAAAAATACAAATAATAATATTAATATTGTAATTATTTGACTTATTTTTTGTTTAGAGTGATTAATACATACGGAGGTGTTTATGTTAAGGAAATGTACTGATGAAGATATAAGCGATGAAGAATGCGAAAAGGTTATTGATCCCTTTTATGAAAACTATGGTAGTTATTTGAAAGAATATGTTATTCCTGAAGTTATAGCATTTTATATTGCTAGTTCTTTCTATAGAAATGCTATGTGGGAAGCAACTTTCAAACAACATTTTAATTCTGCTTTTGATACATTTAATTTGATGTGTAGAAATTATAAAAAAATGAAAGCTGAAGTTATTAAGCTACTCAGATTAAAATATTCTTTAGAAATAATAAGTGAGGATCCTTTGAACTTCAAAATAATTGAGTATTAGTGATTGCTAATGCTTTTTTATTGTAGTAGTAATAATACAATAAAAATATATATTCTTTTCTTATTCTTATTCTTTCCTTATCCTTATTCTTATCCTAGGAGGTCATTGATTATTATTTGATTTCAATTTGATTATATTTTGATTTTTGTTTGATTTGATTTTGATTCTATTTTGTTTCATAAATGATTTGCTTTCCAAAAAACTCACGGAAAATTTTAATTTGTGTGTATTTAGGTGGCAGGTAGGTCTTGATTTTTCTTCAAATAAAAAGGGCTATCCCCAGGGGTGATGCTTAAAATATATCATCAAAATAATGATTATTTGTTTCATATTCATCATTCCAACATTCATTTTTAAACCAATTAGAACCATATTTTATATGAATATCAGGAGTACCCTCGTTCTTTAAATAATCTATATAGTTATCCAACCCTTGTTCTATAAAATCAAATGATTCTCCATTTTTTATTGCTTGATTATAATAATATAAAGCTTCCTTTTTCCCAACTTTTTTAGGATATTTATTCCATAAAAATTCAAATTGATTTATTATTTTTGGATCAATGTCAGAAACATCAAAAGTGCTATATTCCTCTTCTTTTTGTTGTTCTGAATTAAACTCTTCTTCTTTTTCCTCTTCTTCATTATTCTTTTTTCTTCTTATCTCATCTAAGGCAACCAATGGTAAACCATCTGGCAACCCCTCTTCATTATATAAGTAATATGTTTTGTTATTTAGATTTACTCCTATCATATTTTTTTCATTTTTAAAATAAGTTTCATGATATCTGTCATTTCTTATTTGATTATTAGCAAGCCAATGTCTTATTGCTAGTGGTCCTGAATCAAATAAATAAGCAAATCCTTTATCAATTAATGTTTTAATATCTTTTTCAGTATCAATATTTACAAAATCTAATTCTAATTGTGTTTTATTCAAATTATAAATATTACTAATTGTTGCCATATTACCTCACTTTTGACCACTGACAATCATCATCTTCTGGAATTTGATCTATACTAGCAGGTCTTATTATTTCATTAACTTTATATAGTTCCATTAACATATCCTTAGTTTCTTCAATGGAAATATTAAAATTATTAGCAATTTCTTTAGTAGTAGTAGCATAATTCATACAAATATATTTATATATTTCATCTAAATTAACTATACTTGAACTAATTAACTGTGATTCCCCTGTTTCTAAATAATTCAAAAAATTAAGTGTATTGATTATGCAATTGACAACATATAAAGATTCCTCATTTGATAAAACATTATTATCATGTGCATAACTTTTATTATTTCTTATATCATTAAACTTTTCAAAAATGGATATAGATTGTTTTAATGCTTGAATACTAAATTCACTAATTTGATTTTCACTTGAATAATACTTTATTAGCATGCCCATTAAACTATGTAAAGGTAGTCCTTCATTTTTATCATTTAAAATATCAATATTATGCAATAAACAATAACTTCTAATTTTTTTGATAGTAAAAGTATGTAATCGATCTAATGCAAGTACCGCTTCACCATCTGCTAAAGATTTTCTTATGTCTTTCTTTAATTTTTCCAATTGTGCATCCATGTAATATCCTCCTTATAAAAGAAAAAATTCTATACTTTAAATTGTATAGAACTCTATGATTACATTATACTACTTTATCTCTCAAATGTCTGCAATAATCATACAAATTTAACAAAACTTGTTCCCGAGTTGTTCCCAAGAATTATTTTCAATCTTCTATATGCTCGCAAACCCTTATAAAATGGGCACAAAAAATGAGAGCACGGTTAAATGCTCTCTTCAGGGGGTTTCGGTAAGTATATCTACACAAAAAACAGTAGATTATACTTCATGATAAATAGTAAAAGCTACCTATCATGTAACTTAATAATAACTAAAAAATGCTAAGATGTCAATTTTATTTCCGAAACTTTCCACTTCTTTACACTTAACTATGTATAATTGATTCAATAATTTTCATCTTTAATTGTTTTTCTTCTTCCGTCTTCTTTAGGAGGTATTGATAAGAATCTTCTCTAGCTCTTAAAAGAATAGAATAATCATTCTTTATATTAGCTATTTTAAAGGACATATCGCCACTTTGTTTAGTACCAAATAAATCACCATGCCCTCTTAGTTTAAAGTCTTCTTCACTTATTTCAAACCCATCAGTAGTCTTTTCCATAATATGAAGTCTTTCAGTATCTTGATTACTTATTAAAACACAATGTGACTGTAAATCATTTCTTCCTACCCTTCCCCTTAACTGATGAAGAGTTGAAAGTCCAAATCTATTAGCATCAAATATAACCATCATAGTAGCATTAGGAACATCTACTCCTACTTCAATAACAGTTGTACTAATTAGTATTTGACACTTATTAAGAAGAAAGTCATTCATAACTTTATCTTTAGCTGCTGTAGCCATCTTACCATGAACTAGCCCTATCTTATATTTACTACCAAAAGCGACTGTTAATTTATCTTTAAGTTCATTAACATTAGTTAAATCGCTATTTTCACTTTCTTCTATCAAAGGTGCTATTACATATATCTGATGATCTTGCTTTAACTCTTCATACATCATGGCTAAAATATCTTTCATCTCAGCCTCATTCTTTAGCACTGTATGAATCTTCTTTCTCCCCTTTGGTCTTGTCTTAATAGTAGATACATCCATATCACCAAAGATAGTTAAAGCATAGGTTCTTGGAATGGGAGTAGCACTCATATATAAGGTATCTGGTTTCTTACCCTTATTTTCTAAATTAGCTCGTTGATTGACACCAAATCTATGTTGCTCATCAGTAATAACTAATCCTAAATTATTATACTCTACTTCTTCTTGAATTAAAGAATGAGTCCCAATAATTACATCTATATCATTATTAGCAAGGCTTGTTAAAATCTTATCTTTATCCCTCTTACTAGTTGATCCTGTTAATAAGGCAATATTTATATCAGTATCTTTAAAGATATCTTTCATATTATTATAATGCTGGGTAGCAAGTATCTCAGTAGGTGCCATTAAAGCACTCTGATATCCTGCTAGATAGTTAGCATAGATGGCAAGAAAAGAAACAATTGTCTTACCACTACCAACATCACCTTGTAATAATCTATTCATCTTTCCTTCACTAGTTAGGTCCTTTACAATATCAGAAACTGCTTTTTCCTGATCAGTTGTGAGTTCAAAAGGAAGTGTTTTAATAAAGTCTTCTACTTTCTTAGTATCTATTTCTTTTTTTATACCAGAATTTTTATTCTTATTTTCCATTTTTAAATAGTTAATCTTAAACATAAAAGAAAATAACTCTTCATACTTAAGTCTATTCTTCGCTTCCTCTAACTTTTCAAGAGAAGGTGGATTATGTACTATATTTAAAGCGGTTCTTTTATTAACAAAATTATACTTTTCTTGATACTCTAAAGGGATAAAATCTGTTATTTCTTTATAATTACCTAGTAAAGCCATATTTATATAAGTAGACATATTTTTATTAGTGAGACCACTAGTTAAATGATAAACTGGTTCTATCTTAATCTTCGCTGATAATGTCTCTAATTTTATATCAGATGCTGTAATAACATTCTTTCTCTTATCAAATTTACCTATTACTGTAACACCAGTACCTACTGCTAAATGACTTTTTAGAAATGCTCTATTAAATATAGATATACCAACTACTCCTGATGAAGTAACTAATCTAAAGTTCATTTTATTAAGTCCTGCTTTAAACCTAACTAAGATTGGACTACTTTCTATTCTTCCATCTATAATAATATGATCACCATCTACTGTATCAGTAAGTGATCCTCTTTTCAAAATATCATAACGAAATGGATAATGGGTTACCAAATCATCTACTGTGGTAATCCCTATTTTATTTAAAAGGACTAAAGACCTTGGTCCTATCCCTCTAACATCATTTAATGCCACAACTACCACCTCTTCTTCTGCCTGATATTATATCACATTTTTAGGACTTTTTGAAGATGAAAAAGCATAAAATATTATAAGGAGGCTTAATGAAATTAATTATTGATGACATGATAGATGCTAATGAGAATCTTCTTTTAACTAATAAATTTATTACTGGCTTTAGACTTAAACTTGCTCTTACTAGTGATAATATTGTTATCGTATTACCTAGTAAAATGGATATTTCTCTTACTAATTTAACCTTTAAAGAGATAAAGAAGATGAATCAGAATCTATATACTCTTAAAGAGACATTAGAGATATTTAAGAATTATCAAAAAGAACTTATCTTAACTATTTCTAGGTTAGAGGATAAGACTAATCTATTTATTGATTTAATTTTAGTAGAAATACAAAAGTATAGCAATTTAAATTTTTCTTTTGAAACTAGTGATGGTACTGTTTATAAACATTTAAAGAATACTAGTTATCCTAGTTATCTAATTACAAGTGACAATAAAGATAAAGTCATAATAAAAAGAAAAGGTAAGAATTATTTCTTTAATAAAGTATCTAGTATAACTAACCTTTATAAATTATTAAATAATCATTCTAACTCTTTTCCTTTATATATTATAATTCAAGAAAATATGAAAAAGTCTTTACTTTTTAACACATCATTGCTCCGTCTACTTGAAGAATAGTTCCTGTTACATAGCTTGCTTTATCACTTGCTAAGAATAGTATGGCATTAGCTATATCTTTAGGGTCACCTATTCTCCCTAATGGTATCATAGCAATTAAAGGTTTAATCATTTCATCTGGTAAATTTTTAACCATATCAGTATTAGTTATACCAGGTGCTACAGCATTTACTCTTATTTTCTTTTTACCTAACTCTCTTGCTAAACTCTTAGTTAAACCGTTAACAGCAAACTTACTAGTTGGATATAGACAGCCACTAGATTGACCATAAAAGCTTACCATAGAACTGACATTTACAATTGATGGATTATCTCCTGTCATATATGGAATAACTGCTTTAGAAGTATCAAATACACCTTTTATATTAAGATTAATAATCTTATCGCATTCTTCTTCTGTATAGCTTGTTATAGGTGTACTTGATGATACTCCAGCATTATTTACTAAAATATCAATTTTACCATACTTAGTAGCTATTTCTTTAGCTACTTTTTCCATTTCTTCTAGATTAGCTAAATCAGTAAAATATCCTTCTACTTTATATTCATTATTTTTTTCTTTTAAAGAATTAATTGCTTTTGTAACACTTTCTTCACGTGATCCGAAAAGTATTACTCTTGCTCCTTCTTTTAGAAATTCTTCTACAGTAGTGTAACCAATTCCTCTAGTACCTCCAGTTACTAAAACTACTTTTTCATTAAACATTATTATCATCACCTTCCATTTTAATTATAACAAGAGATAGTACTTATAGGTAAATAATCTTTGAAAGGTGACACAATTTGACAAAAAAATAAGATACCAAGTAAGTATCTTTTATATTTATAATTTAAATTCTCGAATGGTGGTTCCAGGTGGAATCGAACCACCGACACAAGGATTTTCAGTCCTTTGCTCTACCGACTGAGCTATGAAACCAAATAATGGCGGTTCCGACGGGGCTCGAACCCGCGATCTTCTGCGTGACAGGCAGACGTGTTAACCAGCTGCACCACGGAACCATTATGGTTGCGGGAGGAGGACTCGAACCTCCGACCTCTGGGTTATGAGCCCAACGAGCTACCAACTGCTCCATCCCGCGATATCAATATATAAATTTAAGTGGCGGAGGAAAAGGGATTCGAACCCCTGCGCCGCTTGCGCGACCTCCCGGTTTTCAAGACCGGTCCCTTCAACCAGACTTGGGTATTCCTCCAAATAAGTGGTGCCTAAGGCCGGACTTGAACCGGCACGAAGTATGACCTTCGCAGGATTTTAAGTCCTGTGCGTCTACCAATTCCGCCACTCAGGCACATCATGGTGACCCGCATGAGATTCGAACTCATGACCCTTTGATTAAAAGTCAAATGCTCTACCGACTGAGCTAGCGGATCAAATATTTAAAAATGGTTGCCTCGGTTAGATTCGAACTAACGCATGTCAGAGTCAAAGTCTGATGCCTTACCACTTGGCTACGAGGCAATAACTAAGATGGTGGAGAGAGATGGATTCGAACCATCGAACCCGAAGGAACAGATTTACAGTCTGTCGCGTTTAGCCACTTCGCTACCTCTCCGACTATAAATAATAAAATGGTGCCGAAACCAGGAATCGAACCCGGAACCTACTGATTACAAATCAGTTGCTCTACCTATTGAGCTATTTCGGCATCTTAATGGTGGGCGATATAGGACTCGAACCTATGACCCCCTGCTTGTAAGGCAGGTGCTCTAACCAACTGAGCTAATCGCCCAAGTAACCACTTGACGAAATTAAATATACCAATTTATTTAACGAATGTCAACACTTTTTCCGATTTTTATTATATTTTTTTCTCTTTTAGTGATTTTTCTAGAAAAATAGCTAAATTTTTAAATCCTGATGGTGTTTCTTTTATCTCGCTTCCCCTATTTTTGGTAATACGATAATCAAGATCAATAGTACTTAAGGAGTAATGATTATCTTTTTCTTCTCTTACTATTCTTACTCTTATTAGTTCACCAATAGTAGCATAATCATCAATGCTTTCTATATATTTGTTAGAGATTTCTGAAATATGAATTAAACCGCTTGTATTATTATCTAGCTGAACAAAAATTCCATACTCTTTAATACCAGTGACATAACCCAGTACAACAGAACCTATCTTGTACTTTTCATGCATCACTTCTCACCACAAATAGATTATAGCATAATTTTCTCTTTACGAAAAGAAAAAATTTATTTATAATGTTCTTGGTGAGAAAAAATGAATGATGAACAAATAGAAGCTAAAGTAAGAGAAATCATAGATGAGTTACGTCCCTTTCTAGTAAGTGATGGGGGAACTCTTGACTTTGTAAGTTATAAAGATGGTATTGTCTATGTCAGTTTAGGAGGAGCTTGTGCTGATTGTGACTTCTTAGACGTTACCTTAAAAGATGGGATTGAACAAATGATAATGAACGAAATAGAAGAAGTTAAAGAAGTTAGAAATATTAATGAGGAAAATTAAGATTTTCTAAAAAGTCTATTTGAATTAAAAAACCACTTTCTCTTAAAAGATTATAAAGATAAAATAAGAAATCTTCATAGTCTTTTATTTTGTCTAAAATAGTAATTATTTTATCTTCATTATCTATTCCATTGATAATATCTTCATAGCAATCAAAATAAAAACTTGGAAACAATACTCTAGCCATTAATAGATGTCTTTGATAAGAACTATTTACACTAAGTAATAGTTTTTTTATTTGGTCATCCTGATAGCCATAGAAAAACAGATCTTTTAAATACTCACTTATATCTCTTACTTTATAATCTATAATAAGAGATAACGGATTATAAAAGCTATTTAAATCATCATTTAGATGAACTCTCTTATGACAGATAGTTAAATTATCTTTACTACTACTTTTTATAGTTTTATTAACTTCACTCAAATAACTAATAGCTACTTCAGCATAACCAATAAAGTAGTCAATACTACTATATAGTAAAGGATATTTATCTTTGATATATGGCTTTTGGTATTCAAAGTAATCTATCTTCCTACACCATAAATTATACCAGTCGCTTCTATTAAGTATTAGATAATTATTATAATTAATATAAGTATCTTTAACTAAATCTTCTACTGTTATTCTTCTATTATGAAAGTTGTAACAAACAAGAATATAGTTTTTACCATCTATTAGTGATGAATAACTATTAAAAATATTATTTATAATTAAGGATGGATAATTATAAAAAACTAGACTTTTATTTAAATTAACTTGTTCTTTTACTTTCTGTTCCTGATTAGTTATTAAATAAAGAATATATAATTTATCATTCAAATAGAATTTATAATTTATTCCATCTTTTATAATTTCTGTTGGATAAAGGTGATAATAATAATTAAGAAAGTTTCTAATTTTAATCACCTCTACTTAATATTATGAAATATCACAAAAAAAGAGTACTATTTTTAGTACCCTATCTTCTCTTGCTTGGTTGCGCATTAAATTTAGCAAAAAAATCATCATGTTTTACATCAAAAGGTTCTATTTGCGAATAAGCGTTTGTTGAAACTTCTGCTACATTCATAGATGTATTAAACATTTGTAATTCTCTTCTTGCCTCTTCTAATTTTTCTTTTTCTTTTTGTAAACTAGAATCAACTTTAGAAGTTTCTGATTGTAAAACTACACGTTCAGACTGAAGCTTTTCTTTTTCTTGTGCTACTTTGGTCTGATTCTCTTTTTCAATTCTAAGTGTTTCCTGATATTTTCTTGCTTCTTCTTCCTCTTCTAAAGCTGCTCTTCTATTTTCTTCTATTTGTCTTTGGTATTTCAAAGCTTTTTCCACTTTTTGATTTAATTCTTCAATTGCTTTTTGTTCTTCTCTTTTTCTTTCTATTTCCTTTCTCATTTCTGCAATTAATCTTTTACTCTCAGAAAGTTCATTTTCCTCTTGTTCACGTGCTTGCTTTTCAGCTTCATATTTCTTTCTTGCCTCTTCTTTAGCTTGACGTTTTCTTTCTATTTCATTAATTGACTCATCTAATTTAGCTCGTAAATCCACTACATTTGGAACAGATGATTCATCAATTTCTACATATTCATTATTTGATAAAGGTTTATTAAACACCAAGTTTTCCTTATTTTTTGTCAATCTATCTGTAAGACTAACTATATCGTCGTCCGCTAACATCTTATCATAATCAGCATTTTTTCTACTATCACTCTTGCCTATATAACCAGCACTAGAAATAGTAGGGCTTCCATCAAAAATACTAGTATTATTTGTCAAATTAGAAAAAACTGGTTTTCCACCATTTAAAACTTCGTCTAATTGTTTATTTTCAAGTGAGTTTGATTCTTTTTCTTTTACTTTGCCTTTATTAAGCACTTGTCCTAAGCTTTCATTGTCTAATTTATCATGTGATTTTCCTGAACTAACATTATTAAAGAAATCATCTAATTTCTTTTCTTTATTTTCACTATAATTTGAATTTCTTATAACATCATCTATTGTTTCTTCTTTTTTATCAAAATTACTAGCATATTTTTCCACTTCTTTGTCATCAGTATTACTTAAAGCTTCATATACAGCTTGCTTGATATTATCTTGTTCTGCTTTAGAAACTTCAACATCCCTTTTAATAGGTTTTGGCATACCTGAAAATTCAGTTTTAGCGGTAGAAAAAACATCATTCATTTGCTTATATGCATCTACCATATCAATCATAGTTTTTTGTTTATGTTTTTTTATAATACCATTAGCAAATAATATTTTAATATTAGTACTAGGAATTTTCAAACTACGTTTCCCACGTCCTATCACTCTTTTATAATTTTTATCAAACAATGCCATTTTTTCTTCTAATAAAGTTATATTAGAATCAAGATATTCCTTAAATGCCATTTTATCATCAAGGGTCATGTCAGTTTTTCTTAAACCAACCTCTGCTAAATTTCTTGCCTCTTTTGCTTGTTTTAACATATTACCTAGAAAATATCTTTCTATTTTACCTATAACCATAAAAGTCAAAGCTTGTAATTTAAGTTTTGTTGGAGAGGCTTTGGCAACTGTCTCACTTGGACTATCAATAAGTCTTATACCAAGTTCTTCCATCTCTTTTATTTTCTTTTCTTCTTCACTCATAATTTATGCCTCCAACCATTATTGCGATAATTTGCGTAATACGTCTTTTACCCTATTCCATTCTTCTTCATTATCTACTCCATATAATTGTGGAGTTTCACCATTTCTTTCAATACGTGATACATAAACAGTAACATTACCATTTGCATCTTTTTCATTCTTTGTATAAACTACATATTCTTTTTTTGTATCTTTAAATTCAAATGCAATAACAACTTCTACTTCATCAATAGAACCATCTTCTTGCACAATTGACATAATTTTTTTATTGTCATTTTCCATAGATATTCTTCCTCCCTCGCTATTCTACAACATAATATTATCACAAAAAAACAAAAATAGAAAGTATTTTTTCCATTCTTGTTAACTAATTGGTATTTTTTATTTTTTTTAATAAGAAATAATGGCACCCATAAGCACAATAATTTTTAATATAATCATCTAAATCTTTAATATCATTTATAGAATTTCTATTTCTATTATTACTATTATAATAGCCTTTTAGTCTCAATTTATCATAAGCATAATCGCCAAAAATATAGTCATAAGGTTCAAAATAATCAGTTAACAAAGTATCAACTAATTCTTTATCAAAATATTTTTCACCTTTAACTATTTCATATTTATTATTAAAAAACTCTATCATACTTTTTCCTCTTTCTTATTATATTCTAACTTATATTAGAGTTTTTTTCTAGTCCTCCTTGATAATAAAGTGGTACTTTTCCTTGAATAAGTTCTGTAACCAGTGGTATATTGGATGATACTTTTATTTCTTTAGATGTATGAGGAAGAGTTACTTGTTCTGTTATTTCTACTATAATAAATAGTTCAACTAAGGCATTATTAAAACCATAGGGATTTACTTTCACCTCTAAATTACTCTTAACACTTCCTACAAAAGAAAACCTAATAGGAATAGACATAGTAGTATTTATAAGTAGAGAATTACCTGTTAGACTTCCTATTGGTATATCACAAACTATTCCATTTTTTAGATAGATATAGTTTTTACCTTTAAGTCCATCAGATAATGAAATATTTTTAGTATCTCCTCTTTCTAGTTCCAGTAATCTAGCAGTTATTTCTTTATTTATTTTATTCAAAATAGTATTAACTTCTTTAGAATTGTAATCAATAAATTCTATTTCTTTGGAATCATTCTTAACTATTCTATACAAGTTTTCTTTAGTAAAATCATAGTTTCTAATTACATCATTTAAAATAGAAGTTGCTACTCTTTTAGTTTCAATAGATGCATAACTAGTTATTGATTCTTCTAAATGTTTACCAGCTTTAAAGATAATAATTATTGTTAATATAAATGAGAAGAAAATAGTTCCTAATAAAAAAGAAATGGGATTAGATTTCTTTCTTCTCTTTAAATGTAGTCTTCTAGAATTCATTCTAATCTTACTAGGATAACATCTTCTCCTATCCTTTCAATATTCTTCCAAGATATTTCTTCTTCCACCCCTCTATTCATGAAAGATAGCATTTTTTTATTAGGTTCTACTACTAAAGAAACAATAGCACCACTTATTTGATCTATTTTAACATCAATTATATTACCTACATTTCTACCATCCATGGTATTTACTATATCTTTATTTTGTAAATCTGATAATCTCACTATTATCACCTATTTATTTTTATGTAAAAAAAAGAAATACTATTCTATTTTAGTATCCTCTTTAACTGTTTAACAGCATTTTTTTCAAGTCTTGATACTTGAGCCTGACTAATAGCTAAGTCTTCTGCTACCTCCATTTGGGTTTTACCAATAATGAATCTCTCTTCTAGTATTTGTTGACATCTATCAGATAACATGGTAATAGCATCATTAGTAGCTAGACGGTTTTCCATCTCACTCCCAGTTTGTCTTTTATCTTCTATTTGATCATACAAATAGATAGTATCTCCTCCATCACTATAGATTGGTTCAAACATAGAGACTGGATCTTTCAATGACTCTAAGGCATTTACTACATCATAAGTTGTACAATCTAGCTTTTTACTTATCTCTTCACAAGATGGTTCCTTCCCATTAGTTAAAACATATTCTTCTTTATATTTTAAGGCTTTATATGCTAAATCCTTAGTAGAGCGACTTACTCTTATACTATTATTATCTCTTAAATAACGTCTAATCTCTCCAATAATCATCGGTACAGCATAGGTGGAAAACTTAACATTCTGCTCCAAATCAAAATTATCAATAGACTTAACAAGGCCAATGCATCCAACTTGAAATAAATCATCTAAGTTCTCATTATAATTTTTGAATCTTTTTAAAATACTTAAGACCAACTTTAAATTACCTTCTACCAAATCATTTCTAGCAAAAGGATTAGTTTTAATATTTTTAAATAGTTCTGTCATCTCTTCACTAGTTAATACTTTTAAATTTCTTGTATCTACTCCACTAATTTCCACTTTATAGTTTGACATTTTATCACCTTTCTATCTTATAATGATAGAAAGATAATTTTTTTATACATATTTTTGGAATTCTCTTGGTAATTTACTCTCAAATGTATATTTTTTCTTATTATTTGGATTAGTTAAAACTATTTTAGAAGCATGTAGTAATAATCTTTTAGCTTTAATATCACTAGTATATTTTGTATCTCCTACAATTGGATATCCTAAATATGATAGAACTGCTCTTATTTGATTTTTTCTACCAGTCTTAATATTTACCTTTACTAAAGCATAATTTTTCTTTTCTTTTAATACTGTTATAGAAGTAATTGCTTTTTTACCATTTTTTTCATTAGTAACATGTACTTTATAATTACTATCTTCCTTTAAATAACATGTATAGTTAGTATATGACTTTATTCCTTTTGGTACTACTGCTATATACTCTCTATCTTCTATCAAGTTATTCCAATCATTTTGTAGTAGTTCTTTTACTCTTTCATCCTTTACAAAGATTACTACTCCTGATGTATCTTTATCTAGACGATGTAAAATAAATATTTTATCCTTACTATTTCTTTCTTTAATAAATTGACGCATCATATGATAAGCTGTTTTTTCTTTTTCTTTAGTAGTTGCTATTGTTAATAAATGTGCTGGTTTTTCTATTACTAAAAAGTATTCATCTTCATAAAGTATCTTTAAAGGACACTTCTTATGAGTCTTATAATCTTTTCTAATTTCAATAATATCATTTTTCTTTACTTTGTAGTTATAAGCAGTAATAGATTTACCGTTTACAAAAACACTATTATTTTTTAGATATGATTTTAATTTTTTATGACTTTGTTCGTTAAATAATTTTAATATTGTTTCTAACAATAATCCTTCTTCTTCGACTTTTTTATACATAAAAGCACCTCTTTTCTTAGAAGATTATAGCAAAAGATGAAATTTATCACAATATTTTTTAAAAAAAGCTTGATTTTTAATCACATCTTTGCTATTCTAAGTATGCAAGTCGGAAATATATTACAAAATTAAAAAAAAGACTTGATTTATGAAACATTTTATTGTAATATTAAATTGTTCTGTTTGAAAGAACGGGCTTGTAGCTCAGTTGGTTAGAGCGCTCGCTTGATAAGCGAGAGGTCACAGGTTCAAGTCCTGTCAGGCCCACCATTAGATGCCTCAATAGCTCAGTTGGTTAGAGCACTTGACTGTTAATCAAGGGGTCCTAGGTTCAAGTCCTAGTTGAGGCGCCATTTTTTTTGGCCAGTTGGTGAAGTGGCTTAACACACTGCCCTTTCACGGCAGCATTCACGGATTCGAATTCCGTACTGGTCACCATAATGATTGTAAAGCCTTGAAAATAAGGCTTTTTATTTTAAATTTCATTTAGCAAGCACTTGCTAAAAGTATTGTTTTATGCTACCATGCATATAGATGAAGGAAACTTCATATAATAAAAAAGGAAATACTTAATATCCAATGTTTGAGTACTTACCTTAATTAGGGTTTGCACACAATCCATTAGATTGAGTGCTTTTTTATTTTATGACTACTTGTGAACTATCTATCACCTAAAGGTAATAGGCTTCTAAGGGCCTAACGGCTCTATTTAAGAAGTTTGATATTTAAGTTTCCACCTAACAAGTTAGGCAATCCTTATTCTTATAGGCGTGTCCACTTTGCCCCTACTGTATAGGATATTCATATCCACAACACTACTTGATGCCATTCATCCCACAGTCTAAAGATCATGTGTTTTCTGGCTGAAACATTATAAAGTAGGCCAATTAGTAACATTATAATTACTACTAATAATGATATTAATAAATCTTTTTTAGACATAAATATCAAGCCTCCTCCCTTTAAAAGAAAAAAGGCAAGCACTCTAACTATTAAGTATTTCAAGTGCTATTATACTATTAATAATCATGCTAAACAATAAAAGAGAAAAGTTTTAATATTTTCCGTATTATTGTAAAAAGAAAATTAAATTAAAAAATAACTTATCTTTTAATTTAATTAGTTCAATTTCACTTTTTCTTTGTAAAAGTGTTGACATCACTTTTATTTTACGGTAATATTATAACTACGGAAGCAATTTGGAGACATACTCAAGAGGCTGAAGAGGCTCCCCTGCTAAGGGAGTAGGATGGGTAACTGTCGCGAGGGTTCAAATCCCTCTGTCTCCGCCATTTAGAATTTTAAACCCTTAGGGGTTTTTATTTTTATTTATACTTAAAAAAATCATAAATATCAAACTGATATCTATGACTTTTTTTATATCATATTTTTACTACTTAATTTCATCATAAGTTTATCAATAAGCATTTCAAAGAAAGTATATAATCTATGTGATAAATACATTAAGATAAATGCTAGAAAAATCATAAAGACATTAAAATGTGTTATAGAAAATAAAGTAGTTAAGTTAAAGATAGCATATATAAATAGATAGAACATTGTACTAAATAGAATTAGTCTTATTCTATTAAATGGTCTACATATCTTAAATAAAAGAATAAATGACGTATAACCAGTCAAAGTTAAACATAGGGTTGATATTTTAGCATAACTAAGACTAAACATCTGCCCTGCTAGACATATTAGTAAAATATTTAAGATAATTGTAAAAGCCGGTGGTGCTGATTTTTTTAAGACATTCACTAAGAACTTTCCTTTTACTCTTTCTTTATTAGGTTCAAGTGCCAAGACAAATGATGGTATTCCAATAGTTACTACACTAGCAAGAGTTAACTGAATAGGAATAAAAGGATAAGACATTTCAATGAAAAGAAATAGTAAGGCAAGTATTCCTGCATAAATAGTTTTAACTAGGAATAAAGAGGCTGATCTTTCAAGATTATTTATACTTCTTCTCCCCTCTGCTACGACACTAGGCATAGAAGCAAAATTAGAATCTAGTAAGACTAATTGGGATACACTTCTTGCAGCATCACTTCCAGAAGCCATGGCAATAGAACAGTCAGCTTCTTTTAGAGCTAAACAATCATTAACGCCATCTCCCGTCATGGCTACATTGTGCCCAGCTTCCTTTAAAGCTCTAATAAGTAAGTGCTTTTCTTCTGGTTTAACCCTTCCAAATACATCATACTCTAAAGCTGCTTTTTGTATTTCTTCTTCACTATTTAAAGTAGATAAATCTATCACTCTAAGCTTTTCAGTAAGTCCTGCTCTTTTAGCAATAGCTGATACAGTAATAGGATTATCTCCAGATATGATTTTAATAGCAACACCTTGTTCTTTAAAGTACTCTAATGTTTTCTTAGCTTCTTTTCTAACTTTATCTTGTAATAATATAAATCCTAAAGCTTTTCTTTCTTCATTCTTTTTACCGTAATTATTAACCTTGACTAGAACTAAAACACGATACTTTTTAATATAATCATCTAACATATTTTGATAACTCTTACCATGATCTTTTAAAACAAATTCTACTGCTCCAATCAAATAGGTATCAGTAGCAAACTTGACACCAGAATATTTCTTTTCGGATGAAAAAGGAATAACTTCTTCTACTTTCCATTTTGGTTTACGATAATAAGCATCTCTTATAGCAATAGCAGTAGCATTTTTATCTTTTGTAGCTGCCATCATACTACCTAAAATATCTCCTAGTGAAGCTTTAGTTTCTCCATCTAATGGAATGACATCAACTACTTCCATCTTACCTTCTGTAATAGTACCTGTCTTATCAAGACAAATCACATCAACTCTAGCAAGAGATTCAATACAGTATAAATCTTGTACTAAAACTTTTTCTTTAGAAAGACGAATAACAGAAACAGCAAAAACAGTTGACGTTAATAATACTAATCCTTCTGGTATCATTCCTATAATAGCTGCTACTGTGTTAACAACAGCATTTTGCAAAGTATTCCCTGATAAATATAACTGTCTTGCAAAAAGTAAGATTCCAAGAGGAACTATAATAACTGAAATAGTCTTAACTATTTTATTAAGAGAACGCATAATTTCAGATGATATTGGTTTTATATATTTAGTATCACTTGATATTTTAGCAGTATAGTTATCATATCCAATATGTTCTACCTTAGCTTTAGCATTACCACTTACAATAAAACTACCTGATAATAGCATATCGCCCTCTTTTTTTATTAAGGTATCACTTTCACCCGTTATAAATGACTCATCAACTTCCACTACTCCATCTACTATAATAGCATCCGTAATTACTTGGTTACCTAATTCAAGTAAAATAATATCATCTAAAACAACTTCATCTAGATTAACATCATATTCTTCCTTATCTCTTAATACTTTAACTTTTGATGATGATACCACCGATAATTTATCAATAACACTTTTAGAATGTAATTCTTGAAATGTACTAATAACAGTATTTAAAACGATAATAAGTAAAAAGCCAAGATTCTTATAGCTACCTACTAAAATAATTGCTACTGCTAAAATAGCATTGATTATATTAAATAATGTAACAGTATTTTCTAAGATGATTTCTTTAGCACTTTTTGTTTTTACATTTGTATTAAAGTTAACTAAATTGTCTTTAATTCTTTCATTTACTTGTTCTTTACTAAGACCAATATTCTTATCAGGATTATATCTTTTACTCATCTAATCACGTCCTTTCTTACCAATTATAACATAATAATAGAAGAATTTAGTAAAATATGTTATAGTATGTCTAAGAGGTGAATATATGAAAAAATTTTTAGCTATTTTACTTACAATAATAGCAACTGCAACTACTATTGTTTTAGTAGGACTATTTACAATTCCTTACGTTGGCAATGAAATTATTAAGATTGCTGCTAATCAAGCACTTGATGATTCTGTTGTAGATAGTAATGACTTATATCAAGAAGCAGAAGACTTAGGTATTAGTCAAGATAAGATTGATAAGGCTTTATCAAATGATGAAATGAAAGAGTATGTTAATACTATTTTAAAAGAAGTAATTGATAAGAAGACTAGTAATAAAAGTGAAGTTGATGAAGAACTTATCAAAGAAAAAACTAAAGAATTTTTAGAGAAAGTTAATAAGAATTATGATATTAAGCTATCCGATGAAAAGCTAAAAGAAATTAGTGATAATGCTAGTAAAGAAGTAATTGAATCATCTAATGAAATGATTGAAGATAAAGATAATGATATATCTGGATTCTTAGATGTTATAAGTTTTTGTAATAATTCTAAAGTAAGAGGTTTAACTATTATTTTACTAGTAATAGAGTTAGTAGGTATTGCTCTTCTTACTCTTAAAAAGTTAAGTTTCTTCTTATATTATACTTTTATAGCTTTATTTACTGCTGCCCTTACTGCCTTTTTAACTTTCTTTATAAACTTTGCAATTAGTGGTGAAAAAGAGTTAGAAGCAGTTGTAAAGCTTATAAGTAAAGGTTATAAATTAGCTTTAGGTTTCTTAATCTTAGGAATAGTATTTATAATCATTCATAATATTATTAAGCATTATACTAATAAAGAGGTAGTTCCTTTCTAGAACACCTCTTTTTTAACTATCTATGCTTAGATAAATACATTTCTCTTGTAATTAATAATTGCCTAGCAATACTTTCTTTTCCAAACACCAATTCTTTTTGGACAAAATCAGTATGAATGAATCCTGCTTTTTTGAATGACTTAATAGCTCCTACTCTATCCTCTGGAACAATATCAGACAATTCCCCGATATTATTTTTTTCAAAAGCTATTTTTTCCAATTCTAGCAAAGCTTCATACGAATAGCCTTTATTACGATACTTACTTTGTATTACTATTCCCATACTATGAATATTACCATCTAAATAATAATACACTTCACCAATTGGTTCCTCTATATTTTTATCATAAATATATGCAAAATATTTATCTGGTTCTTTATTTATCCAGTTATTAAACCAAGCTATCATTTCTTCATCAGTCTTACTAATAGTACCAGTGGCAATATCATAACCTTTTAGGTTTATATCATATCCAGCATTATAAGACATAGTTTTTATATCTTTCATCCACTCTTGTCTATAATGTAAATCTTGTATAGTAGGAATTCTTAAATATACTTTTTGCACATTACTAATCTCCTTTACTGATTATTTTTGCAAAAACACTAATTAAGTTATTTAATCTTTAATGTCAGTGGTTGACCATATATGTAGCAAACTAATTTCATAAATCTACTTTTTTAATTTCCATCAGAACTGGATTAACTCGCTTTTGGCTACATAATAGCATTACTATTATATACGTTTTTGCACCACATAATCGTTTATGTAGCAATAATATAACATATTGTTTAATAAATGTACATCTAAAATTCTTCCATTCATATTTGCTGTCACTTTTATTTTTCACTTATACTTTTATTTATTTTTTCAAAAACACTAACTAAATCTTCATGTATTACTATATCTGCTAAATAATCGTATGGTGTTTCATCTTTATTAATAAGGACTAAATGTTTACCTCTAAAGTATGTTACTAAAGAAGATGCAGGATAAACCTGAAGTGAGGTTCCACCTACTATTAATAAATCTGCTTCACTTACTTCTTGAATAGCCTCAGTTAATACTTTATTATCAAGTGCTTCTTCATACAAGACAACATCAGGTTTAATAATTCCACCACAACTACACTTTGGAATACTACTAGATTTAAAAACATAGTCACCACTATAAAACTTATGACAATTAAGGCAATAGTTTCTTAAGATAGAGCCATGTAATTCTAAAACATTTCTACTACCAGCCATCTTATCAAAGCCATCAATATTTTGAGTTATTATAGAGCTTAATAAGTTTTTATCTTCCATTAGTTTTAAAGTCTTATGAATAATATTAGGTTTATAATTAAGACTATTTAGCTTTTCTTTATAAAATTCGTAAAACAAGTCAGTATGTTCCATAAAGAAAGTATGAGATAAAATCTCTTCTGGTGGATACTTTCTTTTTTCTTTATACAGCCCATTACTACCTCTAAAGTCTTGTAAACCACTAGCAGTAGATACACCG
>ERZ773130.1595-NODE-1595-length-20558-cov-4.298542_pt1 | contig 20558 bp, 19 predicted proteins | sample MGYA00511919_ERZ773130 | MGnify/ENA primary metagenome ERZ773130 (study PRJEB29015, sample SAMEA2737851) | human gut metagenome | biome: human gut; feature: human-associated habitat; material: faeces | place: China | collected 2012 ...
AAATGCACAAAGCCTATTTTAAGTACCGAGAACAAAAACGAGAAAAGGAACGAATAATGAACCTGTGAACCACTGTTCTATTCACTATGCTATCCCCGGAAGGAGATCACATTATGGATTCTGCATTTATTCACCAAGCCGCCAACGAACTTGTCCAAAATGCCGGAACTCGCAACATCAAACAGATTGCGCGCAGTTGCAGCCTGGACATCAGTGAAACATTGCATAAATCGGAGTGAGAGTTCCATCTGCACGGACTTTCAGCTCCACTTTTACGGATTAAAGCCCCACCAAGAATAACAGCGCGCCGGACTGGGAGGACCGGCACGCTGTCAGGTTAATTTGTTCCGTATTCGAAAACTGGGATATTATTGCATTCTGCTGAACTAGTTATGCATCCGTCTTATCGTTCTTCAGAGAAGCTGCTCGAAGCCCCTTGCGTTCGCGCATCGAGACACGGCCTTCCACCAGAATTTCATACGAATTATGGATAATTCGGTCCATGATTGCTTCAGAAATCGGGCTCTGAGACTCTGGGTCCGGATCAATCCGGGTATACCAGCCTTCGGGCTGGTACTGTGTACAAAAGATCGTAGAACGGCTGCTGCGGGCCTCCGCAATTTCAAGCAGATCATAAGACTCCTGCGAGGTAAGAGGACGAATCAGCCATTCGTCAAGAATAAGCAGCTCCACTTTCTTATACGCCTTCATCAGCTTTTTCAGACTGCCGTTGCTGCGGGCGATATTCAACTCATCCAGCAGTTCTGGCATACGGATATAGCGAACCGTTTTCATCCGCCTGCACGCAGCATTACCCAGCGCGCAAGCGATGTAAGTCTTGCCATTACCGGAGGCGCCTTCCAGTACAACGTGGTGGCCTTCATCAATGTAGTTGCAGGCAGCAAGCCGCAGAAGCTGTGCCTTGTCCAGTTTGCGATCCTCATGGTACTCGATTTCTTCCATGACGGCAGAAGGAATGCCAAACTCGGCATTCCGCATTAACCGGGTCACTTTGTTATTCTGGCGGCGGTTCCATTCCGCGGTCACAAGCATGCTCAGCCGCTCTTCAAAGCCAAGCAAATTGAATGAAGCGTCCTGAATCTGGTTTGCAAATTCAGCTGCCATGGCGGTCATTTTCATCTCGGTAAGCATGTCTATCGTCTGCTGGTTCATTCCTGCTCACCGCCCTTCTTGAAGTAAGAAGCGCCGCGCGTAATGCCGTAACGATTGATGTTTTTCGGCTGTTCCGGCTGCGGCAGGTCAGGCAAGGCCTTCTCATTCTTCAAAAGACTGCTGATATTGCGAACAGAGGGTGTAGTTGTAAACGCAAGAACCCGTCCGCAGGCGTTTTCAAGACGTTTCCTGCCGTAACGGTCACCGAGCTTTTTCAAGCTCGCACAGGCCTTGTATCCTTGCTCAGGAGCTTTACCAGAGTCGAGAAAATGATACACTGCCTTTTCTGTCATCGGCCCAACGGACATTGCCCATGTTTTGAAATCTTCTGCATTGTACGCCAGATACCGCTGATGCTCCTGTGGCATATGCTCCAGCTTCATCAGCGGTTCACGCTGCTTTGTCTGCAAACGGCGGTGGCTCGCAACGCGGCTGCCATGAAAATACACCTCAACGATAGTTTTTGTTACGCGAATGTCCACTTTTTCGCCAATCAGATTGTATGGAACGGAATATTTGTTCCTGCCGTCACTCACGAGATAGTCATTCGGCACCTTAGCAGCAGACCAGACAGCGGCTTCAAACGGTGCAGCAGGCAGCGGCAGCATATACGCCTGTTCTTCCTCAAGATAGGCGCTGCGGCGCGTGCCGATGTGCTGCTTGAATTTCCGGTTGTTCAGTTCTTCGAGCTTTTCAGCAACAGCTTCGTTGAGTTCGCGCAACGAGAAGAACTTCATATCCCGCAGCGCCGCAATAATCCAGGTTTCTACCAGACGAACAGACGCTTCCGCAGCGCTTTTGTCCTGCGGCTTGCGGACACGCGCCGGTACGATTGCGGTACCGTAATACTCGGCAAGTTCCTGATAACTGCGGTTCAGCACGGTTTCATAACGGGTGTTAGACACAGTTGCGGTCTTGCAGTTGTCCGGGACGAGCAGCCTTGCCACGCCGCCGAAATAATTGAAAGCGTGAACATGGCAGTTCAGCCAGTTCTCGGTTTTCATGTCGTCGCAGGCTTCTGCATAGACATAACAGCTGCACGGGAGCACCGCTACAAACAGATAAGCCGCACTCTGTGCTCCAGTAACTGAGTCATATACTGGAACAGTATCTCCAGCCCAGTCCACCTGGATTGCATCTCCCGGCTTATGCTGAATGCGCATGGTTGCCTTGGTAATGCGAGCCCATTTGCGATATTTATCACCAAACTGTGTACTCATGTACGGCGTACGGCCGCTTTCGTAGCACTTACGGCAGTATTCTTCCCATAAAAGCGTCAGCGTAACGCCGGGCTTTGCAAGCTCACGGTGGATGTACGGATAATCGGGCTCAACGTAAGTGCTGATTTTCTGGTACTTGTCCGGGAAAAGAATTCGCTCCAGCTCGGCGTTGGTAATGTCCTCGTCAAGGGGCCAGTGGATATTGGCCTTGCTTGCTACCTCTAATACCTTACGAATAGTATGGCGTGAACAGCGTGCGCTGTCTGCGATTCTCCGCTGACTGTAGTCGAGATAGTCCAGCCGCAGGATTTTCAAATAGTCTGCCATTTCAAAACCTCCAGATAAATATGTCACAGCAGTTGCCGTGCATATTCATTATAAAGGCTTTGGCGCTCTAATGCGGCAGAGTGAAGCTAAAACTCCGGCAAGGTGGGGCTAAAACTCCGTGCAGATGGAGCTCTCCTAGCGATTTATGCAAACATCTCGCATTAAAGATATGTTGGGTTTACTTTCGCTCTATTTTGATAAGCCACTGATTCTTATCAATCGCCAGCTGGACAAACAGACAAACCAGATGGTGTGCGGCTATGCCCTCGGACATTATCTTGAGCATCAGCTGCTTATGGACTTGCATACCCTGAACAAGTTTCTGACCATTAAGGACAAGCACATCCTTCTTTACGAGCATAACGCTTTCACATCCCACCTGATGCTGGACAGTGATGAAGTCTATCAAATGACGAAACGTGGGCTGGACGCTGCGCAGATTTCCGCAGCGAAACGGATTCACCTCAATCTGGTGCTGGTGAAACTTCTTGAGCTGCATCATCTGGGATATGATCTACGGCACTATCGCGCCCAGCACCATGCGTTTATCAAGCAGTTCAACCTTCCGGCACATTTTCAGTTTGATGTGGTCGCCGGATGAACTTATGTTCTTATAACTCTAAAACCCGTAATGAACGGCACGTTATGCCTGTCCATCACGGGTTTTTCGTGTTATTTCAGTTTTGCGAGGATTTCATCGGCACTCATGCCTTCGGCAAGCAGCTTTTTCAGAACGGACTCTGCTTCTGTCTTTTTTGCTTCTTCTGCAGCTTTGGCATCTGCCTTTGCCTTCTTTGCTTCCAGCTTGACAATTTCCTTGTCGATAGCTTTCAGCGATGCTTTCTTCTCTTTCAGGTCAGCTTTCAAAGTGTCAATGTTTACGGTGATGGATGCGATTTCCGCTGTGAGCGCTTCCTTTGCGGACTGCTTTTCTGCAATCTGCGTTGCGAAATCAGCAGTCACAGTTTTGGGCTTATTCTTGCTACCTTTTGTTCTGGGCATAATAAAACCTCCAGAAAATTATAGTGATTTTAGTATAACACCTTTTATTCAAATTCTCAAGAAACATATCATATGAAGATTGTAACCTTTTTCTCCATGCATCAAAGAGCTTTAACCTTTTTCTTTCCAATCATCCATGGAGCAACCCTTACAATAATCTCATACGCTAAACTACATATCACCATCGTAACAATCATTACTAGCATTGCCAGTAAAAATTTTTCTCTTACAGCATCTGTTCCCATATGTAATGGAATTGATATAATCTTCACCACAACTCGATATACAGGACCATGGATGCAAAGAACAATCAGAGATATACGACCAAAATACTGCAGAATTCTGTTTTCATTGATGAACTGAGAAACCAGAATCACAGCAGCCACACCAATAAGCGCTGTCACAAACCACATGATCCCTGTGGTTAAGTTGTAGAGGGATAAGATGAAATTCACTGTAAGCAAAACTACCGCAGTCACTCCAGTTCCTATCTTCCTATCCGCAATCTTTGTTTTTCTCCCTGCCAAGGAAACTCCTACAGCATAGAATCCTATGTACTTAAACACACGGTTAAATCCCCAAAGAAGTTCTGGCATCGGAAGAATAACATAGATCAGACTCATCAGAGCAGAAACAATATAAGCAGTTTTCCTGCTGCCCAGATTAACCAGTATATTGAAAAGAACTACCGTTACAAAGAAACACGGCAAAAACCACAGATGAACATTGAAGTCAAGATTATTGTAGGAACCAGAAAATAAGCCAATCAACGACTCCGTAAAACTCATGTCAGAATCACGGAATCTTCTCTCTATCACTTGCCAATATAGAAGTACCAGCAAGCCGAACGAGAAATAAGGAACAACTATGGTCTGGATTCTTCTCTTTATGTCTGTTAAAATCGGCTTTTCTTTATATACCCATCCTGCTGCCAAAAAGAACAGCGGCATATGGAAGGAATATAACCAATCCCGTACCGCACGATTTAAATAAACATGTCCGACTACAACAAGAATAATACCTGTACCTTTTAGTACATCAATCCATGATAATCGCCTGCTCTGCTCTGCTCTGCTCTGCTCTGCTCTGCTCTGCTCTGCTCTGCTCTGCTCTCATAATTATATCCATCACCTATTTTTTGTCAATCGTTATTCAGTCTAATATTAGACACGGATGAGATAATAGCTTTTCGAGGCCTTATACCAGCTTCAGTGAAACTCTTTTTCAAAGTTCACAATTATTTTGTTGTTATTTTTCTTCATGCTATTCTCCTATGATTATTGGCATGACACTTCGAATAATGTTCTTTCCCATATAGCATATTCCAATCGAAACACATGTAACCACAAACGAACACAAAAAGCCATCTATTGTGTCAGGCTTTTCTAGCAAAAATTTTGTCTTTGGTAAAACCGCCTGAAAGAAAAGAATCGGAAACTTATGCATTAGAAGAATCGGTAAACTGCTTTGTCCTAATTTTTCCAAAATAAAATTACCCCCAATTTTATATGAAATCAAAACAACAAATCCAGTCATAGCACAAGCAGTAATGACAAAAAGAATCGGGTATTTACCATAATTAGAGCTTCGCACTTCCGCTACACCATTTATTTTAGAAAAGAAAAGTCCAGTGCCCAGTAATAAAGCACAAACTAGAATATACAAGTCGTCCTTATTAACACGCTCTACTATTTTACATTCCTTAAATATCAGACCGAGTTCTACAAAAGCTGCCATTAGTACCGCCGACTCAAATTGAAAAGGAAATTTAATATCAGTCAGTTTCTTTTGAATCACCAAACCCACAAGTATAAGAATCAGGCAAAACACTGCCCTACATTTAACGCGATTTGTTTTTACAGTGTCTTGTCTCACACGCTCTAGTAGCCAAACTAAAACGAGAGTCAAGTTCATACATGGAATAAACCATAAAGGAAGATTCCATCTCATATATATCGTTCTAGAGTTGGCATAAAGCATTCCAATCAGATTTTTCCATAACGACATGGACGCATTAGAAACATCAAAGGAAACATATTTTCCCATCAGCAGAAAAATAAGAATACTTACAACTGACCATATGTAGTATGGGATCATTGTCCTCAGAAACCGCTTCTTAAAGAATTCTTTTAACGACTCATCGCACTTAAAAGTATATCCAAGTAAGAAGAAAAATAGGGTCACATTGAAAGTGTACAAGTACATTCTAAATTGTCCGCTTCTTAGTACATGTCCCCATACAATAAACAAAATACCGAATCCCTTTGCTACATCAAGCCATGAAATCCGCTTGCTTGCTTGCTTGCTTGCTTGCTTGCTTGCTTGCTAACGATTATGTTTTCTTCGTTCACTTTGTCAACCCTCACACTCTCTTTTCATTCCCATTATCATCCTTCTGTATGCTTCTTCTAACCCAATTTCCGGTCTCCAACCCAAGTTTTTAAGTTTATCCGCATTCAATTTCATCTTTGTATCAGCCGCATATCCAAATTTGTTCGATTCTGGTATATCAAAGACAACTTTTATCTTTCCGTTTCCAAACTTCTGGCATACCATTCTCGCCATATCTACAATAGTCGTATGTGTTTCTGGATTTGTAACATTATATGCCTCTGCATTTTCACCTTTAATAAGAATAAGGAAAAGCCCCATAATAGTGTCCCTGGTATAGCAATAATTCCCTTCAGATAACCCCCTTGTGTGAAGAACTATGTCTTTTCCTTCTATTGCGCTTCTCGCAAACTGTGCAAAAACACGATTTTCTCCAGAAAGGATACCAGCACCAAATGTCTGCGAAAGTCGTGCGATTTTGACTGGCACACCATACTCCGACCAGAAAGCCACACACATATTTTCACAAAGTCGTTTACTTTCTGGGTAGTTGCTCCTAACAGCAAGGGGATTTATATATCCCAATTCTGTTTCTGTGACATTGTTATTTGCTTCAGCAAATGAGCCGTACATTTCCATTGAAGAGACATAGACAACCGATTTGCAACTACTTTCTCTTGCAAAATTGAGCACATTCTTTGTTCCGTCAATAGAAGTCAACAGTGTTTCCACCGGGTTATTTATCATAACTTTTGATGCAGTCACACTTGCACAGTGAAAGATATAATCTACCTTCTGCCTTGCAGATATTTTCTCAGTAACATCTCCAAGCAATAAAACTAAATCTTCTCTATTCAAAAGCTCTTTATAAATTTTCTCAGCCTTTTCTTTATTTCTAATTAGAGCAAGAACCTGAAGATTTAGATTTCTAACTCTGTTGACACACAATAATGCTCTAACAAGTGATACACCTATCAAGCCCGTTGCTCCCGTAACAAGTACTTTGGAATCTCTTAAAGCTTCAACCGGAATTTCACTACTTGCTATATAGTCTAAATCTTCTTGCAGTGTTTCATCATTTCCTGCCTCACATATGTAATCATTCATCAAACCCATATATCTGTGCATTCTCCTTTGCTTCCAAGATTGCCCGCATAGTATAGAAATCTTCTGGAGTTGTAATTTTAATGTTCTCACCCGGTCCATCAACTAAGTGCAAATTGAACCCACACTCCTGCATCATCGTACAGGAGTCGATGCAATTCGTAATACCCTTTGTAAGCATCTTTTCATGTGCCGACAAAATATCATCAAGCCAAAAGCTCTGTGGAGCTCTTGCAACCCTAGAATTATTTCTACTTGGCACATAGTCAATAGTTGATGTTTCGGGGTCAACAACGAGAATAGTTTCTTTGACAACAGCCGTAGTAATTGCCGATCCATGTTCCTTCACACTATTAATGTTGTCCGTAATCACTTTATCATTTATTAAAGGCCTGACACCATCATGAATTAGAACGATGCTCTTCTCATCGCCAGCAATCTCTTTAGCAGCTTTTAACCCGTTGTAGATTGATAACTGTCCTGTTTCTCCTCCTGGGACAATAGCTTTGACCTTATCAATGCGAAACTTATAAAGAAGTGATTTACAATAATCAATCCAATCAGCAACGCAAACTAATGCGATTGCGTCAATCATTGGATGATTTTCAAAATATTCTATAGTATGAATAATAATTGGTTTATTGTACATTTCCAAAAATTGTTTTGGCTTTTGTTTACTATGCATTCTGCTGCCTACACCGCCAGCAAATATAACTGCGATATTCATTACTCCACCTCGCGTCAATTCGACCCAAAGATATCACATCTGCTTACCATTTTTACTTCAGCAATTTTTTCATAATTGCACTAATTATTTTCCTATTCAAATATACAAATGTGCCCAATCCAAGAACAAATATGACATAATTGCATACCGTATTGTTAATAAATGAGACTATACTAAAAGCAACAAGTACTCCTACCCAAAGTATAATATGCAAATTATTGATAGTAAGCTTATGGTATTTTCTTAAATCAATAATTCGATAAATAAAAAGAAACAAATATCCAACCAAAGTAGATAACGATGCCGCCCACATTCCAATCGATGGAATCAGAATCAAATCAATCCCCAAATTAATTGTTGCAGCAATAGTTGTTGTTATTCCTATTGCTTTTGTGCGTTTATCCGCAATATATATTCCAGCCAGATATGAAGACAGCGTTGTAAATGTCAATGCAATAAACAATATCGGCATTTGACAATATGCCTCCATATAATCTCCTCTGATCAATAAAGCAAATAGCAATGGTGATATACCAATAAGCACTGCGCAAGACCCAATTACTAAGTCAAAGACCAAACTAAACATTCTACTATAATAGCTATCAATATCACTATCTTCTACTGATAATGATGCATTTTCTTGCCATGCCAATGAAAATGTGCTTTGAACTGCAGTGAGTAAATTTGGAATCTTCTTTGCAACTGCATATACCGCGTTAACCTCGACACCTAAAAACATAGACAACAACAGTCTATCGGAAAGTGTCATAACCCATGATGATAAATTATTGGGTATTAATGGCCATGCGTATGCAATCATCTGCCTCGTTAAATCTATTGAAATAAATTCAAAGGAAATATACTGTGCCAGTCCAGACTTATAAAATAAAAACAGCGACGCACATAAATTAGCGACGGCAACAGCACCTATAACACCTGACAGCCCTAAATCAAACACATTAATCAAAATATAAATCAGCATCATATTTATTGTTGCATTTACTATAGTGCTAACAGAATATAGTGTATTTTTCCCCAAACCTCGTGCGATTTGTTGGAATGTTTGCAAAATAATATCAAATAAAAAATACAAGCATATTAATACTCTTGTATAACCAGCATAATTGTTTATCAAGAAAAAAATCACAATTATTGGTGCGATTGAACATACAATGGTAAAAAAGACGATATTCGTAATGACACGAGAACACTCTTCTTCTTTTTCACGTATCTGCACCAAAAATCTAAATGCCGCTGTTTGTATTTGTAACGTAGCCAGTGGTAAAACCAACGAAATCAAAGTCAACAACAAATCATAGGTACCATATTCCGCCTTTGTTAGAGAACCGGTCACAATCGGCAACGTTATAATTGAAGCAACTTTTGGCAGGAAAGTACCAAATCCGATAATAATTGTATTCTTTGCTAGTGCTTTTTCTCGTTCCATATAAACGATATCCTTACCTTAATTCTTTTTTCTTTAACTTACATAACAAACGCGGGTTTGTAGTGAATAGAAAAAACTCTAACTTTTTTTTCAAATATTTTTTCAATCCGAAACCCAAGCTGGACAGTTTTAATCTCTTATATCCTGCTCTTACGCAAGTCATTACTTCATTATAATCATCTTGTGTCGCCTTTGGATTCATTAACATTCTTTCAAAAGCCTCAATTCCAAATTGAATTTGCCAATATATAGCTGCTTGAGCAAGTTTATATTCTTTTCTCTCATCAAAATAGGAAATGGCTTCATTTGTTATTTCCACATATGAGTCGCTTTTTTTCTTTGACCATGGTGTTGTAATCATAGAACCGCCACGAACACTATATGCATAGAGTTGTTTTTCTGTATATGCGATTTTTTTAGATGTGTATAATAGTTTATATGTTATCGCCGCGTCTTCAAAAAAGGTATTCGGAAATCTCAATGTTTCAAACAAACTACTCTTATACAGTTTGTCCCACATAGCAGGCTTTATATATTGTGTGTCGCTTAGCAGATGTACAACAGCATCATAACCCGAAAAGACGCAAATTCTTTCATTTGTCAAATCCATATTGCAATAATCATTTATATTATCAACATTGCGATACCTATTACATGCACATATGTCAGCATCCTGTTCAATCAATATGTCTAAGAGCGTCTCATACATTTGAGGCTGAATATAGTCATCATTATCGACAAATCCTATGAAATCTCCCGTGGCTACATCTAGTCCCTTGTTCCATGCGCTATAGCATCCACCGTTTTCTTTATCAATAACAACAACTCTTTTATCACTTGCCTGAATCTTTTTACAAATCGCCAGACTGTTATCTTCTGACCCATCATTTACAAGTATTAATTCAATATTACGATATGTTTGTGCCAAGATCGAATTGCAACAATTGCACAAATAATCCTCTGCATTATAAACTGCAACAATTACACTTATTTTATAATTTGATTTTTCCATTTTATGTTTCCTTTTATAAGCATAGTATACTCTGCAACCTTGTTTGCTGCGAAGCCATATATGGGTCTAATAGCAAAGTCAACCATGACACATATAGAAAAAATTAAAACTGCAATACCTAGAAACAAAATAGCAAAGTACGATTTCGAATATATTTCTTCAATTTTGAAAATATAATCCCATAAAATTGAAGAAATATAGTCACTCTCATGAATCAAATAGACAGGAAGAACAGCCCTTGATAAGAACCCAATTGACTTACTATATGAGGGGCGTCTATTAATGCACATACAAAACAATGCGAAAGCTATAACTAACATAAATGGGCTAAACTTACTTATGGATTGTGCATAGATGTATTTTACAATGCTAATTCTACTGTAAAGCAACATATGCAATATTCCTAAAAGCACAACAATTAGTGCTGCACATCTTCCAACGAAATAAATTTTCCTATAATCGATAGTCCCCTGAACTCTCTTAAATAGTGCCATTCCAAAATAAACTGACAAAAACAATTCTAAATTTCCAATGGGTGCTGCGACATAGATATACTTATACACAAAACAAAGTACAAATCCTGCAACAACAACTCTAGACAGTTCAATTGTCGTCAATTTATTTATTACAGTATTTAATATAGGATGTAACATATACAGCACTATGTAACCTGTTATATACCAATAATTATCTAGTACTGGTGACAAAATTGCTTTTATTATTTCCTTTATTGAGATATAATCACCTAAATACACACTCGCAAAGCACAAGGATACGACCGAATATAGAGATGTGCAGAGAACCAAATTCAGCAATTTGCCAAGCTTTAATTCCTGTGAATCGATAAGAAAGTAGGACGATATGATAATAAACAAAAAAGTACCTACCAATCCCCAACTCCCAAATAAAACAAGAAACAAATGATTTAATGAAACCCCAGAATCAAAAATCGCCCCCCCTGAGGCATGTCTATACATATGCAAAAACATTATCGAAAATATAGACATTATTCTTAAAAATTCAATATTTGTATTTCTAGTTTTGGCATGATCCATACTTATTTCTCTCCGTTAGATACAATATTACCATCGTTATCCATCAATATCCAATTCTCCGAGAAAATATCAATAGGCTTTAATTCCGTATTCCGCCAAACACTAGGAGCTATAACTATTTTTGATAGATTGCTTGACAAGTATTGCGCCCACCAACTAAATGTACTGTTGCTAATGACAAAATGCTTACATAATGACATTAAATACAACTTTTGTGACACTTCATTATTAGGTTCAAAGATAATATTACCGTCTAATTTCAGTTCATCTTTACACCACTGGATATCATCTGAACATATATAGAATAATGCATTAGGATGCATCTTCTTCATATACTCTATTGCCCGATGATAAAATGAGATTCCACACACCAGAAATTTATCCTTGTATTGTGTCTCTGTAAAATTACCACGCCTTACAGTCACACATACAGACTCCGTTTCTTTAAGTTTCCTTACCAAATCTACATCAGCGCACGGATTTTGGGGTAAAAATTCTTTACGTAAAATTTCCCCCATGCCTTCGAAGTATTTTTCAGATTCAAACCATCCTCTAATAAGTATATTTTTTGTTTTGATTTTGGAGAAATCATATTTGTGGCACAAGTAATCGGATTCATAAAACAGTATTCCACACTTATAAAACCACTTTGCAATAAACTCATCGAACTTATATTGTTTCTGTAGACCATTCTTAGGACGAATAATTCTGAAGATCTTATACAGAAATCTTTGAATTGGAAAGTAATCATTTTTTTTCACTATTTTATATGTTGAAACTTGGTAATCCTCCAAATAATTTCTCCACTCAGCATTTCCTACTTGATCAATCGCCGTAAAATCAATGGCTAAATCTTGACCTGTTTCCTGCTGTACCTTCCTTGCAAAGGCATACTGAAATAGTTGATTTCCCAATCGTCCACACATAATTAGATATATCACGACATCTGCCTCTTATTTTTTACAACTGGTGATCACCCTACAAATTGTATCTACATCTTTCAAACAAAGGTCAGCATACAACGGAAGTGTCAGTACCCTTTTGGAAATATGTAACGCAACCGGTGTCGCATTATTATACCGTCCATGGTAACAATCGAACTGGCTTGTCAATGGATAAAAATACTTTCTTGCAAAAATATTATTATCTTTTAGTTTTTCAAACACTTCATTACGTGTTGCTCCAAAGTCTTTTTCGTTTATCACAATCGGAAAATAGCTATAGTTTGCCACGACATCTTTCTGAACCGGTAAAAGTTTTATCCCGTCAACATTGTTTAAGTTCTCACGATATCTATTAACAATCTCTTTTCTTTTCTCAATTTCCTGATTAACATATTTTAGATTACATAAGCCCATTGCTGCACAGAATTCGTTCATTTTTGCATTTGCACCAACTGCATCAACAATTTCTTCACTTGCGATGCCGAAATCACGCAATCTATAGAGCTTCGTTTTATATTCTTCATCGTTGTAGCATATAGCACCACCCTCTATAGTATTATAAACCTTCGTGGCATGAAAACTCAAAATCGACATATCGCCATACGAAGCAATTCCACGTCCCTTATATTGCACTCCGAAGGCATGAGCAGCATCGTATAAAACCTTAAGGCCATACTTATTGGCAATTTTCTCAATTTCCTCGACATTACAAACCGATCCATATACGTGAACCGGAACAATTGCCGTAGTTTTATCTGTAATTAAAGATTCAATCTTAGTAACATCAATTGTATAATCCTCTGGATTTATATCACAGAAAACAGGAGTCAAGCCGTTTCTAACGATTGCATGTGTAGTTGATGCAAATGTAAATGGTGTAGTAATTACCTCACCCGATAAATTCAAGGCCTGTAAACCCAACTCCAAAGCCATATGTCCATTGGTAAAGAGCGAAACATTGGGGACCTTAAGGTATTTCTGCAATTCGGCTTCTAATCTATTATGCTTTTCACCCATATTAGTCAACCAATGTGTATCCCAAATGCTTCTAATTTCGTCAACATACTCTTCCAATGTCGGCATAGAAGAACGTGTAACCATAATTTTTTCCATATTCAATTTCTTCCTTTCCTAATCACTTGATTTTTTTTTGCAGATTTCTCAAAAAAGCAAATACTTGTAAGGCAGCAAACATATTATGCTTTATGCAAAACAGCATTACTTTTCTTTCATTAGACAACCCTTGCGTATTATTAGATCTTAGTGCAGTATCAACCATGTCATTTTTCAGATACTTGCGAAATTTATCACATTTGCAACGAAAGGGTTCCTTATTTGATGGGCTAAAATATCCACTAATTGCGGTTGTGATTACAACATACAAAAGCCTATTATCAAACCACTTCATAAGTTCAGTTTTATTGTGACTTTCTTGAACTTGATTCTTTATCATTCTAAAACACTTCAAAACATACTCGTGATTAGCTTCATCATGTTTAGCCGAGATCGAGTTCTCATTATATATATAATGGTATAACCACTCCCCAATAAAAACAGCAGAATCAATCTTTTCAAATAACCTTATATTAAATTCAAGGCCTTCTGCTCCTTGGCGCAAGTTTTCGTTGTGAGTAATATTATACGTTGACAATACTTTCTTGTTAATCAGTTTGCAGTAAGCTGTAGCGATGTTTCCATTAAAATGGAGCAATTGCTCTTGAAGCCAGATGCAATCTTTTTTTTCAAATTTCACATTTGCAGGGATGTAGTAAGTGTATTTTTCACGTGTTTTTCCATAGTCCTTGTACATGCCACACATGACCAAATCCACATCATACTGTATCGCCGCATTTAACATGGCATAACAAAAATTATTATCAACATAATCATCCCCATCTACAAACATCAGCCATTCATACTTGGAATGATTATATCCTGTATTTCTAGCTGCCGATAAGCCCCCGTTTTGCTTATGGATGACTTTAATCCTGCTATCCAGGTTAGCATATTGATCGCAAATCCTTCCTGATTGATCTTTTGATCCATCATCTACTAAAATAATCTCTATTACTTTGTAAGTTTGATTAATTAGGCTTTCTATACATGCTCTCAAATATTTCTCTGGCACATTATAAACAGGCACTACAATACTAATACCATCGCTCATTCCATCACCATCCAATCAATTTGTTTGATTAATATATTTATATACATACTCTATTGCAGCTCCTGTTTCAGCATTGCCAAACAGCTTATGATTCTCTTTTACGCTATCGGTGTACGATTTCCTATCAAACCTCCTAACTGACGCAATCAATTCTCCATTTGACTCACAAACACTAAATCCCCAGCTATAAATTGACGTGTAAAATGCAAAAGTCTGATCATACTTCTTTAGGTCCGGCACATACAAGAAACATGGTTTGAACATCAAGGAAAAGTCCCAGATGCAAGATGAATAATCGCTTACCAGCACTTCTGCAGCAATCATAAGCTTTTGCATATCATAATAGTTAGTTGCATCTATACAACAGCTTTCTTTTGCTACATGTGACGATTCCTTAGAAAGATTATGTCCCCTAAACACGAATACCCACTTTCCACCGAAACGTTCCTCACAAGCTTTAAGAAGTCCGTCAACATCTATTTTTTCAAACTTCCCCGTTTCATAATTTCTCCAAGTCGGCGCAAATAGAAGAATTTTTGCATTATTATCAATTCCTAGTTGTCTCCTCACTTCTAATGCAATACTCCCATGCTCATTCACTTTAAACAAAATGTCATTTCTTGGAAGTCCAACCTCCGCGATTTCACCTTCATACCCAAAAGCTCCTTTAATAGCATACTTTGTAAATGCTTTTGAGCTTGACAAGAACAATTTCACACCATATTGACCAAATTTTTCATTGTAGAGTCGCTTATACTTATCCTTATAAGGATTATCTCTTCCAGTTTTTTTATACGCACCTCCGCCATGCCATGTATTTATTATTATTTGTGATTTACGGTATTCTAAAGCCTTATACGGACCAGTATTGGTGATAATATACTTGGATGTAATTCCATAGTATAAATGCGCAAGTGAATTGTACTTAATAACCTTATACCCACGATCCAGTAACCACTGAAATTCCTCTGGATTATTTACCGCCCATACTAATTCATATCCAATATTCTTGTTTTCTATAAACTCAGAAATATATCTGGGACTATCCGAAAAATCTTTTCCAGAAAATGAATAGAAGAGAATTCTATTACATTTCACCGGAAATATATAGAGTATCTTCAATAGTTTTCTAACAATCTTTGTTATGTAATACTTAAACATAGTTGAACTCCCTTATTTAAACGCATACGGATATGTTCCGTGAACATTTCCAATAACAAAGAAAAAAATCCAAAAAGAAAATGCAATTGTCAATAGTAGAATCGTTGCTATACAAGTGTTCAAACTATCTTCTTTTACAAGTTTTGTTCCCTGAGCAAATGATATACACCATAGAAACTGAATATAGTACATAAGCCTTGGTATAAAAGCAAAACTAGATAAGAACAGCATTGCAAATATATACAACACATTTAAGCTAAAGAGAGCCTTATTAATGCCTTTCCAATAATCCTTTTTTTCTCTTTTCATATATGCAAATTGTAATATTGTCACAACAGCAGCAAGGATAATTATACTTCTATAACCAGACGCTCCTGTTGTATTAGTACTCAAAAAAAACTCATTTGTGTACTTCGAAGTTACTAAACCGATTACTCCACTCACTATTGTTAAAAACCTTGTCGCAAATAATCTAGCAACCAGACACCCAACACAGGCAGCAACCGTAAACTTCGCAACACTAAGTTTATTTTTCAAAGCAAGATATGCTATAAGGATAATCGCAAATTCAAAAACAGCCGTTCGGTGAAAAGCGCAAGCCACCATTACACAGATAATAGACTTGATAATAGCATCTTTACTAAATTGCTTTTCAAAAAGATAGGAAAGTGCAAAAAATGAAATTGCTAAAGCACATGACTGTCTTACAGTGCTTAATGTAATGTTATAAAACAAAAAATAGAAGAATAGCATACTCAACCATGGATAAGCTTTTCCTCTGAGTTTCCAGCATCCTGCAAATGTAAAAAAAACAATAATTAGTTCAGTCGCAAAGAACAGCCACCCAATTTCTGTTGTGAATCGAGAGATAATGTAATTCAATAAACAATATCCAATATCGTTTATGTCACCACCAAGAATAGCTACATAATAACTAAAGCTATTTGAATTTATTGCTTTATTAAATAACGGGACGACATAAAACGATACGTCTGACCCCACCGAAACCGCTCTCATTGAGGCAAGTAATGCAGGCAGCAGAAGACCTATTAACACCGGTATTTTTTTCAATCTAACTGTTTCCCACATCCCATCTTCCATTTTCCGTTTTGTACACTCCCTCGTCCCTATCCAAATAAATGTCGAAGATACGAGAAATGTTAAAATATAAATCATTCTGTTATACCCTCCACCACAGAAAAACAGAATTTTCCTAATTTCTAATATAACGTTTTATTATCCTATCAAGGTCAACTAAATTTAGTCCTAGCCTTACATATTTCTTTAACTCTAATTTCAAAGTGATGGGGAAATATTTTTGTATTAACTGGGGCATTTCTAATATACGAAATTCAGAAAAAAATTCCGCTCGCTTTGAATGAAACGTCGGCGATTCAACCATCTCCGTCACATTTTGTATTACATCATCGCTTGAAACTTCACAATATTTAAAGCAGTTCTTAATATTGGCGAATAGCTTCTTTCCCTTTTCTGAATGAATAAGCACTCTTGTTGTACCCTTTCTTTCATCAAAGCTCTTATCGTATTTATAACTTGGAAAGCAATCCCAAATCGTGAAATCACTATTTCTGTATCTGCTTCTAAACCTACAATCAGTACATGAAGGCCTAATAATCATTCCCGAAAAAAACATTCTTAACCACGGTTGACTTTCTATACCTCCACGATATTTTTTACCGTTTTCTGCCCTCAACTCCATTGTTGAGTATTGATATCCAAGTGACTTGTCTCTAAATCTAATCGAAGACAATTTTCCTTTTTGTTCAACCTCATATTGAATATATTTTTCCCAAACACCAGGTGATGGAACTGCCCTACAAACCACATCAACTAGAATAAGATTCTGATAATCTTTTCCAAGGAAATGCCGCAGTCCCTCAATTTGGCATGGAGTTCCGCTAAAGCAGACCATCCTGCCCCTTTTTAGTTCGTTCCTCACCTGCTGAAAAGCGTAACCAACTCGGCTTTGAACATATTTAGAATTTCTAAATCTTTTTAGTTCTTCAATTGTTTCAACTGAAGTATGTCTAACTTTATATTCTTCTGTCATCTCAACTCCAAATACAATTCCCCCCTTTTCAATTACATACGATGCAATTCCTGTAAATGCTCCACCAGAAGTGCTTTCTTTGCAGACTTCATCATCCTTATATTGCAGAAGATACGCAACCTGATTTTCATTTTTCTTTGTCTCACAATTGCTAATTGGACATACTTTCTCGCAAAGCCCACAGTTAACACAAGTGTCCTGATTTACTTGTGGATACAAAAAACCTTCTTCATCTGATTTCATTCTTATGCTTTCATTCGGGCACGCATTGTAACACGCTTCACAGCCACAACAATCAACTTTATTAACTATGTTTATCACAAATCAGTACTCCTTTGATTTTCCAATGCAGCAGTCAGGTATTTATACGATTCTTCTATGTTCTTTCTTAGCCGTTCTCTTACTAAGGAATAATCCGTTTTGATTGTTAGAATTTTTTTAATATTCTCATTTCCTACTATTAATCTATCTTCAATGCCAGTCATATTGAACAGCGTCTCCAATCTGCTATTCGTCGACTGCCTACTCGTATTAGAAAATCGTCTAAATGTAAAAAAGTTCTTTTCATACTGTATAGAAAACGCTGAACAATGAAATGAATCCGTGCAAACATATTTTGCATTTCTAATTAGATTCAAAAATTGCCCCGGATCGACATCATACAATCTTATGTCCGAACAGGCTTCATCTGCTTCCACGTATTCGTCTATGTGCGGCAAGCATACAACTTTCAAGTTGGTTTCCTTCTTAAGTCTAGTTACAAATTCTCTATGAAGGAGATTGTTACCCAGAAAATAGACAAAAATATATTCACCTTCAATAATCGGCGCCTCTTCTTGAATAATCATCCAATCCTTACCATCGAATAAAAGTGTTGGATCGCATACTACCGGCACTGTTCTTCCGGTAATATTATTAACTATTCTCGCTCCCGACTCTTCTCTTACACTAATGTGCTTGATTTTGCTAAGGAACACTTTGGCTAATTTTGTGGTGTCTTTTGGTAAAGAAGATTGTCCAAAGCTTGTAGCATAAGCGACAGTGTTTATTTCATCCGGCACAAAGTTTAATGTGTAGTAATCTGCCGCAATATTGCCAGGTAGCCACAGTTGATCACTTCCAACTAGAACAGCCTTATACCTCGAACAATTATCAGAAAGTTCTTTTTTGGATTTATAAGCAGGTGACATCTCGAAGTGTTCCTTTTTAAACCTTCTAAATGCCTCATCTCTCGCTTCAACATTTCTTGTATAGTTATTTTTTTTTAATTTACGTACTACAGCATCCTTTGCTCTTCCGATCTTTGTTATAAGAATATCCGATGTCAAAGACGCTTTAATAAAGTAAAGTATTTTTGCCTTTTTAATTTCTCCATCAAATCCAGAGATGTCGATGGTTTCATTTTCATATCCAAGTTTGTCCAACACCATCTGTGTAGCATATGCTTGAAGCATACTTCCATAATTATGCTGAAAATAGCATGACACAATTGCCGTTTTTTTCATTTTACCAATCTCCATAACAACCCCAATTTCAGCCAACTATATTTTCAAACAGTTTTCCATGTTCTTCTGAAACTCTTCGAGCGTCAAATCTGTTATGTACATCTTCCATGCCCCGTGCTACCAATCTATCCCCTAATCCATCTTCCTGATAGATTCGCAATACAGCGTTACTTGCCCCAACAACATCATCAACCTCAACAAGTAAACCGTTTTCTTCGTTACGAATGATGCTGGGAATGGCATCTACTTTACTTGCTACAATCGGCTTGCCCACCATCATGTATTCAGGAAGGGCCAAGCCGAAGCCTTCCCATCGACTCAGTAAGCATGCGACATCAAAAAGCTCCACATAGCTCATTGGGTTATCAACCCAGCCTGTAATATATAAATTGTCCGAGAAGCCATTGCACTCCGCATATCTTCTGATTTTACCTTCTTGGTTTCCGTTTCCAACAATAATAAAGTGTGCATTTGGAACTGCATCCTTCACCTTCTTTGCCATCTTGACAAAAACATCCGGTGCTTTCTGTGGACTCATTCGCCCAACCATTCCAACGACGAATGCATCTTCTTGTATGTTCAAGTCTTTTCTCGTAACCGCACCATGTACTCCATTTTCATAAGCTTCAATATCCACCCCGTTGAAGATGACCTGTAACTTATCTTCTCTGCAGATTCTCCGATCTAACGCAGACCGCTTCTCGGCATCCGAAATGCAGATAATCTTATCACAGAATGGTGCAGCCACCCTTTCAATAGCCGTGTACATTGCCTTTTTTCTTGCCGAGCATCGCATATTAAACGCCCACCCATGTGGATTATATACGCAGTGATTCTTCAGACCAATATCTGCGACACGAGCAATTGCTCCGGCTTTGCTGGAATGAGCATATACGATATCAGGGTTATATTTCCTTATCAGTTTTCTAACGGCTTTAATTGCCTTTAAGTCACTCGCCCCAATGGCTCTGGTCATTTCGATCTGTTCAAAAGAATCAACCAATCCTCTATAATCTTCCTCACGGAAATCCTGTGAGCAAACCAGTATATTCTCAAATTTTTCCTTATCCAAATACTTGAGAAGCATTCGGATGTAGCGATCCACGCCACCTGCAGCCTGTGCCACATGTAGTATTCTGATTTTATTCTTCCTCATCCCTCAATGCTCCCCACTGCTTTATTTATTGTCAACCAAATAAGTTCCGAACCCAGTTTGTTTTATTGCACGACAGCAAGCCCGTATACAGATTGCAGCAACAATCTATACGCAGGCTCGCCTTCGTACCTCCTTATTCTGTTTTCTGCTCTATCA
>ERZ773130.1599-NODE-1599-length-20530-cov-3.915604_pt1 | contig 20530 bp, 17 predicted proteins | sample MGYA00511919_ERZ773130 | MGnify/ENA primary metagenome ERZ773130 (study PRJEB29015, sample SAMEA2737851) | human gut metagenome | biome: human gut; feature: human-associated habitat; material: faeces | place: China | collected 2012 ...
TCCCTTTATATAAGGCTCTCCCTGACGACCTCGGCAATCTCGTCGCAGAGCTTTTCAATAAGCTTTTTATCCTTGCCCTCGAGCATGACTCTGACGAGCGGCTCGGTGCCCGACACGCGAACGAGCACGCGTCCGTCCTCTCCGAGCTCGGATTCGGCTCCGGTTATGGCCTTCTTTATCTCCTCATCGCTTGCGAAACGCACCTTACCGATATTGGAGACTCTGACATTCTTGAGCACCTGCGGATAGACCTCCATGCATTTTGCAAGCTCGGAGAGCGACTTTCCGGTGCGCTTCATGGTCTGGAGCACCTGAGCGGCGGTAACTTCGCCGTCGCCGGTGGTCGAATGGTGCAGGAAAATGACATGGCCGGACTGCTCGCCGCCTATGGCATAGCCCTTTTCGAGCATACGCTCGAGGACATAGCGGTCGCCGACCTTCGTTATCTCGCAGTTTATATCATTATCGGCGCAGAACTTGTGGAAGCCCATGTTGCTCATGACGGTGACAACGGCCGTGTCGCCGTCGAGCTCGCCGCGCTCCTTCATATCCTTTGCGCAAATGGCGATTATCTTATCGCCGTCAACAACTTCGCCGTTTTCGTCAACCGCAAGAAGTCTGTCTGCGTCGCCATCGAAGGCGAAGCCCGCCATAAGACCGTGCTCAACGACATATTTTTGAAGATTTTCAAGGTGAGTCGAGCCGCAGTTGTCATTGATATTGACGCCGTCCGGCTCGTTTGAGAGCACATCGCACTCAGCGCCCATCTGCATGAAGAACTCGGGAGCGGTTATGCTTGCGGAGCCGTTGGCGCAGTCGAGAGCTATTCTCATATTGTTGAACCTGTAATCGACGGTCGAGCACAGGTGGGTTATATAATCGAAAATCGGCATCTCCGACGTTGTGACTCTGCCGACGTCGCCGCCTATTTTGACGGGAGGAATAACCGTCTCATCGAGGATTATCGCCTCTATCTCCTCCTCGAGCGCGTCGGGGAGCTTGTATCCGTCGGACTTGAAAATTTTGATACCGTTATATTCGCAGGGGTTATGCGAAGCGGAAATCATTATGCCCGCATCGTACTTGTATTTCTGCACAAGGAACGCCACTGCCGGGGTCGGCACAACGCCGAGGAGCAGAACATCCGCTCCGACAGAGCAAAGGCCTGCGCTGATAGCGGACTCGAGCATCTCCGAGGATGCGCGGGTATCCATACCTATAAGCACGCGGGGGCGCTTATGCGCGCTGTCCGTGAGCACCATGGCGGTAGCTCTGCCTATTTTCATGGCGAGCTCGCAGGTAAGCTCACTGTTTGCAACGCCTCTTGCGCCGTCTGTTCCGAAAAGTCTTCCCATATAAATTAACCTCCGATTGTCAAATGTCGAACTGCTGCTGACCCGGCATTGCTATGCCGAGATGTCTGTAGGCGGCGGGAGTGACCGTGCGTCCGCGCGGAGTCCTGCTCAAAAAGCCTATCTGCATGAGGTACGGCTCATAGACGTCCTCAATGGTTATGGCCTCTTCGCCGACTGCCGCGGCTATCGTCTCCAGCCCCACGGGGCCGCCGTTGTAGTTTCTTATCATGGTGGTAAGAACAAGTCTGTCTATCGAATCAAGCCCGAGGGCATCGACCTCCATGCGGTCGAGCGCCATCGAAGCTGTTTCGCGGGTTATTACGCCGTCGCCCATGACCTGGGCGAAGTCGCGCACGCGCTTTAAAAATCTGTTTGCGATTCGCGGAGTGCCGCGCGAGCGGGAGGCTATTTCAACCGAGCCGCTCGGATCCATCTCTATACCGAGTATGCCGGCGGAGCGCGTGACTATCTGCGAGAGCTGCTCGGTGGTATACATCTCGAGGCGGAGAATAACGCCGAAGCGGTCGCGCAAAGGCGCACTCAGCTGACCCGCTCTGGTCGTTGCGCCGACGAGGGTGAAGTGCGGCAGGTCAAGCCTTATCGAACGCGCCGACGGACCCTTGCCGATTATTATATCTATCGCACTGTCCTCCATGGCGGGATAGAGCACCTCTTCGACCGCGCGGGACAGACGATGTATCTCATCGACAAAGAGCACGTCTCCGTCGTTGAGATTCGTCAGCAATGCGGCGAGGTCGCCGGGCTTCTCTATCGCGGGACCCGAGGTCACGCGGAGATTGACATCCATTTCATTCGCTATTATGCCCGCAAGAGTTGTTTTGCCGAGTCCGGGAGGGCCGTAAAGCAAAACGTGGTCGAGGCAGTCGCCTCTGCGGCGGGCGGCCTCGATATAAACCGAGAGGTTTTCCTTCGCCTTCTCCTGACCGATATAGTCGGTCAGTCTGCGCGGGCGCAGGGAAAACTCAATATCGGAATCCTCGGGCGAGAGAGCGGGGGTAACTATGCGGTTTTCATTGTCCATATCCATAGAGCCGTCTCCTTTGTCCCGTTATATATTCTTTGAAATAAGGCGCAGCGCCTGTTTTATCAGCTCATCCGACGGCAGCGACTGATCGAGCCTGCCGACTGCCGAGGCCGCTTCGGTCTTTGTGTAGCCGAGCATAACGAGGGCATCGACCGCCTCCTCGCCCGCGCTCGACGACGCGGCCGCGTTTATTGCCGCCAATTCCTCGCGGTTCTCTGAGGATATATATGATTTAAGCTTATCTTTAAGCTCAAGCACAACTCGCTGCGCTATCTTCGCGCCCACGCCCTGAGCCGCTGTTATCGACTTTATATCGCCCGAAGCGACGCAGACGGCAAGTCTGTTCGGAGTCAGCTGCGAGAGTATCGCAAGCGCAGCCTTCGGACCGACGCCGGTAACGTTTATGAGCAGCTTGAAGCAGTCGAGCTCGTCTTTATCATAGAAGCCGAACATATCGAGCGCGTCCTCGCGGACGTTGAGATACGTATAGAGCGTGACCGTATCGCCTATGGCGCCGATATTTCTCAGGGTGTTCGCCGTGGCGCTGCAATTAAACGCAACTCCGCCGCAGTCGACCGCGACGCTCGTCGCATCGGTATGGACTACCCGACCCGTGATACTGTAAAACATACTGCTCTCCTTTATATGCTTGTGTTGAGTCTTCCCATGACGGAGCCGCTGCAATGGCAGTGGCAGACCGCCATAGCGAGCGCATCGGCGGCATCGTCGGGCTTCGGAATCTTATCAAGATTGAGGATTATCCTCGTCATCTCCTGCACCTGCTTCTTTTCGGCGCGTCCGTAACCGACGACGCTCTGCTTGACCTGCAGGGGCGTATACTCAAAAATCGGGATACGGTGCTTCTGCGCGGCGAGGACAAGAACTCCCCTCGCCTGGCTGACATCGATAACCGTTTTGGCGTTGTTATTATAGAAAAGCTTCTCTATCGACATCGCTTCGGGCTTATATTTTTCCATAAGCTCCGAGACTCCGTCGTATATGCGCTCAAGCCTGAGGTTGAACGGCATCCCGGCGGGCGTTGTCACCGCGCCGTAGTCGAGCATGGTGAAGTGGTTGTTTTTATACTCCACAACACCGCAGCCGACTATTGCATATCCGGGATCGATACCGAGAACTATCATTTCTTGTTTGATTCCCTTTCTCTGATTATCATGCGCGTCGGAGTGCCCTCAAGGCCGAATACCGAGCGGATCTGATTGTCAATATAGCGCTGATAGCTGTAATGGAACAAGTCCTTGCGGTTGACAAAGCAGACAAATGTCGGCGGGCGGGTCGAGGCCTGAGTCATATAGAATATCTTGAGCCTCCTGCCCTTGTCGGTCGGCGGCTGGACGCGCGCCGTGGCATCGGCGAGCAGGTCGTTGAGGCGGCCTGTCGAAATGCGCATGGCGTTCTGGTCGTCAACATATTTGATAAGCTCAAACAGTCTGTCGAGCCTGAGCTCCGTCTTTGCCGAGATAAATATTATCGGGGCGTAGGACATAAACGAGAAATCGTTCATCAGCTTTTTGCGGTAGCTGTCCATGGTCTTGCCGTCCTTTTCGACGGCGTCCCACTTGTTGACGGCGATTATGCACGCCTTGCCGAGCTCGTGCGCGATACCCGCGACCTTGGAATCCTGCTCGGTAAAGCCCTCTACCGCATCTATCATTATAACACATACCTGCGCACGTTCAACAGCCATTCTCGCTCTAATTACGGAATATTTTTCAATAGAGTCGTAGACGCGGCTCTTTCTGCGCAGGCCGGCGGTATCTATAAAGACAAACTTGCCGTATTTATTTTCCACATAAGAATCCGTTGCGTCACGGGTCGTGCCCGCGATATCGGAGACTATCATTCTGTCCTCGCCGAGGATAGCGTTGACAAGCGACGATTTTCCGACATTGGGCTTGCCGATAACGGCAACCTTGACGGTGTCGTCCTCCTCCTCATTTTCCTCGGCGGGCGGCAGATATTCGCACACCGCGTCGAGCAGGTCGCCCGTGCCCATTCCGTGGACGGACGAGACGGCTATCGGATCGCCGAGCCCGAGGTTATAAAACTCGTAGTACTCCGCGGGAGGTTCGCCGACCGTGTCGCACTTGTTGACGCAGAGAACTATCGGCTTTCCGCTCTTTTGGAGCATGGACGCCACCTCTCTGTCGGTCGAGACAACGCCGGAGCGCACGTCGGTGACAAGGATTATGACATCAGCACTGTCTATAGCCAGCTGAGCCTGACGGCGCATCTGCTTTAGGATTATATCGTCCGAATACGGCTCTATGCCGCCCGTATCAACGAGCAGCAAGGTTCTGCCGCCCCACTCGCAGTCTCCGTAGATTCTGTCGCGGGTAACGCCGGGGGTATCATCGACTATGCTCAGACGCGCTCCGACGAGCTTGTTGAACAGGGTCGATTTGCCGACATTGGGTCTGCCGACGATTGCAACAACCGGTTTTGACATATTTATGACCGCGCGGCAAAGGGCTTTCGCCGATACCGCTTCCTTTCAAAAATTTTGGATTTTATAAGCGCAAAACGCCTCTTATAAAAATCAAAAAGGCAGAGAAGGCTCATCCTCCTCTACCTCTCCGCATTCATGACTTGTACAAAGCACAGCCGAGGCGGAACCTCAGCTTAGCAGTTAACGCTTTAAGCCGCCGATACCGGCCGCTTTACGAGTCATATTTGACTTGCGTGTGTTTCAAAGGGCTCACGCGTCCTTCTTAATCACTTGCTTGCCGTTGTAATAGCCGCACTCGGGGCATATTCTGTGGGGTCTCTTGTACTCCCCGCACTGCGGGCACTTAACGAGCTCGGGAGCGTCCATCTTCCAAACGTTGGAACGTCTCTTGTCTCGTCTTGCGCTTGATACTCTTCTCTTGGGTACCGCCATGTTGAGCACCTCCTTAATACTAGTGCATTGAATGTGGAAAAAATCCTTTTAATTATCCAAAAGCTGTTTGAGAGCCTCGAGACGCGGGTCTATGGGCTTTTTGCAGCTGCATTGGCTTTCGTTGAGGTTGGCGCCGCAGAACTGGCAGACGCCCTTGCAATCCTCTTTGCACAGAATCTTGTTGGGCAGGAAAAGAAAAACATCCTCCCGCACGAGAGGATCAAGCTCAAAATGCATATCCTCAACAAGAATCAGCTCGTCGTTCTCTTCGTTATTCAGCGAGGTAACGAGAGTATGAGAAACGGGAACGGTGAAAACGCGGTCTATCGATGAAGCGCAGCGGTCGCAGTCGGTAGAAACCTCAACCGTCGCCTGAGCTTCGATGCAAACTATGCCGGCTCGGTTCACCGCCTCGCCCTTGACGCGCACTGCCTTTTGAAAAGGCTTGGACGCCCAGAACTCCTCATCGGACATATCCAGCTCGTAATCAAACGGAGCGGACATACCGATATTATTGAAAATGGGTTCTAACTCAATAAACATAGCATTCACCTTGCGGTTACTTAAATCCGCGCAGAAAGTATTATATCTTCCTGCGCGGGTTTTGTCAATAAAAACTTCGGTTTTTTAGCCTAAATTCTCTTAAATCTTATGGCAGAAGTCGAAAATTTTCTCGGGAAGCTCCTCTTCGTCCGCCGAAACGGTGAATACGAAGTTCTTCTCGGTGATGTCGCTGAGCTCCTTGACCTTCTCAAGGAAAACCGCAAGCTCATCGTAATCTCTGCTGCCGATGCGGAGAGTTGCGTCGACGAGGATATCGGTTATATCGTGGTCACCTGCGCAGATACCGCTGAGGAAGCCGTAAAACGCCTTATAGCCGCTGACCTTGTAAAAATCAGTCTCGATAAGCCTTGCACGATAGTTGATATCGTAAGTCAAAAGCCTTTCTTTCTCAACGCAGACGACGTTGCCGTTGGAAGCTTCAACAGCCTTGTTGACCTGCTCGATGAGACGTTTTGTCTTGCCCGATCCTTTGCGTCCTGTAATCAAAGAAACCATTAAGAATTCCTCCTAAAAATTTATTCTGTTTTCAAGCTCAGCACGGCGCTCCTCATATCCGGGCTTGCCCATGAGTGCGAACATATTGAGCTTATAACTTTCAACGCCGGGCTGGTCGAACGGATTGACTCCGAGGACATAGCCGGAAATTCCGCAGGCTTTCTCGAGGAAATAGATAAGCCAACCCAAATTGTACTCATCCATCTTATCGACATCCAGGATGATATTGGGCACGCCGCCGTCGGTATGCGCAAGCACCGTTCCCTCGAACGCCTTGCGGTTGACCTCGGACATATGCTTGCCTGCGAGGAAATTGAGTCCGTCCTCATTGTCGGCGGTAGCCTCGATAACAATATCGCGCTTAGGCTCGGCAAAGGTGACGACGGTCTCGAACAGCGAGCGCTCGCCCTGCTGTATATACTGGCCGAGGGAGTGCAGGTCGGTCGAGAATATCGCCGACGCGGGGAAGATTCCCTTGTGCTCCTTGCCCTCGCTCTCGCCGAAGAGCTGCTTGAACCACTCGCACATCATGGAGTAGTCCGGCTCGTAGGCGGCCATCATTTCAATCTTCTTTCCGCTCCTGTAAAGGATATTGCGGATAGCGGCATAGCGGTAGCAGTCGTTCTTGTCAAGCTCAGGCGACATATACTGCCCTCTTGCATCCGCAGCGCCCTTCATGAGCGCGTCGATATCAATACCGGCAACAGCTATCGGCAGCAGGCCGACTGCCGTGAGCACGGAATATCTTCCGCCGACATTGTCGGGAACTACGAAGGTCTCATAGCCCTCCTCGTCGGACATATTGCGAAGCGCGCCCTTTGATTTATCGGTAGTGGCATAGATGCGGCTCTTTGCGCCGTCCTTGCCGTACTTCTTTATGAGCAGGTCTCTGAATATACGGAACGCGAGCGCAGGCTCGGTGGTCGTTCCGGACTTCGAGATGACGTTGACGGAAAAGTCCTTATCCTTGCAGATATCTATAAGCTCGGCAAGGGTCGAGGAGCTGATGGTGTTGCCGGCGAAGTAAATCTTCGGAGTGCCTTTTGCAACATCGTTATACTTCTGCGACTTGACGAACTCTATAGCGGCTCTTGCGCCGAGGTAGGATCCGCCTATGCCTATAACTATAAGTATCTCGGAATCGCTCTTTATTTTTTCTGCGGCCGACTTGATTCTTGCGAACTCATCCCTGTCGTAATTGACGGGAAGATCGACCCAGCCGAGGAACGCATTGCCTGCGCCCGTACCGTTATGAAGCTTTTCATGCGCGGCGGTTATCTCCGGCTGAATTGCCGAAAGCCCAGCGGCATCCGCCGCCTCGCCGACGAACGAGGTGTTAAGTCTGACTGACATTCTCTTTTTGCCCCCATATCTATTGAGAGACCGCACGGTCTCCGGCTCCTATGAGCTCTTTTATTTGTCAATATTTTAACTTATTTGAGTGTGTATTTCAAGCTTTACGGGCAATATTTCACGAAAAATTAAAACAGTTTTAACTTTGCCGTCTTAAATACGTTTTTTCATCCGTTCTGCGAGCTTCTGTAGGCCTCGACTTCCCAATTTGTGATGAAATCGGTCAGCTCCTCCGTCATAGGCGACGCGCCGCCGAACGAGCGGGAATAAACGGCTATGTCCGCCGCATCCTCAAAGAGCATTTCTGCGGTCTCGGCACGCTTTTCGCTCTCGCCGAAGCAGAACGCTCCCCTGCCCCGAAGCAAAACGACACGCGGCATAAAGCCGAATTTTTTATTGTAGGAGCTCACCTTTTCCGCCGCTTCATTTACGCCGTCAAGCCAAAGCGGATAGGCGCGGCAATAAACTATATGGTCGGGCGTGAACGGGCGCATGAGCTCCTTTGCGGCAGCTTTATCTTTTACAAAGCTCTCGGACACGCCGAACGGAACCTCGCGGCAGACGGTGCCCTGCGGAAATGCCGAAAGCAGAGCGCTCTGAGTCTCGGCGTCCGAGGTCGGAGTCCTATCGAAATCGGGCCTCTCCGAAAGTCTGCTATCGATGGAATCAATAACAAAACGGAGCTTTTCGCCGAGGGCGTCAACCGTATCGGCAGCTATGAATATTCCGTGATTTTCGAGCAGGAGCATATCGCAGTCCCTGCCCGTCCGCGCCTTGAAAGCAAGCATTCTGTCGCGGCAGAGCTTGGCAAGTATATAGCCGGGTCGGCACTGCTCGATCCAGATGAAATCACGGTCTATCACTTTTTTTGCGGCGCTCTCCCCGCCCTTTGAGCAGGTGAGTCCGTTTATCTCGGCGGGGTGCAGATGCAGAACATAGGTCTGCGGAAACAGCGCATGGAGGGTAGTCTCGACGCTCGGACGCTTCGTCTCCCCCGGTACGCGGGCTGCCATGAGGTCCTCGAGCACAAGAGCCTCGCGCTCGGAATCTGAATCGGGATAGCTCTTTTCGAATATTTCGCCGAGCTTTGAAAGATCCATTTTCACAAAGCCCTGCGCCGTTATTGTCGCAAGCGCCGTGCCCGAGCCCTTGACCCACATTCTGCCGTCCCGCTTTGCGGAGGTGTTGCCGCCGCCCGCCAAGACGAGAGACGGGTCGGAGCCGTAAAAATTCGAAAAGCCGACAAGCTCATCTATAAGCATGAATATTACCCTTTCTACAGAAATTCCGGGGCACGGCAGTCCGCACCCCGGCTATTATTGTTATGATTTTATTTCTTTCCACGCTGCGCTGTAATATGCATCGAGCTCCGCGCCGAGATCGTGATAGACCTCGCCCTTATCGATAACCTCGCGGGACGGGAAGATGTCCTCATCCTGCTGAACCTCGGGAGCAAGCGTATCAAATAGCGCCTGATTCGGGGTCGAATAATAGATATATTCGAAGTTCTTCTTCGCAGCATCGACTCCGCAGAGGTAGTTGATGAACGCCTCGGCATCCGCCTTATTGGAGCTGTAAACAGGGACTACCCACGAATCGATCCAGAAGTTCGTGCCCTCCTCGGGGATAGTGAACTTAAGATCGGGGTTGCCGCTGATGTTCTGCTCCTCGTCACCCTCTATAGCGAGATACGCTTCGCCGTTATAAACGAGCGCCATCGCCGCCTCGCCGCTTATCATCGCGTCGCGCGCCTCGGTCTCGACGAGATACGCCTTGAGCATCGGCTTTTGCTTGATAAGCAGCTGCTTTGCCTCGTCTATCTGCGCCTTGTCCGTAGTATTGAGTGAATAGCCGAGAGCCTCAAGCGCGACAAGGAAGGAGTCGCGGATGCTGTTCGACATAATAATCTTTCCGGTATACTTCTCGTTGAAGAACATCTTCCAGCTCTTCGCGTCCTCCTCGGAGACCATCTTGGTGTTGTAGATAACGCCGACGGTGCCCCAGAAATGCGGGACGGAATACTTGTTTTCGGGATCGAATGACTTCGACTTTTCGAGATACACTTCGCCGATGTTCTTGATATTCGGGATATTGTCAAAATTGAGCTCGGCGAGTCTGTTCTCCTTGATGAAGCGCTCGATTATATAGTCCGAGGTGCAGATAAGGTCATACGACTGGTCGCCGTTGACGGCCTTGTTGTAAAGCTCCTCGGGGGTGTCGCACTCGTCGACGTTGACCTTGATGCCGTGTTCTTTTTTGAAGTTCGATATAACATCGAGATCGATATACTGCCCGTAGACGAGCACGTTTATTTTACGGGTCTGAGTGCAGCCCGTGAGAGCGCCCACAGAACAGACGCAGAGAGCTATTGCCATAGCGGCGGCGATTATTCTGACAAGAACGGATTTTTTCATTTTTCGTCTCCCCTCAATAGTTTTTTCTCTTCACCGCGCTTCTCTCCTTTTTAATGCTGATACGGTTGACAACGAACAGCACGATAAGCACGATTAGGAAAATTATAGTTGAAAGAGCATAGAGCTCAGGCTGATTTCCGAGCTTGCGCTCGGTGTAGATTATTATCGAGAGCGTCTTTATTCCGGCGCCCTTTGTGAAATAAGTAATGGTGAAATCGTCGAGCGACATGGTAAACGCCATGAGAAAGCCCGAGAGTATACCCGGGAAAATATCCGGGACTATGACCTTGAAGAACGCCTGAACCGGCGTTGCGCCGAGGTCGACCGCCGCTTCGTAGGTGTTCTTGTCGCGCTGACGGAGCTTCGGCAGAACGTTGAGGACGACATAGGGAATGTTGAAGCTGATATGCGCTATGAGCATGGTGGTAAAGTTGAGGCTGCCGAACATACGCACGAAGAGCAGCATCAGCGCAATGCCCGTTACGATATCGGCGTTCAAAAGCGGTATGCTGTTGACGCTCATTATTGCGGACTGACTGCGCTTTCTCATATAGAGAATACCCACGCACGCGAGAGTGCCGACCGCCGTTGCTATCAGCGCCGAGAGCAGGGCAAGCAGAAGAGTGTTGCGCAGAGCCTCCATGATAGGCCCGCTCGTGAACAGATCCTCATACCATCTGAAGGTAAAGCCGCCCCACTTCATATAGCGGGAATTGTTGAAGGACATGACCGTTAAAACGGCTATGGGCAGATAGAGCAAGACGAAGATTATCGCCACATAAAACTTTTCGAGGAAGTGCTTGAATTTTACCACAGCGACGCCTCCTCTCCCGAGCCCTTCATCTCGCCTATCATCATGCTGACGAAGATGAATATCATGAGCACTATCGAGATGCCGGAGCCGAGATGCCAGTTGTTGCCCTGGTTGAACTCCTGCTCGATGATATTGCCTATGAGCAGAACCTTGCCGCCGCCGAGGATATCGGCGATAACGAACTCCGAGATACTCGGCACGAACACCATTGTGATGCCGCTTATGACGCCGGGCACGGAGAGCGGGAAGATTATCTTTCTGAAAGTCCTGCCCGGAGTTGCGCCGAGGTCGCCCGCCGCCTCAAGAAGATTGCGGTCGATTTTTATAAGGGCGTTATAAATCGGCAGAACCATGAACGGGAAATAGTCATAGACCATGCCGATGACTATCGCCGCCGGGGTATACATGATACTGAAATTCGGCAGATTAAGCGCCGTGAGGACGCTGTTCAAGATACCGTTGTCGGAGAGCAGCATTCTTATCGCGATTATCCTGAGCAGGAAGTTTATCCACATGGGCAGGATAAAGATGAATATAACGAAGCTGCGGTTTTTTGCGGCGCTTTTGCTGAGTATCAGCGCGAGCGGATAGGCAAGCAGCAGGCACACCGCCGTTGTTATCACTGCGAGCAGCAGGGACAGACCGAGCGCCTGAATATGAATCTTTTCAAAGATCGCGGTTATGTTTGAAAAAGTGAACGCGCCGTCCGAAGAAGTGAAACCGTAATAAAAAACGAACAGCAGCGGCACTATCGTAAAGACCAGCATCCACAGCAGATACGGCCCCGCCATAAGTTTTTTACGCATCGGCATTGAACACCTCCTCGTCCTCGGACTCGGGTTTGTTCATAATTTGGATGTTCGAGGGTTCAACGCTGAGGCCCACCTCCGCTCCGATGGGAGTGGAGACGGTGCTGTGAACAAGCCACTCGTATCCGTTCACCAAAACGTGCATCTCATAGTGCACGCCCTTGAATATTATATCGGTGACAACGCCCTTGAGCTCGCCCTGCGAGGGCGGAGTCAGGACGACATCCTCGGGTCTTATGACGACGTCGACGGGCATATTCTCGCCGAAGCCCTCGTCGACGCAGACAAACTCGGCGCCGAGGATACGCACGAGGCGATCCCTTATCATAATGCCGTCTATTATATTGCTCTCGCCTATGAAGTCGGCGACGAAAGCGTTTGTGGGCTCGTTATAAATGTCAACGGGAGTTCCTATCTGCTGGATATAGCCCTGGTTGAGCACGACGACGGTATCCGACATCGTGAGAGCCTCCTCCTGGTCGTGGGTGACATATATAAAGGTTATGCCCAGCTGCTGCTGAATCTTTTTGAGCTCGACCTGCATCTCGCGCCTTAATTTGAGGTCGAGAGCGCCGAGGGGCTCATCGAGCAGAAGCACGCGCGGCTTGACCGCAAGGGCGCGGGCTATCGCCACCCTCTGCTGCTGACCGCCCGAGAGCGAATTTATGTTGCGCTTTTCAAAGCCGCTGAGATTGACTATGGAGAGCATCTCGCTCACCGTCTTTTCAATCTCGCTCTCCGACACTTTTCTTATGCGCAGACCGAACGCCACGTTTTCATAGACATTCAGGTGCGGAAAAAGTGCGTAACGCTGAAAAATGGTGTTAACCTGCCTCTTATGAGGCGGCACACCATTGATTTTTTTATCCTCAAATATGACATCCCCCTCATCGGGATCGAGGAAGCCGGCAATAACGCGCAGAATGGTTGTCTTTCCGCAGCCTGACGGACCGAGCAAGGTGATGAACTCCCTGTCCCTTATATAAAGGCTCAAGTCGTCAAGCACCTGATTATCACCCAGTTTGACGGAGATGTGTTTCAAATCGATAATGACATTTTTTTTCAATTATGCAGCCCCTCTCTCAAAAGAATTCGATGCAAACCGCACATCAAAATATAAACAAAGTCGTAACTATTAATATAGAGCCAATCCGCAAAAAAGTCAACAGATTTGACAAAAAAAGTTACGGCTCGCCGGTAAAATCGGCAAGCCGCGGGGAAAATTTTCAATTTTCGAACGAGGTTTTTTCTTTGAGTTTTTCTATTATCTCAACTATCTTGAAACGCGGCTCATATCTGCCGGAGCTCTCGACTACCTTCAGCTCGCCGTCATCAAAAAACGCGTCGAGATTGCCTCCCCTGTCCTGCGCGGCGGGCAGGCACAGCGGCGGGAACATCACGCACCACCAGTTGCGCCCCGCGCCCTCGCCGATGACCACCTTGACTGCGGTATAGCGCCCGGCGGGCATGGTCAGGCTGCCGTAGCACCGTGTGGCGAAATACTCGTTGACGACATTGACGCTCACGGGATAATCGTAGCCCGCGCGCTCTATCACCTCGCGAGCGGCGGCTTCGAGCTCGGCCTTATGCGGCTCGATTTTTCTCCGCGCCTCATCCGCCGTCACCGTGCCGTCAAAGAGCTGCGCGCCGCGCTCGAGTACGGCATCGCGAACCATGAGCTTTAGCTGCTGGTCGGCGCTGCAGTCGGAGTTTGCGATAACGTGCATTCTCAGCACATCGGAGCGCACTCGCGAGCAGTTATAAGCAAACGCTCCGACGCTGCACGCGCCCGCCGCAAAGACTGCCGCGAAAACCACTGCCTGTATTTTCATAAGCTTTGTCAGTTTCTTTGACTTCATAATAAGTAAAACCGTCCTTTCCTTCGGATACAACCGAATTATGGACGGTTTTATTTGAGTTTATACGGAAAATTTCGGGGGATGCGGACGTTTGATTACTTACGCTTTTTTAAAACTATCAAGGTCACCACTGCGGCAGCGCCTATAACCGCCACGACCGCGCTCACGGCGATAACGATAAGCTTCATATCAGAGCTGTTTTTGCTCGAATCCTTCGCGCTGAATTTTTTCAGGTTCATGCCCGTGCTCAGTGCATAGGCTTCGGCGGGCGAGCCCTCTTCGGCCACTATCGTCCTCGTCTCGCCGTCCTCCTCGCCGAAAGCGTTCTTGCCGAACTCGCTGACACTCGACGGAACGGTTATCTCCTGCGCCGAGGTTTTTGCAAAGGCGTTATCCGTGATTCCCACAACGGGCATACCGTCTATTTCCGAGGGTATCTCGACCTTTTCATCAGAGCCGACATAGCCGCAGATATAGATATTGACATTTATCACGATATATTTGAAATCGCCGTAGAATTTTATTTCGGCGGAGCTCGCTTCTTTTTCGACCTCTGCGTTTATCTGTGCAAAGGTCTCGCTCTCGGTCGCACTCGAAGGCGCGGCGGTGACAACATTGTTGCCGCCTGCGGGCTTGGCTGTCGGATTCTTGGTCGAGTTGCCGGAGGATGAACCGGAGCCGCCGGACGAGCCGCCGGACGAGCTTTTGACTTTATCGATGCGGACGGTATAATCAGCCGAACAAAGCTCACCATACAACCGCAAATAGTATGTTCCCGCCGAAAGAGAAAAGGTCTGACTTGTCTGTCCATAGTCATTATAGCAGCACATTATGTCCACTCTTTTTTCTTCCGTCCCGTCATAAGTTTTTATTTCTGCGTCAATGCCATATGATCTGTCACTATAGTCGTGTGTCATCGACAATTTATACATTCCGTCAGACGGTATTTCAAACTTAAAATAGTCGCGTTCATAATAGCCAATCGTTCCGTACATTGTCTTTCCTATTTTTAAAGCGTTGGCTGTAACAACATTATCATTTCTTTCGCGTTCCCAATCATCCGCCGGTGTAAAATTTACAGTTAGATCAAACTCTAAATCATTATAATATTCCGACTCAATACCCAGATAATATGTTCCTTTATCAAAGCCAATTTTGTTTCCTTTTGCAATTATAGACTCTTTGTCACTCACCAAAAATTGAATATGACTCTTTTGCGGATCATCATAAAGCTTGCAGTAGAGATAAGCGCTGTCGTACTCATGTTCGATAGTTATTTGTATATATCCGGGCTCGTTTATTGTAAATTTGTAGTACACAGACCTGCCGCTCCCCATACAGGCGGTTGTTGTGTTAAGGCTTATCTTTTTTGCGGTATCGAAGGAAAAATTATCCTGCGCAAACGCAACATTCGGCACGGCGGCGCAGAGCAACACGATCGCGAGAAGCACAGCCGCAAATTTTCTCATTTTCATTATTTACCCTCCGTTTTTTGCGTATTGCACGCAATTTCTCAGGCAAATAATATCCGATTGAATTTCCCGTGTCAACAGGGTGCGGCACGAACCGCACTTTAAGCGGTACGAACGGCAAAAACATAAAAACGCACCGCCTCAATAAAGCAGCGCGCTTTGAAAATTAATCCTTGAAGCCCGTTATCTCCTCGCGGGTCTTGAAGATTCCGCCGTTATTTTCGAGAATATCCAAATGCTCCGTGGCGTAGCCCGTACCGAGCGCGACGCACTCAAGCGGGTCGTCGGGGACTATGACGTGAACGCCCGTCCGCTTTTCTATGAGCTTATCCATGCCGTCGAGCAGAGCGCCGCCGCCGGTTAAAAGTATACCCGTCTCGGCGATATCGCCCGCAAGCTCGGGCGGCGTTACCTCGAGCACGCTGCGCACGCCCTCGGCTATCGACTCAAGGTGCTCGCGCATGGCGAGGTAGATTTCCGTTGTGTTCACCTCGTCCGTTATCGGCATTCCGGTTATATAGTGCTTGCCCTTTATGCCGATAGCAAGCTCCGTGTCGCGCAGGTATGCGCAGCCGATGCGCTTTTTAATATCCTCGGCGGTCTTTTCGCCGATAACTATATTGCGCTCGCGGCGCAGGTAGCGGATTATATCCTCGTCGAGGATGTTGCCGGCTATTTTGACCGATTTTGAAATAGAGATGCTGCCCATGGTGACGACTGCGATATCCGCAGTTCCGCCGCCGATATCAATGACCATTGTGCCCATCGGGCGGCTGATATCGAGTCCCGCACCGAGTGCGGCGGCGAGCGGCTCTTCTATGAGGCACGCCCTGCCCGCTCCCGCGGCGGTGACGAGGTCGAGTATGGTTCTCTTTTCAAGATTGGTGACGGTAGAGGGCATACACACGACTATGTTGGGCTTAAACACCATGTTTTTGCAGACCTTATAGAGCAGGACGCGAACAATGGCCTTTGTGGCGGTGAAATCCGAGATAACTCCGCTTCGCATGGGCTTTACTACCGTTATGGAGTCGGGGTTGCGGCCTATCATATCCGACGCTTTCTGGCCGACTGCCAGGAGTCTGCCCGTATCCGTATCAAATGCGACGGCGCTCGGCTCGGAGACGACTATTCCCTTGCCCTCAACGAAAATACGTATGGTAGTTGTGCCGAGGTCTATTCCGACGTTTGTTCCGAGCATTTTCCGTCCTCCTTTTTGGTTATTGCCGCGCTGACGCAGCAGACTTTATCCGCGCCGCGCAGAAGCAGGAGCTTTGCGCACTCGTTGAGCGTCGCTCCCGTTGTGGCTATATCGTCGCAGAGCAAAACCGCAGCATTGTCTATGATTTTATTCTCCGCGCAGTCAAACGCTCCTATGACTCCGCCGAAGCGTTCGACGCCGCCGAGCGTTTTCTGCTCCTTACCCTGAAACGGGCGGGAGAGCAGTTTTTCTTCAAACGGCACGCCGAGCTCTTTTGCTATTCTCTTTGCGAGCAGCGCGCTCTGATTGTATCCGCGCTTTTTATATGACGCTTCGGACAGGGGCACGCAGCAGACAAAATCGAATTTCACGCCTGCGAAATTTTCTTTCACGCTCTGCGCCATAAACCGCGCGAGCCCGTCGGCGTTTTGGGTGCGCCCGCTGAACTTCAGAGCATGAATTGAGCGCTTTGCCGCGCCGGAATAATAAAACGGCGCTGTCTGAGCCTCGAAAAAGCGGCGGTGAAACGAGCAGGAGCAATATTTCTTCTCCCTGCCGCAATGCGGACACAGATCTCCCTTTACATATTCGAGGTCGCTCTCGCAGCTGCCGCACACGGGCATATCCGGCGCAACCACTTTTCCGCAAAGAGCGCATCGGCGCGGAAACAGGGCGTATGAGATATATTCGAGCACCGATACTTTCATTCTTCATTCACCAGGAGAAAATGCTTGAGCGCGGAATAGCGTCTGGCCTTTTTGTCGTTCGCCGCCATGGCATAGACCTGACTCCGACTGCCGACCAAGACAAGTATTTTTTTTGCGCGGGTGACTCCGGTATAGAGCAGGTTTCTGTAAGCAAGGCGCGGCGGTACGCCGATTATCGGCATTATGACCGCGGGAAACTCGTTGCCCTGGCTCTTATGGACGGTCACGGCATAGGCGAGCTCAAGCTCCTGCAGAGCCTCAAACGAAACAACGGCCTTGCGCTCGTCGAACATTATCTCAACCGTGCGAGAACGCGAATCGACCTTGCGAAGAATGCCGATATCGCCGTTGAATATCCCCGTTCCGTCGCCGTCCGGGCCTGTCCACTCGATATCGTAGTTGTTGCGCGTCTGCATGACCTTGTCTCCCGTGCGAAACACGGTTGCGCCGACGTTTGTCTCGGGCTTCGAGGCATCCGGCGGATTGAGCACCGCCTGCATGACGCGGTTGATGTTGTTTGTGCCGCACTCGCCCATTCTTGACGGGCAGATGACCTGAATATCGTCCAGCGGCGAAAATCCGTAGGCGCGGGGCAGACGCACGGAGCACAGATCCGAGACGGTCTTTGCCGCGACAAACGGCGAGTCTGTCGGCATGAAAAAGAAGTCCTTGCTGCGCACATCGAGCTTCGGCGGCTCGCCCTTGACTATTCTGTGGGCGTTTTCGATTATCAGGCTCTCCATGGACTGGCGGAAAACCTCTGTCAGCTCAACGACCGGCACTATGCCCGAGGCTATCATATCGTGCAGGACATTGCCCGCGCCGACGGGCGGCAGCTGATCCGAATCGCCGACCATTATGAGGCGGCAGCCTATCGGGAGAGCGTCGAGAAAGCTCGAAAACAGTGTTATATCTACCATCGACAGCTCGTCGAGTATGACCGCCTGAGCGTCGAGAGGGTTGCGTGCGTTGCGCGAAAACTGCGGGCGGTCGTGCTTGTCCCACTCGACCTCGAGCAGACGGTGGATGGTTTTGGCGGGTCTGCCGGTAACCTCGCTCATGCGCTTTGCGGCGCGTCCCGTCGGTGCGGCGAGTGCGACTTTAAGCCCGTCATCCTCGAAAATTTGAAGGATTCCGTCGAGGGTCGTTGTCTTTCCCGTTCCGGGGCCGCCGGTCAGTATGAGCAGCCCGCGCTCGACAGCCGCGGCAATAGCCTTGCGCTGAAGCTCTCCGTATTTTATGCCGCTCTTTTTCTCTATTTTACTAATCTCCCTGTCCGCCGCCTTGCGGCCTGCGGGCGGAAACCTGAGTATCTGCTTCATGTGCTCCGCAGAGGACTTTTCCGCTTTATAGATATTCGGCAGAAAAATAAATTCTCTGTCGTCTATAAACTCGTTGACGAGCCTGCCGGAGCCTATCAGCTCATCTATTGTTATATCCACGGTGTCGTCATTAGTCGAGAGCAGCTCGGCGCACGGGGTGAAAAGCTTATCGCGCGGGATACAGGTATGTCCGTTTGAAAGGTTATGGCTCATAACATGGAGCACGCCCGCCTGAAGGCGATAGCCGTTATCGGGCGGCTCGGGCAGTTCCTCCGCTATGACCTCGGCTCGCTCGAAGCTGAAGCCCACCCCCTCGCCGCAGAGGGCATAGGGGTTGCGCCTGATTATATCCGCGGCGCGCACGCCGAACGCATTGAAAGCTTTGACACATTCGGCGGTGGTCATGCCGTATTTTTCGAGCGACATCATAATTTCGCGAACCGCAAACTGGCGCTTGAAATCCTCGCTTATACTTTTCGCCTTTTCGGGCGATATTCCGCGTATCTGCGCGAGTCGCTCGGGGTCGTTTTCGATTATATCAAGGGTATTCTCGCCGAACCTGTCAACTATTTTGACCGCGAGCTTCGGGCCTATGCCCTTGACGCCGCCCGCCGAGAGATATCGGAGGATATCACCCGCCGAGGCGGGCATTTTATGCTCGCACAGCTCCACTCTGAACTGGCGGCCGAAGGAGGCGTGAAAATCCCAATGGCCGGAGAGTTCCAGCAACTCACCGGCTTTGAGCTCGGGCATGACGCCGACAGCGGTTATCAGCTCATCGCCGCTTTCAAGCTCGAGGACCGTAAATCCGTTTTCGGGATTCGAAAAGGTCACATCGTTTATCACGCCGCTTATGCGTATCCTCTCATGTTCCTCCATTTATATATCCTTTCGGGAAGCAAACTCTTCAAATTCGCCGCGGGAGCAGAGATAGAGCCCCTCGCAGCTTCTGCACATTCTCTCGCACTCTTTCAGCTGAACTTCGTCCATACCGAGGTCGAGTATCACAACCGCCTCCTTGTCGCCGAGCATTCCGCTGCGGAGCCGCTGAGCGTAGCCCTTTCCGGCAACATCGGTCATTCCGCTCCTTGCGGGGATGACGACGATATATCTCCCGTTCGAGCGCGGGTGCAGAATTTTCAGTAATATGTAATAGGCTATGCCGACCGTGCCTATGAGCACGAACGACGCAAATACACCGAGCAGCACTCCGTCCGACATTTATATCACCTCAGCACATCATATGCCGGGGATACATTGCGGGTTACAGGCAGCGAGCAGGCCTGTAAGCCGAGTTTTGTCTTTTAAGGCAACTATCTGTCTAGGCGCACCGTTGCCGATACGCTCAAGCCACCCGTCGGAGAGAATTACGCCGAGCAAGCGCGGAGCTTTCGCTCCTCTCCGGTCGGTGTTGCTTCGGATAGGGTTTGCAGGGCAATGCGGTTCCCCGCACGCCGGTGAGCTCTTACCTCGCCTTTCCACCCTTACCCGCAAAAGCGGGCGGTATATCTCTGTTGCACTTTCCCTAAGGTCACCCTCGGCGGCCGTTAGCCGTTATCCTGCTCTGTGAAGCTCGGACTTTCCTCATTGATCTTATAAAAGATCCCCGCAGCTGCCCAGCCTGCTCGCTATCTATTTATTGTAATTCAAAATCCGCCTTATGTCAAACAAATGATGAAAACAAAGTGTAAATTTGTCCCCGGCGGATATATTTGGTGCGCGGCGGATAAATTTAGTGCGTCGGATGAGGATAAAGCAAGAAACAGCCGCAGTGAGTTTCACTGTTGCGACTGTTCTTTGCGGGGGGGAGATAAATCGGAATTTGTGGAGGAAGCCGCCGTCAGGCAAATAATCTTAATATTGTAAATTAACATAATCGTGTAGGTGCAGATATCATCCGCCTGCGATTTATGCAGTGACTTACGGTTTCCCTAAATCCATAGAACACAAATAAATAACGGATGAGAATACTCGTCAAAAGGTAAAGCAAGTGACCTTATAAACACTGTTGAGCAAGTTTCCAATAGCCGCGCCGCAGTGTTAGATAACCCAACTGATATCGCGAGGGAACGGCTTGCGCAGCAAGCCGCACTTCGTCCGCACTCGTTCAAGCCCCAGCGCGTTTGCGGACGAATGTGCCGAGCTGCCTACTGAGGAAAGCAAGCCATGTACTGCGGCGCGGCGTTCGCGGGGTCTCGGGGCGAAGCCCTGAGTTTGCTTT
>ERZ773130.1611-NODE-1611-length-20430-cov-5.103902_pt1 | contig 20430 bp, 20 predicted proteins | sample MGYA00511919_ERZ773130 | MGnify/ENA primary metagenome ERZ773130 (study PRJEB29015, sample SAMEA2737851) | human gut metagenome | biome: human gut; feature: human-associated habitat; material: faeces | place: China | collected 2012 ...
CACCACGGCAGGACGCCGCGTGAGGATCGCATCGCCCGGCTCTTTCCAATACTCGCCGTAGTCGCCGAAAGCCAGCACCTTGTGTTCGGTGTCGTCCAGCTGGAGGTCGTGCCGCAGAATCACATGGTCCTTGGCGCGGTAAAAATCGAGGCTGTCGCTCCATATCTCCTGCTTTTCGGTCAGGATATAGCCGTTGCGCGTCACGATGTAGAGCGTATCGGCCTTGTCGTAGGAACCGCGGTCGGCATAGAGGTAGTCGCCGTCCTTGTTCCAGATGTTGGTGCGGTCGAAGAAAAAGGCGTTGTCGGTAGCCATGTTGTAAACCACCGAATCGCCCTTGAGTTCGTATTCGTCGTTGCGCATTTCGACGCGGTCGACGGCGATCAGCTCCTTCGTGTCGGCATAGTAGTAGCCGCGGACCGATTCGAGCAGGTTCTCGCGGTTGAGCATCACCCCGCCGTCGGCGAATTCGCCGATGTTCTTCTTCGTGTTGAACAGGAATTTATAGGTGTAGAGCGTGGCGTCGCCGTCGACGACCTTGACGATGTCGGAGTAGACCCGCGCCTCGTTCAGCTCGCCGTCGTACTCGGCCCGGTCACCGTAAATGTAGGTCGTATTCTTGTTGATGAGCACGTTGCCGAAGAACTCGATGCGCATGTCCGAGTAACGCACGGCCGAGTCGCACGTGATGACGGCGCCGTTGTGCTGTGCGGCGAAGTTCCCCACCAGGAAAACCACCGAATCGCCCGGGGCGATGGGGCCCATCAGGTCCGACTTGAGGTCGATGAGCTTTTTCTCGCCCTCCGGCTCCGGCGCCTGCATGCCGCTGCGCGCCGCAACCACGGCGGCGGCCAGCACCACTACGGCTATGGACAAGAGCCTGCGCACGGCCTATTTCACCCAGTGTTTGTTCTCGAACTCCCCGTTGCGGAATTCGGGCGAGATGTAGACGTACATGCCGTCGATCTTCTTCGAAAGCCACTCCTTGAAGACCCGCTCCTGCTTGTCCTGCAAGGCCATCTCTTCGAGCCGCAGGTAGTCCTCGTTGAGCGAAGCCGTATGCGTGGGGATCACCTCGACCAGCTTGACGATCTTGGCCATCTGGTTGCCGAGCATGTCTTCGGTGAGGTAGGCCTCCGAAATCTCGCCGGGTTTGAGCCGGTTCAGGGCGTTGTAGTCATCGAGGCTCTTGAAACGGCCGAAGTCCTCCTTGAGGAATTTCGTGACGGTCAGCTTGGCGTCGAAGGCGTTGAAACGCTCCAGGATGTCGTGGTTCGAGACGATGCCGCCGTTCATCTTCGACTGCGCGTCGTCCGAATAGAGCAGCGCAGCCCTCTCGAAGGTGATCGAATCCTTGCGGATCACCTTCACCAGACTGTCGAGCGTATTGAGCGAACCGCCCAGCTCCTCGGTCGTGTAGACCGGACGCAGCAGGATGTGGCGGAAATGATAGAGCCGGCCGCGCTTGTCCAGAAGCTGGATGATGTGGAAGCCGAACTGCGACTCGACCACCTCGGAAATCTGGCCGGGGCGCATCTTCTCCAGCGCCGCGCCGAATGCGGGGTCGAGCTGTTCGAGCGTCGAGGGGTCCATCTCGCCGCCGCGCATCATCGTGCCGGGGTCCTGCGAATACATGCGGGCGAGGTTTTCGAACTTGGCCTTGCCCGTGATCACGCGTTCGCGCATGTCGATCAGCCGTTCGCGCGTACGCTGCTTGGCGGCGGTCATCGACTTGGGAAACTTGGTGATCTGCGCATAGACATACTGGTCGGCGACGAGCGGCAGGCTGTCCTTCGAGATCGACTTGTAGAAACGCTCCACCTCGCCCGGAATCACCGACACCTTGTCGACCACCTCGGTCTGCATGGAGTTGGCATAGGCCTGCTCCTCGTAACGCTGGCGCATGATCTCGCGGATGTTGAAGATCGGCATGTGGTGCTTGGCTTCGAGCTGGGGGATCGAGCCTTCGGCCTCGACCATCTGCTGCACCTGCTCCTCGACGCGCGCCATGATGTCGGCGTCGTTGACCTTCACCGAGTCGATCTGGGCCTGGTTGTAGAGCAGCTTCTGGGTCATCAGCGCTTCGAGCGCCTCGTTCATCGGGTCGCGGTCGGAAGTGTAACCCTCCTGACGGCGCTGTTCCGTCAGCTGGCGCGCATAGTCGTCCACCTCGGAGTAGAGGATCGACGATCCGCCCACCACGGCCACCACCTTGTCGAGCATCACCTGTCGTTTCTGCGCAAGGGCGCCTGCGAACAACAGGGCGAGCGCCGCGGCCATCATAGCTTTTTTCAACATCTTGGTTTCGTTTATCGTTTTATTTTTATTCGTCTTTCTTCGGTTTCTCGTCGGCGAAAATCTTCACCTCGCCCATCTCCGAGGCCCGGGCGCAAAGCTCCTCCTCGTGCGCGCGGATGATCTCGCCCTTGCGCTGGTTGAACAGGATGCGGCGAATCGTTCCGCGCAGCCGTTCGAGCGGAATCGGCTCGCCCTCACGCAGCACCGCATCAATCTGGAAATAATAGTGCGCATGGCTGTCGCGCATCTCCTGCACGGCAGCAGTCGCCAGCACCGAATCATAGCTCTGCGAACGCAGCGTCGGGAGGTAGCTCAAGAACTCCGGGAAATCAATCCACTGGTCGCGGAAATCGTCCACCGTGAAATCGTTCTTCTCACAGATATCCCTGAAATCCTGCTGCTGCGCCTCCGACCTGGCCCCCATCAGCGTCTTGAGCTTCGCGGCCTGCCGGTACCCCTCGCCGAAACGGACGATGCGCCCCTTGACGATCGTGCGGTCGAGTTTGAAATCGGCCTTGTGAGCGTTGTAATAGGCCGCGATCTCGTCGGCGGTGAACACCGTGTCGATCGAACGGTCGACGTAATGCTGGTCCAGCTGGCGGATCAGCAGCGCCTGGCGGTACTCCTCCACCATCTTGTCGATGTCGCCCGCCGAAGAGGAAAAGAGCGTCTCCGCCTCCTGGAGCTTGAGCTGCTTGAGCACCCAGCGGTCGATGTAAACCTTCATAAAGGCCGCGCTGTCGTCGCCCGAAAGCCCCTGCGGGACCACCGACCGCACGTCGCCCAGCCGCAGGTCCTTGCCGCCGGCCCGCGCAATGGTCGTGTCGCCGGCAAAATAACGCGGCAGCTCCCGGCATCCCGCCAGCAGCAGCACACCCGCCGCGACCGCTATTTTCGCTCGCAAATTCATATTCCGAAGGGCAAAGATACGTTTTTTACTTGTAAGTAACGCAGTGCGGAGCCGGATTATTACGCCGCAGACGGATTTTTCTCCGCCTCCTTCATGCGCCGCAGCGTGCGCAGCATCATATAGCCCGACACGGCGGAGAGCGCCAGCGCCGCGATGTAAATCAGCACGTAAAGCGTCCGGCTGCCCACCAGGTCGATCAGCAGCGCATTGCCGTGCCCGGTGGCCAGCGCCAGATAGGCCACGGCGTTGTTCAGCGCATGGAGAATCATCACCGACCACAGCGAATCGGTCGCCAGGTAAACGTAGCCGAGCACCAGGCCGATGACCGTGGCGTTGATCACCTGCACGGGCTGGCCGTGGAGCACGCCGAAGAAAAGCGACGAGACGAGCCATGCGGTCGTCACGCCGAACTTACCGCGCAGCGACCCCAGCACGACGCCGCGGCAGATCAGCTCCTCGAAGATCGGAGCGAAGATCACCAGCGAAAGGATGGTCCAGAATCCGCGGCCCACTTCGAGCGACAGTTCGGGCATCAGCCGCAGCAGCGGTTCGAGCACCACGCCGACGGCGAACATCAGCACGAAGGCCCACAGCAACAGCGCGGGATTCAGCCCCCGGGCCGAGAAACGCGCCCACGGACCGCTGCCGCCGCGCGCGCGGCGGTAGTAGAGGATGCCGGCAAGCGTGATCGACATCGAGCAGAAATAGAGCGCCGCCATCACCTTGCCCAGCGCAGCCGGCTCCAGCGATTTGAAATCAAGCCCGTGCCCGGCGAAAAGCAGGAAGACCATCGCTGCGGTCCCCACGACGATCTGCGCCCCGAAGGCGATACCCAGCATGGCGAACAGGTCGCCCACGGTCGGGAATTTCCGGCGGCCCGGACGCAGCTCCGCCGCCGGGACTGCGGCCGGCTGTCCCGAAGCTGCGGACTCCGCCGCGGAAGCCGGCGATTTTTTTTCTTCCATAGTATCGTATAGCTATCAATTCATTCCGACCGTAAAGATAAGCATTTTTCCGCTACGGTTATGGATTTCCATTTAATTTCACTAAATTTGCCTGCTTATAAACCGAATTCAAACATGGCAAAGGTAATCGCATTGGCCAATCAGAAAGGCGGCGTGGGCAAGACCACGACAGCTATCAATTTAGCGGCTTCGCTGGCCCTGCTGGGCAAGAAAGTCCTGTTGCTGGACGCCGATCCGCAGGCGAACGCCACCTCGGGGCTGGGCTTCGACATCAACCTCGAAGGCATCTACGAGTGCATCGCCGGACAGAAACAGGCTGACGAAGTGCTTCTCCAAAGTCCCGACGTGAAAAACCTCTGGGTGCTGCCCTCGTCGATCGACCTGGTGGCCGCCGACACCGAACTGCCGAAGATGGAAAACGCCCACCACGTGATGAAACGCATCGTCGACTCGGTGCGCGGAAAGTTCGACTACATCTTCATCGACTGCTCGCCGTCGCTGGGCTACACCACGGTCAACATCCTCACGGCCGCCGACACGGTGCTGATCCCCGTGCAGTGCGAATACCTCGCCCTGGAAGGGCTTTCCAAACTGCTCAACACCATCCGCAAGGTCAAGGGCGGACTGAATCCCGGCCTCGACATCGAGGGCTTCCTGCTGACGATGTACATGCGCAACCGCCTGAACAACCAGGTGGTGAGCGAGGTCCGCGAGCACTTCGGCCCCCTGGCCTACGACACAATAATCCAGCGCAATATCCGTTTGGGAGAAGCGCCCTCGCACGGAAAACCCGTGATGCTCTACGACGCCGGGGCCGTCGGCTCGGAAAACTACCTGGCCCTGGCCCGGGAATTTCTGAAACGCAACCGCAAACGCAGCAAATAAACGAATACCGATATGAAACAGAAGGGATTAGGACGCGGACTCGACGCCATTTTCGGCAGCGATCCCGTGGATGCCAAGCTCAAACCGATGAGCCAGATGGCAGAAATCGAAATCGCCGACATCATACCCAACCCCACGCAGCCGCGCACGCAGTTCGACGAGGAGGCTCTGGACGAACTGGCCGACTCGATCCGCCAGCTGGGCGTCATCCAGCCCGTGACGGTGAAAAAGGGCGACGGAGGCAAATACGTCATCATCAGCGGCGAACGCCGCTGGCGGGCCGCGCAACGCGCCGATCTGACGACCCTCCCGGCCTACATCCGCGAGGTGGACGACGAGAACCTGCACGCCATGGCCCTCGTGGAGAACATCCAGCGGCAGGACCTCAACGCCATCGAAATCGCGCTGGGCATGCAGCGCCTGATCGACGAGTGCAACCTCACGCAGGACGCCCTGTCGGAGAAGGTGGGCAAGAAGCGTTCGTCGGTGTCGAACTACCTGCGCCTGCTGAAACTCCCCGACGAGGTGCAGCTCGCCCTCAAGGAGGGGCTGATCTCGATGGGACACGCCAAAGCCATCGCCGGGGCGCCCGCCGACCAGCAGCTGCGCGTGCTGAAAAGGTGCATCAAGAAAGGCCTCTCGGTCCGCCAGGTCGAGGAACTGGTCCGCTCTCTCTCCGAAGCCCCGGGCAAAGAGGCACAGAATGTGGAGGACGAAGAGTATCCCGAAAGCTACCTGAAACTGGTCGAGCAGCTCGAAAAGTTCTTTTCGCAGGAAATTTCGATCAAACGCGCGAAAAACGGCGGCGGCAAAATCGTCATCGGCTTCACGGACGACAGGGACATCGAACAGTTCATCGAACGTTTTGCTAAACGCTCCTAATTAATATATGGTGACAATCCGGCTCAGACTCCTGCTCCAGTCGCAGCCCTTTCGCTGGGACTGCCCGCCGGGGCGCAGCTCCACCGCGGCGCACGCACGGTCGTCCGCGGCGGACTGCTCGAAAAACCGGATTCGCTCAAGGGCCGGCGCGATTCGCTGCGCCTGGCGGGCCTCGTACGGCAGATCGACTCGATCGCCGCCGCCGAATACGCCGCCGACTCGGCGGCCGTCGCGGACCTGCGCTCCGACGACCTGCATTACCTCGACTCGCTGGCCCTGGCGCGCTTCGACGCCGCACAGCGGGGCGTGGACACCACGACCAAACGCAAGGTCTACAAAAAAGGCTGGTTTATGAGCGACTCGATGTCGCTCTCGAAGGTGTGCTGGATTTCGACCGTGGTCCCCGGCTACGGACAGATTTACAACAAACAGTACTGGAAACTGCCGATCCTCTACGGACTGGTGGGAACCGGACTGGGACTGTACATCCACGAAAACAAGACCTACAAGCCGCTCAAGCGCCAGTTCGAATCCTATACCGACGTGAACCTCTCGCGCACGCCCGAGCTGGACGCCCTCCAGTCCAAGATGATCCGCAGCAACACGCGGCGTCAGGTTTACCTGGGGATCACGATCGCCTCGTACATCTACTTCATCGGCGACGCGGCCGTGAGCTACTCGACCAACGACGTGTCGAGCGTCAAGAAGGCCACCACGCTGGCCTGCATCTTCCCCGGAGCGGGACAGATCTACAACAAAAGCTACTGGAAAGTGCCTTTCGTCATCGGCGGATTCGCCTCGATGATCTACTGCATCGACTGGAACAACCGCGGCTACCAACGTTTCAAAAAGGCCTACAATCTGTTGAGCGACTACGACCGCAATCCCGACAAATACCCCGACGGGCCGACCGACGAGTTCCACGGACGCTATTCGGCCTCGTTCATCCGCAACCTGCGCAACAACTACCGGCGCAACCGCGACCTCTGCATCATCCTCTCGGGTGCGCTGTACGTCCTGCAGATCGTCGATGCGCATGTCGACGCCCACCTCAAGGACTACGACATTTCGGACGACCTCTCGATGAACCTCGAACCGCTGGTCGACTACACCTACGTCCCCACCCTCGGGGGCAACCGCCCGGTGTTCGGCTTCAATTTGAGCCTGAAATTTTAGACGATGAAGAAACTCCTTACCATAGCGCTGCTCCTGGCCGTCGCCGCTCCGGCGTCGGCCCTCGACCGCAGCCCCCGCAAGAAGAAACGCGACAAGAAAGCCAAAACCGAAACCGTCGTCCCGGCGCCCGTTCCCGAGGCCGAACCGGTTCCCGTCCCCGAGCCGGAACCCGCCCCGGCCGAAGAACCCGTCGTCAACGACATGACGCTGGGATTCTCCCCCGAACAGACAGACTCGCTGCTGGCCGCATGGCGCGAACGCCAGCGGCAGGACGCGTTCAGCGAATTTTTCAAACAGTACATTCTGGAGGACTCCACCGAGGTGGCCGACAGCACGCCCGACTCGGTCTACTCCCGGCGGCTGCTCGACCTCGCGTCGCCGATCCAGTTCCCCTACAACAGCATCGTAAAGGGCTACATCAACCGCTACACCAACTCGCGCTACGGCACGATCAGCCGCATCCTCGGCATGTCGCAGTACTACTTCCCGATCATCGAGGAGGAGCTGCTCCGCGAAGGCCTTCCCGTCGAGCTGCGCGCGCTGCCGATCATCGAATCGGCGCTCTCCCCCACGGCGGTGTCGCCGATGGGCGCCGTCGGGCTGTGGCAGTTCATGCCCACGACCGGCAAGAGCTACGGACTCGAAATCAACTCGCTGGTCGACGAACGCCGCGACCCCTACCGCGCCACGCAGGCCGCCTGCCGCTACCTGAAAGACCTCTTCGCCATTTATAACGACTGGTCGCTGGCCATCGCCGCCTACAACTGCGGCCCGGGCAACGTCAACAAAGCGATCGCCCGCTCGGGAGGCAAGAACTTCTGGGAGATTTACGACTACCTGCCCCGCGAGACGCGCGGCTACGTGCCGGCCTTCATCGGTGCGTCGTACGCCTACGCCTACCACCGCCAGCACGGCATCGAGCCGACCGAAGCCCCGATTCCCCTTTCGGTGGACACCGTCCGGATCAACAAACTGATGCACCTGGGGCAGATCTCCTCGACGATCGACCTGCCGATCGAGACCCTGCGCCAGCTCAATCCGCAGTACAAACTCGACATCATCCCGGCCACGACCAAGCCCTACACGCTGGTCCTGCCGCAGCGGTATGTCATGCAATACATCGCTCACGAGCCTGAAATCCAAGCCAAAGACTCGATGTACCTCAAGGAGTACATCAACCCGGCCAACATCGACAAGAAACGCCAGGAGCGCAGCGGATCGGTCTACGTGGTCAAAAAGGGCGACACGCTGGGGGCCATCGCCCGCCGTTACCGCGTGACCACGGCGCAGATCATGCGCTGGAACAAGCTCAAGAGCGCCCACAAACTCCGCATCGGACAACGGCTCCGCATCGAAGGCAGGTAATGAACACCGATCACGATACCATCGTCGCCCCTGCAACCGCCGCCGGAGGGGCTATCGCCGTCATCCGCATCAGCGGCGGAGAAGCCTTCGCCGTCTGCGACCGGATATTCCGGGGCCGGCGGCCGCTCGCCGAGGCAGACGGCTACACGGTGCATTACGGTACGATAGCCGAGGGCGACCGCGTGATCGACGACGTGCTGGCGGCCGTTTTCCGCGCCCCGCACTCCTACACGGGCGAAAACTCGGTCGAAATCTCGTGCCACGGCTCCTCCTACATCGTCTCGGAAATCCTCCGGCTGCTGACCGCCGCGGGCGGACGCATGGCCCAGCCGGGCGAATTCACCATCCGCGCCTACCTGGCCGGGAAACTCGACCTCTCGCAGGCCGAGGCCGTGGCCGACATGATCGCCTCGTCGTCACGCGCCGCGCACGCGCTGGCCTCGACGCAGATGCGCGGCGGATACTCCGAAGAGCTCGAATCGCTGCGCGAAAAACTGCTGAACCTCACCTCGCTGCTGGAACTGGAACTCGACTTCTCGGAGGAGGATGTGGAGTTCGCCGACCGTACGGCGCTGCGCGCGACGATGCAGCGCATCGCTGCGGAGATCGACCGCCTGCGCAGTTCGTTCGCACTGGGCAACGCCATCCGGGAGGGCGTCGCCGTGGCCATCGCCGGAGCGCCGAACGTCGGCAAATCGACGCTGCTCAACCGACTTCTGAACGAGGAGCGGGCCATGGTCTCGGAGATCGCCGGAACCACGCGCGACGTGATCGAGGAGTGCGCCAACATCGGCGGCGTGCTTTTCCGGTTCCTCGACACGGCCGGCATCCGCCCGACCGACGACCGGCTCGAACAAATGGGCATCCAGCGCACGATGTCGAGCATCGAACGGGCGCGGATCGTCATTCATATGGTCGACGCCTCGACGCTCACGGGTCCGGTTCCCGCCCCGGATTTTCCGCTCCGTCCCGGGCAGAAACTCCTGACCGTCGTCAACAAGACCGACAAGGCTCCGGCCGCATGGCGGCTTCCCGAAGGCGTTGTCGGCATTTCTGCCAAACACGGCGAGGGTATCGACGCCCTGTGCGACGCCCTGCGGGAGTCCGTCGACACCGAAGCGCTCTACCACGGTGATCCGGTCGTCTCGAACAGCCGCCATTACGAAGCGCTTTCGGCGGCCCGCGAAGCACTCGGCCAAGCCCTCGACGGTCTCGCCCACGGCCTTCCGACCGATCTTCTGAGCGAAGAAATCCGCCAGGTCATCACCCACCTCGGCGCCATCACGGGCCGCGGCGCCATCGCCCCCGACGAAATCCTGCAAAACATCTTTTCGAAATTCTGCATCGGAAAGTAACTTAACGAAGCAAAATTCGGAAAATCGGAGAATAAAAAACACTAGCAATCAGCAATTTACAGCGATTCGAAGAAAAATTTTCTGACTTCCAAAATCTCCCCTCGAGGCGCGTTTTTGCAACGTATTTGTAACGTTTGCACTTGCATGTTGCAAATTTTATCCCTATTTTTGCAACACACCAATCGAAACGCACGCCTATGGAGATTAAGCTTATCAAACGCGAACTGAAGAACGGGCGAACCTCTTTGGTATTGGAATACTACCTGGGGTACACCCTCGGGGCCAACGGCACCACAAGGCCCAAGCGCAAATTCGAGACCCTCGAATACTTCCTCTACACCACACCCCGCAACAAGGCCGAGCGCGACCACAACAAGATCAACTTGGAGATGGCCGAGAAGGTCAAGGCCAAACGGCTGCTCGCCGAGCAGAACGAGCAGTACGGGTTCGCCGTGCCGTTCAAGATCCGCACCAACCTGGTCGAGTTTATCCGCGGGATGGTCGAGCAGCGCAAGGATTCGCCCGGCAACTGGGGCAACTGGGACAGCATGCTGAAACACCTGATCGCCTATGCGGGGACGGAGACCACCTTCGAACGGATCGACCGACGGTTCGTCGAGGGGTTCCGCACCTACCTCGCCAAGGAGGCCCGCACGAAGAGCGGCACCGCCCTCTCGGCCAACAGCCAGAACAGCTACTTTCTGAAATTCAAGGCGGCATTGAACCGGGCCGTCGAGGAGGGGATCGTCCCCCAATCGCCCGCCATGGGGGTCAAGGCCACGCGAACCGAAGACGTGCACCGCGAATACCTCACGATTGAGGAACTGCAACGGCTGGTCAAGACCGACTGCTCCTACCCGGTGCTGAAGGATGCCTTCATCTTCTCGTGTCTGACGGGCATGCGCTGGAGCGACATCAACAAGCTGACGTGGGGCGAGGTGCAAGAGTTCGACGGCGGCACGCGCGTGGTCTTCCGCCAGAAGAAGACCCGCGGTCTGGAGTACCTCGACATCTCCGAGCAGGCCGTGCGCTACATGGGGCCGCGCGGCAGGGCCGACGAACGGGTCTTCTCGGGGCTGAAATACTCCGCCTGGCACAATCTCGCGCTGCGCGAATGGTGCATGAAGGCGGGTATCACGAAGCACATCACCTTCCATTGCGCGCGCCACACCTTCGCCGTATTGCAGCTCTCGCTCGGCACCGAGATCTACACCCTCTCGAAGCTCCTCGGCCACCGCGAGCTGAAGACCACACAGGTCTATGCGCAGATTATGGACGAGAAGAAACGCGAAGCGGTGAACCGGATTCCGGAATTATGATTATCTTTGGAAGATGGGGCATCAGCCTCCACTCCCGTACCGCAACCGACCGCCCATGAACCGCATCGAATACATCCGCTACTCGCACCGTCGTGCCAACAGCCGGGTCCGCGCATGGATCGGGAGCGTGCGCATGCGGCTCGTGCGTCGGAGCCGGTTGCTGGGCTGGATCTGGATGGTGCCGGCGTCGATCTTCTACGCGCTGGTCGTACTCTTCAGCTGGCTCACCTTCTGCGTCGTCCTCTTCCGGGATCCCCGCTTTACGCTCCACTATCTGGAGAGTGAGATCGAGTGCCGCGGACTCTCCGGTGCGGAGGCCCGCCGCTACCTCGACGAGCAGCACCGCGACTACGAACGTCGGCTGGCCTACGGCAACTTCACGCGCGACGAACAGCGGCGCATCGACCAGACCTTCGCGTACCTCTACAACCGCTACCCTGCCCCGGTTCGGGACGACCTCAACGCCCGACTCGACGAGGTGCAGAGCGCCGTTGCGGAGATTGCCGGCTTCACGCGGCAGCGGCAGGAGGAGCTGGAGCAGGCCCGGGAGCGTGAAACCGCCCTGCAGGCACAGGCCGAGAAACGCCGTGCCACCGCAGCCGCACGGGATTTGACCCCACGCCGGAGGACTTCTCGCCGCGTCTTACCGACCGCCAGCTCGACCTGCTGACCGAACACATCAATCGCATCGGCCTCTTCCGGCGCGACGTCACCCGCCCGGAGGTTGAACTGCTGCTCGCCTGCCAGCTTCCGGAACCGTTGCAAACGACCCACAACAAGCTGCTGGCGCTGCTGCTCGAATCGCTGAGCGCCGCGCGGTTCATCACCCCGAAGTGGCAGCGCGTGGCGGGAGCCAAGGGGTGCTTCCTCTCGAAGCTGGGCAAGCCGCTTACAGCCAAGGATCTCTCGGCGGCCAAGCAGATGGCCGACATCATCGACGCGAAACGCGAGCAGCAGATTCTCGACTGCATCCGGGCCCTGGAGGCCGCGCAATCATAGCCTGCCCGTAGACGCCCGCCAACAAGCACGGGCGAAGTCCCTTTGCAGGGTTCCGTCGTCGTGTTTGCAGGGTGCCAGTACGCGGGAAAAAGATGGGAAAGATTGTCCAAACAAGCGGAAACATTGGCAGACAATGTCGTCAGCCTTTTTTCTTCGTTTTTTTGTCTCTGTAATTACAAGCCCGTGCGTTGTGCAACGCCTTTGTCAAACCTTTTAAATTGTGTTTTTATGCAAATGAGTCTAACCGTCGAGGAGCGCCTCGACCGCATCGAACAACTGCTGCGCGGACAGAAGAATGTCCTGAACTTTTCCGAAGCCTGCGACTTCACAGGCATCTCACCGAGCTACATGTACAAACTCACCCACAACGCCCGCATCCCCCACTACAAGCCCCACGGCAAGAATGTCTACTTCCTGCGCGAGGAGCTCGAACAGTGGCTGCTGCAAAATCCCGTGCGGACCGCCGAACAGAAGGATCGCGAGGCGACCGAATTCGTCCTTCGCAAACGGCGTCCGAGATAGCGGCACGCATCGGTCCGACCGGTCCCAAGCCCATCGGGGCGGCCGGATTATCTACCCTTAAAAAAGCGCATCGTTCCCCTTAAACGAGCGGATCGCCCGCTCCTTTACGACATCACCCTCCTCCATACGGCCGATCAACAACGGCGACGACGGGTCATGCAACACCCGGTTCCGATACACCGTCTCCATATCGGTGTTGGCATAGCAATACAGACAGCCGTGGCTGCATGTATCATAAGCCCCGATATCCACACTCTGCACACATCCACACTCCGGCCGTTGGTTCCTGTCCTTGGCGACCTCCAACCTGCACCCCAGCAACTCTTCAATCAACATACGGTCGATGCATCGGCCATGGCGGATGCCCATCGGCTCCAGGTCTATCCGTTCCGCGCAGCTCTGAATCCGGATGCCATAGCTTGATGCGATGGAGGCCAGCCCCGCAGCCAATCGGGTGATTTCATCCGCGCTCGGTTCCCGAACCGTCGTCTCCCTTAAATTGCGCCGCGTCTTCTGATACAGATCCACAAAACTGATCACGCAGGTTTGGGTACAAGATGCCAACCGTTTGGCGATTGCCTCAAAACCGTGCAGATGATAGCGGACGTCCATGCTTTGCGAGAACAGAATCGGATCATACCGCCAAATGACCCGCTTGGGGCCAATCCGGTCGGACAGCCGTCTGAACGTCTCGATCACGGACTCCTTCTGCGGGAGTCCCTTCTCCAGCGCCCTGTCGTATGGAGTGACCGTAAACTGGAAATAGTACATATAGTCCGCAAGTTCGCCCAAACGCGGCAGCATCGGCGCTGGATTCTTGCTCCAGAAGACGATGCAATCAATCACATCGGGGGATAGCCGGATTTTGCTGACCTGATGCCGGTTTATCGGATTCCGGACGCACACCTGCCCCTCCCGGATCCGGTTGTAAAACCAGTCCGAATAGAAGGCGGGAATATCGGTTCTTCGGCTAACGCTCAGTATCATCGCGAATCAGTTTATCGGTTCGCCGCACTTTGCAGACGGCACCCGAGGCTGCGGCGTATATCGGCCCAACCGGTCTATTTGCGCTCGGGATCTGCTTCCGCCGCAGGCCGATCCTTCCAGAGCCACCACTTGCACTTCGCCGGATCGGGATTCTCCGTGTTGACGAAATAGACGACCGCGCGATAAAGATACAGCTGACAGCGGTCAATTTGACACCCCCGCAGACGACACTCCTCGGCATAGAGTTCCTCGGCCGTCTTGCCCTTCAGCGATTCGATGGTCGTATAGCCCATGGCCAGCAGATCCGCTTCGGTCCGCGGCCCGACGTTTGGTATTTTTCGCAGTTCAGTCATGGCTGTTTGGTTTCCCGTAAAGCCGCTCCAGATCGAGTTTCTCGATGCGCGAACGGATGGCGCCGGGCTTGCGCTGGAAATGGGCGGACAACTCCTCCTCCGTCGCCCCCTCACACCACCGGCGCGTCAACTCCAGATCCTCTGCCTCGGTCCAGGGCAGATAGGCATTCGGATACTCCTGGCGGCAGGCGTAGACCGAGTAGGTCGGCTCGCCGGTCAGCTGCTTGTAGGCCCGCAAATAACGCTTCAGCCGCTTGACATCCTTGTCCGAGAGGTACGGCAGGCGGCGGATATCCATATTGTCCGTCAAGTCGTTCAGCTTGACCGCCACGGCCAGCGGATTGCCCTTTATGCGGGCAATATAACGGTCGTAGGGCTCCTCTTCGGCGTGGGTCAAACAGCGCAGCGCCTCAATGATTCCCGGCGCAAATCCCTCGGCCACCAGCTCCTCCAGCGTCCAGTCGCTGTCCTCGACCACATCGTGCAGCACCCCGACGATCTTCTCTTCGGGGGTTTTGCCCGCGGCCATGACCCGCAGCGGGTGGCCGATATAGTCATTCCCGGCCTTGTCGCGCTGGCCGCGGTGCGCCTCGGTGGCAATCTCGATGGCTTGTTCCAGGGTACTCATGCTCTGCTTCGGTTTATGGACGGCCTTCGGCGCGTCTTATCCAAGACAAAGATACGAAATTTGCCGACAGTCGGAAAGCGGGTCGACCCGCCTGCGGCAATAAACTACAACGATACACACCGCCCGACAGACGCTTTGCCGCAAAAATCGGCAGCCGTTGGCGGTTTTCCAATTTAATTTCCTATTTTTGTAGATGGTTCCGTGCCGATCCGCGGAACTAACATACTACGAACGTTTAATTACGTTTTCTTCCGTACTCAAACTTCGCAACCTTGACACACCGGAAGGGATGTAACGGGACGCCTCGTGGACGCATGTATTGTGCCCGCAGGCCTTTGGCTTGCTATGTGCATGATACGCGTTTCGCGTGGGCTGTTCGTGTTGCTTATTTCGGTGTGGGGCAGCGAAGGCCTGAGTACGGGGTAAGTCAATGCGGCAACCCACGTTTTTTATGGCTTTCGATTACGATTACACGGGCAACCCCGCCCTGCTCGGCCGCCGGAAGGTCGCCTTCTTCGCCTCGCGCGTCGTCTCGCCGGCCGTCGAGGAGCAGGCCCTCCGCTGGGCCGAAGCGTGTTGTGCTACCGACCGTGTCGTAATCAGCGGCTTCCAGTCACCGCTCGAAAAATCCGTCTTTGAACTCCTGCTGAAATCTCGCCATCCGGTGATCTGGGCCCTAGGGCGCGCCCTCTACCGCCGTTACCCTCCCGCCGTCGAAGAGGCACTGGCCGAGCAGCGCATCCTGATCTTTGCCGTCCGCAACGCCCGCCGGACCGGTTGGCAGACCGCCCAAACCCGCAACTACACCATCGCCACGATGGCCGAAGAGAGCGTCTACGCCCTCCGCACGGACGGCCGCCCCAGCTCGCTCGACGTTCTCTACGGGCTGGAGTTGGGGCGTAAACCGGTGCGTTGTTTTTGATGGGAGTTGTCGCTTGGTTCACGACTTTTCGCTAGTACAGACACCTTGTCCTTAGTGGCATTTCTTTGGCGAAGGTCAAGGCTCAGCAGATACATCTCGAGTAGTTATGTTGGCAATCATAGTTGCTGAGTTCTTGGACTCTGGCAAAAATCCCACCCCTGACTGTGATCAATTTGCAGGTATCATTCTCCTGTCAATAGAGCATCGTAAGCGCCTTATTCCCCGCAGAAGATTGGTTAGAAACTCCTCCAGGAGTTAAATGTAATTGGCGTCAATTTTACGAAATTGCCCGTAGAAGGTGGATAATAGAGCAGCATTCCCATCTTTCCTGCATCCATTTCGACGATTCGCAATGGCGTGTCTAGGACCTGCGTTTGGAGACAACCGATCATTGAATGAGCCCCTGATTTTTCGGACCTGGTCAGAAAGCGGCCGTATTCCACCTTCGTAAATCAGGCCATACAGCATTTACTGGCCGAGGCGGTTTTGGACAGCGAACCCACCTTGATTGCGGAGAGCAATTGGGTCTTTCATATTTTGAGCAAACAGTTTCGAGGGCCGTCGGCGATTCATCAAGGGCCGAAACGTAAGAGGATGTAACAATTCTCTAATATATCGTCCCCTGCCGCAAAGTTTCCGAGAAGAATCATCAGTTGTATAGGGACACGTGACACTAGCCATTGCCCCACGCATAAAATATGGCTGGTAGCAGATTCTGAGCCAAGGACAAAAACACAATCAGGCTCGTCAAAACGAACCTGATTGATAGTATAAAACGAAACTATTTACGGAGGAGATGTCCCTAAATGAGAAATATCAGCCCAGAATATTCTGTCCTACTTGCTAGTTTTACACTTATACATTATCTGGGCTTCTCCTTTAGAGTAACGAGTTTAAATCATGACCAGCTTGATCTTTATAGAAGTCAATATAATTACCAGTATATTCTTTCCCTATACGATTGTATAATAGCTGACATATTTCTTCTAAGGTTTTACCTTTATAATATTCGAATTGTTGAGGAGCCTCTCGAACTCCATTATTAATTGTTATACTTTCAATAGAATCTCCTTTTGCTTTTGATAGCTTTCTATGGCCATCAAAATCCACAAATGAATAAAGAGGCGTTTTCAAATTGATTTTTATTTCACATTTCATTAGTGTCCCGTTAAAATTGGGACGAAGTTAATATTAATCAAATAGTCCCTCCAAGAGGGGATAATCGAGTTCTTTGACATCGTTGAAATTAGTCTTTTCGAAGAGATCTCTCAGTGGAGTCTTATCCGTTAGTGAGATGCTCAAAATCTGCAGGACCTCATAAGTTGACCGCTTTAGTCGCATGTCGTGTTGGACGATGGCGACAAGGCAATAAGTTATGATTGCAGAGCAAATTTGTATTCTGACAGCGTTCTCTGTAGTGCCCCAGAATTTCTTAATCTTGAGGTGCTGCTTGAGCCACTTGAAGAACAACTCAATCTGCCATCGGTTCTTGTAGAGATTAGCAATTTCGAGAGCGGTAAGATGGAATGCATTCGTCAAAAATGCGAAGTCTCTGTCTTGCTCGTCATCGTGAAATCTCACAAGTCGCAGCCTCTCAGGAAACTTCTTCTGTGTGTTCACATCCGTGAGTTCAATAACGGAATCAGAAAGCACATTCTTAGGCAATCTACGTTTCCATTTCGTACACTTGTACTGTAAGTTCTTCTTCGCCCGAACCACGAAGTATGATTCATTAAGACAAATCTTGTAGAGTTCCTTGAATGCATTGTAACCACGGTCAAATACGTAGTAAGAACCTGATTCATAGGGAATCTCCTTCATTGCCTTTGAATCGTGTACCGATGCAGTCGTAATATGGAAGAAAGCAGAAACTTGGGACTCCAGATCATAAAGGACATGCGCCTTAACGCCTCCTTTCTTCTTGCGGAACTTTGCCCACCAGAATACTGACAAGCAGTGCGGAATCGTTGTTGAATCAAATGCATAAACATTCCCCTTCAGCTTGAAGATGTCGGTTGCTCGTTTCTTGCGAGCCTGTTCCATCATGAAGAAGGCAAAGTCTTCAAAGATCCTGTAGTCACGATTCTGATTCGCTGTGGCAAATGTCGTTTTCGCTATTGGATTACGCCCCATTCCAAGGTGATAACATTTGGATTGGTGAGTCTCCAATGCAACGACAACATCACGCAGGCTCTCACGGTTACAGAGTTGTCCGAACATGAGTGCCATGAGCTGATTCCAGCAGGTGAAGTTCTTGACATACCTGTTCCCATCATACTTGTCAACCAGGTGACGGAACTTGTTGTTGTCGAGAAATGCAACCAATTGAGCGAATACATATTTGTCTTTGTTCATAGAGCAGTCCCTTTATGGGCTGCAAAATTACAAATTCAAATCGTCGCACATGAAAAATTACTTCTAATAGACTATGTTTCAACTATTTCAAAGACCGACTTGCCCGCTTTTACGGGACAGTAGTGATGTAGCATGGATTAAAGGGGAGCGTGTTGTGTTCATTATCCGGATTGAAGGTGCCGAATACATTTATGAGTGGGGATTTGACAAGAAAAATGCGTTTTTATTGAATAAGAACAACTAAGCTGTATCATTTTTTCTAAAATTTAGTTGAGGAAATAATATCCGCAAGGTCCTGCAAATCGCTATGTGAGCCTTGCGGATATTGTTTTTAAGGTTTATTCCTTTGCGGGAAAGCGAAAAAATGGGAAGATTTTGTACCTTTACCTAAAATATTCTATACAATGGCAGCGATGAATACAGCCGACATCGGCTTTGAAAAGGAAATATGGAAGGCGGCGGATAAGATGCGCGGAAATATTGATGCATCGGAATATAAATCCGTTGTATTGGGACTTATTTTCCTGAAATACATCTCGGACAAATTCGAAGCTAAATATCAACAGCTTGTTGCCGAAGGAGAGGGCTTTGAGGAAGACAAGGATGAGTATTTGAGTAATAAAAATGAGAAGGGTAGTTATGATCCGGTTTTCTATGTCCCTGCGGAAGCCCGTTGGGAAGCTATTGCCATCCATGCACACTCTCCTGAAATTGGAACGATCATCGACAATGCGATGCGGGCAATTGAGAAGGAGAATAAGCGTCTGAAAGATATTCTTCCGAAAAACTTTGCGCGTCCCGAGCTCGACAAACGCCGCTTGGGTGAAGTTGTCGATTTGTTTACAAATATTCGGATGCATGAGCACGGCGATTCGAAGGATATTTTGGGTCGTGCTTACGAATATTGTCTTTCGAAGTTTGCTGAGGCCGAAGGAAAATTGGCCGGTGAATTTTATACTCCGGCTTGTATCGTTAAGACATTGGTGAACGTATTACAACCTTATAAAGGCCGTGTTTACGATCCTTGCTGCGGTTCGGGTGGTATGTTTGTACAGTCTGCACAATTCATCGAGAGCCACTCCGGAAATATCAATAATATATCGGTTTATGGTCAGGATTCCAATCCTACGACATGGAAAATGGCGCAGATGAACTTGGCGATTCGCGGTATCGAGGCCGATCTCGGGCGATATAATGCGGATACCTTTTTCAATGATTGCCATCCGACTCTGAAGGCCGATTTCGTGATGGCCAATCCTCCGTTCAATCTGAGCGATTGGGGGGCGGATAAGCTGGCGGATGATGTGCGTTGGAAATACGGTACACCGCCCAATGGCAATGCCAACTTTGCGTGGATTCAGCATATCATCCACCACCTTGCCCCGACGGGACGTGCGGGCGTTGTGCTGGCCAACGGCTCGCTGTCGAGCCAGAGTGGCGGTGAGGGCGAGATTCGGCGTAAATTGGTAGAGGCTGATTTGGTGGATTGTGTTATCGCTATGCCGCCGCAGTTGTTCTATACTACACAAATTCCCGTGTCGATTTGGTTTTTCAATAAAAACAAGCAACAAAAGGGCAAAACGCTCTTTATCGATGCTCGCAACTTAGGTACAATGGTAACGCGCAAACTGCGCGAATTGACCGATAGTGACACGGTCGATCCGATAAAGCGCGGCGATATTCAGCGCATTGCCGACACCTATAATGCCTATGTTGCTGGAAAATTGGAGAATGAAAAAGGATTTTGTGTGGTTACCTCTGTCGCAGAAATTGCCAAGCAGGATTTTATTCTCACGCCCGGTCGCTATGTGGGCATTGCTGCGCAAGAGGAGGACACCGAACCGTTTGAGGAGAAAATGACACGCTTGACGGGCGAGCTTTCTGGACTATTTGAAAAGTCGCACGAGCTGGAGGCAGAGATCAAAAAACAGTTAGGTAGTATTGGGTATAAATTGTAGCAAATATGGGCTTAATTCTTAATGACTTAAAAAATGCATGTGAATTAGAACATGTATGTGACTATGTAAATAATCGCACAACGAGTAGTATGAATTATATCTCTACGGAAAATATGTTACCCAATAAAGGTGGTATAAGTGAATCTACAATAATACCGCCTGGAACCACAACTGAATATAAAATCGGAGATATTTTGATCTCTAATATTCGGCCATATTTCCAAAAAATATGGTGTGCTGATAGGTGCGGTGGGTGCTCTGCGGATGTCTTGTGTATTCGTGCAAAAGAAAATACAGATAGCAAATATTTATACTATCTGTTGAGCCAGCAAGCGTTTTTCGATTACGTAATGTCGGGAGCAAAAGGGTGTAAAATGCCTCGAGGGGACAAAAAACAGATTATGCAATGGCCTGTAAATATCCCCGCCATAGATGTGCAGAAAAAAGTTGTAGCTATATTATCTTCTCTCGATAATAAGATCAGACTCAATCGACGGATAAATGATAATTTAGCAAGCTAATCGAGGGAAACCTCCTCAACGGAGATCTCA
>ERZ773130.1617-NODE-1617-length-20330-cov-3.369519_pt1 | contig 20330 bp, 19 predicted proteins | sample MGYA00511919_ERZ773130 | MGnify/ENA primary metagenome ERZ773130 (study PRJEB29015, sample SAMEA2737851) | human gut metagenome | biome: human gut; feature: human-associated habitat; material: faeces | place: China | collected 2012 ...
GGAATCAGCGCCGAGTCCGTTGAGGACACGGCGGAAAACCTCGGTCTTGCCATGCGGGTAGATGGTTCTTACTATCCCGTCCGCAGCACGGCCTACAAAAGCCTGTTGGACAGAGCAAAAATCAGCGGATCGGCCTTGCCTAAGTTAAGCCGCCAAAGATTGGCGTCGGTGCTTAACGATTGCCTGGAGCTGTATTCTTCGGAGACGCTCCTTCTTATCCGAGATGAAAAGATCTCGGCAGCACACTCCGGCGATTCCATGGATTATTCCGTGCTGCCGATCGATGAGCTGCTGAAGGTTCTGACCAAAAAGCTGGACGACCGTTTCCCCGGCAGCATGTTTCAGGGCGGTTATCGTGATCATTCGCTCTCCAGCGCCTCATGGACTATGCCCGGGCAAAAGGAAGACCTGCTCGGCGCCTATGCCAAGCTGCTGGCATCGCAGGGGAAACCCACACTTGCTGCCAAACTTGTTCCCGCCATCCGCTTTGTTACCTCGGATACCGGCATTGCCTCGGCTAAGGTTTCCGCCATGCTGGAGGGTACGCAGCACCCGATCCATATTGGGAGCTGTATCGCCGTGGACCATAGGCGCCAGAGTAAAGTGGAGGACTTTGAAGCAGCATTGGACCAGCTGTTTGCGCAGTTCGGTGATTCGGTCGCCAGATTACAAAAGCTGTTGGATATCCATCTGAGCTATCCGGTCAACACCATGACCCGGATCTGCAAAAAGTTGTCTCTGCCGAAGAAAGCTGCTTTGGAAGCAATCGGTATGTTTGAGATGGCCTATGGCGGAGGAACCGCAACCGCCCATGATGTGTTCATGGCTATGCAGGAGATCCCCTATATTCTCAAATCCGACCATGCACCGGAGAGCAAAATGCTCGTTGTGGAGGAGAACATGGCGCGGGCGCTTACGCTGAGGTGGGGCGATTACGACCTTGCGAAGGCGGTGAGCTACTGATGTCCGCTCCGATTATTCTCTGCGACACTGCAGGCATGACCAACGAGCGATGGCTGGAATGCCGCGCCCACGGGCCTAAGGGCACCATTCCCTATACGGTGGGAGGCAGCGATGTGGCTGCTATCTTCGGCGTATCGCCGTGGACAACACCGTTAGAGCTATGGATGATCAAAAAGGGCCGGATGAAGGCGCCTGTGAAATCCAATCAGGAGCAGCTGATGATGGGGCATCTTCTGGAACCTATCGCGGCCTATTGGTATCAGCAAAAAACCGGCAATACGGTCTATGACGATACCTATATGTATCAGCATGCAGATCACCCGTGGGCTCTTGCGGACTTTGACCGCCGCTTTACCCGTAAGGAAGACAATGCTCCCGGCATTTTGGAGTGCAAAAGCTGCACCTATCACAAAGCGGAAGACTGGGCAGACGACGCGATCCCCCTGTACTATGAATTCCAGCTCCGCTTCTACCTCGCTGTAGCAGACGTCCAGCACGGGGCGTTCTCGTGCTTCTGGGGGAATAATCCTGCCAACGATCTGGCAATGCCGGAAATTAAGCGTGATCTTGTCAAAGAGGACATGATATTCGAGCGGCTGGATGAATGGATCTGGAGCCTTGAACACGATGTCCCGCCTACCATGAGCGGTGTCAAACCCACACTGGCAATGGAATCTCTCGCAAGGATTTATGGTGCCAGCAAACCCGGTCTTCCTACCATTGAATTGCCATACAAGTTTGAGCGGCAGCTTCGGCAGATCGCCAACTTGCAGGCCAAAGTCAGGGAATGCGAAGACGAAAAGAAACGCTACGAAAAGGAGATCGAAGCACACTCCGTGCGAATTGCCGAAGTCATGAAGGAGCATGAGCATGGTATTCTGACAACTACCAAAGACAAGCTCCTCATTGATTTCGTAACGAGAACCACCAAGCGGCCCAGCTCCGATGCTCTGAAAAAGAAGTATCCCGGAGTCTATGCGGATGTGTTGAACATATCCACCAGCCGTAAGGTGAAAGTTTCGGTACAGCCGATTTAATCAGGGAGGAGCAATATGCGAAAATTCTCTCAACCGATTGACCTTCGATCCCGCCGCGAAATGACGGATTACCTGCGTAACCATTTCCGATATTCCACAATGAACTCCTGGAATCACGCAACATCGTATGCCTGCAACCTCAAAATTTACAGACTTGGTCTGGAGCCTGAGATTGAATCCAAGCTTTACGATATGCTCGATACCCGGGAGTTTTTGCTTATGCGGCAGGAAGCCCTGTATCTGTTTAATGCAGCCCACAACTTCCGCTGGCAGGCAGGGTTCAACGGCAGAAGCGGCGGTTATCTGGTCCTCTACCAAGGGGATCTGAAGCCCTCCGGATATCTGTCTTACTGCACCTGCTGCGGCCAGCGGAACTGCCGCAGTGTCGCCGACACAGGCAATGTTTGCGGTGTCTGCGGGAAAGCAGCCCGTGCGGATTTCCGTATTCCACCGAAACAGCCCGTCACATTCCCCGGCCGGGGTACGGACATGGATGACGACTACGAAGAATGGTCGCTGTCTGAACTCCGGGACCGTGTAAAACTTGTACAGGAGCTGGACAGTCTGGCTGACGATCTTGTCAGTCAGGCCGTTCATATGGCAAAAGCGTTTGATGTTGTGGAGGAGGCGTACTCTGTATCCCAGACCCGGCATGTGCTTGTCGCCAAGTGAGAACGCTCTTGAGAAAGGAGAAAACAAGTGTTATGTCAATTTGATAAGCTCCTCTACCCCCGGATGGCCGATGCTTCCACCGTTGACTATATGATCGCCGTTTACCGTCCGCTGGAAATCCTGCACGATGGCAGCGGCAATGCCATGAGCCAGTTCAAAGCCGTCGGCTATTGCCTCCCCATCACGGAAAAAGTTCGATTCCGTCTGAATGGCCACTGGGTCAGACATCCGAAGCACGGACTCCAGTTCGAGGTAGAGAGCTACGAGGAGGTAATTTCCCATACCAGAGAAGGCATCATCGGTTATCTGGCATCCGGTCAGATCAAAGGTGTTGGCCGAAAAATCGCAGAGAAAATCTACGATTCCTTCGGGCAAGACACGCTGGAGATTCTGGATCAGGAGCCGGAGAAGCTCATGACCATTCGGGGCATCAGCGAAAGGCGTCTCAGGATGATCTGCGATTCCTATCTGGCCACCTGCGGTGCCCGGGACGTGATTGCCTTTCTGACTCCCCACGGTGTTACCGCCAACCGGGCCATCAAAATCTACCGCGAGTATGGAAAGGATACTCTGGATATCATCCGGAAGCATCCGTACCGGCTGGTAGGAATGGCAGGTATCGCATTCAAAACAGCTGACAAGCTGGCAATGAGTCTGGGACTTCCCGCCGTTTCCCCGGAACGTGTCGATGAAGCGCTGATGTACGCAATCGCCGAAGGCGAGGCGGAGGGACATATGTGTCTGGAAAAGCACGATTTCCTCCGCAGGGCGCTGCGCCTTCTGGAAACACCGGGGATCACTGAGGAGATGGCGGCCGCAAGAGCCTTCCAACTGGTACAAGCGGATCGGCTTGTCTGCTATGACCACTACATCTACCGCACTGCGACTGCCACTGTGGAAAACAATATTGCCTTTCATATCGCACAGCAGATGAAAACGACCGTAGAGCCTTACGAGAATCTGGATCACGCCATTCTGGGCGAGGAACGGAAACTCAGGATCACATTGGCGCCGGAGCAGCGGGAGGCGGTAAAAATGGCGCTTTCCACAAAGTTCTGCGTCATAACAGGCGGCCCGGGGACAGGCAAAACCGCAGTTCAGCGGGCGATCCTTGATCTGTATCAGGAAAAGTATCCGGAAGCGCAGATCATATGCTGCGCCCCCACCGGACAGGCAGCGCAAAGGATGAAGGAATCCTCCGGGCTTCCGGCATCAACGATTCACAAAGCCCTGTGCATCAAGGCCAATCCTGACGGCACCCTGACTGAAGGCATCATGCTGAATGCGGATCTGATTCTTGTAGATGAGGTTTCCATGATGGACGCCTTTCTCGCAGAGCGGCTGTTTGCTGCCATCCCGCCTCATGCCAGACTGATTCTGGTAGGTGACGCGGACCAGCTTCCCTCTGTAGGCCCCGGCGCTGTCTTAAAGGACATCATCAACAGCGGCGCTGTACCCGTGGTTCGTCTGGATCATGTGTTCCGCCAGAGCGCCGGAAGCCGGATCGCTACCAATGCCCGGCTGATCAAGCATGGCAATCTGAGTATGGAGTACGGCCCGGATTTCATGTTCTTTGATTCCAAGGACTTAGCCATATCCGCCGATATCATTGAAAACCTGTATATGCAGGAAGTTCAAAAATTCGGTGTGGATGGCGTTGCATTCCTGACCCCCTTCCGGCGTAGGACCGAAACATCCGTGGATGCCATGAACGCACGGCTGCAGGCACTGGTGAATCCACCGGCTCCGGGAAAGGCAGAAGCCGTTTCCGGGCAGCTACGTTTCCGGCTTGGCGATAAGGTCATGCAGATCAAGAACTACGAGCAGGTCAATAACGGCGACGTAGGTTACATCACCAACATCACCGGCCCCGAAAATGAGGCTGTCGTGGAAATCGACTTTGGAGACGGTCGGATTATGAAATACGAAAACGACCAGCTTAGAATGCTGGATCTCGGATACGCCTCCACTGTCCATAAGTCTCAGGGTGCCCAGTACAAATCTGTCATTCTGAACCTGCAATGCGCCCACGCGATCATGCTGATGCGTGCCATCGTCTACACAGCAATTACCCGCGCAAGGCTTCGGCTCACTATCGTTGGTGAACGAAAAGCGTTGTGCCGGGCAATCCGTAATACCAAAGCCGGCCAGCGGGGTACCCGTCTGGCGCAAAGAATTCAAGACTTCATTGAGTAGAAAGGAAATGACCATTATGGCCACTACGTTGGATATGTACTACCAAAACAAGCAGCAGCTCAACGCAAGGATCTCTGAAAACAAGCTGACCATGGATCAGCTATTGGGGTATCAGGAACTGCTTTACCGGATCTCTATTCTGGAAAGCTGCATGAACTTCGTCAAGACCGCTCCTGTTACCGCTGATGTGAGCGCAATGAGCTATCACTACAAGATCGTTGACGCGCTCTTTACCTGTCTGCTTCAGGAGCGGCAGTTTGGCATTCCCGCGGACGAAAAGCTGAAGAAGCAGCGAGCAACCGCTCTCAGCAATCTCCAGGCAGTGATCACCAGCTTCCGCAAGCAGTTCCAGAGCTTTGCGCCAACCACACCGGAGGCTTACCGGGATGCCATCTGCAGGATGGTCAACACGGTACTGCCCGCATGGCTCCAGTACCGCTTCACTTATATCCCGTTCTAATCAGGAGGTAATCACATGAGTCAGAATATCAATTCCCAGTTTTCTGTCCTGAACACCATCAATCAGGTGGATGGCTTCGATCCGTCCCATCTGACGGTAGACTATGTAGACCTCACGACGCAGGAAAAGCGAAAGCGGCTGCCCGTCATGGCGCAGCTTGCGTGGTTCCGTCTGCGGCACCCCGAAGGGAAAATCGCACTGCAGGTTGAGCCTGTGAAGGACTACTTCGTTGCGACTGCGAGAGTATATGTCAGCTACAAGGATCCGGCAGATTGCTATCTGAAGAATCCCCATGTGAAGGATGGCTATTTCAATCTGGCCGCTATGCTGGCTCAGGTTGGGATTGACTATGGAACCTACCTTTGGGATCCCCAATACAAAGGTCTTGACGATTATGTATGGCATTGTCGTCAGGAAGGTCTGCTCTGACATCTCGCAAGGACGGAACCCAGCCGGGTCTCCGTCCTTTTTGTACGCATTTCAAAAAATTATAAGCATATGCGTTGCAAATACGCATTTGCAGCGGTGTAATCAAGTATATAAAACATTATTCAGGAGGAAATCATTATGTTAATCGCAGTCGACCACGGTAATCACGCCATCAAGACCATCCACTACAATTTTATTTCCGGTCTGGCACGGCACTCTGTCCGCCCGCCTATGGCGGATGAAGTTCTGGAGTACAAGGGCGAATATTGGACCCTTTCCGGCCAGCGTCTCCCGTATCGCCGGGATAAGACCCGGGATGAAAGCTTCTTCATTCTCACACTATTTGCTATCGCAAAAGAGCTTTCCTATGCCGGCCCGGTAGTGTCAAGAGTTATGCGCAAAATTGATTCTGGTATCTGGTAGAAATCTATTACAGGGGGCGGCTTAACCGCCCCTTGGTTACTTTTCAGCAGGCAGGGCGCAAAGGGTCAAGGGCGGCGGTACGCCGCTTGTCTTGCCCTTGACGCTTTGTGATCTGACTGCTATCAGCCGACCAGCGGCTCCTGCTCCATGGCTTCCAGATGCTTCATGTTCATGTACTTCTTGCTGCCCCACTGGGTTCCGGCCACATGGCGCAGCCGGGCACAGACCAGCATCAGGGCAGAGTTTCCGTCAGGAAACGCACCGACTACCCTCGTCCTGCGCCGGATCTCACGGTTCAGTCGCTCGATCACATTGTTGGTTCGGATCTTCACCCAATGCTCGGAGGGGAAGTCACAGTAGGTCAGCGTTTCCTCAATGCTATCCGCTACTTTCTTCGCAGCCTCCGGCAGTTTCATGGCCTTCAGCTCGGCAATCACTGCGGCAGCCTTCTCTCTGGACGCCTTCTTGCTCTCCTGGGCATGGATTGCCTTGAGCATCTTTGCCACATTTTTGACCTTGGATTTGGGCACAACACAGAGCACATTTCGGTAAAAATGCACCACACAACGCTGGTACTTGGCCTCGGGAAACACCTCTCCCACGGCTTCCAGCATGCCCAGGCACTTGTCTCCGACAATGAGCTTGACTCCCTCAAGACCACGTTCCCGGAGCCATTTGAAGAAACTGACCCAGCTGGCCTTGTCCTCCTTCATGCCTTCGGCAGCACCCAACACCTCACGGTAGCCATCCTCATTGACGGCAATTGCCACCAAAACAGCTACATTTTCGTACTCTCCACCCCAGTTTCGCTTGAGGTAGATGCCATCCACATACACATAGGGGTACTTGCCTGTCAGCGGCCGGTTACGCCAGGCTTCGATATTGACATAGGCTTTCTTGTTCAGCTCACTGATTGTGGAGGCGGACACCTTGCTTCCCCACAGCGCCTCGGTGATGTCCTCCACCCGGCGCACGGACACGCCTGCCAGATACATCTCGATGAGTGCTTCTTCCACGCTGCTCTCCCGGCGGCGGTAGCGTTCGATGATGGCAGTCTCGAAAGAGATGCCTTTGAGTCGGGGCATATGCAGGGTAACATCCCCGGAGGTGGTGGTAAGCTTTCGGTCATAATGGCCGCTGCGGTAGCCCTGACGGGCCTCGCTGCGCTCGTAGCGTGCTGCCTGGGTGAGTTTTTCTGCTTCAGCTTCCAGCAGTTCGTTGAGTGTCTCCTCCACGCTGCCGCGGACCAATTCCTTGATTTGCCCCTTGATTATTTCCTCGTTGAATTGTACAATGTTGTTGGACATGGTTTGTCGTCTCCTTTCAGAATGTGTGTCGCAACTTCATTCTACCAGAGACCGGCAAGCCGTGTCTACTTTTTTGCCCTATTCAATTTGCGCAACTTATTGTACCTTATCTTATGGTAAAGGATGGTATACACTTTTTCAATTAACTCATTATCTAAATAAACACAAGAATGATAGACGATGTCTAGTAGTTCCTCTTTATCCCACTTCATCTTTTCTTTCATTTTTATAATTTCTTCTCTATCGAATTTCTCAAACAGGTTTTTTAATTTTAGCAATCTATTCCTGTTGCAAAAATACTTAGTAGTTCTAATAAACATTGTGCACCTCCATTAGGAGAAATTTCTTTAGGTATTATTTGACAAGGAAAGCGTTCCCATAGTCAGTCACTCTGCTTCAATCGCTACCTTCTTTTTCACCAAGGAATCCAAGGTACTTTGTCATCATCAACCGGGTTTAACCGGGGCAACCGCTGATACCACAGCACCAATCTTCCACAGTACGTTTGGAAATTCAGAACCGGATTGCCAATTATTCCTGCGTTAGACTGGCTACTCTGCAGATATCCTTCACACTCATATGCGCAACATTCCAAATATTATCCAGGCCAGCATCAGCTGGCACCTCCGCATCAGCAGAAATATCTTCCGGGTCGCCCTGACCATTTGGGCATAGAAGCTACCTTCTCCCTTTTAAGGTCATCCTTTCAAACCAGATAAAATCTCCGTCACACATTCATACTGTTTTCTCTATAGTATATCTGCCACAAGCGTACCATGGATTCTGTGGTACGTCAATGTAAAACCCACAGAACCCATGGTGATTTTGCAAATAGTCTGGCAAAAGCGTGTAAATAAAATGGCAGGTCTTTGCTGATGACCGCAGGATCGGGATGTGTTATAATTCTAGTGTGAATTTTTGGGTCTTCGGTTGAAGGCCCATTTTTCTTTATTACTGACAAAAGGAGCGAAATCAAATGAAGTTCTGTCCTTACTGTGGCGCTGACCTGCTTAAAGAGAATGCCGCCTTCTGCGCGGAATGCGGGAAAAAACTTTCTGTGGCAGAGGAAGCACCCTCTCCGGCACACGAAGCCGGCAGTCAGCACGATGCAAAACCCAGCAAACAAAAGGTATCCAAGAAAGATTTCCAAAAGCGCAAAACGCCCAAGCAGGAAAAGAAAAAGGTGCAGGAACCTCCCCTCCCAGAAATTGAGGGGGAACCTGTAGAGGATGGATACGACGGCTATTACGACGATATCCTGCCTCCGGATCTTGATCGGGAAAAAGAAGGCCCCGATAAGGAGCTGATCAAAAAGGTTGTCACCCTGACAGTTGCCGTAATCTTTATTATCGGGCTGTGCGTCGTTATGATGTATGTACTTTAAGTGTTGCAGTTTGATGCTCCATACCGTGTAATTAAGTAAATCCATCAAGTGAGGTGCAAATTTATGAAGTACATATCTATTGGCGCAGTCATGGCCGAAGGAACCGAACACATTCTGGACGTTTGCAGGGGCAGCCGGAGTTATCACCTGACCGGAGAACTTGCCTCCGTTTGGCTGAATGGCCGGTTCGGCTTTGCTGCTGTAAAGAAGCCGACCGAAGAGCAGGCATTGCTTCTGCTGCTGAGAATGGGTCTGGCTGTTCAGACGGACGGCTCCGGCTTTGAAGAGTACCGCGCTCTGACCCAATGCACATTGGTTCCCGCCGACCGGAAACACCCCTACTGGGGGCTGACCGGGACGGAGCGTGCGGTGCTTCAGTGGCTTCGGGAAGCGGGTCTTGTTCTGAGTATGGCGGAACTGACCTATCTCATCGATCAGGAAGTACCCCTGCAAGCAGATCTGCTGGGCAATGCCAATACGCAGAATCTAGTGGAGCGGATCTACACCAGAGATACCATTGGCGATGGCATTCTGGAGGGTCAGATGGAGCGTTCCAATGCAAGAGAGCCGGTAACAAAAGCCGTACTCCATCTGCTGCGCAAGAAGCGGCTGGTACTTCTGTAAGAGAGGGGATCCTCATGAAAGATACATTCCTGACGTTCCCGGAACCACTTCGGAAACGGATCCTGCTCCAGTGCGCAGGGGGTGGCTTTGGTGTTGCCATGCTCCTGATTCTTCTCGTCTATGGCCGGGATTGGCATTTCCTGTTTCCCTGTGCGGCGCTGGCCATTGTTTCTCTCAGCGGCGCGGCTTCCCTCTATGATCGCTGCCGGCAGGAACGATACATCACCATCGAAGCTGCCTGCACAGAGATCACACGGACGCCTTTCCGCAGGCGGATCAAATCCCTGTATCTGCGCAGCAAACAGCACACCATCAAACTGATCGGTGTCCGAAATATCCATGGCCTTACGGTTGGCGATACCCTGACTCTGTACGTTTCGGACAATGCCGCCATATATGAAATGGACGGCAGCATGATTCTCTGCAGCTATTTGGCGTTATCCAAAGTTCAGCGGCAAAAGGATTGACTAACGCTGGGAGCCATGGTATAATGCCATCAACATAGTATCAGAGTTTTGCGCAGGCAAAACGTAGTTTCCGAGTTCTCAATCAGTGTCATTTGCTTTTTCGGCAAATGGCACTTTTTTATTTACCCTCGGTTTCTGCCTGCGCAAAGCAGGTTGAAATATATATATTTTTTGCTTTGCAGGAACAACCTGCAGAAAGGAGTCAACAATGTTAATGTTCTTCGCATCCGATGTGGTGGTCTCCAAAGGCTACCAAAACGCCCCTGCCCTCAAGTTTTCTGAGAAGGGTGATTTCGTGCGCTTCCGTGTAGGCCAGAAGATCTACGATCCCCGTGCTGAGGATAACCACCGCTGGATCAACATCACCATCAAGAGCTTCGATCCGGCTCTCGTTGACCGCATCCGCAAAATGGGCCTGAAGGAAGGTTCCTTTATCAGCCTGAGCGGCCGGTATGACGAGGATGTCTGGGAGGACGAAGAGACCAAGGAGAAGCGCAGTATGCCCTGTGTGATTCTGGATAATCTGGAATACAGCGGCGGCGGTAAGCGCTCCGGCGACGGCCAAAAGGCAGCATCCAATACCCAAAATGACAGCACTCCCGCACCTGCCCCTGCGGCAGATCCCCATGAGGGCTTCCAGATGCCCGGCAATTTTACGGGATATGAAGGCTTCGGCGGCGGCAACAACTTCTTCAATCTGTAAGGAGTCGTATCACAATTGAACATGGCACAATAAATGCACATGAGTATCTTCCTGAGATCACCCATGTGCGTTTTTTTGTTCCCAAAAGGAGTTTATCAGCATGAATGACAAAAACCGTCAGCGACACATTGCCTATGAGGTGCTGGTAATTCTGGGACAGCTTGCTTTGCTGACCTACATTACCCGCCTGTGGCCCATTCTCCTTCTGGTCATTCTGGGAATCTTCGTCGCTGCTCTGCGGCTGCTGTTCCTTTCGTCCCAGAAGGTTGAACCCGTCAGGCCGCTTCCCACACTTCCGCCTCCCCGTCAGCCTCCAACCGAAAAGGATCTGCAATCCGCTGCATACACCATTGTCCAATGCAGGATCACGCAAATTCTAAGCGCCAAGTTTCCGGAAGCCAGATGGGTCTGGGAGAATCCACGCGCCATGGAGGATATTCTGGCAGGGAATCCTACCTATGTGCTTCTGAACAGGGCAGGCGGCTATCGCCGGGGGCGTGTTGTTATACAGCAGTTTCAAGTGGTCGACATCGTATTTGACGAGAAACAGCCGACCCCTACGCCCTCCACACCGGTTCCTGCCCCTGATCCGGATCCAGCAAGAAATCCAGCACCGCCCGCACCCGTACCCGAGGATGACGAGGAGCCAATGCCTGAAAACTTTGGCCCGCTTGCGTTCAACTGGGTCGAGTCCCATGTCATTGATCTGAACGAGCAGTGCAACGAGGCGGTTGCCGAAGGTCTCAGCGAATACCTTATCCCGGCACAGGAGCTTCCCGTAACAGAAAGCTGGGATGCAATCTGCGAAGCGTTGATCCACAGTGATTTTCGCGGCGCACACTGTTGTGATGATGGCATCATTATCGAAATTGAGCAGTAATACTGCAGAAAGGAAATCACCAAATGAGCGTTTCTATGAGCAATCTCTTTAACTTCTCCAGAGCCTTACCGGAGCCTTTCGATAAGCTGACAAACAAGAAGGTGAAAGTCACCTCCAAGTATGGCAGTGCAACGGAGGCTACGCTGTCCTGCACCATGGTCAAGGCTGTCCATGCAGTTTGTAACTGTATGGTGGGTACTGGAGAAGGCGCTGTCGGCACCATCGACCACCGCACTGTGGCTGAGTATAAATCCTCCGCCGGTCCGGATATGTACCATCTGGTTGTGTTTGACAGCGGATCCGGCAATATCATGGCCAGTATCTATGATAACAACACGGAGGCCATCGAAAACTACAAGCTCCACCAGAGCGCACAGGACGGTGCCGCCGTCATGATGGCTATGATGCCTCTGCTTCTGAAGGACGACGAGTTCGATGAAAACTTCCAGACCTATTTCGACCAGCGCAGTGCCGGTTATCCCGATATGAAAAAGGCTACAGACGCCATGGCGATCCTGTGTGACAATGCTTACCGCCGAATCAAGGACGACACCTGTCCGGCACATATCAAGGTCACATTGGACAAATCCGGAAATGTGCTTCGCGTATCTCAGGGGCATTTACTATCAGGCGTCTATACCCCCACTTCCGTTCTGGCAGGTGAATTTACCATCCTTGCCAAAACGGGAAAGCCCACTGTTTCTGCAGCAAAGGCTGCCATCGACCACCGGGATTTTGTCGGTAAATATCAGTTGACGGGAGGCCGAAAGCTCTCCATTCTGGAGGAATCCCTTGTTCCCAAGCTGGAGGATTGGTACATCATCCCGGATCAGGTGGTCAATATCTGCAAGCACGCCCAGATTACCACCGGCAAGCCCATGCAGATGCGTAATTTTCTGCTGCGCGGCCCTGCCGGTACCGGTAAAACGCAGAGCGCTATGGCAATCGCGGCCGGATTGCATCTGCCCTACATGAAGTATACCTGCTCCGCTTCCACCGAAGTGTTCGATTTCGTTGGCATGGTGTTCCCCAATACGGACAGTGTGTCCACGGGTGACGCAGAGCTGGATAAGCAGCTGGAAATGCTTCAGGCAATGGGCGGCATCAACTTCGCCAATGTAGCCAAACTTATGAATCTGCCCGATCTGGACGACATGGGCTTTGACCCTGCCGGTACTTTCCAGAGCCTGACCGGCGTAAAAAACGAAGATGCCACTTCCCGGGACTGCATGGCTGTTGTCATGGATATGGTCACAGAGAAGATCAAGGCGCTGACGAAGCCAGTTGAAAAAGAGTCCACCTCCGGTCAGACCTACACCTATGTGGAAACCGACTTCATTAAAGCTCTGAAAAACGGCTATGTGGTCGAGATTCAGGAGCCTACCGTCATTACCCAGCCGGGTGTGCTGGTTGGCCTGAACTCTCTCCTGGAGCAGACCGGTTCTATCACTTTGCCCACCGGCGAAGTCATCCAGCGGCATCCCGACACGGTGGTCGTAGTTACAACGAATATCACCTATGAGGGCTGCCGCGGGCTGAACCAGTCTGTCGTTGACCGAATGAGTCTGGTGGAAGACATTGAGCTGCCCGACCCTGATGTCATGGCCCAGCGTGCCATGGCTGTTACCGGCGCCACCGATGAATATCAGGTTTCCCAGATGGTTCAGGTCGTCAATGACATGTCCGAGTATATGCGTAAGAACGGCATCGCCGACGGCTCCTGCGGTATGAGAAGCCTCATCGATTGGATCAATAGCACCGAGATCACCGGCGACCCATATCGCTCTGCGCTCTGTACAATCATCAGCAAGGCCACCTCTGACCCGGAGGATCGGGAGACTTTGAAGACTGCGATTCTGGAACCGATCTTTGCTCCCAAGCGTCGGAAGACCGCATGAGAAAGGAGGCTTTCCAATGGCAAGAGTAAGTCACAAACGTGTCAAGCAGCTTCTGAACGAACATCGGAGCAAAATCACAGACAAGCAGTTCTTCACCTCCCGAATCCTTGCCGGTCACTACGAGGATGTAGCGGCAGCGCAGACACGACGGTATCGATATGACCGGCGCGTCCACGTCAATATCTACTGGAATCCCAACAACCCGAATGCTGCCTGTACCAATAACACATCTATCCTGATCAATGCCGGACACCCGTGTGTCACCAAGATCAAGGGACGAATGGATCGCTATGTGATGGTGTCTGGGCTGTTCGCGCATGAGTTAGGTCATGTGCTGTATACCGATTTTCTGGTAAAGCAAACCTACATGAATTACTTGTCTAAATTCAAGTGGTATCCGGCGCCCCCAGATTTGAAAACCTCCCGGGATGCCGCCAACGAACGCGATTTCTGGGAATATGTGAAACTGGATCCTAGGAATCTGGAATTTGCAATGCAGATTGCATGCTACATTGCCAATGTGTTGGAGGACGGATACATCGAAGGCCGGATTCTCGCCGATTTTCCCGGCGTACTCGGCTATAACCTGTCTGTCATGCGCGATCACCAGTATCAGGACATGCGCACTGTAACGCAGATGATGGAAACGGAAGATGCCGGCTCCGGTCACATCTTCCATACCATTCTGCAAATCATGCTCTCCTATGCCCTGTACGGCGAAATCAAATATGGCGAGACGCCCCTGAGCGACGAACGTATCCAATCGATCTTCCGGCTGATACCGCAGTTGGACACAGCCGTGACCACCGCTTCCGCAAAGGAACGCTGGAAAATCGTCAGTCTTATCCTGATCCGCTGCTGGCATCACATTGAAGACTACATTGAGCTTTGCAAGAAGCATCAGGACGAGGCGGCCACTTCCGGATCCGGGAGCTCGGAGGGTGAAGTTCTTTCCGGGCTGCTTCAGGTTATCGCCGGATCCAGCGCGGAAGGCACCGGATCCGAAAAGCCTGTTTCCAGTTCTGAAGTAAGGAAAGGCGTCGCAGCGAATGCTGCAACCCGTACCCGCACGCAGGCTCTGGCCCGCCAAAACGGGTCTGGGGGTAACGATGAAAAACCGGATGAGTCTGAGGCTCCAGGCAAAAAGGAAAACGAGTCTGGTGACAGCAGTTCGGAGGAGAATAAATCTGAAGAAAAGCCGGCTTCCAATCAAGCCGATTCTGACGATTCCTCCGGTTCTGACGACGTCAGTACCCCACTGAGCGGTACCGGCGGAGATTCCCAAAAGCAGGAGACTACTGCAGAGGAAGGCGGCCGGATTCCGTTCCACCAGACAGATTCCGTGTCCGCTCCCATAGGAGGCTCCACCGAGTATGATACCGACTACAGGCGGAAAATGAATGAGAATGCTGCCACGGACATCGAACGGATGCTGGGGCAGATGGCAGAAAAGGCAGCCTGTAAGCAGCTCGAAACCGAGCGCCTGAAGGAGCTGAACGAAGCTGCCCAGAGCATTTCCTATGGCGACATCCACAGTGGCGTGAACATTCAGGTCCATCGGATCGCACAAGTCGACGACGAGCTGGAGGATCAGTTCTACCAGATCTGCGGACCGCTGCTGGACATCTCCAAGAAACTCCAGCGCAGTCTGATTCAAAAATTAAATGACCAACAGCGCGGCGGAAAGCAAACCGGTCTGGTGATGGGACGTCGTCTGGATGCACACGCTTTGTGCCGAAATGACGGAAAGGTTTTCTACACGAACAATCTTCCAAACGAGATTCCAAGGATTTCCGTTGGTCTGCTGCTGGATGAATCGGGTTCCATGTCCTGCGGTGATCGCAGCACCTATGCGCGGGCGGCAGCCATTATCCTCTATGATTTCTGCCAATCCCTGAACATCCCCATCATGATCTACGGGCATTCCACCGGTTGGGGTGCCGATGTTGATCTGTACTCCTATGCGGAGTTCGACAGCATCGACCGGGATGATAAGTTCCGGCTCATGGACATCTCTGCCAGAAACAGCAATCGAGACGGCGCCGCTCTGCGGTTTGTCGCTGAGCAGCTATCCAAGCGTCCCGAAGAAATTCGGATACTCATGCTGCTATCAGATGGACAGCCCGCAGCCAGAGGCTACAGCGGTACCGCAGCTGAAGAAGATCTGCGCGGCATCAAGCAGGAATACAAGCGCAAGGGCATTCTGTTCATTGCCGCTGCAATCGGTGAGGACAAGCCCAACATTGAGCGCATCTATGGCGATTCCTTCCTTGATATCACCGACCTGAATCAGCTTCCGGTGAAGCTGACCGCAGTCATCAAACGCTTTCTAAGGTGATTTCATTGTTATAAGGCGCATAAATCATAGCAAATCACTTTACTCTCAGGTGGGTAGCCGGCACATGCCACGCTGCCCACCTGTCGATATGACAGAAAGAAAGTACTTTATGTTTATTAACCGAGTCGGCGCACAATTTCAATGCGAAGGCATAACCTACACCATTGGCGGCAAGGTCTGCGCAAATGATGCCAGCGATTATGAGGGACTGTATGGTACCATCACAGAGATCCGGGACGGCGATGATCGGGAAACGGAAAACGATACCCCGGACATCTACTGTTCCTTTATGCCCCCTGTGCTGGCTGATAACATCAAGGCCATAGAAAGCCGATTCTCACAGCTATATCGCAGAGAGATGCACCTGGAGGATATTGGACTGGATATTGTCATCATGGCTCCCGATATGCTCAAGGTGCTGGAACCAATACCCTCATGGCAAAAACTGACAATCTATATTATCCGGGAGGATTGGGCATTCGGTGGAGACTATGGCGAGGACTTCTCTCTCACCACAACTCCCGACATGGCGAAATACATTCTTACAGAGCTGGTTACTGCACAGCTGGAAAGCGGATATGCTTCCGAATGGCCTGACCGCCCTGATTGGGGCGTGGAATGTACACCCCAAAGCTATGAATGCGGGCTTCATGATTCGTACTGCGAGAATCACTATAAAGTCTGCATTGAGGAGCAGGAACTTCCCATTGACGATGCTGCAGTACGCAGTCTCCTTGATAACCAGCTCCGGAGGTATTTTGCTGAGCAGATTGAAGGCTGGGACGAACTTGAAGGTCTTACCGAGCAGCAGATCACCGAAATGGTCGCTGCGCCCAATGTCCCTCAGCGCATCCGCAGGCAGTTGGAGAAAAACGGTTTTCTGATGGATTCCTTCTGGGAATCAGTAGCGAAATCCTTGTTCGACCTCGTAAGGCAGTACAAGGAGAAACTGGTATGAGCAATCAACTATCCACTGAGAATGGAGCAGCAACTATGGACGTCACTAAATTGCAGACAGCCATACAAAAGCAGGATGAATACCTGTCCTGCCGGGGGCATCTCAGCGATGTCCCTGCAGGAGACGAAACGTTCAATGACCTCACCCGTGAGATCATCCGTGCCTTCAAAGAATGTCATGGTTCCGCGTTCCTCGGAAAACTGGTATTCTCCTGGGAAGATCAGAAAAAGCTGGAGCGCGGTGAGATCGGTATTTATACCGAGTACACGGGTCAGTCGCTTCCGGCCTATGGCTGCAATTTTGTGACCGCTCAGCCAGACGCGCAGTTGGAAGCTATGGTGATTGGGTGGGCCATTGATGAATGGCCGCCCAAATTCACGCTCTTTACCAGAATCCTGCAGCGCATTCAAGATCTGAACGGATACACGCTGAATTGGAGATAGCATATTTGCCCCATCTATTACTGCCGGTAAAGTTGTAAAAGTGCTTACAGATGACGTGAATTTACAATGTTTTCACTGGACGAAAGGAACAAAATGTGGTATACTATTGTTGCCAACAAGAGGAGGAAACATCATGGAAACAGAAAAACTGGATGCATTCCCCGGTCTTCCGGAGGAGTTTGTACGGCAGAATGCCAAGTACATGCGTCTCCTGCAGGGCTTTCGCCTGTTGGACGATGACTTTATGAGCAAAGTTTTCGAGGATAAGGAATGTGCGCAGTTGCTGCTGCATATCATTCTGGAGCGCAGCGATCTCATTGTACAAGAAGCCCATGGTCAATACAGTATCAAGAATCTTCAGGGGCGCTCCGTTCGCCTGGATATTCTGGCGGTTGACCACGAGGGCAAGCACTACAACATTGAGATCCAGCGGCGGGACGAGGGTGCGGACGCACGCCGTGCCAGATACAACAGCAGTCTTTTAGACGCAAATCTGACACACCCCGGTGACCGCTATGAAGAGCTGCGGGAAATCTACGTTATCTTCATTACAGAACGGGATGTCCTGAAGGCAGGACTTCCCATCTACCACATTGACCGCATGATTCAGGAAACCGGCAAGCCTTTTGGCGACGGCTCCCACATCATATACGTCAATGCGCAGTGCAAAAACGATACGCCTCTAGGCAAGCTGATGCATGATTTCTCCTGTACACAGGCAGATGACATGCACTATCCGGTTCTTGCCGAGCGCGTAAGGTATTTCAAAGAAAATGTAAAGGGGGCAACCACCATGTGCAGAGAAGTTGAAAAATTAGTAATGGCTGAACGGGATGAAGGCCGCGCAGAAGGCCGTGCGGAAGGAAACATCGAATCGAGCGCAAGAGCAGTTCGTAATGTTATGGCCAAGATGTCCCTCTCTGTGGAGGAGGCAATGCAGTTCTTGGAATTACCCGATTCGGAAAAAGATGCCGTCCGGAAACTTATTGAGCAGTAATTTCATTTACTGCGGGTCGTGCAGGCTCGCATTGTAGGTGCGGACTAGCCAATACCGCCCACAAGAAGTTACCACCATGTGTAGAGAAGTTGAAAAATTGGTGATGGCTGAACGGAACGAAGGTCGTTTAGAAGAAAAAATCAATTCTGTCCGTGCAATCATGGAGAGTTTGTCTATCTCTGTCGATGAAGCTATGAAGCTCCTGAAAACACCGGAATCCGATCAGGACGTTATTCGGAAACTCATTGCGCAGTGATTCCCCGCGCAATGCTGGATGGCGTTCATCCATGCAAGCGTCGACCAAATCAATCTGATAAGTCCACCGCATCTTGGGATGCTGCCTCTGGCGGCATCCCTTTTCCTTTTACACTTGCTGGCCAAAACAAACCGCTTTTTCCTTTCGCAAAGGATATCATGACGATACAGTAGTCAGGAGAGGCCCTGCATCTGCGGCACCTCACCTCCGGAAATAAAACTTCCGGAATCCGGTAATTGACTAATGCCGGCAGCTATGATATAATGCCATCAACATAGTATCAGAGTTTTGCAGCGGCAAAACACAGTTTCCGGGTTCTCCTCAAGTGTCATTTGCATTTTCGTGCAAATGGCATTTTTTGTTTTCTGACAACTTATATCGTAAACACTTGCCAGTAGTCTCCTTTCTTTCGGGGATTACTGGCTTTTGTTACATCCGGCGGTTTCCGCCAAACAACCGAAAGGAGTAAGCAGCATGTTATCCTGTCACGACAACTTTGAAGCAAACTTTGACAACTATCCGTCCATGCTCAGTTATCACCAAGCACTGAGTATGGCGTCCAGTTGGCGCCGCTGTAAGGTCAAAGACCTTCACGTGGAGCCACTGGATCCAGCCTCTCCCCTGTATGGTCATCCCGCAGCATTTGCCGCAGGTACCAGTGAGGACGCAATTGAAGACACCGCCGCCAACCTCGGCCTTGCGCTGAATGTGGATGGAAGCATCTATCCCGTCCGCAGCACGGCCTACAAAACGCTGACCGAACGCGCAAAGATCAATGGCACAGCACTTCCTAAACTCAGTCGCAAAGACCTTGCCAATGTACTCAACGCCTGCCTGTCCGTACACAATTCGGATGCGCTCCTGCTGATCCGGAACGAAAAGGTTTCCGCAGTTCATTCCGGTGATGAAACGGATTATTCCGTGTTACCCATGGACGAACTTCTGGTTACGCTGGAGAAGAAGCTGGGGGAACGGTTCCCCGGCTTCGTGTTTGAAAGCGGGTATACCGACCATGCCTATACCTGCGGCAGCTGGATCCTCCCCAATCAAAAGGAGGGGATTCTGGGTGCCTATGCCAAAGCCCTTGCCGCACACGGTCAGGCAGCGATGGCAAACAGGCTGGTTCCCGGTATCCGGTTCACGACATCCGACACCGGCGTTGCCTCCGCAAAAGTATCCGCTTTGCTGACAGGCGCACAGCAGCCAATCCATATCGGTGACTGTATTGGTGTGGATCACCGGAATCAGCGTAAGATCGCAGATTTTGATACTGAGATGGACAAGCTGTTTGCCAAATTCTGCGATTCCGTAGCCAAGCTGCAGAGCCTGCTGGAAATTCCGCTGGAGTACCCTGTAAACGCCATGACGCGGGTCTGCAAAAAGCTCTCCCTCCCAAAGAAGGAAGCGCTGGAAGCAATCGCCATGTATGAAATGGCTTACGGTGGAGGGTCTGCAACTGCCCACGATGTTTTTATGGCCATGCAGGAAATTCCCTACATGATGAAGACATGCCATACCCCGGAAGCAAAGCTGCTCAAGGCCGAAGAAAACATGGCACGCGCTCTGAGTATCCGGTGGAGCGACTATGATGTTGCAAAGGAGTTGAAGTGGTAATGGCTGCTCCGATATTACTTTGCGACACCACCGGAATGAGCAATGACCGCTGGCTGGAATGCCGTATGCATGGCCCCAAGGGCGATATCCCCTATACCATCGGCGGAAGCGATGTGGCAGCCATATTCGGTGTGTCACCGTGGACAACCCCGTTGGAGCTATGGATGATCAAAAAGGGGCGCATGAAGCCAAAACCCAAAACCAATGCCGACCAGCTGGAGATGGGAAATCTGCTCGAACCGATTGCGGCATACTGGTATGCAAAGAAAAGCGGCAACTAC
>ERZ773130.1620-NODE-1620-length-20313-cov-4.828808_pt1 | contig 20313 bp, 10 predicted proteins | sample MGYA00511919_ERZ773130 | MGnify/ENA primary metagenome ERZ773130 (study PRJEB29015, sample SAMEA2737851) | human gut metagenome | biome: human gut; feature: human-associated habitat; material: faeces | place: China | collected 2012 ...
AGATGCGCTTTTCTTCGCCCTTCGTGCCAAAGCCGGCGGGTGTCGTGGTCGTCCATTCGCCAAAGGCGTGACCGGTCTTCGAGAGCGTGATTTCCTCGGTTGTCGAGCAGGTCTTGCAGGTGTAGAGCGCTCTGCCCTCCGCCTGGCAGGTTGCGGGCGTCAGCACCTTGCCGTTTTCGGTATCAAAATCGTGTGTGTGCGTCGTCTCTGCCGTAAAGCCGGAGGCGTAGATCGTTGCATAGTTGCTGCCCTTCTGTATATCCGCGGTTGCCTCCAGTGTGACATCGCCGCCGTCGGCAATGCTCAAACCGACCGGGGCTGCAGCCGTACCGCTGGGCATCATCTTAAACAAGTCGATACTGCCGTCCGTCCAAAGCAATGTGAGGCTTTGGGCTGTCATGTTGTTCACGCGGGTGCCGTAAAGATATTTCACGCTGCCGCCGATGACCCGGACATTGATATTGCCGACATCGGTATATCTTGAACCCGAACCGGCTGCATCCAGCTTTGCCACCCGGGCAGTGCCGCCGATCGTTACATGAATGTCCCCACCTGTAATACGGTTGGCTTCAGCGCCGACATTGCCGCGCGGACCACCGACCACGATCATATCGTTGCCGGACATAACCGTGACGTCGGTCGGCTTTTGCATTAATGCTTTCAGTGCATCGGTCGTGTATGTCTTGCTGGTCGGTCCGCCGCCGAATCCCCATTGACAACCGCCGATAATCCAAAATGCTTTACCGTCTTGGCTGCCGTCAAAATTTTTCATGGTCACACCCTCGCCGATGGTGACAGCGTGGTGCTGACCGACCAACAGAAACGAACCGCCTGTCGTCTCAAAGGTCATGTTCTCAAAGGTGGTATCATCTGCCAATGCAAAACGGTTGCCGTTGACCTTGTAGACAGCCTTGTTCGTCTTGCGATAGTCCACGCCGTCATACACGCTGGTGATGGTGATGGATTTTGCGGCGTGCCCACGCGCAAAATTGCCGACCTGTGCAAATTCACCGCAGACAACAACCGTGCAGTCCTTGTCGGGATCAAGCAGGCTGTATGCCGTATTGATGGACGAGGTCGCCGTCTCGGGCGTCAGACCGTCGCCGCCCTTGTCGCCAAGGTACACAACGGTTGCCGTGCCTGCTGCCGAGGCGCAGAGCGCGCAGGTCAGCAGCATCAGAAGTGCCGCGACAAGCGCAATGCCGAATTTGCCGAAATGCTTTTTCACTGGGTTCAATCTCCTTTCGCCGATGCCCGTGCATCGTATGTTCTCTTTTTATAGGGTAACAATTTGATTTGCCCCCTGTCAAGCAGACAGACAAAACAACAAACAAACACAGCAAACAGAAATAACAAAAGCTGTTTCCAAACGGCGCTGCCGCGCGGAAACAATCGGTATTTTTTCGTCATTTCAGGTGTCCGCTCTAAGAATATTGTAGCAACCGCCGCTTTGCATTCCAATGTATTTTTCGGGAGAATGGTTGTATTTTTCAACAAAGCTTGCTATAATGGACGCAAAGGAGGGATCGCCATGGCTGAACTGCTTTCCCTTGACGCCATTGAACCGAAGCATCTTTTCTGTGACATATATGGACTGCCCCAGCGCTGGCAAAAGGGCGAGAGCTGGAGCTTTATCGGCTCGCCGCGCCGGGATCACGGCTTTGCCTACATCCTCTGCGACGAGGTCTACATCTGCCTTGCCGACGGCACGGAGCAGCATTTCCGCCGCGGCAGTCTTTTGTATATTCCGAAGGGTTATGAATACTATATCGAATTCCGCGGCACGACCGGGAATGTCTCGGACATCCTCGTCAACTTTGACATCCGCGACATCAGCGGCGGCGAATACGCCCTGGCGGAGGAGGTGACCTGCCTGCTCCGCGCCGTGCCGCCACAGCTGGCAAACGACATCGAAAAGCTGGCGGAGGCAAGCACCAACCTGAAGCATCCGGCGCTGCGCGTGACCCGCATGTTCTATGCCATGCTGGAAAACCTGCTTGCCTACACCATGCTGCTGCGCGCCGACGGAGATGCCGAAGCCGACCCGACCGCGCCCGCCCGCTTCTACATCGACCACCACATCGGCGACAAGATCGCGGTGGCGGAGCTTGCAAAGATGTGTCTGCTGTCCGAATCGGCGTTCCGCCGCGCGTTCCATGCGGCAACCGGCATGTCCCCCGCGCAGTACAAGGTGCATGTCAAGATCCGCAAGGCGCAGGATCTGCTCGCCGGCACGCCGGAGGTCTCCATCGCCGAGATTGCGGACATTCTCGGCTTCTATGATATGTCCTATTTCTACAAATCTTTTACCGCGCAGGTCGGCAAAACACCGGGACAATACCGCGAGGAGGCGCAGGCGGCGCGCTGATCGAATATCGGAAAATACAATTCACAGCGCGGATTCTACAATGCGGAAGTGCGCGGAAATGTGCTACCATAGCTTCAGAAAATGTTTACAACGGAGGCATTTTATGAAGCGAACAATTTTATATGCTGCGGCGCTCGCGCTGTGTATCACGGCGCTGACCGCCTGCGGCAGGGACGAAACGCCGCAGGGGACGACCGCATCCGACGCGACAACCGAGCCCGCCACCGAGGTCACGGGCGAGGTGCTCGGCGTGCCGACCCATGCCGACTACGGCGGGGAGACCTTCTCCATCCTGACGGCGGGCAACGTCGCGCACCGCGACTTCACCTTTGACGAGCAATCCTCGCTGCCGTTGGACTCGGCGCAGTACCGCCGCCGCGCACGTGTTGAAGAAGACTACAAGGTCAAGATCGAGCAGACGCGTATGCAGGGCTATTCCAGCGGCGCGGGCCCCGGATTCATGGAAGTCAGCACCGCGGTGAACGCTGGGGAGACCAAATGGGACCTTGCGCTGATCGCAGGCTATGACGTGAGCGTGCTCGCCTACAACGGGCTGCTCTACGACCTGAATTCCGTCCCCGGCATCGACCTCACAAAGTCCTGGTGGGATCAGAAAGCCAACGAGAGCCTCGCGATGAACGGTGTTATGTTCTTCTCCACCGGCGAGATCACCGTCTCGGACAATAACGCCGCCTTTGTCATCATGTTCAACAAAGAGCTGATGCGTAACTACGCACTGGACGACCCCTATCAACTGGTCTATGACGGCAAGTGGACAATGGGCAAATTCGCAGAGTTGTGCAAGACCGTCACGGAAGATCTCAACCAGGACGGCAAAATGGATGAAAATGACCGTTTCGGGCTGCTCGTGTGGGATGACTCGGTGGTTGGCATTGTCAACGCCGCCGGGCAGCGCTGCTGCACGATCGAGGACGGCGATATCAAGCTGACGCTTTACAACGAGACGACGGTCTCCGCGCTGGAAACCTACTTCTCCATCGCCTACGACACGCAGTACGCGTTTACCTATCAGCGAGGCGGCAGCGGCACCGACTATGAAAAAAGGCTGTGGGAGGGAGATCACGGTCTGTTCTGGACGACCTATATGGGTATCGTCCCCACCTTCCGCGAGATGGAGAGCGATTTCGGTCTGCTCCCTTATCCCAAGCTGACCGAGACGCAGGACGCCTACTACAGCACGGTTGCCCCCTTCAACTCGCAGTTCATCTGCGTGCCGCTGGTGCAGGATGATATTGAGCGCACCGGCACAATCACCGAGGCGCTTGCTTACTACGGCAAGGAGATCGTCACGCCGGTCTACTATGATGTGAACCTCATCGGGCAGTCCACACGCGACGAGGAATCCGCCGACATGCTGGATATTATCTTCAATTCCTTCGTCTTCGACATCGGCTACTACTATCAGATCGGACCGTACAACAAGGAACTGATCTACATGGTGCGCGCGTACGACACGAATTTCGCCTCGCGCTACGACGCCAAAGTGCGCACGGCAGAAACGCTGCTCGGCGTCATCAACGAATACTACAAGGATGCCGTCGCCAGATGGAAGACAGAGTGAAAGCGTGATTCTGTTTTCGCCATTTGACTTGGGGGAAGCTGGCGTGGTACACGCCTGATGAGGGATCGTGCAAAGCAGACATCGCTCTATGCTACCGGCTACCTGCAATCCCTCATCCGTCGCCATTCGGCGATGCCTTCCCCATAAGGGAAGGCTTTGAAACACAAAAAACAGGCTCTCCGTGCGGAGAGCCTGTTTTTTGGTCTGTATTTTACTGTTTTCCGAGGAAAGAGGCGACATAGTCGCGCTCGGCGGCGAAGGAAGCGGGCGATGTGCCGCCTGCCGAGGTGCGCTTTGCCACGCAGGTCTCGAGCTTGATGGCATCGTAGAGATCCGCCTCAAAATTCGCATCGAACTGTTTGTAAACGTCGAGCGGAATCGCATCGAGCACGGTGTGTTCGCGAACGGCGTAGGCGACGATTCCGCCGACCGTCTTGTATGCGGTGCGGAAGGGTTCCCCACGGCCGACCAGGTAATCCGCGAGGTCGGTTGCATTGATGAAGCCGCCCTGTGCCGCCTTGTACATCGCGTCGGCGTGCACCTCCATGGTGGCAACCATCGGCGCGAACACGTCGAGGCACATTTTCACGGTATCCACGCTGTCGAAGACCGCCTCCTTGTCCTCCTGCATGTCCTTGTTGTAGGCAAGCGGCAGCCCTTTCAGCATGGTGAGCGTGGCGATCAGATTGCCGTAGACCCGCCCGGTCTTGCCGCGCACCAGCTCCGCCATGTCCGAGTTCTTTTTCTGCGGCATGATGCTCGACCCAGTGGTATAGGCGTCCGAGAGGGTGACAAAGCCGAACTCAAAGCTCGACCAGAGGATGATCTCCTCCGCAAAGCGGGAGAGATGCATCGCAAGGATGGCAAACGCACTTTCCAGCTCCACCGTAAAATCGCGGTCGGATACGCCGTCAAGGCTGTTGAGCGCGATCGCGTCAAAGCCGAGCGCCGCCGCCGTCATTTCGCGGTCGATGGGATAGGTCGTCCCCGCCAGCGCGCAGCAGCCGAGGGGGGACACATTCATACGGCGAACGGCATCCGCAATGCGCCCCGCGTCGCGGATGAGCATCATGGCATACGCTAAGAGATGGTGCCCGAAGGTGATGGGCTGCGCCCTTTGCAGATGCGTGTAGCCGGGCAGAATGGTGTCCTTGTGCGCCTCGGCAACCTCAAGCACCGCCGCAATGAGTGTGCGCAGCTTCTCGTCGATCTCGCCGCAGGCAGCACGCAGGTAAAGCCGCAGATCCAGCGCGACCTGATCGTTGCGGGAACGGGCGGTGTGCAGACGTTTGCCGACGTCGCCGATGCGCGCGGTCAGCTCCGCCTCGACAAACATGTGAATATCCTCGGCGTCGGGCGAAATCTCAAGCTTGCCCGCGTCAATATCCTCGAGGATTGCGCCGAGCGTGTCGATGATCAGCGCGCTGTCCGCCGCGGCGATGATGCCCTTTGCACCCAGCATGGCGGCATGCGCCATCGAGCCCTCGATATCCTGCCTGTACATCCGCTTGTCCACCGCGATGGAGGAATTGAAATCGTCCGCCACGCGGTCGAGCGCACCCGCGGTGCGCCCTGCCCACATCTTATTCATACAGCCTCCGATGTGCCGTTTTTATTTCTTCTTTGCGTTCTTTGCAGCGACCTGCGCCTGTACCGAGATCGGCAGACCGAACAGGTTGATGAATCCGGCGCTGTCCGCCTGATTGTAGACGTGATCCTCGCCGAAGGTTGCGATCTCCTCGGAATAGAGCGACCAGTCGCTCCATGCGCCCGCCTTGATCATGTTGCCCTTGTAGAGCTTGATCTTCACCTTGCCGGTGACGTGCTCCTGCGTCTTGGTGACGAAGGCGGAAAGCGCTTCGCGCAGCGGCGTGTACCACTGTCCGTTGTAGACAAGGTCCGCGAAGGTGACCGCCAGCTCCTGCTTCTTGTGCATGGTCATCTTGTCGAGGCAGAGCGTCTCGAGGTAGTTGTGCGCGAAATAGAGGATCGCGCCGCCGGGCGTCTCATACACGCCGCGGCACTTCATGCCGACAAGGCGGTTCTCCACGATGTCGAGCAGACCGATGCCGTTGGCACCGCCGACCTTATTCAGTGCGAGGATGATGTCCTTTGCGCTCATCTGCTTGCCGTCCAGCGCAACCGGCTTGCCCTCGACAAAGTCGAGCGTGATATAGGTCGGCTTGTCGGGTGCGTCGATCGGGGAGACGCCCATCTCGAGGAAGCCGGGCTTCTCATACTGCGGCTCGTTGCCCGCATCCTCAAGGTCAAGTCCCTCATGCGAAAGATGCCACATGTTCTTATCCTTGGAATAGTTGGTCTCGCGGTTGATCTTCAGCGGAATGTTATGCGCCTCGGCGTAGTCGATCTCCTCATCGCGGGACTTGATGTTCCACTCGCGCCAGGGCGCGATGATCGGCATGCCGGGGGCAAACGCCTTGATCGCCAGTTCAAAACGCACCTGGTCGTTGCCCTTGCCTGTGCAGCCGTGGCAGATGGCGTCTGCGCCTTCCTTAAGCGCGATCTCTGCCAGCCGCTTACCGATGATCGGGCGCGCCAGCGACGTGCCGAGCATGTATTCCTCATACTTTGCGCCTGCCTGCACCGTCGGGATGACGATGTCGTTGACAAACTCGTCGGTCAGATCCTCGATGTAGACTTTGGTTGCGCCGGTCTTCAGCGCCTTCTCCTCCAGTCCCTCCAGCTCGTCCGCCTGTCCGACGTTGCCCGAGACCGCGATGATCTCGCAGTTATTGTAGTTCTCCTTCAGCCACGGAATGATGATGGATGTATCCAGCCCGCCCGAATAAGCGAGAACGACCTTCTTGATCTTGCTCTTATCAATCATGACTTTTCCCTCCGCATGTCGCGTTTTTGTTTGATGGACACAGTATAGCACAAGCTGAATATAAATGCAATAGTTTTGCATAAATATTCTTCATTTCAGCGAAACAGACAATTTGAATCGTGAAAACATCGTTATTTATGCATTTAGAGTACAAAAGAAGCACGGATTTCCCGTGCTTCTCTGCATATAAGGTTCTGTTACGCGATCCTGCCGAGCAGCCAGACCACGTCACGCAGCGAAATCTTGCCGGTGCCGAAATAGTGCGCACCGTCCGCAGCGGTGAAGCCGTCGTTCAGCAGTTTGCCGATTGCCGTCAGCGCATCGCGCACATTGAGGTTGCCGTCGCCGTCAAAGTCGCCCGTCAGAATACGGGAAACACTGCCGCCGTCGGTCGTCTGCACCGCGACGCTGCCGGTATTCTTCGTGGCATCAAACGCCGCGCCGTCCTCGAGGCGGATCGCCGCATGGTCACGCAGCGTGCCTGCAAATTTGATGTCTGTCACAAGCGTGGAGGTGCCGGTGAGATAGTTTGCGCCGCAGACGCCGCTCTGCCCGTCACTCGAGACCGTGACCTTTGCCTTGCCGCCAATGCGCATCACAAGGTTGCCGCCGTAGGTGCAGATCGGCGAGTACGCCTTCCAGCGCCAGTTGCCGCCGATGATCCAGTTCCATGTGCCACCGCTTACCGTGATTGCGGCATCTGCATTGCTGCTGCCCGCCGCGACGGAATCAAAGTAGCGCGTATCCTCATTGGTCGTGACCTTGTAGACCTCGCTGCCGCCGTAGACCGCATGCCCTGCAATCAGCACCCCGCCGCGCGGTATGGTCACGCTGTCGGTGATCTCCACATTGTGATAGTTGCAGGTGACGAACAGCGCGCCCGAGCCGGTGTAGTTCAGCTTGAGATTGTCTATCGCTGCGTCCGTGCGGAAGCGGATCATTTTGCCGTATGTGTCCAGCGCAAGCGTCGCATCGCTGCCGACGCCGACAAAACGGATACTCTTCAGATCATCGGGCGCGGTGAGCCAGGTGCTGACGGTCTGCGTGCCGATGACACGTACCTCGGCGTCCGCACCGGGGCGCAGACGCGCGATGGCAGCCTCAATATAGCTGATGGGGTCATCCGCTGTGCCCGCGCCGTCAATTCTGCCGGTATTTGAAACATAGACCGTATCCAGCGTGCTGAAGCCTTCAACCTCGGTCACGCCGTTGAAGATCGCATTGTAGATCGCAGGGGCATACACATTCTGATAGCCCGCCGCATGCGGATGGAGCATGTCGCCGGACAGCAGCGCGCCCGCCGCGCCCTTGATGTCAACCTGTGCCGCCGCCGCAAAGGTGAGCGCATAAAGGTCGACAAAGACATACTTGTCGCTCTGCTGTGCCAGCGTTCCGGTCACGCGGCGCTGCATGGCGCGCACATCCACCGCGCCGAGCACCGACTGGCGCTGCGATCCCTTCTTGATCGAGCGATAGAGCGCGCTGGTGGTGAACACCTTCTTCGTGGTTGCAAGATCGCCGTAGCCTTTGACAAAGGCGGTGTACATCTCCTCAAAACGTGCGTGCTGCCCGTCGGTAACCATCGTGTTGTAGGCATCGTTGGTCCCGAGCCCGATGATGAACCAGTCCGCATCGCATTCCTCGCGCGTCAGCCTGAAGTTCAGCATATCGTTGTACCAGATGTTGTTGGTCGGCATGACGGTAGCGCCGCCGATGCCGTAGTTGCCGAGGATCGCCTCGCCGCCGTTTTTCTCGATCAGCTCGAGCAAACGCGCCGGATATGCCTTGGTTTCAAAATCCCATGCGCCGCTGCCCGCGCCCGTGCCCTGCGTGATGCTGTCGCCGATGCAGGCGATGCGCAGCGGCTCTTCATAGGTCTGCGTCCTGCCGTTGACCACGTCAAAGCGCTTGGGGACGATGTTCATCGACGCGGGAAAGGTCAGCGTTGCCTTCTTGCTCTCGCCGCTGTACGCCTTGACCTGCGTTGCGTCGATCACCGTGCCGGCAGCAAAGGTCGCGCCGCTTGTGATATTGACGCTGAAGTTGCCGCGCAGCACCTGCGTCAGCCCGGTGCCGGTCTGATACGCGCTGATCTCAAAGCCCTCGAAGGTGCCGCCCGTGATGTTCACCGTGATGTCGCCGTCCATCGCATAATACCTGCGGTCGGACTTGGTGAGCGCCGAGCAGCCGCCCGCGCGCGAGCTGGCAACGCCGCTGCGACCGATGACATAGACCGGCGCGCGGAATCTGCCGCCCGTGATGGTGAGCGTGGCGTCGTCGGCGAGGATGCCCATGCCGGAGACGCTGATCGCATTGTCGTTCTTATTCAACGAAGTCTGCTTGAAGGAGACTTCACGCCCGAACGTGCCGCCGTTTATCGTAATGGTGATCGGTGCGGCGATCGAGCCGTACAGACAGTTGAGGTTTGTGCGGCGGTTGCCGCCCGCGAAGGTGGCAAAATTGCCGTTGTCCACCGTGATGGAATAGGGCAGCTCGGTGACGCACTTTGCGTTCAGCGCACGGTTCTGCTCCTCATATTTTGTGACGTCACCCGTCCCCTCCGGCGCGCTTACGCCGCCGAAAAAGTCGATCGCGGTCGTCATTTCGCACTTCTCTGTGAAGTGCAGGCTGTTGAAGCCGCCGAAAATGACCCGTGAGCCGCTTGCCGTGATGGGCAGATCCAGCGTGATCGTATTGTCGTTTGTGTTCTTCGCGAAGGAGAGATTTCCCGAAAGGTTCAGACAGCCGTCCCCTTCTGCCGTAAAGGTCAGATCACCGCTCTGCTCCGGCACGGTATATGCCGAAGACAGCGTGATCGGCGAGACGAAAACAACCGTGCCGCCCTTGCCGTCCAGCGCGCCTATCGCCGTGCCGAGTGAGCCGAACGGCGCCGCGGCACTCGTGCCGTCCCCCTTCCCGGTCGCCGAGACGTAGACCGTGCGGTCGGCTGCCGCCGCCGTGCAGAGCAGCGCCGCCGCAAAGCAAAGCAGCACAAGCAGACGTACTGCGATTTTCAGATTGCGCATATCAAAACCCCCGTATTCATTCTGCTTTCATTGTACCACCTGCAGGCAGTCTCCTCAACAGGAATCGCATGTAAAAACCGCCTGAGCTTTATAACATTTTGCACACAAAGCAAAAGAGCCGCAAGCGGCTCTTTTGTGAAATATTATGAAATTCGGTTATTTTGCGATTTGCGCAAACAGCCACAGGACATCGGTCAGCGTGACCTGCGTCTTACCGTTGTAGACGCTGCCGTAGGGGAACTCGCCGTCCAGCACGCAGCGCAGCATGATGAGAGCATCGCGGATGTCGATCACGCCGTTTCTGTCCAGGTCGCCCGTCGGCACATCGCCGTGGATGATGCTGCCCGTGTTGTTTGCCGCATCATAGGTGACGCCGGAAAGCGTGCCGGTGGTCATATAGTCGGGCAGCGTGCTGCCAGTTGCCCGGATGTCGGCAACAACAGAGCCTGTGAGGTAGTTTGCGCCGCAGACACCGATATAATCCGTCCCGGTGATGGTCGCGCCCGTGCCGACAGTCAGCGTCATGTTGCCGCTGTATGTGCCGATGGGAGCACCGCCTGCAAAGCGGCGGTTGCCGCCTGCGAAGCCGGTCCAGGCGCCGCTCTCAATCCTGATGGTGCAGTTGCGGTCCGAAGATGCGCTCGCCACCGTGTCATAGGCAGTCGCGGTTGCAGCGGCTGCCTCTGCGCGCGTAAAGACATTGTAGCCCGCATAGAAATTCCAGGTGCCCGTGGTCTTGACACTGCCCGTGATTTCCAAATCGTTGTAGCAGCCGATGATATAGGTGCCGCTGGACTTGGCAGACTTCAGCGTGATGTTGTCGATCTTCATATTGCTGCCGAGCTTGAAGGTATCGCCCGAAACGCTGAGCACCGCATCCGCGCCTTCACCGACGATGGTCAGATGCGAGGGGTTCATCGAGGAGAAGAAGTTGCCGCCGAGCGTCCATGTGCCGACCACATGGAGGGTGACATCCGCGCCGGGGGCAAACTTATCCATCGCAACGGCGAAGTTCGAGATGGGGCTGTCCGCCGTGCCCGCGCCGTTGATGCTGCCCTTGTCCGAAACATAGACATCGGTCATGTAAAAACCTGCAACCTCTTTGGCGCCGCCGCAGAGGATCGCGTCATACAGCTTCTTTGCCATAATGCCGTAACCGCTCGTCGCCGGATGCAGATTCTCACTCGATCCTGCAAACAGCGCGCCGCTCTTGGCATCGGCATAGGTCAGCTGATAAAGGTTGATAAAGTCATACTTGCCCGGATCCTTTGCCGCGAGCTCGCGCGCAATGCGTTCCTGCGCGGGGTGCAGTACCGCCGATGCACGCAGATCGTTCACCGCATTCGAGGTCTTGCGGTAGATCGCATTGGTGATATAGACGCACTTGGTGTCCGCCTTTTTGCCGAGCATCTCACAGATGCTGCGATAATTGGTCTCAAACTTCTGAAGTGCGCCGTTCGTGCCGCCGATGGCGGCGGCATCGTTCGTGCCCATCGCGATGACATAGATCGTCGCGTCGCACTCCTCCGTAACCAGCGGATATGCCAGCATCTTCATATAGTCGCGCTTGGTGCTGGGGAGAAAGCCGGACGCGGAGACGCCGTAGTTGGAGACGATGATCTCTTTGCCGTCCACCTCGGCGAGTCCGAGAAACTGGGCGGGATAAGCTGTCGTGAGGCGATCCTTGACCGCGTTGAAATAGCCCTCGGTAATACTGTCGCCGATGAACGCGACGCGCAGCGGCTCTTCATAGGTCTGCGCCCTGCCGTTGACCGTATCAAAGCGTTTTGCCGTGATGCCCGCGCCTGCGGGATAGGTCAGCGTCGCTTTTTTGTCCGATCCCGCATACGCCTTGACCTGCGTTGCGTCGATCACCGTACCCGCCGCAAAGGTTGCGCCTGCGCCGATGGTCACATCAAAGCTGCCGCGCAGCATCTGCGTGTAGCCCGCCTGCGTGTAGTACGCGCTGATGAGTCCACCGTTGAAGGTACCGCCCGTGATGTTGATCCGGATATCGCCGTCCGCCGCATAGTACTTTCTGTCCGACGCGGTCAGCGCGGAGGTCTCGGATGCCGTTGCAGGTACATTGTCCAGTCTGCCCTGCGCAAAGATCGGCGCGTTGAACGTACCGCCGGTGATGTTCAGCGTCGCATCATCCGCGAGGATTAAGCCGTCCGCGATGCTGACATCCCAGTAATTCTTGTTGTTGGTGGTGAGGTCGTAGCTGCCTGCCTTGCCGAACGTACCGCCGTTGATCGTAATGGTGACGGGCGCGGCGATGGAGCCGACCGGCGCGGTAACAGAGCTTCTGTAGGTACCGGCGGAGAACATGCAGAAGTCGCCGCCGTCCACCGTAATCGAATACGGCAGCGTGGTGACGAGAGCGGCATTTGCCGTGCCGCTTGCCGCCAGCACGCCGCCCATGAAATGCAGGCTGCCGTTTGCGCCGTTGTTGGTAACGACGCACTTATCCGTGAAATGCACGCTGTTGAAGCCGCCGAAGATGAAGACCGGGTAGGTCTTTGTCATCACGATCGGCAGGTCAAAGGTGAAGGTATTGTCGTTTGTATTCTTGCCGAGCTGAAGACGGTTGCCCTGCAGCAGTCTGCCGCCGTCCGCGGCGGTCAGCGTGAAGTCGCCGCTCTGCTCGGGGATGGTGGTGACCGCATTGATCGTCACGTCGCCGCAGGCAATGACCGTGCCGCCCTTGCCGCCCAGTGCCGAAACCGCCGCATTCAGCGTGCCGAGCGGAGTTGCGGCGCTCTTACCGTCGCCCGTGCCGCCGTCCTTCACATAAACAGTCTGCTCCGCGGCAAAAACCGCCGCCGTGCAGAGCACCGCACAGATCAGCAGCGAAAGAACGAATAAAAATGTCTTGCGCATAAAGGGAATCCTCCTTGTCAACGGAGACCATATGCCTCCGATTGTGTACTATATTTAGTTTAGCACAATATTGCACACACAACAAGCCAAATCCAAACGTATTTTTGGACAAAATTTCACGGTTCCTAACTTTGCGCAAAACAAAAATCCGAAGCCTTTGAAAAAGACTTCGGATTTTTTCATTCAGTCGAGAATGATTTCGGGCCAGAGCGTGGTCGAGAACGCGGAGACGCCGGTGAGTGTGTCTCCGATCGAGCCGCTGTCGTCCACATTGACAAGCGCCGGGCGCACCTTGAAGCGCTTTGCGCCGGACAGCCCGACAAGCGCCTTCGGGATCGCGATCTCAGCGACATAGCCCTCGTCGCGATCATCGTTATTCCCGACCGTGCCGAGTACCTTGACCGCCGCTTTGCCGCCCGTGAGCCTCTGCTGCTTTACACCGTTTGCAAAATATTCGATTGAGCGGATGCCGTCGACGCCGACCGTAACGCGGTAATCCGCCGCCGCGCCTGCCGCGATGCAGACCGTCATCGTGTCGCCGTCCTGCAGGAAGTAATCCGACCGCGACAGGAGGAAGTAAACATTCTCGTCGTCGTGTGCGGCGCGCAGCGTCATCTGTGCCTGTGACGCGCTGCCGACAAAGAGCGCATCGGTATTTTCAATATCGTCCCAATCGTTCGTGTACCCGTCCACCGTGACGGTGGTCTTCGGTGCGTTGATGCGGTGGTTGAGGTATTCGCGCACCAGCATCAGCCCGGACTTGCCGTCCGCGGTCTTATGCTGGTTGGCGGCAATCACGGCATGGCTGCCGACCGGGGTGACCGAACCCCAGATGCCGACCGCCTCCATCGTCTGAAAATCCTTGCCCGCAAACGCAGTGCCGTCCGGCTTGCCGAGTCTGCCGTAGAGCCGCGCGCCCTTATTGTACACCATGTAGGTCTCGCCGGACTTAAAGCGCGTGACATAGGGCGAGCCGACCGAATAAACCGTTTCGCTCAGCGTATCGGGACCGACCTCCTCGAGGTCCAGTGCGCGCCACACACCGTTCTCCCCGCTCGTCGCATACGAGCCCCAGAATTTCAGTTTCAGATCCTGAATTTCATAGACAAGCAGCGTTTTGCCGTTGTACAGCTCGACCGGGACGGGCATCTGCCCGCCGAAATAGGGGTGCGAGACCCCGTCCGGTCCGACCTTGTTGCCAAGCGCAGTCTGCACGACGGTGGTCGCGCGGTAATGGTTCGTATCGCCTGCCTGAATGTTCGGTGTCCAGCTGTAGCCGTTATCCCCCGAAACGATCAGACCGACGCCCGCCGAGCGCTTCTCGGCATCAAAGCCGTAGAGGTCGATATAGGGCGCGATCTGCGTGAAATACACCTCAACCGTGCCGTCCGAACGCTGCTGGATGCCGGGCTCCCAGACCTGCCCGGTGTAGATCTTCGCCGGCCTCGACCACTGGATCCCGCCGCTTGCCGTCACCTTGCCGCGCACCAGCTCCAGGCCGTTCAGGTCAATCACCTGCTGATAGCCCTTGTTGGAGCGGACCGAATAAACGCAGAGAATGTCGCCGTTGTCGAGGACGCAGGCGTCCGGGTTGACCGCGCGCATATCGTCCTTTGTACCGGCAAGCGGTCCCTCCGCATGCGTGAAGCCGGTTGCCGATGCGCCGCCCCGGTAGAGCACCGAGGGCGCATTCCATTTGACGCCGTCGCGGCTGGTCGTCCAGTAGATGTGCTGACCGTACTGTCCGTAATGGTAAAGGAGCAGATACAGATCGTCACGCACCTTTTTCACGCGCGGGTACCACGCGTTGTCATAGCGGCTGTAGCCGGTCTTCGCCGAGGTCAGCTCCGCCGTCTGCCGGTAGTCGATCTCGAGCGACACGGTGTTGAAGTCGTCGTCCGCATGGTCGCCGTCCTCTCCCTTGGTGTTCAGCTCGGCGATCGGGGTGATCACCGTCTTCAGCGTCGATTCGCCGGGAATGACGATCGGTGTATCGTCGCCGGGATTCATCGCCTTATCATAGGCTTCCTTCGTGAAGACGCCCTTGGCGATCAGCTGCTCCGCAATGCTGTTTCCGCTCTTGACCGTTGCGGTCAGCGCACGGTAGCAGATGACAAACGCGCTGCCGCGGTTGAACGTGTCCGCCTTTGCGTCCACAATACCGACCGACTGTGCCAGCGTATACGGATCGTCCCACTTGAAGTCGCCCGCGCCGTCGTTGTAGCCGAGCACGCGCAGCATGATCGTGAGGAACGCCGCCTCCGACACCGGGGTGTCGGGGTCAAACCTCGTCTCGCTCACGCCCTTGGTGATACCGTTTGCATAGACGTAGCCGATATAGGGGTTCGCCCATGCGGGCACGTCGGTGAACGGGTGGCTCTGCACGCTCAGCGTTGCGTCCTTCTCCGCGCCGACAAAGCGCACCACGAGGACGAACGCCTGTGCGCGCGTCAGCTTTTCGCCGAGCGCGAAATTCACACTGCCGTCCGCATTCTTCCCGTAGCCGCCGACGAGTCCGAGCGCATACAGCGCGTCGGCTGCGCCGCCCGCGGTCGGGCGCGCCGCAGATGCCGTCGGTGCGGGTGAGATCAGCAGATCTCCTGCCGCAAAGGCGGGCACGCAGGCAAATGCCGTGAACACGGCAAGCAGAATTGCAATCAGTTTTCTTTTCATGTGCTGGTCCTTTCCTTATCTATGGCGGCATCGCCGCCGGGTTTACCTTATGAATCCGGAACTTGTCCGTCCATCGCGTCAAAGCGCACGGCTCTCTTCTCTTTCTATTGTACCACAGGCTGCGGCGGGATTCAAAGCAAGTCTCGCCGCCGCACATAGAAATTTTCGCATCAAAACTGTGCAACCTGTGCGATGCAATACACAAAACAACGCAGACAAGGCTCATTTTTTTGCACAAATGCAGCCTGAAGTACAAATCATCGCATATAAAGAATACACAAAAAAGCGCAGGGATGCAATATAAAAATCCCGGCGCTTTTTTCTCGTATTTTAGTCCCCGGCATCGGTTGCCCCGGCTTCGGCGGCATCCGGTGACGGAATATAGTTTCTGTAAATGTCAATTGCATCGTAGACGGGCGCATAGGTACCGTCCGCAAAAGCCGTCACCAGCACATAGGTGTGCCCGTCCGGCGTTTCGGCGGCGCTGGCGAGGCAGCTTTTCGCCTCGTGCGTATAGCCGGTTTTGCCTGCGAAAACCTCTGCATTCCCGGGTTCGTCTCCGCGCATGCGGGAGAACACCGTGCTGGTCAGCAGCAGTCCGTCCGGATGCTGCTCGGTCTTCGCCGTTGTATATTGATAGGTGGATATGATCTCGCGCAGCTGCGGAATTTCGAGCGCGTATTCCAGGATCAGCGCGATCTCGTGCGGCGTGGAATAATGATCCGGATCGTGAAGCCCGCTTGCGTTGACAAAATGCGTGTTCGTGAGCCCCATGGCTTCGGCTTTTTCGTTCATCAGTTCGGCAAACACACTCTCCGAACCGGCAACATAGTCGGCGATCGCCGCCGTCGCATCCGCGCCGGAGGGCAGCGCCGTGCCGTACAGGAGGTCGATCAGCGGCACGGTCTCGCCCACCGAAAAGCCTGCAACGCTTGCGCCCGCCGCCACCTGCGGATTGATGATCTGATAAGTAAACGTGTAGGTATCGTTCAGATCCGCCATGTGCTCCATCGCCACGATCAACGTCATCAGCTTGGTCATCGAGGCGGGATAAATGCGCGCCTCGCCGTTGCGCGACGCCAGCACGGTATTGTTGTCCACATCGATCAAAATGGCGTAGGCACTGTTGATGTCGCTGAGCGTCTTCGCATCCGCGGCATAGGCGGCATGCGCAATCTGCGGTTCGACTACCGGCACAGCCTCCACGGTGCGCGTATCGACGTCGGCGCGTGCAATGAGCATCTGCCGGTACTCGTTCTCTTCCTGCAATGCCTGATATTCGGCGGCAATGCTTGCATTTCGCTTTTGCAGAGCGCCGAGCAAAAACAGCATGGCAGCAAAGGACAAGAGCAAAACGACAATCAGGATCGGGATCGCACGGGAAAATGCGCGATCGCCCTTCCCTTTCCGGACAGCGGGGCGCGTCGCCGTCTGCGCGGACGGCTGCGGCGCAGGCACGCGCTGCGGTCTGATATTCTCTGGCATACTAAAACCTCGTTATATTCGCCGCCTTGGCGGGCGGAGCACAAATTTCTACATATTATATAGATTATAGCATATTCCCGTGCACGGTTCAAGACATTTTCATGACATAACGCAAAAAAGGCGGCAGAAGCCGCCTTTCGATTGCATTTCGGGAAGCTTATTTCTCCGAGGAGTTGATCTGGAAGTCAACCGCCTGCGCGCCCCTCTCTTCCGAGTCGAAGGTGTAATCCTTGCCGGGCAGGATTGCGTTGAGGACGATGCCTGCGATGGATGCAACTGCGAGTGCGGAGAGCGAGATGCCGACGCCGCCGATCGTGAAGCTGACCGAGCCGAGGCCGAGTGCGCAGACCAGAATGATCGCCGCGACGATCAGGTTGCGGCTCTTCGTAAAGTCGACCTGGTTTTCAACAACGTTGCGCACGCCGATAGCCGAGATCATGCCGTAGAGGACGAAGGAGATACCGCCGATGATGGCCGTGGGGATCAGGTGGATCAGCGCCGCGAACTTGGGGCTGAAGGAGAGGACTGCCGCGAAGACTGCCGCGATGCGGATGACGCGGGGGTCATAGACTCTCGAGAGTGCAAGCACACCGGTGTTCTCACCGTAGGTCGTGTTTGCGGGCGCACCGAAGAGCGATGCCAGCGTGGTTGCGATACCGTCGCCGACGAGCGTTCTGTGCAGACCGGGATCCTGGATGTAGTTCTTGCCGACCGTGGAGGAGATCGCCGAGATGTCGCCGATATGCTCCATCATGGTTGCCAGCGAGATCGGCATGATGGCAACGATCGAGCTGATGATGAGCGAGGTATTCGAGAAGTCAACGCCGCCGAAGACCGTGTGCTTCCAGGTGACCGGGAGACCGACCCATGCGGCATCCTTCAGCTGCTGGAGCGCTTCGGTGGAGAAGAGGATCATGTTCTCCTTGCCGGCGATGGCGATGTACTGTGCGCCGTCGGCTGCCGTGATCGTCTGACCGAGGGTCAGCGCAAAGATTGCAGCGGCTGCGCAGGAACCGAGGACACCGAGCAGGATCGGGATGATCTTCGCCATGCCGCGGCCCCAGACGTTGAAGATAATAATGATTGCGAGGGCAATCAGTGCGAGCGGCCAGTTGACCTGGCAGTTGCTGACTGCCGAGCCTGCAAGGCCGAGACCGATTGCAACAATGATGGGACCGGTGACGACCGGCGGGAAGAAGCGCATGACCTTGTTTGCGCCGACCGCACGAATCAGTGCCGCCAGTACGAGATACACGAGACCTGCGCAGGCAACGCCGAGGCAGGCGTAAGGCAGGAGCTCCGTCTTTGTCATGGTCTCATAGCCTGCCGTCCCGGCGAGACCGGTAATGGCAGCATAGCCGCCGAGGAATGCGAAGGACGAACCCAGGAATGCGGGAACCTTGCCGCCCGTGACCAGGTGGAAGAAGAGCGTGCCGAGACCTGCAAACAGCAGCGTCGAGGCAACGTCAAGTCCGGTCAGAAGCGGGACGAGCACGGTTGCGCCGAACATGGCGAACATGTGCTGCAGGCCGAGGATGAGCATCTTCGGCACACCGAGCGTGCGGGCATCGTAAATGCCGTTTTCGGGAATCGCGTTTTTCTTTTTAGTCATACTTTCCTCCTCAAATTCTCTTTTCGGAGGCACAGCGCCGCGCCGCAGGGCATAAAAAAAGCCTTGCCGACGCAGGCAAGACAAAAGCATCCGCAGATAGACTGACAGCGGATTCATCAAATCTTGCCGGCATCTCTGTACCGTCTTAAAGATTTACTGGGTGTAGTATAGCATACTGTTACGGGTTTGTAAACCCTTTTTTCAAAAAAAGATAATTTTGTCGTTTTGCCCATATTCTCCGCTCTTTTTTCAAAAACGCCTTGCAAATACACCATCGCTCGTGTATAATAAGAAAGTAAATTCAAAAAACACGGAGGCTATTATGCTCAATTTCCTTTTGGACGCAGCCGCAGGCGCGGCTGAAACTGCCGAAAGCAGCCCGCTCGCGGCGCTTTCCATGCCGATCATGCTGATCGCGATGGTCGCAATCTTCTATTTTCTGATGATCCGTCCGCAGAAGAAGCAGGAGAAGGAAGCGCAGAACATGCGTGATTCCCTTGCCGTCGGCGACGAGGTCACCACCATCGGCGGTATCATCGGCGAGATCGTCTCCATCAAGGACGAGACCGTCACGATCGAGACCAGCAAGGCGGGCACCAAGATCCGCTTCCTCAAGACCGCGATCCGCAGCGTAGACGTCAGCGCAGCAAGCAAAAAGCAGGCTGCCGAGGGCGCAAAGGCGGAGTAAACCCAAACACAAAAAGCGAACGGCATGTGCCGTTCGCTTTTTATTTCTTTTGTTGCACTTCACTTGACAATTCACTTATACACACCTGCTTGCGCCTGCGTTTTCATTTCGAGTCCCCGAGCATACGCATAAACACTGCGGCAGTCTGGGCTCTTGTCGCGTTTTCCCGCGGCAAAAAGCGACCGTCGGCATGCCCCGCCATCAGTGCCTCTTCGGCAGCCCAGCTGACAGCATCTTTCGCATAATCCGAGATGTCACTGCTGTCCGTATAAGCGATTTTCCCGCTTGTCCTTATGTCATATCCCTTGAAAGCTGCATAGCGGTAAATGATTGTCGCCATCTGTTCCCGGGTAATCGGCTCATTCGGCGCGAACCGTTTTTCGGAAACGCCGGAGACGATACCGTTTGCGTTTGCCCAGGCCACCGCCTTTTCATAATAGTCGCCGATCTCAACATCGGCAAACGCAGTGCTTCCCGCCTGCGGCTCTTTCTCGATGCGATAGAGGATCATGACAAACATCGCTCGGGTCACATCTGTATCCGGTGAGAATTCCGTATCCGAAACGCCCCGCATCAAGCCGCCTGCATATGCAAATTTCACCGATCTGTAAAACCAGTCGCTTTCCCGCACATCGCCGAACGGGTTTTTCCACGCCTGTCCAGTCGTGCCGATGTCCTCCTTTTCTTTTCCCATTATGATGCCCAGCACCGCATCAATACGGTAAGTCCACTGTGTTTTCGCATCGGCAAAGACGAGCAGATAGTAAGGCGACTTGATGCCCCCATCCACCAAGGTTTCCACGATGAACAGGACCCTGTCCGTGCAGCCGGCGTCCTCCACGGCGATCCGCCTTGCCTCGGCAGGCAGAATGTACTTGTTCCGGAAGATGATCTCGCCGGTCTTTGCGTCGATCTGATAGTAATAGCGGCTTTCCCCGGTGTAGAAGTCCAGCACATAGCAGGGTCTTCCCTGATTGAGGATCAGTTTGATCTCGGTGAACACAATTTTCTGCGCGACTTCATCCAGCCCGGCATCTTTCAGGGCGATCTCCTGTGCCTGCCGCAGCGGAATGAAGATTCCCGTGCCGATGTTCTCCTTTTCTTTTCCCATTATGATGCCCAGCACCGCATCAATACGGTAAGTCCAC
>ERZ773130.1625-NODE-1625-length-20217-cov-7.601180_pt1 | contig 20217 bp, 12 predicted proteins | sample MGYA00511919_ERZ773130 | MGnify/ENA primary metagenome ERZ773130 (study PRJEB29015, sample SAMEA2737851) | human gut metagenome | biome: human gut; feature: human-associated habitat; material: faeces | place: China | collected 2012 ...
TTTGTGACTTAATTTGATTAATAATGGAAAGTAAACACAAACTATCCATCAACCAATGGGCACTGGAGGACCGCCCACGGGAGAAAATGATGGAAAAGGGAGCAGCAGCATTGAGCGATGCCGAACTACTCGCTATATTAATCGGCTCCGGAAATACGGAAGAAAGCGCTGTTGAACTGATGCGACGCCTGCTCCTGTCTTGTGATAACAATCTCAATTCTCTGGCAAAATGGGAAGTCTGCGATTATTCCCGTTTTAAAGGTATGGGACCGGCGAAAAGTATTACAGTGATGGCAGCATTGGAGCTTGGAAAGCGTCGGAAACTGCAAAACACAAAAGAAAGGTCTCAAATCACCTGTTCAAAAGATATTTATGATATTTTTCAACCTTTGATGTGCGACCTCGAACAAGAAGAATTCTGGGTTCTTTTATTGAATCAGGCAACGAAACTGATTGATAAGGTGCGTATCAGTACCGGTGGAATAGATGGAACATACACCGATGTACGCACCATCCTTCGGGAAGCATTGCTGCAAAGAGCCACCCAAATAGCTGTGGTCCATAATCATCCTTCAGGGAATATCCGTCCTAGTCAGCCTGACAAAACACTGACAGAACATATTCGTAAAGCGGGAGATACAATGAATATCCACCTGATAGATCATGTCGTCGTTTGTGAAGACGGGTTCTTTAGCTTTGCGGATGAAGGATTGCTTTAATTTTCTCTACATCTTTATTCCCTTTTGCAACAATTTACCATCTGGGTACGTTTTTCATATTAGTGAAGATAGAGAATAGATGTAATATTCTTTAGGTACACGATGCTCATTCCGTACCTAATTTTTTATGTTTCATTTTTTATCTCTATCTTTGCGATACATAACAAAATGAGAAGACGTATGGAAAAGATTGAAATAGAAGAAAAGATTGTAGCCATGCTAAAAACGGTGTACGATCCGGAAATTCCGGTGAATGTATACGATCTTGGACTGATTTATAAGATAGATGTCTCCGATAATGGAGAAGTGGTACTTGATATGACATTGACAGCCCCCAACTGTCCGGCTGCTGATTTTATCATGGAAGATATTCGTCAGAAAGTGGAATCGGTGGAGGGTGTGACTGCGGCTACCATTAATCTGGTGTTTGAACCGGAATGGGACAAAGATATGATGAGTGAGGAAGCGAAACTCGAACTCGGTTTTCTCTAGTTACGAGTGATAACCTCATAATCAATCTCTTATAACTAACAACTCAAAACTCATGAAGAACGTTTATTTCCTTTCCGATGCGCATCTTGGGTCCCGTGCTATTGAGCATGGACGCACGCAGGAACGGCGTTTGGTGAACTTCCTTGATAGTATAAAGCACAAGGCTTCTGCTGTTTATCTGTTGGGAGATATGTTTGATTTCTGGTATGAATTCCGGCTGGTCGTCCCCAAAGGATATACCCGTTTCTTGGGAAAAATCTCCGAACTGACGGATATGGGAGTGGAAGTGCATTTCTTTATTGGCAACCATGATATATGGTGTGGGGATTATCTCACCAAAGAATGTGGTGTCATTATGCACCGTGAACCGCTGACTACCGAAATATACGGAAAAGAGTTCTATCTTGCTCATGGTGACGGACTGGGCGACCCGGACAAGAAGTTCAAACTGCTTCGTTCCATGTTTCACAGCAAAACATTACAAACGTTGTTTTCCGCTATTCATCCCCGATGGAGCGTGGAACTTGGTTTATCATGGGCGAAACGCAGCAGGCAGAAACGGACTGACGGAAAGGAACCGGATTATATGGGGGAAAATCAGGAGCATCTGGTACTATATACAAAAGAGTATTTGAAAAGTCATCCCAATATAAACTTCTTTATTTACGGACATCGCCACATTGAACTTGATTTGATGCTAAGTGTCACTTCACGTGTGCTGATACTTGGAGACTGGATTAATTTCTTTTCTTATGCCGTATTCGACGGCGAGAACCTTTTTCTTGAAGAATATATAGAAGGAGAGACGCAGGTTTGAGGCGGATAGTTTCATCCCGGTTTGAAACAAAAAGTTTCCCGGTGTGAAACGGAATGGTTTCTCGGTGTGAAACACTTCGTTTCTCGGTGAGAAACAAACAGTTTCAAGGCATGAAACAACTAGCTCGCTTAAAAGGATTGAAAAAGAGCTCATGCTTGAAGAGAAAAATCTCTACCGATAAGAAATAATTAAAGCAATAAATCCCTGCTCCAACATTGTGGAACAGGGATTTATTACATTATTATGGGTTGTTTTCTATGATAACTCTGATTACAACCGTTCAATCAATTGTTTACTGGAAAGTTGGTGTATAACTTGAAGCTATTAGCAGGTATAACAACAGGCTGTTCAGAACTGTTAGTCACATTCAATGTTTCACCATTCAATTCATACCAATCTCCCGTGTTACCAAAGTACACACCTGTATTAATCTGTTCATTCTTGAAATTGCCTACTACAACCAGTTTCTTTGTAGTGGATTCCAATCTTAGATAACGACCTTTATCCCAATCGGAAACACTTACTTTCCAGTCTTTGAATGCGTTGTCGCTGAATAAGTCCGGATTATCATTGCGTAATTTCAGCAAAGTGCTATAAGTGTCGTATAATCCTTTCCGATATTGGTCAGTAAGATAATCCCATTTCACAGGCTTGGCATCAGTATTCTTTTCAGTTCCCATTGTTCCATCGTACTTATACATTATGGAATAATCATATCCTAGTTCGCCAAACTGCCAAATCATTTTCGGTCCTGGAACGGTCAGGAAGAAGGCTGCATTTGTTCCCAGTTGTTTCATGCGGATATCAAGACCTGCATTTTGAAGATTGCCAAAAGCAGTTTGCTTGTATGCAACTCTTTCTTCATCATGGCTTTCCATGAAATTAACCCATCCTTCGGCAGGCATTCCGCTATTTCGCATGTATGAAAAATCTGAATTGCTTGATTCTCCCATTCCGGATTGGCAATAGCTTTCATTCATATTATGCCATAGTTTCATCCCTGCTTTAGCCAATTCTGACTCTTCATCCAAATTGCAGAAGTGTTCAAGAATCATCACTGCATTAGGATTGGTCGTATTCACTGTTTTATAGTAATCTTTCAAGATAGCAATACGGGAATCATCTTTATTACTTGCCGTTGATTCATTGCTCTTGTTTTGAGTAAATCCTTTGGTTAAGTCGAAACGGAAACCGTCAAACTTATACTCTTCCAACAAGAACTTCAAGTTACGTTTTACAAATTCACGTACAAGCGGCGATTCGTGATTGAAGTCATGGAATACGCTGAATGGATGCGGAGCATCGACATTGAACCACGGATTATTCTTGGCTGTCTTGCTTTCTTTCGAATTCCAATAAAGTTTAGCAAATGGATGACTGCCAGTAGCATGGTTGTAGACTACATCCAGTAATACTGCAATGCCTTGTTTATGACATTCATCAATGAATTGCTTATATTCCTCTTTCGTTCCATATGCTTTGTCCATTGCAAAATAATAACATGGATTGTATCCCCAGCTATTATTCCCGTCGAATTCTTGTATAGGCATCAGTTCAATCGCATTCACTCCCAGACTCTTGATGTAGTCCAAATGTTTAGTAGCCTCTTTGATTGTACCCGTAGCAAGTTCGGAACCTACTTGTGTGAAGTCACGGAATAGTAACTCATAGATTACCATATTGTCAGGATTATCAATCTTGAAGTCGGATACTTGCCAATTGTAGGATGCCGGTTTTGTTTGGAATACGGAGACAATGCCTGTTGTCTTTCCATTCGGATACTGTATGGCACTAGCCGGATAAACTCCTTGTTCTACAAGATATTTATCGTTCGAGCCATCCAGCACTTTTTCACAATAGGGGTCGCCAATACGAACATTGCCGTCTTTTTCACTACCCATGTAATATTGGAAACCATACTCTTTGGCGGGGTCGATGCCTGTAACGGTGTACCACCAGAAGTGTTTGTCGTTATCACGCTTCATCTGATATTCAGTACTAAGTTCCCAATCATTGAAGTCGCCAATGAGACAAGCATAATCCTTGTAATTGTTATCCGTATCCAAATCGTATAGTGCGAAAGTCACAGACGTTCCGTCAGCCGATGGATGGATACCCGCTTCTTCTACTGGGCAGGCAGCTATCTCTACCGGAGCCGGTGTGAAAGTCTTGTCTCCTGTTACTGTGATAAAAAAGTCGCTGGTTTTCTTTTCGTCAGTCAACGCTTCATCATTGCGGAAGAGGATGCAGACATTTTGAATGTTTGCTGCATTTTCCGCGCCAAACCATTCGCGTACTGTCGGGGCAAGTGTAAAGCACCAAATATTATCCGCCACTTTCTCTGCCTTGTATTTATCTTCATTTACCCCCCATTCCGTAGGAACATACATCCAGTCATTGATACCGATGTGAACATATACATCACCTTCATAGCCGTACAAGTCGTCGCCGGCTGCTGCTTTATACCAGATTTTACCTTGCTTGTCGCCCTTGAATTTAGTGGGGTAATTATTGATTCCTTCTACCAATTCTTCGATAGACGGCTCGTGATCCAGTTCGGGGATTTCCGGACCGGTGATTAACATCTCATGGTTTTCGTCGGAACATGCTACTATCGTGAATAGACAGAGCAGCATCCAGAATATATGTTTTATATCTTTTTTCATAATGTATTTTCCATTTATTATTCTTTGATGAGGACTAGTCTACCGTTCAGATAGAATTTGATGGTATAGTTACCGGTTGCGTCCATTGAAATATTATCTCCAGCAAAAGGACTGGGTGTATCTAATGTTCCCCCGAAACTAACACCGGAGTCCCAACTGGAATTGACGCGGAGTTTAAATTCACCCACTGCCATTTCAGTCTTTGCAGTCCAGCATTTTTCTGTTGCATCATAAGTTAATTCTTTGCCGTTTTCCCATCCTCCTGTGGCTGTACCTATAATATCCATAGATGTTATTTCTGTTGCAGAGACGTACTTGTCGTCCAAATTGACTACAATGTAATAAATACCCTGTGGTAAAGATAAGTTTCCACCATCATTTGTCATACCTTCTTTCGAGGTAAAATAGTCATATCCATAATCAAGTCCGCCATTCGAACCATCCGGCCAATAGGGCTGTGCGGTAAACTTAAAGCCACCGTTCAATTCCGACATTCCCCAATAAGCATTGTTTCCTTCTGGCTTATATAAAGTCGGTGCTTGTGAAGGCTTCCATTCCTGATGATTTCCTGGTATCCATAAATGAGGTGCATCCATTGTTTTCTCAATCTTGTAAGTGCCTTCCATCATGTTGATAGAGATTCTAACTGATTTATAATCACCACCGGATATTTTGATAGGATTTGCTGTTTCTGATAAAATGAGATTACCTTCTGGAGCATCGTTGTCAGCATCAACCGCACCAAGTGATTTGCCTGAGTTGGATTTAATAAGGAAATAGGCATCTTTGGCACCGGTGTTATCTGTAACCAGAGCAGGAACTGTTGTTGTAAAGACTGAATTGGTATAAGGATCACCACTTGTATTAACAAATGCTACATTCTGTTCCCAAGTCAGAGAGCCATTAATATAATAAGCTCCCTCAATCACCGGTGCTTTCGGAGTTACTTTCAACTCATAGCTTTCAACCGGTGCCGCATATACTGTCTTTCCGACAGCCACGTATGCCGTTAATACAGCATTCATGGTACGTTCTACCGGACGGATACCATATATTTGCGCCACTGCATTCTGCAAATCTTCCGTTGCTACGTATCCTTTGTCGTCTACAGTTAAAGTCACTTTATTATCTAACTTCATTTTATAAGATAAAGTGGCTTCTTCTTTAACGGCAGGAGTTGTAAATACGGCAACCGCTACGGATTCTTCCTCGACATTTCCAAGATTAATCGGGGCTACACCTGTAGCTGTAAAAGTTATTTTGTCAGCAGCTTCTTCCTGTCCGTAAGACTGTGGGGAAGCTACCCCTTCATTAAAATCTTCGTTGCAGGCTGTTAGTGCGGCAGCCAGTAACACGGTTATATATATTGATAATTTTTTCATATCTATCTGCATTTAAGATTAATCTATTTAGCTTTGAAGTAATAGCACTCGTCCAGTTCGTTGAACAGTACGGTATAATCACCCGGTTTGCAACTGATGGTAGCGCCATCAACAAATGAGCCAAACGGGAATACCTCTCCACCCCAAGTCTTGTCGCCGGAAGTAAATTTGGCTTTGCAGCTTGCCGCGATTGTTATGTCGGCATACCATACATGTGAATGCTCCATGGTAACTTTGGTCATGTTTACAGATTCCGAACCATAAATCAATGTGACGGCATCATATTCTGTCGGTTGAGTTTCAAAAGTAGTAGCTTTCATTGTCAGTTTATTTTCAAGCGTATTGAGATGAAGTGTGTACCAGCCGGCCGCATTCACTTTAATATTTTGAGAGTTCTTGTCATTTACCAAATTGGTGAATCCTTCGCTGTCAGCATTTCCCCATTGGTCGTCCCATGCACCGGGAGTAGCCACTACCTTAAATCCTTTATCTGCTGGGATATATCCTGTGTAGGTAAATTCTCCTTTACCAGTATTGGCATCATACGCATATCCTTTTACCAGTGACATCGAGAAATAAGCGGTACCTGCTGCCATTGTCGGATTTCCCCAGGGAACTTCACCGATGAAATCGCCCAGTAAATAATAAGTGGCAGGAACGGCATCAGATATATCCATATAATAAGGTATAACTTTCAATTCTATCGAATTGGAATGTATAGGATACCCTTTATCTCCGATATGTGCGTACAAACGTACAAATACACTCATCGGTTCGCCGTCATAATCATTCTCCGATGTCCAGCCGGCAAGTTTTACGATTGCCTTATTCAATTCCTGTGTGTTGGCATCCACTTTGGCTGATGTAGATATGGAAGGTAGTGTCAGATAAGAGGCGTCTGCCGTTTCCGTTTCATCAGTCCATTTGTCTGTTAAATCCGCTTGCACGGTGTAAGTCACTACGGCAGGATAGCCGTAGTCCGGTTGCGTACAAGTCAACTCGATATTCTTGGATTGATTTAGGTCATAGACGTTGTACGTTGCATTGGCAGGGGTGTTCAATACAAAAGTTGTAGGTTCCTGTATGGTAGGATTTGAGTCCCTGTCATCCTCGCAGGCGGTCAGCAGGGCTGTCGCTACTAGTATGGACGTCAGTATATTTATTTTTTTCATATTACTCTGTTTTTATAAAAGTATAACTTCGGTCTGGTTTAATATTCCGGGTTTTGCTCCAGATTCGTATTCGCATTGATATCATTGGCAGGAATAGGATAAATGTTGCGGAACTCTTTTATTTCAGTACCTTGTTTTTCTCCACCTTTCCAATCCCAGTTATAGTCGGTGTGTCCGCCGAAATCGCCGAAACGAATCAAGTCAATGCGGCGGCGACCTTCAAACCAGAACTCACGCGCCCATTCGTCACGGATGTCCGTCAATGTATATGAAGCAGATTCGGCGGCGTTCGCACGCTTACGGATTTCATGCATAGCGTCTATGGTCTCCTGAGTAGAAACACCATTGTTGGCACGGATACTGGCTTCTGCTACAATCAGATAAGCTTCTGCCATACGAAGAAGAGGTATATCCATATCAGGATTATCCGTATCGCTTGTCAGTCCGTTGTCTGCACGGATGTTCGAGAATTTGGCACATGCGAATCCGTCCGTAAAGCTCATATTGTCTCCTGTCGACGTACTTCTCTGCACTCCGCACATCAAGGCACGGTCATCTTTTGCTGCCACTACCATCTGGTCTTCCAATACGGAAGGAGCATCATTTACGTTCGGGAAGAATTTGGCTACCATTGCCTGACGACAATGCGGGCCGCCCCATCCTTGCTTACTTCCCCAGGGATTCATGCCTGTGTCACTTTTGTGCGTACCTGCAATCAAGAACAGCGAACCACCCCAACTCTTGGTTCTCACACCATCCTGCAAAATGGGAAGTATCACTTCCTGTCTTGCCTTGTTGACATTGCTGCCATCATTATCTGCCATGAACAGGTGTTTGTAGACAGGAGCCAGCTTATAGCCGGAGCCAATCACCTTCTGGGCATATTCCTTGGCTTTTCCCCATTGAGGCGTGCCGGTATAGACTTCTGCGTTGAGATACATACGTGCCAGCAATAACCAGGCGGCAACACGGTCTACACGGCCGTAAGTCGTTTGAAGCGGCTGTGCTAGTGTGGCGGTAGCGTCGTCACCGATTTCTTTCAACTCTTCTTCAATCTTCGCGAAAAGATCCGCACGTTGTATTTGCTGAGGCTTTTCTGTCGATACTTTATCGCAATAAGGCGGATTGCCGAACATATCCATCAGGTAGTAGTTGTTCAAAGCACGGATAAAACGTACTTCTGCACGTTGGCGTGTCGTTTCATCATCTGTCAGTCCTTCCGTTTGTTCCAGGAAGTAGTTGCACAAAGTGATGTCGAATGTCAGACGGTAATAGAGTCCTGTCACGATTTCATTGGAAGAACTCCAACTGCAATCGGCAATAGTAGCGACACCGGCATCGTTCCATGAATTGACAATCGCTTCATCTGTCATCAATTGGTTGGCACACCAAGTCATACGGTAGAAAGAGGAAGTACCTTCGTCGATGTCGTCCAAGTCACCGCTTCCGTCGGGGCCTTTCTGACCTGTCAGTCCGAGGGTTCCATATATCTTGTTAAAAACGCTTGCCTGGTCGAATGTCATCACTATATTCGGGTCGATAGGAGTCGCATCCAGGTCACCGATACATGAAGTCACGCTGACTGCCAGTAATAGTGAGGCAGCCGATAGGATTGATTTTATATATCTGAATTTCATAATTGGTATTTTTAGTAGGTTTAGAAATTAAGGCTTAAACCGATTAATGTAGTCAGAGGACGCGGATAAATATTGTTATCCAATCCCTTTTCTACTTCAGGGTCAAGTCCTTTGTATTTGGTGATAGTGAATACGTTCTGTACGGCTGCATATACGCGTCCGCCAATCGGAGCGCCAAACAGCTTTTTGAACGAATATCCCAAAGTGATATTGTCACATTTCATGAAGGAGGCATTCTGTACGAAGTAATCGGACAGTAAGGTGTTGTCGTTCTTGCTTTGGATATTGTTTGCCACTCCCATCAACGGGCGGTTGTTGAGTGCGCCGAATGAATAGACAGAGGTCGGGTTGCAGTCGGAACCGCCTGCTTCGACAGAGTTATACACATAGTTGTTCAGGCTGGCGCGCAGTGAGAAACTGAAATCCCATGACTTGTATGAAAGACGGGAAGTAAGTCCCATAAGTACGTCGGCTGTCGGCTTTTTGTAGAAGTAGCGGTCGTCACCGTTAATCGTTCCGTCTCCGTTGCGGTCTACAAATTCGTTCTCTATAGGCTTTCCATTCTCGTCATACACTTGCTGGTAAACATAGAAGGAAGAAGCCGGATGTCCTACGGCGTGCGCCATTGCTTTCATATCACGTCCGCCACCGATATTGTCTCCGGCAGCAACATAATAATTTTCGCTATCTCCGGTAGTTAATTTGGTGATTTCGTTTTTGTTGTAAGTGATATTGAAGCCAAGATCCCATGTCCAGTCGGTAGTTACAACCGGTTTTGAATTAATGGAGAATTCGATACCTGAATTTTCTAATGAACCGACGTTGGACAATACCTTGTTTTTGAAGTTCGTTCCGGCAGAAACGAATACGCTGTTCAGCAAATCGGTGGTCTTACGATAGTAATAATCCACAGCACCGTTGATGCGGTTGTTCAGGAATCCGAAGTCCAGACCTACATTATAAGTGGTCGTCTTTTCCCATTTCAAGTCCGGGTTGTATGCATTCGGGCGGTAAGTGATTCCCTCTCCCAGGATAGGATAGTAAGCCCCGTCTTTGTTTGTCTCATAAACAGCCAGGTACGGATAGTCGCCCGAATTGATATTCTGCTGACCGGTAATACCATAGCCAAGACGAAGTTTTAAATCCGAAAGTACATCAACATCTTTCAGGAAAGCTTCTTCTTTCAACTTCCATCCCAAGGCAAAAGACGGGAACAATCCCCAACGGTTGTTTTTGTGGAAACGGGAAGAACCATCCTGGCGTACGGTTGCCGTAAACAGGTAACGGTCCAGCAGTGTGTAATTGACACGACCGAAGAAAGATACAAGATAACTTTCCGTAGCCGAACCACTTGAGGTATTGTTGTAACGCTGACCTCTGTTCTCTACCACGTTGTTCGACAGCGGATAGAGTCCCCAATATTCCTGGTCGGACGTATCATGGAAGTGCTGCCATTCATAGCCTGCCATTACATCGAAACGATGTTTGTCAGTAAAATCTTTGCTGTATTGCAGGTAAGCATTCAAAGAGAGGTTGTACTTGTCTTTCTGTTCCCAGCCATAGCTGCCATAATAGTTGTTGGTCGAAGAATAGGGAGAGACATCCGTATATTGCTTACCCGTAGAGAGGTCCATGCCACCGTTCACGTGTGCGTGCAAGTCCGGCAAGAAATGAAACTTATAATCCAGTTCCAGATTACCGATTAAAGATTTGGAGATGGCACGGTCGTCCTTTTCTTCCAACAAGGCAACCGGATTACCCGGAGCATTGCTGTTGAAAGTACGTTTCCATGTGTCGTCATTCAAAGAAGAAGCGTCCGTATTCCATTGGAAATATCCGTCGAAATAATATTGATGGTAAGGATCGTCGGAGCGGACGGACTGTGTAGGGTCAAAGCTGACCGCAGAACCTACCGCACTACCGTCAGCGTAGCGGTTCTTGGCAATCATACCTTTCAGGTTGGCATTTACTTTCAGATGGTCTTCAAAGAAAGAAGGAGCCAAGCTGACAGAAGCCGTATAACGTTCGAACTTGGATGTTTTCACAATACCGTTCTGGTTGGTATAACCGAACGATACACGGTAAGGCATATTCTTCAATCCACCGGAAATGGTGAGGTTATGGTCTGTACTTACGGCTGGGCGGAATATTTCTTTCTGCCAGTCGGTGTTGGCATTTCCTAATTTGCTATAAGCTTCGCTGTCTTCTCCCCAAATGTCTTTGATGAAAGAACGGAACTGGTCTCCGTCCATTACGTCGACGGTAGATTTTACAGTGCTGACAGATACATTGCCGTCATAAGAAATGGTAGGACGTGCGCCTGCCTGACCTTTCTTCGTTGTAATGATGATAACGCCATTAGAAGCACGCGAACCGTAGATGGCGGTAGCCGAAGCATCTTTTAATACGGTAAAGCTTTCAATATCATTCGGATTGACCATAGACAGAGGATTGGCCAAACCTTTCACTCCCTTATTATCCATTGCCAGACCGTCGATTACAATCAGCGGGTCGTTTTCTGCAGTCAGTGAAGAACCGCCACGAATACGAATCGTTGCGCCCTCGCCCGGAGCTCCGCCTTTGCTGATAACGCTTACACCGGCAATCTTACCAGTCATCATATCCTGTGCGTTGGTAATCAAACCTTTGTTTAGTTTGTCCGGTTTGATGGCCGTAACCGAACCGGTCATATCGTTCTTTTTCACCGAGCCGTAGCCGATAACGACTACTGCGTCCAGTACTTGAGAATCATCTTCCAATGTAACCATAACAGTAGAAGCCGCTTTCACTTCTGCTGATTTATAGCCGACGAATGAAACGGAAAGAATGGCATCTTTCGGTACATTCAACATAAAGTTACCATCGAAATCAGTTATTGTTCCATTGGTTGTACCTTTCACCAGTACGTTAGCACCGATGACAGGCTCACCCGTTGTGTCTTTCACATGCCCCTTGACAGCTATTTGCTGAGCAAATGCTTCAATGGAAAGGAAGAGTCCCACCAATAATGTGAGCAGGGCTTTTAGTCTTAAGCTCTTTTTCATGTCTCTAATTTAAAGTTATTTTATCAAAATCAAATATATCTCTCTAAAAAATACCTACTGAAAACTATATTCTCCCAATCTTATTCCCTAAAATTTCTTTAGTCCTTTTACTTCCGCTTTATCCTTTACTTCCTTGATACTGATGGCATAACCGCCACCGTTGGCAGCGCGCAAGTTCAGTTTGCTTTTGTTTGTCAGGATACCTTTTTTGATGGTATAAGCTTGCGGATTTTCTTTCCAGTCGGCATCTTTAGCATCCGCATAAACAGTGGCAATGTATTGTTTTCCCGGTGTGAGGAAGTCGAATACCAGTTTGGAAGTATGACCGTTCTCACCGGCTGTACAACCTACATACCAGTCGCCTGTACCTTTTGCCTTACGGGCGATAGTGATATATTCTCCCGGTTCTGCTTCCAGATAGTTTGTTTCGTCCCAGTCGATTGCCACGTCTTTGATGAATTGGAAAGCATCCATGAAACGTTCGTAGTTTTCAGGAATATCGGCAGCCATTTGCAGCGGGCTGTACATGGTCACGTACAAGGCTAACTGGCGGGCGATGGTAGAACGTACCTGTGAATTGTTTGCAGGATTCATCTTGTTACAATGAGTTTCGAAGATACCCGGAGTGTAATCCATCGGGCCGCCGACCAAACGGGTGAAAGGAAGTATAGTTGTGTGATATACTTTGTTTCCGCCGAATGATTCGTATTCGGTTCCGCGTGCGGATTCGTTGCCGATTAAGTTAGGATACGTGCGGCAGATACCTGTCGGGCGGGTTGCTTCGTGAGCATTTACCATGATTTTGTAGTCGGCTGCTTTCGTCACTGCATACAGGTAGTGGTTGTTCATCCATTGTCCGTAGTGGTGTTCGCCGCGCGGAATGATATTGCCTACATAACCGCTCTTTACAGAATTGTAACCGTTGTCTACCATAAACTGGTAAGCCTTGTCCATATGGCGTTCGTAGTTGCGGACAGATGCGGAAGTTTCGTGGTGCATCATCATCTTGATACCTTTGCTCGCTGCGTAACGATGTACTTCTTTTACATCGAAATCCGGATACGGAGTGACGAAGTCGAATACATAGTCCTTGCTATTGCCGAACCAGTCTTCCCAACCTTCATTCCAGCCTTCTACCAATACAGCGTCGAACCCGTTTGCTGCGGCGAAGTCAATATAGCGTTTCACGTTGGCAGTGTTGGCAGAATGTTTGCCGTTCGGTTTGGTTTTAGAGTAATCCGTTTCTCCCAGTTTTACGCTAGTCAGTTCGTCGGTATAAGCCCATGAACCTTTTCCGGTAATCATATCCCACCATACGCCGATATATTTCACAGGCTTCACCCATGAAGCGGCATCTGCGATTTTGCATGGCTCATTCAGGTTCAGAGTGATGCGGGATGCAAGAATATTGCGGGCATCATCGCTGACGATAACGGTACGCCACGGAGTATTACAGGGAGTTTGCAGATAACCTTTGTCTCCTTTAGCATCCGGAGTCAGCCAGGATTCGAATACCATATTTTTGTCGTCCAGATTCAGGTGCATACATGAGTAATCGATGAGAGCAGCTTCGTGAAGATTGATATATAAACCGTCATCCGTTTTCATCATCAGTGCAGTCTGTACGCCTGTCTGTGAGAAAGGAGTCTGAGAAGAGTTCGGAGTAATGGCTTCTTTCATCAAACCTCTGATTTCTGACAGGCGGGAGATAGTGTAATCATATTCCTGAGTGTCATAGTCGCCCGGTATCCAGTAAGCGATGTGGTCGCCTGCCATTGCAAACTGGGAATGTTCTTCTTTGATGATGAAGTAGTTCAGAGATTTCTGCTGCGGGAATTCGTAGCGGAATCCTAAACCATCGTTGAACAACCGGAAACGGATAAGGATAGAACGGTCGTTCATGGGCTGATACAGCGTGGCTGCCAGTTCGTTATAATGATTGTGGATTTCTTTTTCTTCTCCCCATACCGGTTGCCAAGTTTCGTTGAATGTGGAAGTCTTGACGTCTTTCACTTCGAATCCGTTATAAAGATTAGTCTTTGAATCAAGTTTTGTCAGATCCCGGCGGTCTACCCAGTCGAAATCTGTGCGGGTATTATCTTCTTTCTTTAATTCCAGTCCCAGGGTACTTGGTTTGATAACCGTTTTGCCTTTATAAATCAAGTCGTACGTTGGAGCACCTTCTTTGTTAACCTGGAAGGTCATTACTAGATTTCCATCCGGCGAAGTGAGTTTCTGTTGTGCATTCGCTATAAACGAGATACAGAAAAATGCGATAAGCAAAAGATTCTTTTTCATTTTATTTTTATGGTATTAAATTGTGAGCTAACCTATGTTTTTATTCCTTTTGTTTCGGATATTGCAAATGTAGCGACCGTCTGAACTGAGTTTTCCAATTAGAATAAAAATACAAGTTAGTATAAACTTTATTATTTTGATTTATAGCTAAATAACTGCTTGGGTACTTCGGATAAATATAAGTCGTAGTGAACTTCTTTAAAAGGATAAAAGGTATATCCCACGGCTCGGAAGTGTTAAATCCTTTCCTAATTCTACTTTTTTATCTTCCAATACATTGTATGCAGAAGTATCAGGCAGTATTTCCCGGTAAGTATCCAAACTGATAGTCTGTTCCCGGTCTGTTCCATTCAGGAGAACAACGACTGATTTATCACCCTGTTTCCTTTCGTACGCATAGATACCTTTACTCGGTGCGAAGTGTTTCAGTTTTCCTTTGGCTATAACTTCGTTTCCTTTTCTCCATTGGAGCAGTTTCTTCAGATAAGAGAAAGCTTCATTTTGTAGCGGAGTGTGGTTTGCCGCATCGAAGTAATTATGAGTATCATTTTGCCAGCCGCCCGGAAAGTCACAGCGAAGTAATCCGTCACCGTTGGCTTTATCGGCAGCCATCAGGATTTCTGTTCCGTAATATATTTGTGGAATTCCGCGTGTTGTCAGAAGGAACACTAATGCTTGTTTGTATCGGTTCAGGTTTTTAGTATCCGCTTCCGAACGATAAAAACGGGAAGTGTCGTGATTATCCAGGAAAGTCAATAGATTCATCGGGTTGGCAAAGACGATATCTTGCGACAGGTATTCGTAAAGTCGGCACAGTCCGCCGTTCCAGTCGGTTGTTTCCTCATCGAAAGCTTTGTTCATATGTTCCATCAATGGGAAGTCCATAACAGTGGGCAGGTAGGTGTTTTTAGGATAGGTCAGTTTGCTGTCTTTCTGCCAATAAGAGATAAGTACATTGCTGCCTAACCAAGTTTCGCCTACAATATTGAATTTGGGATATTCTTCGTTCACTGCCTTGCACCAATGAGCCATCATGTCAAAGTCCGCATAAGGGTGCGTATCCTGGCGGATTCCGTTAATACCGGCATACTCTATCCACCAGATACTGCTCTGAATCAGATAAGTAGCTACATGGCGGTTCCGTTGGTTGAAATCTGGCATAACCTGGCTGAACCAACCGTCAACTGCTATTTTCTTTTCGTAATCAGAAGCATACGGGTCTAGTTGGGTGGCAGTCTTAAAAGTTGTCTGCACATAGTTGCCTTTGAAGTTGAACCAGTCTTTGGATGGCATATCCTTATATAGATAGTTTTCACTACCGCAGTGGTTGAAAATCATATCCATGACTACTTTCATCCCTTTGGCATGTGCCTGGTCTACAAGGTTCCGGAATTCTTCATTATTCCCAAAGCGGCGGTCTGCCTGATAATAATCAGTGATGGCATAACCGTGGTAAGAGCCTTCCTTCATGTCATTCTCCTGAATCGGATTCAGCCATATGCTCGTCACACCTAAGTCCGCGATATAATCCAGATGCTTTTCTATCCCTTTGAAATCACCGCCATGGCGGGCGAAGGAGTCGTTACGGTCTACTCTGGCTTCCAACATTCCGGAAATTATATCATTAGAAGAATCACCGTTAGCAAAACGATCCGGCATAATGAGATAAAGCACATCGCTAGAGTTGAAACCTTCTATCTGAGAAGAATCCGGCTTTCTTTCTTTGAGTTCATAAGGAATTACAGTCTGTTTTTTACCTTGTTTCAGAATCATGTTGAATGTCTGCGGGGCTGCTTCCGAGATATTCAGATAGACAATCAGATAATTTGGATTTTCTAGCTTGACAACCTCTTGCAAGGTGATGTCTTCGGAAGAGATACTGACTTCTGCAAATGCTATATGTTCTCCATATAGCAAAACCTGCAACTCCGGATTTTTCATACCTGCCCACCAAAAAGCAGGGGCTACTTTTTTTATGACAGTTGCGGCATATACCGGGCTGCAACCAAATAGTAGTACAAGTAAGATTACAAATAGAAAATTCTTTTTCATGGTAACATAGATTTTAAATGTTTGCTCGGCGAACCGATGTTGCAAATGTAGGGGGATAGGGGAAAGCATTTGGGGACTAGAATATAAATATAAATACTTGTGATGCTCATTTTGTTGAAAATGAATGCATTGCTTGTGAAAAGACTATGAGAAAATACAACTAGGAATTAAAATTATTTTGACCGTCTGTTTCATAATCATTACTATATTCATTATATTTGTGACATCTTTAAAAAGTAACCTATGAGAAATATAGCCTATATCTTAGCTTTTCTTTTAGTTTGTCCGACTTTACTGTTTGCGACACAGACGGATGATAATGCGGCAGTCCTTAAAAGACTGGATGATATTATAAATAAGAAAGAGACTTTTCAGGTTCAGAAAGAGAAAGCTATTGATGCGCTGAAAATGCAGCTCGCTCATTCGGTTGCTCCTGCTGATAAATATCGCTTGTATGGTTCTTTGTTCGATGCTTATCTTCATTATCAGGCAGATTCTGCACTTTATTATATAAACAGGAGACAACAGCTTCTCCCCCAACTGACCCGTCCAGAATTGGCAGATGAGATAATAATTGACCGTGCAACAGTATTGGGAGTGATGGGAATGTATATTGAAGCCATGAAAGAACTGGAGAGCATAAATTCGGAGAAGCTGGACAAACAAACATTACTATCCTATTATCAGACTTATCGTGCCTGTTATGGTTGGCTTGCAGACTATACCACTAATAAAGAGGAAAAGAAGAAATACCTGACAAAGACAGATTTATACAGGGACTCTATCATTGGTATAATGCCGCCCGAAATAAACCGTACGATTGTACTGGCTGAGAAATGTATCGTTACAGGTAAGGCTGATACAGCTTTGGTGATGCTCAGCGACGCGTTGAAGGATGCGGTTGACGAACGTCAGAAAGTCTATATCTACTATACGCTGTCCGAAGCATATGGCATGAAAGGCGATATGGAAAAAGAAGTATATTATCTGATATTGACAGCTATTGCCGATTTGGAATCTTCGGTCAGGGAATATGCTTCATTGCAGAAACTGGCACACTTGATGTATGAACTGGGCGATGTAGACCGCGCTTACAAATATCTGAGCTGTTCGATGGAAGACGCCGTAGCTTGCAATGCCCGCCTGCGTTTTATTGAGGTGACGGAGTTCTTTCCTATTATCGACAAGGCTTATAAACTGAAGGAAGAAAAAGAACGTGTGGTTTCACAGGCAATGCTTGTCAGCGTCAGTCTGTTGTCTTTCTTTCTCCTTATTGCTGTTTTCTATTTGTATCGTTGGATGAAGAAACTGTCTGCCATGCGGCGTGACTTAAGCTTGGCGAACAAACAAATGCAGGCAGTAAACAAAGAACTGGAACAGACGGGGAAAATTAAAGAGGTGTATATCGCCCGCTATCTGGACAGATGCGTCAACTATCTGGATAAGCTGGAAACTTACCGTCGTTCACTGGCGAAGCTGGCTATGGCGTCACGTATTGAAGACTTGTTCAAAGCCATCAAGTCCGAGCAGTTTATCCGTGACGAGCGGAATGAATTCTATAATGAGTTTGATAAGTCTTTCCTGAAACTGTTCCCGAACTTTATTACCGCCTTTAATGAACTGCTGGTAGAAGAAGGGCGCATATACCCGAAATCCGATGAACTGCTGACAACGGAACTCCGCATTTTTGCCCTTATTCGCCTGGGAGTGATAGATAGTAACAAGATAGCCCATTTTCTGGGCTACTCTTTGGCGACTATCTATAATTATCGTAGCCGGATGCGTAACAAGGCTGCCGGTGATAAGGACAGGTTTGAGCAAGATGTGATGAATTTGTAATATGGCATCCGGATAATTTCTTCTTTTTTTTCTACCTTTGTAGACAAATAATCTAAAAATAAATATACTAGAGAATGAAAAAGTTAATCTACACATTGTTCTTTGTCTTTATCTCCGTTGTAGCCAACGGGCAGGCAAAGTACGTATTCTATTTCATCGGGGATGGAATGGGAGTCAATCAAGTAAATGGTACGGAGATGTATCAGGCGGAAATTCAAAATGGCCGTATTGGTGTTGAACCTTTGTTATTTACTCAATTCCCGGTTGCTACTATGGCAACTACTTTCTCTGCTAAAAATTCAGTAACCGACTCTGCTGCTGCAGGTACTGCATTAGCAACAGGCAAGAAGACTTATAATCATGCAATTTCTGTGGGAGAGGACAAGAATGCTATTCAGACTGTAGCTGAAAAGGCAAAGAAAGCTGGTAAGAAAGTTGGTGTAACTACTTCTGTTAGTGTAGATCATGCTACTCCTGCCGCATTCTATGCACATCAACCCGATCGTAATAGATATTATGAAATAGCTTTGGATTTGCCAAAAGCAAATTTTGATTTTTATGCAGGTGGTGGTTTTCTTAAACCGACTACATCTTTTGACAAGAAAGAAGCTCCAAGTATTTTCCCTATTTTTGAAGAAGCCGGATATACAGTAGCACGTGGCTACAATGACTATAAGGCAAAAGCTGCAAAAGCAGAAAAGATGATCCTGATTCAGGAAGAAGGTGCTAATCCATCTTGTTTACCTTATGCTATCGATCGTAAAGAAGGTGATTTGACTTTAGCGCAGATTACAGAAAGTGCCATTGATTTTCTTACTAAAGATAATAAGAAAGGGTTTTTCTTGATGGTAGAAGGTGGCAAAATTGACTGGGCGTGTCATGCGAATGATGCTGCTACAGTGTTCAACGAAGTAAAGGATATGGATAATGCTATCAAGGTAGCTTATGAGTTTTATAAAAAGCATCCGAAAGAAACCCTTATTGTCGTTACTGCCGACCATGAAACAGGTGGTATCGTGCTGGGTACAGGAAAATATGAATTGAACCTGAAAGCATTGCAGCATCAGAAACATTCTGCTGACGGACTTTCACAACGTATCAGCGAATTGAGGAAATTAAAAGGCAATAAAGTGACTTGGGAAGATATGAAAACATTCTTGGGCGAAGAAATGGGTTTCTGGAAACAATTCCCTATTTCTTGGGAACAGGAAAAGAAATTACGTGATGAGTTTGAAAAATCATTCGTGAAGAATAAAGTCGTATTTGCTGAAAGTATGTACTCTAAGAGTGAACCGATGGCTGCACGTGCTAAGGAAGTGATGGATGAGATTGCTATGGTAGGTTGGGTAAGTGGCGGTCACTCTGCCGGTTATGTACCTGTATTCGCTATCGGCGCAGGTTCTCAACTGTTTGGAGAAAAGATTGATAACACGGAGATTCCTAAAAGAATTGCGAAAGCAGCCGGATACAAATAAATATCGGTAAAGACATAAAAAAACCGGGAGTCCAAAAACTTCCGGTTTTTTATATATGTTCTTGTCAATTATGCTTTTACACGTCCTACGTAAGAACCATCGCGAGTGTCGATTTCAATTGTTTCACCTTCGTTGATGAACAACGGAACACGTACGGTTGCTCCTGATTCTACAGTGGCAGGTTTCAGCGTGTTGGTAGCTGTATCACCTTTCACGCCCGGTTCTGTATAAGTCACTTTCATTTGAACCTTGATCGGCATATCTGCATAAAGAACAGTTTCTGTAGAAGCGTCAGAAACAACTTCCAATACTGCACCTTCGAGCAGGAAGTCAACACCGTTAATCAAATCGTGAGCGATAGGGTGTTGGTCGAATGTTTCTTGGTTCATGAAGATATAATCTTCTCCTTCTTTATACAAAAATTGGTACGGACGACGTTCTACGCGTACATCTTCCAACTTTTCACCGATGTTGAAACGGCGTTCGAGAACGTAACCGCTGACTACATCTTTCAGTTTAGTACGCATGAAAGTATTACCTTTACCTGGTTTTACATGCAGGAATTCGATACAGAAATAGAGCTTTCCGTCCATACGGATACAAGTTCCGTTTTTGATGTCTTGA
>ERZ773130.1630-NODE-1630-length-20199-cov-4.768815_pt1 | contig 20199 bp, 10 predicted proteins | sample MGYA00511919_ERZ773130 | MGnify/ENA primary metagenome ERZ773130 (study PRJEB29015, sample SAMEA2737851) | human gut metagenome | biome: human gut; feature: human-associated habitat; material: faeces | place: China | collected 2012 ...
TACCTGCGATAAAGCAGGTGCCCCAAAGCGGTTTCAAGAACAAAATCACAAAATGATTGGTTGCCGGATGCGGACGAATTACAGTAAATAGATTCAAAAAAGAGGTTATAACAACTAATAGTTGACATATTAGATGTTGACTTATGGAAAACATTGTGCTATAATAAAAGTACAAAATTGATACTTAAAGGAGGTGGACAAAATGACAAACTTAACACTGATAAAATCAATTGCCGTTTTGTCCGCAAATTAACTTATATTGTTACGTCTTGACTTAATGCTCTTGATTTTATCGAGAGCATTTTATTTTTTAAGAAAGAGGTAGCAAAATGAAAGACATCGTTACAATTCAAATCAGCAAATTCTTAACAAACGAATATGTGGAACAAATTGCTCAAAATCAATGGAAAGCATTAACCCCACAGTTTACAAACCGATCGAGACGGTATATCTTCGACGAGCTTGTCAATAGCAACGATTGCTTTGGGGTAATTGCCACCACTGCAAAAAATCAAATTATCGGCAGAATTCATTGTGTGAGAAATGAAAACAATCCTCATCTTTGGTATTATGGTGACTTGTTTGTGATTCCGGAATACAGAAGAAGAGGAATAGCAAAACAAATGATTCACGCGGCGACAAATCACTTATCCGAAATGGGAGCAACAACACTTCGGTGTTATGTCAAGCCCGACAATATTCCAAGTCGCAACCTTCAAATGTCATTATGTTTTTCAGAAAAGCCATTTGAATCGTTTAATGATTTCATAAATGACGGTGAAATCATGTATGAATTAGACATTCCAAACTCTTTAACTATTATCCCGGCAACAAAAAACGAGGCATATTTTGTGAGAATTCTGTTTGCTCAAAACAAAGATATTTTGAATTCCGGAAACATATCTCTAAACGAATGGAGGGAATTTCTTTCTGTCGAAGATCCGGATGAAAAGCATTTTTTAGTATGCAAGGGTGCAATGCCTATCGCTTACATGAAAATTAATGGATTGCTGAATACGGATATAGCCTGGGTATCTATGTTATTTGTTGCAAAAGATTTTCAACGCCAAGGAATTGGATCTTTTGCGCTGAATTATGCGGAGCAATATGTTAAGGGGCTCGGATTTAATACGATTAATATCCAAACCGATAAAGAAAATATTGCAGCCATAAATTGTTATTCCAATTCCGGATATCGCATTTATGAGCAAAATTCAAAAATCAAGTTTAGTAAACTGCTATAAGTGCGCTTTTACCCCCCCCCACGCGGGACTTCGCTTTTGTGTCCACAAAAGCAGTGCTTGTCAGGAAAATTGACAAGTCACATATGAACATATAAAAATGCTCATCACCACCCACAGTATGCAAAAGGAGTACGAACAAATCATCCGTACTCCTTTTGTGTTTCGGCAGGTAAAACCTGCTTTATGGAAGGCACCCCTTCGGGTGGCTTTTTTGATTCTGTTTATTTCGATGCAATGTACTTCAGCTGCCACAGGACGTTAACAAGGTCGGCTTTCTTCGTGCCGCTCAGAATATCGGCGAGCAGCAGCAACGCGTCGGTGATGGTGATCCTGCCATCGCCGTTCATATCGCCGTAAGAAGTGACCGTGACCGCCGTGCTCGCATTGCCGATGCAGGCGCCGTTGACATAGCCCGCAACCTTATAGGTTCCGGTTGTGCCGATCACATAGGACGTATCCGTGAAGCTCGTCGTATTGCTGAAACCGATGAAGTTGCCCTTGCCGTCCGTGATGCGGTACAGCAGCGCATTTTCATCTGCCAGGTAGGTGATGACGGGACCGTCCATGCTCATCGTGACCGCGACAACCTGCACCTGCGCGGGGCGGACGGTTGCGCCGCTGCGCTGCGTGAGCTTGGCATTCGGCGCGGACTTTTTCAGATAGGTCGTGCCCTGCATGCTGCCCGGATAGATATGCTCCCAGGTGCCGCCGAGCACCGTCAGGCTGTACGCCTTGTCGGTGGTCAGCATGGAATCGGGGCGGTTTTCGGTGTTGAAATGGACATACGCGGGCGTTTTCGATGCCGGACCGTACTGCCAGTAGCCGCCGACGAGCACAGGGAACTGATCCTGATTCGGGCGGGAGGTGCAGCTGACGTTCTCGCCGATGACCACATTGTTCTGCCCGCACTCAATGACGGAATAGCCGCCCGCCAGCGCGCCGATCGTGCGCGGACGCAGCACGAGATTCTCAAGGTAGGTGTCCGAAGAGATCGACCAGAACTTGAAGTTGATCGGCACTGCGGAAAACGCGCCGCGGATCATGACGGGACCGTTCACCTGCGGGGAAACAAAGCAGGCGTCCATGGTGGTGATGCCGTAGTTCACAAGTGAGGCACTGGTCATATCATAGGCTTCAAGCAGCACGATGGTGCCGCCGTTCGGCAGCGCCTTATACGCCTGCGTGAGCGAGCGGAAGGGCTCGGTCCTCGTACCGGCGTTGGTGTCAAGACCTGCCTTCATCGCAACATAGACCGTGGGCAGGTTGACAAGCGCCGCAAAGTTGTCGTCCAGCTCGACCGTATGGGTCACGGATGCGCCGGTGGGCGCTTTGTCCGCGCGCACCGTCGGGTGACCGGGATTGTTCCGGTCGCCTGCCCGCAGGATGCCGTTTTCGTCAAACCACGCCTCGTCAATGCAGATGCGGCGCTCCTCAACATAGAGCTGTTCATTGCTTGCACCGGCGTTCTGCGCCTGTACAAGCGGGGACTTTTTGCCCGAGCGGTGGGCATGATAGACGATCATCAGTCTGCCGTCCGGTCCCTCGACAAAGCAGTGGTGCGCCGTGCCGTAGAGATTGTTGTCAGGGTCGCTGCGGCTCGGGTCGGCGGTGATCAGCACCGTGTTGTCCGCAGGTTTTTCAAAGGTGCCGAGCGGGCTCGACGAGGTTGCATAGTGCACCGAATAGGTCGTGTAGCCGTAGCCCTGCGACGAATAGGTCAGCACATAGGTGTCTCCCCGCTTGAGCATTTCGGGTCCCTCGACGACCAACTTGTCATCGACCTTGCCGTTGCGTTCCCATTCGATCAGCAGCTTCGGCTTCTCAACAAACGTACAGGTATCGAGATCAAATTTACCACCCCAGATGTTGTTCTGGTTTTTTGCGGTATAGCCGTTGTACTTCCATTCGCCGGTGGAGACGAAATACAGATAGATGCTGCCGTCGTCGTCACGGAAGAAATGACCGTCGATTGTCTTACAGCTCGTAAACAGCCAACCGCTCTTGTCCTTGAAGGGACCGAGCGGGCTTTCCGCCGTTGCAATACCGATGTGCCCCTGCGCAGTATAAACCATATAATAGGTATCGCCATCCTTGATAACCTCGGGCGCCCACAGACCGGCATAGCTGTTTGCGTTGTCGAGCTGCACATCGCTCTTGCGCAGAACGTAGCCCTCTGCATGCCAGTTGACAAGGTCGGTCGAGGTGTAGGCAATGTAGCCGTTCGACCCGTCGTTGGTCGCATAGAGGTAATAGATACCGTCGTCATACAGCACGAACGGATCTGCGCCGTTGGCAACCGGGTTTTCGAACCCGGTATCATACGTGTAGGTCACTGCCGCGGCAGAAACCATGCAAAGCACGCACAGAGCCGCGGCAAACAGCACGGTCAAAAGATGCTTTTTCATGTGTTCTTTCCTTTCAGCGTATCTTTATACAGTTGCAGTATATCAAATTGCACGTTGGAAATCAATAGACAAACGTTGTTTTGGGGCAAATCGCACATACCGGAATCCTTTCACGGATTCGCATAAAAAGCCACCCTTTCGGGTGGCTTTTTATATCTTGTTGTTCTTATTTCGTCAGACCGTCGAGCATGGCGGCAAGATCCTCCGCGCTGACTGCCGTGCCGTGTCGCTTGGCATCCGCCACACAGGCGAGCGCGTCGCGCACCGTCAGCTTGCCGTCGCCGTCCACGTCGCTCTTCGCCGTGACGGCGACGCTGCGGTCACCGATGCACGCGCCGTTGACATAACCGGCAACCGTATAGGTCCTGCTGTCGCCGAAGCGGAAGGACGTATCCGTGAAGGTCGTGGTCTCGCTGTAGCCAACGACGTTGCCTTTACTGTCCGTGATGCGGTACTTTTCGGCATTCGCGGCGGCAGGATAATGCAGCACCGCGCCCGCGGCGGTCACGGAAACGGTCACGCTGCCGACCTTGCCGGGACGGATCGTCGCGCCGCTCTCCACGCGGAGAGCTGCGTTCTTTGCCGTATCGGCTGCGCAGGCAACCGTGTCCTTCATGCTGCCCGCCGTAATCGTCTCCCAGGTGCCGCCCTTGACCGTCAGGGTGTACGCCTTATCGGTTTGCAGCATGGTGTCGGGGCGTTTGTCCGCCGTGTAGAAGCTGTAGGGCGCGGACTTGGACGTGCCGCTGTACTGCCAGTAGCCGCCGACGAGCACCGGGAACTGCCCGCTGTTGGGGCGCGACACGCAGCTGACCCCTTCGCCGATGACCACATTGTTCTGCCCGCACTCAATAATTGAGTAGCCGCCCGCCAGCGCGCCGGTCAGACGCGGGCGCAGCTCGAGATTTTCAAGATAAGTATCCGACGATATCGACCAGAACTTGAACAGCACCGGCACGGCCGAATACGCGCCGCGAATCAGCACGGGGCCGTCCACCTTCGGTGAGACGTATACCGCGTTTTCAGTGGAGAGCTTGTATTTCTTTGCCGTGGTGCTCTGCATATCGTAGCGTTCGAGCAGCACGATCGTACCGCCCTTTTTCAGCGCCGCATAGGCGCGGTCGAGCGTGCGGAAGGGCGCTGCCGCCGAGCCGTCGTTGGTGTCAAGTCCTGCATACATCGCGACATAAACAGTGGGCAGTGCAGCAAGTGCCGCAAAGTTGTCGTCCAGTTCGATTTCGCGGGTCGCGGATGCGCCGAACGGCGTCTTGTCCGCGCGCACAGTCGGATGCCCGACATTGTTCACATCGCCCATGCACAGGTTGCCGTCCGCATCAAACCAGACACGGTCTACGCAGACACGGCGGTCTGTGACATACAGCTCGTGATTGGTCTTGCCCATCTCCGCCATCAGCGGCGATGCCGCGCCCGAGCGGTGCGCATGATACACAACCGCAAGCCCGCCGTCCGGCGCCTCAACAAAGCCGTGATGCCCGACGCCGTACAGGTTGTTCTGCGGGTCGGTGCGGTCGGGATCGGCGGTAATCAGCACCGTACCCTTCTTTTCAAACGGGCCGAAGGGACTCTTGGATGTGGCACAGCCGACCGCATAAATCGGGCTGCCGTAACCGGGTGAGGAATAGGTGAGGTAATAAGTATTGCCGTGCTTCACGACCTCGGGTCCCTCCGCGTCGATACCGACTGCGGTTCCGTTCTGCACATCCTCCGTGGTCAGAAGCATCTTTACATCGTCGACAAACTTGCAGCTTTCAAGATCAAATTCGCCGACCCAGACATTCTGATAGCTTGTCGCAGTGTAACCGTTGTGCGTCCAGCCCTGAATAGAAACAAAGTACAGATAGACCTTGCCGTCATCGTCGCGGAAGAAATGACCGTCAATGATCTTACCGTCCGAAAACAGCGAACCGCTCTTGTCGAGGAAGGGGCCGAGCGGGCTGTCGGCGGTGGCAATGCCGATGCGCTCCTTCGAGGTGTAAACCATGTAATAGGTGTCGCCCTCGCGGATGACCTCGGGCGCCCAGAAACTGCCCTGCGCCGCGCCGTTTTTCTTCATGGCGTAGCCGCGCGCCTGCCAGTTGACAAGGTCGGTCGAGGTGTAGACGATGTAGCCGTTTGCGCCGTCGTTGGTGGAATAGAGGTAGTAGACGCCGTCATCGAGGAGGACAAACGGGTCTGCGCCGTCGGCAACCGGGTTTTTGAACGTTTCGGCCGTCGTCAGCGTCGCCGCCGATGCGGCAGCCGTGCAGACTGCGCCGAGCAGGACGCCGCAAAGCAATGCAAAGATTCGTTTTTTCATTTGGTTTCCTTTCCTGCGGCGGAGCGCCGCAGATATGGTGATACAGCTACAGTTTAACGGCTGCCGCCGCACAAGTCAAGCAGAATATGCGAAAAATGTTTGTTTTTTTCTACAGTTGTGTGCAAATGCGCGACAGAAACGGCACAGGCTTCCCCCCGGGGAAGCCTGATTAAGTCCTTTGAAGGGGCGAGGGGGAACTTTCGTGTACGAAAGTTCCCCCTCATCTCTTCTTTCTCTATCACAATTCACGCCAGCACATCGCCGAGGAAGCGGACGGCGTCGGCAAGCCAGCCATGCACGGGCTGAATGTTCTTCGGCAGCGGGTTTGCCGCCGTCTCGGCGTCCGCCGTGGAAAGCCCGTGCCAGCCGAACGGGTATACATGCAGCTCAAATGGCACGCCGTGCGCCGCAAGCGCTGCCGCATACCGCAGACTGTTTGCCACCGGGACAGTCTTGTCCGCCGCCGTGTGCCACAGGAAGGTCGGCGGCGTGTCGTCCCGCACAAGGCGGTCGCAGGAGAGCTGCGCTTCCTCGTCCGCCGTCAGCGGGAAATGCCCGCACAGGTGCTCAAAGCTGCCCGCATGCGTCACCCCTGTCTCCGCCGTGATCACCGGATAGCCCAGCAAGACCGCATTCACATTGCGGCTCGCGGGGAAAAACGCCCGCACCGCAGCACAGTCAAACGCCGTTGCATAATGTGCGGCAAGATGCCCGCCCGCCGAAAAGCCGAGCAGCGCAAGCCGCTCCGCATCGCAGTTCCATTCGTCGGCGCGCGCCCGAATCAGCTCCACCGCCGCCGCCACCTCGCAGATCTGCGCCGGGAAGCGGTGCACATCCACCGAATAATGCAGGACAAACACGTTGTATCCCGCGGCGAGAAAATGCACCGCGATCGGCTCGCCCTCCCGCTCGCTGACAAAGTAATAGCCGCCGCCGGGGCAGATCAGCAGCGTCTTCCGCTTCTGTGCCTCGCGGTGCATCTCGGGCATGTTGTACGGCAGATAGCAGTCCAGCACCGCGTCCCGCCCGTCCCCGCCGAGAAACGGGTAGATCTCCTTCAGATGCAGGGTCTCACACTTCATGGTTTTATACCTCCGCGCATGTATGTTTCTACCGATGATTGTAGCACATTCTGCGCCGCTGCGCAACCGTGCAAACGTTGTTTTCTGCGATCAGGCACAAGTGGACGACCTCAGCAGTCCCCGCAAAGAAAAAGAGCCGCGAAGCGACTCAACTTTTCTTTCGCAAAAGCGCTCATTCGCCGCGGCTTGCACTGCAAACCGGGCAATAACCGTGCAGATCCAGCGTGTAGGACGCGATCTTGCACCCGGTGCGCGACTCGATCATCTCGGTCAGATCCCCGCACCAGATGTCCACGACCTTGCCGCACCCGTCACAGAACAGATGCTCGTGCGGGCGGACGCAGCCGTCATAGCGGTCCGGTCCGTTCGGTACATCGATCTTGCGGATCTTGCCCTCTGTCACCAGCTGCGAAAGGTTGCGGTACACCGTACCCATCGCGATCTGCGGCATTCTTGCCTTGGCAGCGCGATAAACGTCCTCCGCCGTCCTGTGCTCGCAGTTGTCTGCGACGAGTTCATACACCAGTTGCTTCTGTTTGGTATTCAAAGAGTACCCCCCCCGAATTTGAGACTTATTCTCATTTTCAGATCGTTCGAGGACATTTTAACACATTCGCCTGCAAAAAGCAATAGTCAACTTGCAAAAAAACAGGGGGAAACCCGATTTTACTGCAATTTTACAGCTTCTTTGCTGTTTCTTTACTGTTTGGATTCCTCCGGATCACGGTCCAGCGGAATGCGTTCATTTTCATCCGGTTCGCGGCGATGAATCGGCGCTAAGAAAATAATTCCTAAAATCAGCAGCTCAAAAAAGATCGCCGCAACCAAATTGCCGATGGCATAATTTGTCCCGATGGAGAGCAGTTTTGCCGTGACGAACAGCCAGGTGTACAGCCGCATGTTGTCATGGGCGGCACACACCGCGTAAGTCGCAAAATGGGTCGCCGCAAAGAGCGCAAAGGAGGACAGCGCAATCTTCATATACAGTCCGATGTCCTGCACCTCAAAGCAGAGCACGCGCAGCCGCGCCCACTGCACAGAAAGAAACACCGCGTCGGCGGTGAGGACCAGCAGCACGGGGATCAACTGCGTGCTGAGCAACGAACCCGCCGAAAACGCCGCCGTGACGATCGCCGACAGAATGCAGTTGAGCACAAGCAGCTCGGCAAAGCGAATGAAGAACGCCTTGAAAAATTGCATGGCAACCTCCGCAAAACAAAAAATCAAAGCGGTGGAAAATCCACCGCTTTGATTATACAGGATTTAATGGAATAAGTCAATCATGTTTGCATCACTGTTGCTGCGCGGCGTGATGATAATTGCGCCGCTGCTGCTGCCGCCGTCGCTGACATCCAGCGACCCGTTAGACTCCAGGAGCAGATTCTCCGTGGTCTGCACTTCCAACAGCTCGCACTTCGGGCTCTCGTACATTTTCATTTTGCATACTCTCCTTACTTAATTGAAGAAATAAGTGACTGGAATATTAAAGGTGTTCTTCACAAGCACATTGCCGTCATAGTCCGTTGCATACGGCACTACTCTGACATATGCATCCAAAGTGAAGGCATCCTTATCAGACGCATCAATCTCCATCGTAGAAGCAAACAGATACTTGCATGCCGTGTCGCCGAGTTCGCTGTCGTCCGGCTTCCATACCTTGCCTGCGCCGTCCTTGACGCTGGTATATACCGTCGTCGTCGAATACATCGTTTCATCGGAAACGGCCTTGCCGTCGTTGTAGACCATAACCTTGAAACCAACCTCGGCATAATCCAGCGAATCGATAGCAGCGAGAATCAGCATCGTGTACTTGCCGTCCGCTAGACCTCTCGGGATGATCATCATGTTATCCGAAAGACCAACCCTTGCTTTTTCCGCCACACCGTAAGTGCCGTCCGTGTTTGCAACAGGCTCAAAGCCCTCTGCACAGTATTCGGACTTAATTTCGCTCGAGAACGTACCGCCGGAAATATTGACGAACTCCCCTGCGGTTGTCCACTCTGCAACCTTGTCTGCGGTGTAGTCATACGCCTTGACAGCCAGAGCGCCCTCGCCGGTCGCCTTGACTGTACCGCCGGTCACTTCCAGCGTGGGAACGCCGCCGGGATAGTTGCGGTTGATGATCGAGATGGCCGCGCCGTCCTTGATGGTATCTGTGCTGCCCGTCTCGTCGTGGTTTGCACCGGTGGAGGTGATCTCGCCGCCGCTCACGACCAGCTTGCCCGCGCACATCTCGATACCGGTATGACCCGAAATCTTACCGCCGGTAACGGAAACCGTACCGAGCATCGGATGGTAAATCGCGATGCCGTTTGCCGCCGAGATGTTTGCGCTCTCGCCGACAATCAGGCTGCAATCCACCACAAGGCCGCCGCTTTCCGCACCGTTGCCGGTGATGGCGTATTCGCCGTTTGTGACTGCTGTGCCGTTGAAGACGACCGTCTTGCCGTAGCCATTCGTCCGGAGTGCATAGCCGACGCCGCCGTCAACGGTGACGCTTGCATCAAAGGTTACATTATCGTTCGTCTGGATCGCACCGTAATGCTCGTTGCTCGATGCATACACGATCGTGCCGTTCGTGACCGTCATCGGCGCGGCGATCGTCATAACCTGCGAAGACGCATTCGCCTTACCGCTCAGCGTGTGGCCGCCGAGGTCAAAGACAAAGTTGTCCGCCAGTGCATCTGTCGAGCTGAAAGAACGTCCAAAGTCCGTTACATTCTTGAGCAGCGTGACACGCACTGCGCCGGACAGATTGTTGAGGCTGCCCGCCTGCTTGGTCGTGCCGTCTGCATATGTGATCGAGTAGGTTGCCACAGCGGCAAAGTAATTCGTGCCATTGTTGTCGAGGAAGCAGCCCTCGGGAACGGTCAGCGTACCCAGATCCAGCGTACCGCCCTCCTGAACCATGACATAGCCGTTTGAATAGCTCGTGCCGCAGACCAGAATCGTGCCGTTGTTGACGATCGCCGCGCCGGTGCGCGCCGCAAGGCGCTTCGCGTCGGCCGCGACCGTGAGGGTCACGCCGTTTGCCACCGTCAGCACGGCACCGTCCGCCACGTCGAGACGCACGTCCGCCGGGATGGTGAAGTCGGCGGTCAGCGTGTAGTCGCCGGTGATGACGATCCACTTGTTTTCGCCGAGATTTGCAGCGGCCTCTGCAACGGTTGCATAAGCGGCAACCGAAGTGCCGGTGTAACCCGTCCAGACCTCGACCGCTTTCTTTGCGCCGACCGTGTAAGTGCCGTCCGTGTTTGCAACAGGCTCAAAGCCCTCTGCGCAGTATTCGGACTTGATTTCGCTCGAGAACGTACCGCCGGAGACGGCGACCGTACCCTTGTCTGCGGTGAAGTCGCTCTCGGTCTTGTTCGCCCAGTCGTATGCCTTGATCGCGCTGTTGCCTTCCTTGGCAGTGAATTTGCCGCCGGAGACGGTCACAGTACCCAAACCCTTATAGCCGGTGCGGTTCACAACGGAGATCGCCGCGCCGTCCTGGATAGCGCCGTCGTCCTCAGCCTTGGGCACCGCATCACCGGTGACCGTGACCGCGCTGCCTTCATTGATGCTCAGGCTGCCTGCGCAGACCTGAACGCCCATGGTCTTGGCATTGACGGTGCTGTTATCCAGAGTCAGCGTACCGCTGCTGGGGAAGTAGATGCCGAAGCCGTTCGGAACATTGAGTGTGCTGTTCTTCAGCGTAACGGTATCGTTTGTGTTATTGCCGTTGGTCTCGATGCCGCTGTTGCCGTTTGCCGTCGCCGTAACGCCATCGAGCACCAGGCCGGAATTGTCGTACTTGATGGTGCCGCCCATAGCGGAGGGGATCAGACCCACCATCGAGCCGCTGACGACCGTACCGTTCTTCACGGTCAGCGTCACATCGGGATAATTGATCTCAAACGCTGCGCAGTCAAAGTCGGTACCGGTGTAGATCCAGGTGTAACCGTTCAGGTCCACCGTGCGGTTGCTGCTGCCGGAATTAAAGGTTCCTCTGGTGGTGTAGTCGCGGAGCAGAACGACGGGTTCGCCGCTTGCCGTCTGCGCCTTGAAGGCTTCCTCCATGGTGTAATAGCTTGTGTTGCCGACCTTGGCAAGGTAAGTCTTCTCTACGCCGAACTTGCCTTCACTGTTCTTCGTGACAGTGGCACCCTCGACCACATACTTAGTCGGGTCGTTTGCAAACGTGCCGCCGGTGATACCGATGGTCGCCTTGGTGGCATCTTCGGTCGCCGTCAGGCCGTTGCTGTAGGTGTAGGTGCCCAGCGCGCCGTTGACCGTGCCGCCGGTAATTTCAACCTTGGCAACTTTGCTCTCGGCGCTGCCATAGTTCACGGAAAGGACATTGCCGTTGATGGTGCCGCCCTCGACGGTCAGCGTGCTGTTGAAGCCGCCGCTGTAGGTCCATGCAGCCGCAATACCGTTGACCGTGCCGCCCTTAATCGTGGCTCTGAACCAGTTTTCAATCGCATAACTGTTGGCAGAATTCAGCGTACCGCCGTTCAGGGTGAGGTAGCCGCGGCCTACCTTGATAACAATGAAGTTATCCTGCGTGAAGGTACCGCCCTTGATGACGAGACCGGGCTGCTTTGCAACTCTGTCGTCGCCGATGCGCACCAGAGATGCGCCCTTGCCTGCGGTGGTGCCGCTGTTGTTCGTGACCTTGCCGCTCTCGAACATGACCCAAGCGTTACCCTGAATATCAATGACATAGTGGGAGGAAACGCCGGAGTTCTCCGCGGTGTCCTCACGCATGATCGTGCCGGTCTGTGCCTCGCTGGAGTCTTTGATCGTCACGGTGCGTGCGGTAATCGTCAGAGCAGGCTTTGCCTCCACCGTACCGCCGTTCAGCGTAAAGCCGTTCAGATCGAGCGTCAACGCCTTATCAATGGTCACATTCTCGCGCGTATCCGCAAGCAGCGTGACGGTGCTGCCCTTCGCAGCAGCCGCGATGGCTTCTGCAAGGGTTGCAAATGCCTTGACCGACGCGCCCTTTGCATCCATGACCTGTGCGGTCATACCTGCCTTTGCCGTGAAGCTGCCGTCAACAGCATCCACGCCGACACCGGGTGCGACAAAGCTCGTACCAGCGCCCTCTGCCGCGTTGTTGCGCGGGTCATAGCCGACGAAAGTACCGCCGTTGACGATGATCTTCGCCGTGCCTGCCTTGTACGCCGAATCTTTGCAGTTCAGCGTCCACGCGGAGGTGCCGCTCTCAAAGCGCCCACTGTTGATAATGATCGTGCCCTTAGAGGTATAGATCATATCCATCTGTTTGTCATCCGTATGGGTAATCTGCTGGCTGACATCGAGATCTTCGAGTGTAACCTCACAGCCCGCAGCGCAAGCCCAGACAGCCATCGTGTATTTGCCCGCAGTGCCGGTCTGCTCAACAGCAACGATCTTGCCGTTCTTGATGAGCACCGCAGCGTTCTCGCCCTCGATATTGAATACGCCGTCATAGCCGCTGCCGGTCAGCGTCTTGCCGCCGAGGTCGATCGTCAGGCTCTTTTGGATATAATAACTCGTTTCGGGCGTGTTGATGTCCGCCGTCAGCGTAACCGTGTCGCCGTCCTTGGCAGCCGCGATGGCGTCTGCAAGGGTTGCATACTCGACCGTGCCGATTTTTGCAACCGGCGCCACCTTGACGCCGTATGTTCCGTCTGCGTTCGCAGCGGGTACAAAGCCCTCTGCGCAGTATTCGGGCTTGATTTCGCTCGAGAAGCTACCGCCGGAGACGGCAACCGTACCGTTACGGCCGTTGGTCAGAAGGATAGCATCCTTTTCTGCCGTGATCTTGCCGCCCTTGATCTCCACGGCGGTCGTCTCATACTTTGCATTCACATTGATTGCGGCCGCCTGCTGATTGCCGGTGCCGTCGCCCCAGTTGCCGGTCGTGCCGGTGCCCTTGGAGGTGATCGTACCGTCATTGACAATCAGCTTGCCTCTGTTGAGGGAAATGCCGCCCGCTGCACCGAAAATGACGCCGCCGTTGACGGTAGTCGTACCGGTATGCGGATGGTAGATCGCGTAGTCCGCAACGGATTCCAGAATACCGCCGTTGACCGTGATATTGCCGTTATAGGTAATGTCGGTGCCGTTGCCCGCAACTGCATACCAGCCGGCCTTGATGTGGCCGCCGTTGATAATCACGGTTGCATCAGCATGTTCGTTCTGCACGCTGACTGCGAACTGACCGTCATTGGCGTTGTCTGCGATGGAGCTTGCTGTATCAATCAGACCGCTTTCCATCGTAAACGTACCGCCATCCATTGCAGCAATCAGGACTTTGTCCTGCTTGTTGTAAATATAAGGCGTATCCGTCCAGACTTTGCCCGTGCCCGTGCCGTTCTTCGCGGTATCGGTGCTGTCGCACAGAGTCAGCTTGCCAAGAACCTTGATGTTGCCCGTATTCGTATTTGCCGCTTTCAAGGCGTGACCGTTCAGATCGAGGGTGACCGTCTTGGTCGCAGCGACTGTCAAACCGGTTGTGCTGATGTCAAGGTCATCGATCAGCGTGACGGTCTCGCCGTCGTTTGCAGCCGCGATGGCTTCTGCAAGGGTTGCATACTCGACCGTGCCGATTTTTGCAACCGGCGCCACCTTGACGCCGTACGTGCCGTCCGCGTTCGCAGCGGGTACAAAGCCCGCTGCGCAGTATTCGGGCAACACTGCCTTCGTGAAGCTGCCGCCGGAGACGGCGTAGGTCGTATCCTTAAAGTCGGCATATTCGGTCTTGACGGTCTCCAGCGATGCGAGACCGACCTGTCCCTTGTAGCTGCCGTTTGCGCCCTGAATCGTGATTGTGCCCTTGGGTGCAGGCGTTGCCGCGCCGGTTGTATTGTCGGTGGAAACGACCGCAAAGCCCGTCGTGGCTGCGCCGTTATCGTCCTGCGTGTAGCTGGGTGTTTCGGCCGTTGCCGTCACCGTGCAGTCGGTGAGCGTGAGGTCGGTGTACTTGACCTCGACCGCCGTGCCGCCCGAAACCGTGCAGTTTGTGAGCGTCACCTGCTGAGCGCCTGCCGCCGTCATGGTAGAGGTCGAGCCGGAAACGTAGATGCCGTTCGTCGCGCCCGTCGCCGCCGCAGTGATCGTCGAGCCGGTCGCCGTCAGCTTCAGACCGGAATAAGAGCCGTTGTGGTAAATGCCGGTGCCCGAGCCGGTGATCGTGCTGTTTTCGATGTTGATCGTCGCGTTGTTTACGAAGTTCGCCAACGCGTAGTTGCCGATGACCGTCGAATTTTTGACCGTGTAGGTCGCATCCGGGGCCGAGCAGCCGAGACCGACGAGGCCGGCCGCGCTCAGCGTGGCATTCTCCAGCGTAAAGTCTGCGACGGCGCCGATGCCGCGCGCAGAGCCTTTCGTGCTCTTATAGGTGCCGTTCTTCATCGTGACTGCGGCACGCGTCAGCAACGAATAGCCGCTGCCGTCATAGCTGTTGGTCAGCGTGTAGCCGCCGAGGTCGATCGTGATCGCCTTGGTCACGTTGAGCTGTTTGGAGACGGAGGTGTTCTTCAGCAGAATCAGCGTATCCCCGTCAGCCGCTCCGGCGAATGCTTTCGTCACGTCGGTATAGAAATTCTTCGCGCCGCCGTTGGCATCCAGAAGCTGGATGGTCTGGCCGTTCGCAACGACATAATAGCCAACATTCTTTCTGACGCCGGTCATCTCGGTTGCAAGGATACTGCCCTTTACCTGATCGTCGCCGAGATAGGGGTCATTGTTGCCGTAGAAGCTGCCCGCGCTGATCTTCAGCGCGTCCGCCGTCTTGCCGTTGTAGATGTTGAAGGTGAGCGGCGTTCTGCTTTCGTCGTATTTGTAATTGCCCTCGGCAATGTTCTTGTATGTACCGCCTGCAATCTTCAGCACGGGCGAACTGTCGTCATTCGTGCCGACATAGACCATCGCTTCCTCATTGGACTTGTTGATAAAGGTACCGCTCTTCACCGTGATGCTGCCGGTACGCGCCCAGACGGCAATACCGTTGGTGCCGGTGTAGTTCGAGACATCGAGCGTACCGTTGCCCGAAACCGTTACCGTACCGCTGCCGCCGTTGACGATGCCGACACCCGCCGCATAACCGGGTACGCCTGCGGCCGCAGCAGCCGCCGCGTCGTAACCGATGATCAGCGTTTTTGCATTGAGATTGACATTTACGTCGCCGTCGGTGACCACGATACCGTAAGGCAGAGGTTCTGCCGCCGTGCCGATATCGGCCAGCAACTTCAGCGTATCGCCGCCCTTGAGTGCGGAGAACGCCTCGGTCGCGGCTGCATAGCGCGTTACGACGCCATCCGCGCCCGTGATTGTTGCAACCGCCGTAAATTCGGCCTTTGCGACCGTATAGGAGCCGTCCGCCTGTTTCTCGCAGGCATAGACGGTTTCATCCACATAGCCTGCAAGCGAAATGACATCGACATCCGTAAACGTGCCGCCGGTGATGGTACCCGCTTTTGCCTTGACAACGCCGTTGTAGACGCCGCCGGTGATCGCAGAACCATTGCCTACGCTCATCGCGGGGTGACCGGAAACCGTGCCTGCGGAGATCTTCACCGGGCTGTACGCAGCGGAAATTGCATAGACATCATCACCCGAATCCGCCGTCGGGATTGCCGTAATCGTACCGCCGCTCATCTCCATGGAGGCCTTTGCGTTCGCGAGGCTGACCGCGCTGTTATTGCGCTTCGCATCCGCATAAACCGAACCGCCGCTCATCGTGAACTTGCAGTTTGCAGCGACGTAAACGGCTGAGCCGCTCTTCTCCATGCCCTCGGTGGTAATCGTACCGCCGACCAGCTGCAGCGAGCCGCTCCCGGATACCGAAACGACGCGGCCGGAAGTCCCGGTGTAGTCGGAGCAAATCTTGCCGGTGCCGACCGAGTCGGTCAGCGTCAGGCTGCCCTCCACCAGCACCTGATCCTTCTTAGCCGTATGCTTGCTGACCGTCAGCGTGTGGCCGTTCAGGTCCAGGCTCGCCGTTACGCCTGCGGGAACCGTCACGGGTGCGCCGACGCTGGTGATATCAGCATCCAGCCGGACCTCGCCGCCGGCTGTAAGCGCGGCCGCAAGGGCTTCCGCCGTGGTCACACCCTCCGCTGCAAGCGCCGTCAGCGAGAACGCAGCCAGCAGCACGCAGAGCGTGAGCACGACAGACAAAAGCTTGTTTGTCTTCATTGTTTGATCTCCTTCTGAAAATTTATTCCAGCCCGTCGAACGGCGGGGCAAAAGAATCATACACGGATGCACTTGCAAAATGACGCGAAAAAACGCAAGATCCGGAAATCTTGCTGTACGGAGACCGCGCGCCCGGCTTTTGCGGTTGCAGGAAAGCCTCTGTGCGGTGCGTTGTGATTCAAAATATAGGTACAAGTCTCATTCTTGCTTTTATACATTTCGGGTGCTTCAGCCATGTTGTCAACACGCGTTTCACCTTGCGTTGCAATTATAGCATGCAAATTTGGGGTTGTCAAGCGATTTTGGGTATTTTTAACTTGTTTTTCAAGCAAAGGGAACAACGACGGACAGTCCGGAATTGTGCCGCACGATACGGGACACCCTGTCGGTTTTCGATGCGAAAATTGCAGCAAAAAGCCCCCGTTCGGGGGCAAGGAACGCGAGGCGGGGACGGGACTTTTTCGTGCTCTCATTTAGGAAGGCTGAGATGCGGCGAGAGACGGACGGCGCAGGACGGTATGCAGGATCGACCCGATCAGCGCAGGACGCGGATGCCGCGGGCGGCAAGGACGTCGCGCGCAGCCTCCGTCTCCGCCGCAGTGGGGATCGGCGTATCGACGGCGGCAAGCGGATAGCGCAGGTCGAGCGATTCGTATTTGGTGCCGGACAGATTGTGATACGGCAGGACGCGCACACCGACGACGCAGGTGAGCGCGGCGAGAAAATCGGCGATCTTCCCGATCTCGCCCGCATTCTGCCCCGGCACAAACGGAATGCGGATCTCAACCCGCTGATGCAGCGCATCGAGCAGGCGCAGATTTTGCAGGATCCGCTCGTTCGGCAGCCCGCAGAGGCTGCGGTGCAGATCGCTGTCGATCGCCTTGACATCGACGAGAAAGGTGTCGGTAAGCCCGATGACCTTGCGCAGATTTGCCTCGGGCACGGCAAGACAGGTGTCCACCGCCGTGTTCACGCCCGCATCGTGCAGTGCTGTGAGCAGCTCGCGGCAGAAGTCAGCCTGTAGGAGCGGCTCGCCGCCCGACAGGGTGACGCCGCCGCCCGAATGGTCGTAAAACGCCTTGTCTTCCAGCAGCTTCGGCAGCAGCTCCGCCGCCGTCGCGCGCTTGCCGTAGAAGATCAGCGCGTCGGCAAAGCAGACGCTCTCGCATTTGCCGCAGGCAATACACTTGGCGCGGTCAAAGCGGTGCACGCCGTCGGCAATTCTGTGCGCGCCGGTCGGGCAGGCTGCGGCGCACCGCCCGCAGGCGGTGCATTTGTGCGCATAGAAGCCGAGCTCCGGCTTTACGGACAGCCCCTCGGGGTTATGGCACCACTTGCAGCGCAGCGGGCAACCCTTGAGAAAAAGCGTGGTGCGCATACCGTCGCCGTCGTGAATTTCAAAGCGTTTGATATTGATGTAGGTTCCCTTGGTCATATGGTTCTCCGTTTCAGTGGCTTGCCGCGTTTTCGGTCTGACGGATAAATTCGTCCTGCTCCACGTGGGAAAGCGAGGTGAAGTAGACGTTCCAACCGCACAGGCGCACCTGGAGCGTCGCATAGTTCTCCGGATGTGCCTGTGCCGCACGCAGCACCTCAGGCGACAGGACATTGATCTGCATGGCAAATCCGCGTTTCTCCATGTAGGTATCGAGCAACGTCTCCATGGCGCAGAGCCCGCTCTCGCCCTCGACCGCGCCTGTGTACAGCACGATGTCCAGCACCGTGCCGTTCGGCGTGTCGGTATAATCTACGGCAGTCGCCGAGCGGATCAGCGCCGTCACGCCCTCGCGATCCATTGCGGTCACGGCGCACATGTTCTTGGAGAGCGGCTCGCCCGCAAGGCGGCCGTCCGCCGTCGCGCCGGTCTTTTCGCCGAAGGTCAGACGATAGTCAATGGAGAAAAAGCCGCAGCGGAAGATGCCGCCGCGCCCGTTCGGCTTTCCGTTGATGCAGGCAGCCGTATCGTGCACGACCCTTGCCGCGAGCGCATCGACCGTCGGGTCGCCGTTGCCGTACTTCGGCAGACGCCGGAGCGCCGTCTGCCGAAGTTCCTCATGCCCCCGCCAGTTGCCGCGCAGAACGGCGGCAAATTCGGACAGCTTCAGCTTCTTTTCTTCATACACCAAACGGCGCACGGCAGTCAGCGCGTCCACCGTGCTGGCAATGCAGATGGCATTGATCGCGGAATTGTTGTACTTTGCGCCGCCGCTGTAGGCATCTTTGCCGCGCGCCACGCAGTCGGCAAGCGTGGACGAAAATAGCGGCGCGGGATTGAGCGACGGATACGCCCGTTCGTAGGCAACCGTGAGCGCCGCCGCCCGATCGGCAAACATCTCGATCTGCGCCAGTACGGCGGCATAGAAGGCGTCAAAGTCACGGTAGCTGTCTGGGTCGGCAGGCACGCCGACCGCGGCGCCGGTATCGGGGTCGATCCCGCCGTTCATCGCGACAAGCACCGCCTTCGGCAGGTTGACACGCGCCGCGCAGGTGCAGGGCACCTCTTTGCCGAGCGCCGCCGGCTCATAGCAGCCGATGACCACATAGTTGCGCGCGTCGGCGGGATCCTCGCCGAGCGCGGTGAGCGCGCCCTCGACCACCTCGTCATTCAGGAAGACAAAGCTGTTTCTGCCGTCCCGAATCGAGCCGAGGATCAGCCGAACGAGCGGCTTCGGCAAATCCTTATGCCAGCGAACGTGAATCTTCGGGTCGTTGATATTCAGCCCGATGTATTCCTCGACGATGAGCGTGGTCAGCGGATTGGTCGCATCGCTGCCGTCCGCCAGTCTGCCGCCGATGTAGAACGGCACGTTTGCCGTGACGTGCATAGAATAAAATTTGAAGAAATAATAGCGAAAGAGTTCGCGCGCCTGCGGCTCGGTCAGCCTGCCGCACGCGATGTCCCGCCGGTAAAACGGGTAGAACTGGCGGTCAAGCCCGCCGAGCGAGCGCACCGCGTCCCGCTCCACGTTGCATTGCAGGTTGTAGAAAATCACCGAAAGCTGCATTGCCTCAAGCAGGGTTTCGGGTGCGCCGACGGTCAACTGCCGCAGCGAGGACGAGACCAGCCGCATTTTGTCGTCACCCGCCGCCGCGAGCCGGTCGGTGGCATCGGCGAGCCGCGCGATAAAGCCGATCGTCGCCGTCAGCGTATCCGCCGCGCAGGCGTAAAACAGGCGCTGTTCCTCAGTGAGCGTCGTTTTTGCATCGCGGGCGGCAAGCAAGCGGGCGCGCAGCCCGGGGATACCGAGGGTCAGAAGCGCCTGCCAGTCCGGCGAAGTGTGCCCAAAGTCGGCATCGCCCGTGTAGCAGAGCCCCTCCGTGGCAGCATTCGTCCCGGCGAGCAGATCCGCCATTTCCCGTGCGCGGAAATCCACGATCCAGCGCCCGCGGATGCGCGAAAGCAGAAAATCGTGATTCAGCTTTTCGGGGAAGAAATCGCGGCTGTCCACATCCAGCTGCGCAGACGCCAATACCTTTTCATAGAGCCGCGTTTTCACGGCGATGGCAGGCTGCCCGGACATATCCTGCTCAATTTTGAGCAGCGCGGTGCGCAGCGCCTCGGGCGCAAGTCCGCTTGCCGCATCCCAGTGGTGTTCCGTATACTGTGTACCGAGTACCGCGCGGTCGGCTTCAAAGTGGTTCCAGATCATCGCTCTACGCCTCCGTTTTCGTGTTCAGCATACCCCGTGCGGGTCGGATTGTCAATGCGGCTTTCGTGCGCATTTGCGTTTTTCGGCTGCAAAGCACCGAAAGAAGGCGGAAAATGCGCGCTTTTTTCCAAGTTTCGATGATGTTTCCCGTGCTTACGCGCCCGACGCGGAAATCTGCGCAGATTCGTGCAAAGATGCGGAAAAATTTCAAAAATCATCTTGACAAGGGGGCATCGGCTTGCTATAATATAGCCTGTCGGTCCGAACGGATCGGCTATTCCTCCTTAGCTCAGTCGGTAGAGCGCGTGACTGTTAATCACGATGTCGTTG
>ERZ773130.1640-NODE-1640-length-20052-cov-13.973746_pt1 | contig 20052 bp, 14 predicted proteins | sample MGYA00511919_ERZ773130 | MGnify/ENA primary metagenome ERZ773130 (study PRJEB29015, sample SAMEA2737851) | human gut metagenome | biome: human gut; feature: human-associated habitat; material: faeces | place: China | collected 2012 ...
CAGGCCGCAGATGATGACGATGGCCATGCCGCTCATCAGCTGGCTTGCCATATCGCCGCTGAACACCAGCTGCAGCATGGCCAGCACGGTGGTCAGGGTGGTCATGAGGATGGGGCGCATACGGGTCTTGCCGGTAGCCACCAGCGCAGCGCGGCGCTCCATGCCGCCAATGCGCAGCTGGTTTGCATAGTCCACGAACACGATGCCGTTGTTGACAACCGTGCCCATCAGCACGATGAAGCCCATCAGGGAGATCATGGTGAGCTGCTGGCCGGTGATCAGCAGGCCCAACAGGCCGCCGGTAAAGGCCAGCGGCACCGTGAACAGCACGATGAAGGGGGACAGCAGGCTCTGGAACTGTGCCACCATGACCAGATATACAAAGGGCAGGGCCAGAGCCATCCACTGCACCATTTCGTTCACCATGTAGTCGGTGCTCTCGGTCTCGCCGCCCAGCGTGACGCTGCAGCTCTCCGGCATTTCGCCGCTGGCTGCGTACTCGTCCAGCTTCTTCTGCAGCACGCGGGACTGCACCATGGTGTTGTAGCCATCCAGCGTATCCGCCGTCACAGTGACATACTCGGTCTGGTTCTCGCTGGTAATGGCATCCGGTGCGGTGCCGGTGGTCCAGCTGGCGATATCGTTCAGGGTGCAGGTACCATTGGTCACTGTGCCGTCTGCCGACATTTCGGTGGTCTCAAAGGTAAGCTCCATCATGTTTTCCTTGGTGACGGGGTCCAGATTATTGGTGATCTGGACATCCATGGTGGTGCCGTTCACCGTGACGGGGGTCTGGGCCGTGGCGGTGGTGGTGAGCTTTGCCGCGATCTGCTGGTACACCTGCGCAACGGTCAGGCCGTAGGCGCGCACCTTGTCGCGGTCCACCTTCAGGATGATGGTGGCATCGCCGCTGCCAAGGCCATTGTCCGCATTGGCAAAGCCCTCGGTATCGTTGATGATCTCCATTACCTTCTCGGAAACGGTGGTCAGCGTTTCCGGATCCTTGCCGTAGACCTTGACCGACAGGCCGGTGGCCAGCTGGCTGGTCAGATCATCGGTCATGCCGTACAGCTTGACCTCAGCGGTGCAGTTCTCGATCTGGGACACTGCATCCTCCATGGCCTGCCGGGTCTTTTCCACCTCACGGGAGGAAAGGCTCTCGCTCATCATAACGTTGATCTTGTATCTGCCATAGGCATTGGCGGAGTTCAGGATATCGGTAATGGCAGTGGGCAGGCCCAGCTGGCTGATATCCAGACCGGCCATGCTGGTGTCGAGGGTGATGCCCACCTCTTCCACGTTTTCCACATTCAGGGCCGCCTGTGCCACCTGACCCGCAATGGCATAGGATTCCTCCTTGGTCAGGCCGTCAGCGGTGGACAGGGTGATCTGCGCCTCGTTGCTGGTGATGCTGGGCAGCAGCTCCACGCCCATGTTCAGCACCTGCCAGCCGCTGAACACCAGCAGCACCACCGCCGCGATCAGGGGCAGGGCACGGTGCTGCAGGCACCATTCCAGACTATGGGCATACTTTTCCTGCACCTTTTCAAACCAGGCAAGGCGCTTGGGTTCAGCTTTTTTCAGCACAGTAGAGGATGCCGCCGGGACCACCGTGAGCGCCACGATGAGGGAGGCCATCAGGCAGTAACCGATGCACAGAGACATGGGCATCATCAGGCTGCGCACAATGCTGGCCGAGAACACCACCGGCAGGAACACGCACACCGAGGTGAGGGTGGAGGCCACCACCGACATGCCCACCTGCTTTGTGCCCTGCACGGCAGCGCGGGCCGCAGGCACGCCGCGGCTGCGCAGACGGTAGACGTTCTCAATGACGACCACCGAGTTATCCACCAGCATACCAATGCCGAGGGAAAGGCCGGCCAGGGTCATCACGTTCAGGTCCAGCCCGGTAAAGTACATGAGCACCACCGCGAACAGAACGGACAGCGGGATGCTGATGCCGACCACGAGGGTGGGCTTGATATCCTTCAGGAAGATGGCCAGCACGATGATGGCCAGCGCAGCACCCACCACCATGCTGGTGAGGATGCTCTGGATGACGATGGTGATGTAGTTGCCCTGATTGGACAGCACCACCATGTGCAGGCCGTCGTATTGTTTTTCCATCTCTTTAAATGCGGTCAGGCAGTTGTCGGAGACCTCGCCTGCGCTGGAAGTCGCATTCTTATAAATTTTGAGGATGGATGCCTTTTCGCCGTTCAGGCGGGTGTAGCTGTCGGCGGAGTTATCAATGACCTCCACATCCGCCACATCAGAAAGGCGCACGTCGCCGTAGCCCTCCACATGCAGCAGCAGGGCACCGCTGATATCCTTCACACTGTCGTACTCTTCGCCGACTTTCAGCAGCCAGGACTCGCCGTCCTTATCCTGCACGTAACCGGCCGGCATGGAGAAGTTCTGGGCATAGATGAGCTGCGCCAGCGTTTCAATGTCCAGCTGCTTTGTCACATCGGCCTGTGCCAGAGCGTTGGTCTTGGCCGTCTCGTACTCTGCCTTGGCAGCCTCCAGCTGCTTTTCGTACTCGTTCAGCATTTCACGCGCTTCGGTGAACTGCATATAGGCGTTGAGCTGCTGCTGGGAGAAGCTGCCCAGTGCGCCGGAGAATTCGGTCATCAGCTGGGGCACATTGTCCATGGCCTTGATGGTGCTTTCCAGCGTGTTATAGACCACATTCAGGCTTTCCTGCAGCTGCATCTCATTGGCAAGATCCTCTGCGGTGCTGCCTTCGGAGCCGGTCTCGGTGTTCACGCGCTCCTGCAGCTTCTGCAGGGCGGTAGTGAGCTTATCGGTAATGGTGCGCAGCTCAGCCACAATATCGATCAGAGAGTCGATATCCCGCATACCGGTCTCGTTGAACTTGTCCATGACCTTCTGCAGACCGTCGCGCACCTCGATCAGGGCCTGCTGGATCTCAGGCTCCTTGACCACGGCGATCAGGCTGTTCACGCTCTCCAGAAGAGCCTGCGCCTGCGCGCGCACCGTTTCCACTGCGGCACCCACCTCGGTGCTCATCTGGCTCATGACCGAGTTGGACACCGTATTGCCAAAGTTTTTCAGCTGCTTTTCGTATTCCTTGCGTCCGGCAGTGATCTGCGCCTCGGCGCTTTCCAGCTGGGAGCGGGCTGCAGCCAGCTGGGTATCGATCAGTTCCAGCAGCTTTGCGTTGATCCCGTCGATCTTATCCTGATTGAGCTGCACCTGCACCAGCTTTTCCACCAGACCGCTGGACGAAACGCTGGACACACCGCCCTTGCGCTGCACTTCCGGCACAAGGGTGTTCTGGATAAACTCAGAAAGCTCGTACTGGTCGGCACCTTCGCGGCTGACAGCCACCGTCATGAAAGCATTCATGTTCAGGCTGTACTCAATGATGGAGGGGGTCAGACAGGTGCTGGGCAGGTCGCTTTTGGCCTGATCCAGCTTGTTGGACACCTTGACCAGCGCGCTGTTCATATCCGTATCCTCGGCAAACTCCATCAGCAGCAGGCTGTAGTTTTCTGCCGATGTTGCGGTGATCTTGGACACGCCCGGCACTGTGAGCGAGTTCTGCAGCACATCCGAGACCTCGCTCTCCACGCGCTCCGGGCTTGCGCCGGGATACACGGTGACCACCATCAGATACGGTGTGTTCACGTTGGGCAGCAAGTTCGTATCCATCTTTGTGACCGCCACAAAGCCCAGGATCAGGATCATGACCACTGCAACCAGCACCGTAAACGGCTTTTTGACACTGAATTTTTCCATTTTCTCCTACCGTTTCTCTGCCTTGCCGCAAAGCAGGACAGCTGCTTTCCCTGCGGGAAAGGCTACACTTCAACATTTTTATTATACACGCAAGCCCCCGCCTTGCAAGAGCGGGGTGGGATTCTTTTGCGATTCTTTAGATACTTTCGCAAGATTTTAACATTTGCCGTTCCATTTTTCCATTTTTCGGCTGCGGGTGCGACCAAATTCGGTCAGTCTTCCTTTATGGATACGCGGCAGCAGGGCAGATTGTTGCACCTTTTTAAAATTTTTCTGCCAAAGCGCCAGAGCCGCTTTTTGTTTTTTGCGTGGAAATGTGCATTTGAATATGTTATACTAGAGTACAGAATGGATCAGCAGGCTCTTTTTCGGGCCTTATCCTATAGATTCGACCGATAAAAACGAGGAACACTATGAAAAAAGTCATTTCCGTCCGTTTCAAAGAGAACGGCAAAAGCTATTATTTTGATCCCGCCGGGGCCGACATCAAAACCGGCGAATACGTGATCGTGGAGACCGCCCGCGGCATTGAGTGCGGCGAGGTGGTGCAGGGCGTGAGGGAGATCGCCGATGCGGCAGTGCCCAAGGCCCTCAAGCCCATTACCCGCATGGCCGACAGCGTGGATATCCGCCGGATGCGCCAGAATCGTGAGGACGAAAAGCGCGCCTACCGCACCTGTCAGGAGTGCATTGCCCGCCACGGCCTGGAAATGAAGCTTGTGGAGGCCGAGTATACCCTAGACCGCTCCAAGATCATGTTCTACTTTACCGCCGATGGCCGCGTGGACTTCCGCGAGCTGGTCAAGGATCTGGCCGGTATCTTCCACACCCGCATCGAGCTGCGCCAGATCGGCGTGCGCGACGAGAGCAAGATGATCGGCGGCCTTGGCATCTGCGGCCAGCCCTTCTGCTGCAGCCGCTTTTTAAAGGACTTCCAGCCCGTCTCCATCAAGATGGCCAAGGAGCAGGGCCTTTCGCTGAACCCCACCAAGATCAGCGGTGCCTGCGGCCGCCTGATGTGCTGCCTGGCCTACGAGGAGAGCGCCTACGAGTACCTGAACAGCATCATGCCCATGGTGGGCAGCACCGTGCGCACGCCGGACGGTCTTGGCACCGTGCTGGAGGTGAACCCGGTCTCCGGCTACCTGCGGGTGCGCTGCGGCACCGAGAGCCTTTCGCCCCGTTACTATAAGGTGGGCGTGTGCGAATATATCAGCGGCGGCAAGCGTGCGCCCCGCCGCCCGGACCCGGACGACGATTACTCCGGCGTGCGCAACCCGGCCCCGGTGGTGGCTTCCTCCGACGATGGCGAAAAGCGCTGCGCAGGCGGTGGCTGCGCCCGGAAGCGCGCTGCCGAAAAGGAGTGAGGGCCGCGCCGGCGGCTCTGAGGGGTTAGTCTGCTAAAACTAACTGTTCTTCGTGATTTTTGCCAAAAAACTCCTGCAAATTTGGCCATAAGTTAGCCTGTGCTTTTGTGCAACCCAACAAAAAACAGACTTTTGTGTTTTTCGGGTCACGGTTAGTCTTGCCTTTTCTCACCTGCTTTGTTAAAATGCAGGCAAGGATATGATTTCCGGAGAGACATGCACAGCCGTGCCATACATGACTCTTCATACAATACTTCGGGCACGGAGATAAAAAGGAGAGTTTATTATGGCACACAAGGTTTCTGACGCATGTGTTGGCTGCGGCGCTTGCGAGGGCGCTTGCCCGGTTGGCGCTATCACCGTTGATGGTGTTGCTTCTGTGAATGCAGACGCTTGCATCGACTGCGGCGCTTGCGAGGGTGCTTGCCCCACCGGTGCTATCACTGCTGAATAATTTTAGCAGCTGCACAAAAACGCATCAAAAGCAGCAGGCCTGTCCAAAGCAGGTCTGCTGCTTTTTTTGTTTTGCAGTAATTCGCACAAATTCCCCGAGCAATTCCACGCATTTTTTTGAGAGGGTACGGCACACTTATCTATGGAACATTCTACCGAAGTCTTGTATAATAGAACTATGGTTTATTGCTCGCCGGAGCATCGTTTTGGCTCCGACGCGCTGCTGCTGGCCCGTTTCTGTGAGCCAAAGCGTGCCCAGAAGGCCGCAGACCTGTGCTCCGGCTGCGGCATCGTGGCGCTGGAATGGCATGACCGGGGCCACCGCGGCCCCTGCATGGGGCTGGAGCTGCAGCCCGAGGGCAGCGCCCTGCTTTCCGCTGCGGTGCAGGAGCAGGACATCGGGCACATTGAGCCTGTCTGTGCCGACCTGCGCGCTTTCCGGCAGGGCGAGGGCAGTTTTGACGTGTGTGCGTGCAATCCGCCCTATTTCACGGATGGGCCTCAGAGCCGGAATGCAGCCCACGCCCTTGCCCGGCACGAGAACACCTGCACGCTGGACGATGTGTGCCAGTGTGCGTTTCGCCTTTTGAAGGATGGCGGGCGCTTTGCTCTGTGCCACCGGCCGGAACGGCTGGCGGAGGTGCTGGCGGTGCTGCGGGCCAACCGGCTGGAGCCGAAGCGGCTGGCCTTTGTAAAGAACAAGGCGGACGGCGCGCCATGGCTCTTCCTTGTGGAAGCGCAGAAGAACCGCAAGACCGGCCTGCGGGTGGAGCCGGATGTGTTGATCAGCGCCGGTGCGGCGTTATATGGGAGGTAAACTATGGCAGGAACTCTTTATATCGTGGCAACGCCCATCGGCAATCTGGACGATATGCCGCCGCGCGTAGCGGCCACCTTTGGCGCGGCAGACTTTATTGCCGCCGAGGACACCCGTGTGACCATGAAGCTGCTGAACTTTCTGGGCCTGAAAAAGCCCATGGTCAGCTACTATGAGCACGCCCTGCAGAAGGGTGAGGGCATCCTGCGCCGCATTGAAGCGGGCGAGAGCTGCGCCCTGTGCAGTGATGCGGGCATGCCCTGCGTCTCCGACCCGGGCGAGGTGATCGTGCGGGACGCACTGGCCCGGGGCATCAAGGTAGTGCCGGTGCCGGCGGCTTCCGCCTGCGTCACAGCGCTGGCCGTGTCCGGGCAGGATACCTCCCGCTGGGTGTTCGAGGGCTTTCTGCCCGTGAACCGCAAGCAAAAAAAAGAGCGGCTGGCTGAGCTTTTGCAGGAAAAGCGCACCATTATCTTCTACGAAGCGCCCCACAAGCTGCGCACCACGCTGGACGATCTGGCCAATGCCTTTGGCGCAGACCGCAGCATCACCCTGTGCCGGGAGCTGACAAAGCTGCACGAGGATATCTGGAAGACTACCCTCGGCGAGGCGGTGGAGCACTACAAGACCAACGAGCCGCGCGGCGAGTATGTGCTGGTGATGGCCGGTGCGCCGGAGACCGCCGACCCGGAGCAGGAGCTGACGCTGGAGCAGGCAGCGCATCGGGCGCTGGAGCTGACCGGGCAGGGCTTTGGCCCCACCGCCGCAGCCAAGGCGGCGGCACAGGGTACACCTTATTCTAAAAGCGAAGTGTACAAGCAGCTGCTGGTATTGCAACAGGGCCAGCAGGCTGGTGAATGACAGCATCTCAGGTAAATGGTAATAGAGGAGGACCCCTTTTGTGACAAAACTTCTGGTTTTGAGCGACAGCCACGGCGGACGTGCCGCCATTGAGCGCGTGCTGATGAAAGAGAGCAAAAGCATCGATGCCCTGATTTTTCTGGGCGACGGCCTGCGGGATCTGGAACTGGCTCTGACGCAGTACCCCAAGCTGCGGGCCTACTCGGTGGCGGGCAACTGCGATTACGGCGCACTGGAACCCACCGACGGCCTTGCCGCCTTTGACGGCGTGGTGATCTTTTACACCCACGGTCATATGTACGGTGTGAAATACGATCTGGATACGCTGGCAGATGCCGCATCTGCCCGGGGTGCCGAGGTGGCCCTGTTCGGCCACACCCACATCCCCCATGCAGAGACCCGCAGCGGGGTGTTCCTGTTCAACCCCGGCTCCTGCGGCCGGTGCTACACCGGGCCGGACACCTACGGCATCCTGACGCTGGACGAAGGCAAAGTGACCGCCTATGAACACAAAGAGGTACCCAAACAATGAGCATCAATGAGGTGCGCTATCTGCCGGAATGCGGCAGCACCAACGCTTACGCGAAGGAACATTTTGAAGAATTCGGCCCGGTGGGTGCGGTGTATACCGAGAACCAGACCGCAGGCCGGGGCCGTCTGGGCCGCAGCTGGGTGAACGCCGAGGGCAAGGCCCTGTATTATACAGCAGCCATCCGGGAACCGCTGGCCCAGCCTGCCACCCTGCCGCTGCTGGCAAGCCTTGCCGTGCGCACCCAGCTCAAGCTGCGCTACGGCGTGGACTGCCAGATCAAGTGGCCCAACGATCTGCTGCTGAACGGCAAAAAGGTCGTGGGCATCCTGTGCGAGAGCGTGAGCTACGGCTACCAGCAGCAGGGCAGGGGCATTTTGTGCGGCATCGGCATCAATCTGGCCCAGCCGCAGAGCTACTTTGATGCCGCCGGTCTGCCCAACGGCACCTCGCTGGCGCTGCAGGGGGCAAAGGTGGATCTTTCCACCGACCCCGCATGGCTGGCCGATGGCCTGACCGACTTTGGCTTTGACCGCAACATGTATGTGTTTGCCCGCGATGGCTTTGCACCCTTCCGGGAGGAATACAAGGCCGCCTGCGTCAATCTGGGCCGCCGGGTCACCTTCGACCTGCCGGACGGCGGGCAGGGTGCAGGCGAAGCTGTCGATGTGGACGAAGAGGGCCGTCTGGTGGTGCGCACCGACAGCGGCGAAGTGCACGTTTTTACCGGCGAAGTATCGGTGCACGGCATCTACGGGGCCGTCTGAGTTTTATAGAGCTGTACGCTCCACGCAGACAGTTTTAAGTCTGCATGGAGTTTCTTTGCACATTTTTGCTCGATTTTTCCGCAAAACGCTTGAATTCACGAACTTTTTGTGAATTTGTTGTGTACATTTCCAGTTGCCAATTCAGCCATACTTTAGTATAATAGAGTACGTGCCAGCGTATCCTTTGTTGGATAGGATGCGCGTGTTTTAGGAAATAGGAAAACGGACAGCACAAGCGCCATGCCCCAAAAAGCAAGGCGCTTGTGCTGTCGCAAGGAGTGCAAGCATGAAAGATCAAGAATCCTTCAAGCCGTATATTCCTGCGGAAAAGATCACCGCAGAAATGACGGCGACCTCTGTGATCATGGGCATCATCCTGTCTGTGGTCTTTGGCGCTGCAAATGCCTATCTGGGCCTGCGCGTCGGCATGACTGTTTCTGCCTCTATCCCGGCAGCGGTCATTTCCATGGGCGTGATCCGCGTCCTGCTCAAGAAAAACTCCATTCTGGAGAGCAACATGGTGCAGACCATCGGTTCCGCAGGCGAGAGCCTGGCCGCCGGTGCCATCTTCACCATGCCCGCACTGTTCCTGTGGGCAAAAGAGGGCCTGTGCGACAAGCCCAGCATCCTGGAGATCACCCTGATCGCCCTGTGCGGCGGCATTCTGGGCGTTCTGTTCATGGTGCCCCTGCGCAACGCCCTGATCGTCAAGGAACACGCCACCCTGCTGTACCCGGAAGGCACCGCCTGTGCAGACGTTCTGCTGGCCGGTGAAGAGGGCGGTGCAAACGCCTCCACCGTGTTCTCCGGCATGGGTCTGGCAGCCATCTTCAAGTTCATCGTCGATGGCCTGAAGATGATCCCCGCCGACATTGCCGTGGCCTTCAGCTCCTTCAAGGGTGCTCTGGGCATGGAAGTGTACCCCGCTCTGCTGGGCGTGGGCTACATCGTCGGCCCCAAGACCGCTTCCTACATGTTCACCGGTTCTCTGGTGGGCTGGATGGTCATTATCCCGCTGATCTGCCTGTTCGGCGCAAACATCTCCCTGTACCCGGCAGCAGCCGGCACCACCATTGCTGATCTGTATGCAGCAGGCGGTGCAGACGCTATCTGGTCCAACTACGTCAAGTATATCGGCGCAGGTGCCATTGCTACCGGCGGTATCATCTCGCTGATCAAGAGCCTGCCTCTGATCGCATCCACCTTCCGTGATGCCATGAAGAGCATGAAGGGCGGCAGTGCTTCCGGCACCTCCCGTACCGAGAAGGACATGCCCATGCCCTTTATTCTGGGCGGCATCCTGCTCATCATCCTCATCATCTGGCTGGCTCCGGCAATCCCCGTCAGCCCGCTGGGTGCTCTGCTGATCGTTATCTTCGGCTTCTTCTTCTCCACCGTCTCTGCACGTATGGTCGGCATGATCGGCAGCTCCAACAACCCGGTCTCCGGCATGACCATTGCCACCCTGCTGATTGCTACCATGATCCTGAAGGCCACCGGCAACGTTGGCATCGAGGGCATGATCGGCTCCATGGCAATCGCATCTGTCATCTGCATCTGCGCTGCCATTGCTGCAGATACCTCTCAGGACCTGAAGACCGGCTACCTGCTGGGCGCGACCCCGGTCAAGCAGCAGATCGGCGAGCTGATCGGCGTTGTTGCTGCCGGTCTGGCCATCGGCGGTGTGCTGTACCTGCTGGACAGCGCATGGGGCTACGGTGGTGCTGAGGTCCCCGCACCGCAGGCTACCCTGATGAAGATGATCGTTGAGGGCATCATGGGCGGCAACCTGCCCTGGAACCTGGTGTTCACCGGTGTGTTCCTTGCCATTGCCCTGGAGATCCTGCGCATCCCTGTGATGCCGTTCGCCATCGGCCTGTATCTGCCCATCTACCTGAACACCTCCATCATGATCGGTGGTGCTGTGCGCTGGTTCATGGACAGCCGCAAGAACGTTGACGCTGCCACCAAGGAAGAGCAGACTACCAACGGCACCCTGTTCTGCGCCGGTATGATCGCAGGCGAGGGCCTTGTGGGCATCCTGCTGGCTATGTTTGCCGTGTTCGGCATCAGCACTGCCCTGAGCATTGATCTGGGCAACATTGGCGGCGTGGTTCTGATGATCGTCATGATCGCATGCCTGCTGGCCTTCTCCATGAAGAAAAAGAAGAACTGATGCGTAAGAAAAAGCAGTCCATCAACTATCTGGACCTTATTCCGCAGCGGGCGGAAACCCTGCGCTGGCACACAGACGAAGCCACCGGCCTTATCACCCTTGAGGTGGAGAACACCGGTGTGTTCAATACGATCGCGCAAAAAGTGTTTCATAAACCGCGCACCACACAGGTGCATCTGGACGAGACCGGCAGCTATCTCTGGCCGCTGATCGACGGCCAGAAGACCGTTGCACAGCTTGCTGAATGCATGAAGCAGCAGTTCGGCGAAAAGGCCGAACCGCTGTACCCGCGCATCATCAAGTATTTCCAGATCGTGGAATCTTACCACTTCATCCAGTTTCTGAACAAGTAAGCAAAAGCGGCACATCGGGCCTTTGTGCAAGGCCTGATGCGCCGCTTTTTGCTGTTCTTTAGTAATGACCAAAAAATGACCGCCTCTTGTTCCCCAACACGACCGGTCATTTTTCTTTTTGACTAGTATGGTAAGGAACTAGCCGTTTGTGGGCCAGCGCCTTTGTATTTTCAGTATAGCTTATTTTCCAAAATTGTCAAGCCCATGCATTTTATCTGCGGCGCTTTCTCCTTTTAAGGTTCAGCGAACCGCCGCCGGCCGCAAGCGTGAGCACCATCATTGCAAACAGGATGAGCACCAGCGCGCACAGCAGAAGCACTGTCGCCTTCATGTCGGTGCGGAAATCGGAGACATACTCCTTGTGGGTCACAAGGTCTACCGTGCCCACTTCATCGCCGTCCAGATACACGGTGGCTGTACCCACCACACTGCCGCTCTTGACGGTAGCGGAAACACTTTCCGGCAGGTCGAAGGAGTAGGTAACGATATCGTCTGCGTGTCCGTAGCCGCTGACCGGCGCAGCGGCATACAGCGCCACCGCCGGTTCGGTGCGGCACTTGGTCAGCGCCACGGTGGTGAGCTCGGTCTGGGTATCCACCAGCGGACGGTCCGCAAAGCTCTCAAAGGCCCAGTCGAACAGATCATCGCACTCGGCAAAGAGGTGGTCCGGCGTATCGCAGCCAAGGATCACCAGCCCGTAGGTGTGGCCGTCCTTTTCCGCAAAGGCCACGATGCAGCGGCCTGCCAGCGTGGTAAAGCCGCCCTTGACCCACCGGACATACTCCCGGTAGTTGGCGCTCTCGCTGTTCATCAGGCTGTTGGAGCTGCTGATGGTGTGCTCGGCCTTGCGGAGGTTAGTGGCCGGCAGGACATAGCTGGCGGTGCCCGCCACCTGTGCAAAGGTCTGGTTTGCCGCGCAAGCGGCGGCGATCTTTGCCAGATCCTGCGCGGTGGACACGTTGCCGTAGTCAAACAGGCCGTGGGCACAGGTAAAGTTCGTGCCGGTGCAGCCCAGCTCTGCCGCTTTGGCGTTCATCTGCTGCACAAAGCCCACCACGCTGCCCCCCACGTCCCACGCAATGACGCTGGCGGCGTCGTTGGCGCTGACGATGAGCATGGCGTTCAGCAGGTCGATGCGGCGCACCGTCTCGCCGATGCGCAGGCCCATAGTGGTGCCGTTGGCGTTCTGGATATCCCGGAACTCCTGGGTCAGCGCGGTGGGCACGGTCACTTCACCGTTCAGATCCTTGCCGCTTTCCAGCAGCAGCAGGGCCGTCATGAGCTTGGTCAGGCTGGCAACATACTGCTGCTGGTCAGCATTCTGGTTCAGGATGGTCTTGCCGGTGTCGGCGTTGAACAGGTACACCGCCTCGGTCTCGCTGGCAGTCTGGATGGGCATGGGATATACCGCAAGGCCCGGCAGTGCAGCAGCAGCGGCCAGTGCCAGCGTGAGCACCAGCGCCGTCATGCGGCGGAAGATGGTGTTTTTGAACATGAGCGTGCCCCCTTGTATCTGCTTGCCGACGCACGGCAAAAATTTTTGTTTTGAAACAGCTCCTACTTGCCGGAAAGGCTCTGGCTTGCTATACTACTTTAAAGAATACCATAAACCAGCCAAAAGAGAAAGAGAGAAAGGCGGTTTTTAACAATGTTTCTGTCCTTTTGTGGAAAAGTTCCCCGCGACGAGGGAGCCGCTTTTGTAGCGCCCAACGCCACCGTGCAGGGCGATGTGATCCTGAAAACCGGTTCCACGGTGTGGTACGGTGCCGTGCTGCGTGGCGACGACGGCACTTTGACCATTGGCGAAAACTCCAACGTGCAGGATAATGCCGTGCTGCACTGTGATGTAGGCGGTGCTGTAATGCTGGGCAAAAACGTCACCGTGGGCCACAGTGCCCTTGTGCACGGGTGCACGGTAGGGGACGGCAGCCTGATCGGAATGCACGCCACCCTGCTCAACCACTGTGTCGTGGGCAAAAACTGCATCATCGGCGCGGGTGCGCTGGTGCCGGAGGGCATGGTCATCCCGGACGGCTCGGTGGCCGTGGGCGTGCCCGCAAAGGTCATCAAGCAGGTGAGCCCCGCACAGATCGAGGCCAACCTGCACAACGCCGCCCACTATGTGGAGCACGGCAGAGTGCACGCAGCACAGTGCAAAATGGATTGACCCCCGTTTTTAGCCATGGTATACTGTACAAAAAGCCCTTGTTTTGGGGGCAGGAGGTAAAAAACATGAAAAATCTTTCAAGACGCGCATTCCTTAAGCTTTCCGGCGCAGCACTGCTTGCGGCAGGGCTCACCGGCACCCTGACCGCCTGCGGCGGCACAGGCAGCATTGACATCCCCGGCACTGTGAACGGCATCGGATACGTAAGCGGAAGCGCAAACCGCACGATCCTTGGCACGCAGGAATACGGCACCATCCATGTGGTCAAGGTGGTTGTCACCCTGAAAAACGTCAGCAGCCGTGCCGTCACCCTGACCGCCGACAACTTCCCGGCTGAGATCGACCATTCTGCTGCATCGCCCATCTACTTTGGCTTTGCGGACAACGCCAGCGGCGACAGCTGGTGGACCCAGAAGGACTACGAATTGCAGCCGAACGAAGAAAAGACCTTTGTGCTGATCTACCGCATCAGCGAGAGTGCCTACAACAGCTGGTTCAAGCAGGTTCATACTGTCAGCCTCACCTTTACCAGCGGCCACCAGAAGGTGACCGGCAGCTACTCCTCCGAGACCGGTGAGCTGGTGGTGGGCGAAGTAGAAAAGGCATAAGGGAAAAACTGCGATTCAGATTGACACTTTGCACCTTATCTACTATAGTGAAAGTGACAGTCTGCCGCATTCTGGAATACCAGAATCTTTTGTACACCGCGCTGTTTGGTTTTTATCATTGGGAGAATTTTGTAAAAAGTTCATTGCAGGATGTTTTTTCACAGAAATGTAATGACTTTTCACTTAAAATCGGGTATACTATATCTTGCGGGGAGACGGGGCCGCAACCGTCTTTCCGCACATGATTCCTCCTCACACCAAAGCAATACCCCAAACAGAAACTCCCTCCGGTGTACCGCAAGCGCCGGAGGGAGTTTCTGTTTGCATCAGCTTTTGTATTTTATGATTTCCTGCAATCAAAGGAGAGATTTTTATGTCTGAACTGATCACTCGCCGTACTTTTTTAAAGGCCACCGGTGCTGCTGCACTGGCCGTTGCCGCAAGCGGTATGCTGGCAGGCTGCGGAGATGGAGCGTATGCTTCCACTCCCGAAAATCTGGTTGCTCCTCCCATCGATAATAGCGATTTCGCTAATTTTGGCTCTTTTACCGCAGATATCGGCCCTTTGAGCGGGCAGTGGACTTCCAGCTCCATCTATGAATTTGATACCCGCCACAACTATTTCTACACCGGCTTCAAACTGGATAATGAAAGCGGCAGCAGTGATGTCACCGTCAGCACCAGCAACTTTGCTTTCAGCCATACCGATGGCGGCACTGGTAAGGTATGTGGTCTTGGATACAAAGGTCTGAACAGCAGCAAAACCGCCTATGTATTCAACCAGTCTCTTGCTGTTCCTGCAGGCCGGTCCAAAACCGTTATTCTTTTCATCGACATCGGCCCCGTCACTACCTCTTCTTTCGATAAATTCTATAGAGGAACCATAACCATCACGCTGAGTAAACTTAATAATCAAACGGCCACCTTTACTTTTAACGGCCTGATCAGCGACCCTTCCTCTACCGTTTCCTGACAGTAAAACTCCCCTGAAATGCCGTAAAAAGCCTTTCGGGGGAGTTTTTGTTTACAGCGCGCGGAACTTTGCCGCAAACACGCTGAGCACGATTTTAGGGTTCACCTGCGCGCCAAGGCGCTGGATGGCGGCTTCGGCCAGCCGCAGGGCACGCTGGGCGGCAATGCCCTGCACCGGTGCGTGGGGGCTTTGCCGCAGGCCCGCTGCCGCCACCGCACGGAAGTCCGTCAGCAGGGCGGCGGCACCGGCCTTGTCCTTTTCGTAGGCGGCCAGCAGGCAGGCAGCGGCATAGCTGTCACGGTCGGCAGCGGCCTTTGCCAGCTGCAGGGCCTTTTCCACCTGTGCGGTGCGGGCTTCGTCCTGTGCGGCGGCAAGCACCGTGCCAATGTGCCCGTCGAACAGTTCGCTGTACAGCGCGGCCGTCTTTTTGTCCACCCCCTGTGCGGCGCAGTAGCGGGCGCACTTCTCCGGCGAGACAGGAGCCACTGCAAAGCTGACGCAGCGGCTGCGGATGGTGGGCAGCACGCTTGCCAGCGAATCCGCCGTAAGCAGGAACAGCACCCCCTCCGGCGGCTCTTCCATCACCTTCAGCAGGGCATTGGCGGATTCCTCGTTCATCTTTTCCACATGGTAGAGCAGCACGGCACGGCCCTCGGCCGAAAGGCTGGTGTTGAAGATCTCGCTGCGCATAGCCTTGACCTGACTGACCAGATATTTGCCGCCTGCGCCCATACCGGCAACGCTGATCGCTTCACGCACGATGCCGGTCTCCACATGGCCGCTGTCGCGGTCGCCGGGCTTACCCACAGCACGGCAGCATTCGCCCCGCAGAAGGGCCTCAGCGGGCGCTCCGCCTGCAGGGTAAAGATAATCTGCCGCAATGCAGCGGGCCGCAAAACCGGCTCCAAGGCCCTCTTCACCCACCAGCAGCACGCTGTGGGTCAGGCGGCGGGCTGCCAGCATCAGCTGCACGCTGCTTTTCAGTTCTGCATTGCCCTCCATGCGGTCCAGCATCATGATGTTTCTCCTTACCTTCTGTTTCTCCGCTTCCACTGCTCACGGCGTACCCATGCGCGGACGGAACGATAGGCCATCGGGCCAAAGAACAGCCAGACGTTCGCCATGCTGAGCAGCAGGCTCAGCTTTTGCGGCAGCGGCGCGCCCAGAAAGCTGAGCACCCACAGTGCTGCCGCAAAAAAGCCAAAGTATTTTACCCGGATGGGGATGACAAAGAACAGCAGCACCTGCACCTCCGGGTACAGCATGGCAAAGGCCAGCAGCAGCGAGAGGGACAGGCAGTAGGTGCTGCCGGTCACGCCGGTGAGCAGGCAGGCCAGCACAGTGCCCAGCATCCCGGAGAGCAGATACACCGTATAGCGGAAATCGCCCCACTCCCGTTCCAGCGCCGTGCCGATGAACCATGTGAAATAGATGCCCAGCACCGCGCTGAGGATGCTGCCGCCGTAAGAGGGGATGAACGCAAAGGTGATGATGCGCCAGATCTGGCCGCGCAGCAGAAAATAGCGGCTGAGTGCCAGCCAGACACTGACGGTCTGGTTGACAAACAGCTCGATGGCCAGCACAAGGATCTGCCCGCCCACCAGAATGTTGGTCAGATTCGGGATGCCGAAGCGGCCGTATTTGCGCTCCAGCTGGTTGAGCCAATTGTTCATATAGGGTGCCTCCAACGCATTGTATTCCGATATCGGTGAGTTTTGCCGCATTTTTCTGCTGTTATTGTACCATGATTGGCCGGGGCATTCAAGGCAATGCCACAGTGTGGAAAACCGCCGCATCTTCCGCCCAAAAATACAGCTGTCAAGCGGATCTTGCGGCACAAAAGCACAACCGGAAAGTGTATGGATTTTCCTGTCTGGAATGAACTTTTCACTTTTTCCACCGGGTTTTCCACCGTTTTTGTGAAGAAAAGGGCAAGTTTTCCATGAGGTTTTCCACTTTTTCCACCGGGTTTTCCACAACAAAAGGGCATCAGCCCTATACACACCGTAATTCAGGCCGCAGCTTTCTGGTAAGTTTTGGGCAAAAATGCGGGCATTCTGCCTTTTATAAAAAAGAAAGTCGAAGGATTTTCTTTGTATTCTACAAACCGTTCCTGAGCGGTGATTTATTTTTCTCCAATCTGGAATGAACCAGTCACAAGTTTTCAACACCGGGCCGCTGCCGTTTTTCTGTGTGGAAAAGGCGGGGAAACATGCAGTTTTCCACACCGGAAAAAGCAATGCCGGGCAGTCACTTCAAGACCGTCCGGCATTGCTTTATTATTTACATCATATTGTGGAACACCAGCTGTGCGATCTGGAAATACAGGATCAGGCTGCAGGCATCCACGATGGTGGTGATGAAGGGGGTAGCCATGATGGCCGGGTCGGCACCCAGCTTCTTGGCTGCCAGCGGCAGCATACCGCCCACCAGCTTTGCCAGAATGACGCTGAAGAACAGCGAAACGCTGACCACGATGGCATAGCCCATCACGTTGGCGTACTGGCCGGGGAAGAGGAAGGTGTACATCAGGTAGATGCGCAGGCCGTTCACGATGCCCAGCACTGCGCCCACGATGGCAGACACCCGCAGCTCCTTGCCCAGCACCCGCACAAAGTCGGCAGGCTCTACCTCGCCCAGTGCCAGACCGCGCACCATCAGGGTGCTGATCTGGTTGCCGCAGTTGCCGGCGGTATCCATCAGCATGGGCATGAAGGAGACCAGCAGGGGCAGGCTGACAAAGGCCTCCTCATAGTGGGTGGTGACCATGCCGGTAAAGGTGGCGGACAGCATCAGGATCAGCAGCCATGGAATGCGCTGCTTTGCGTGGGTCCAGACGCTGGTGCCAAAGTAGGTGGTGGCATCGTCGTCCGGCAGAATAGCAGCCATCTTCTGCATATCCTCGGTGCTCTCGTCGGTCAGAACGTCGATTGCATCGTCGATGGTGATGATACCCACGAACATGCCCTCGTTGTCCAGAACAGGCATGGCGGTAAAGTCGTAGCGCTGCATCTCACGGGCCACGTACTCCTGATCGTCGGTCACTTTCACAGTGACCACGTTATCATCCATGATCTCGGTGATGGGAGTATGCGGCTCTGACAGCAGCAGGCTGCGGGCAGAAACAACTCCCTTCAGGCGGTTGCGCTCCACCACGTAGCAGGTGTACACGGTCTCTGCGTTTTCGCCCTGCTTGCGGATGGCTTCAAAGGCCTGCGCCACGGTCATATCCTCGCGCAGACGGACATATTCGGGGGTCATCAGGCTGCCGGCAGAGCTTTCGGGGTAGTTCAGCAGCTTGTTCAGGCTCTCACGGGTCTGCTTGGAGGATTTCTCCAGCACCCGCTTCACCACGCCTGCCGGCATATCCTCCAGCAGGTCGGCGGCATCGTCCAGACTCATTTCTTCAATGGCGCCCACAAGCTCCACATCTGAGAAGGCGTTCACCAGATCGTCGCGGGCCTCGTCGGACATATAGGCAAAGGCCTCGGTGGCCACTTCCTTTTTGAGCAGGCGGAACACCACAAGGCGGTTGTTTTCGTCCAGCTCTTCCAGCAGCTCGGCCAAGTCGGCAGGCTGCTCTTCCTCGGTCACTTCGCGCAGCTTGACATACTGCTTCTTGATGAGCAGCTTGAGCAGGCGGCTCTTGGTGAGCATCTCAGGGTTGGCCTTGACCTCTTCGTCGTTGGCTTCCTCTTTTTCGGCCTCGCGCATGTCCTGCTTGAGGTCTTCCGTAGCTTCCTCATTCAGATCTTCAGCCAGCTTCTGGCGGACCTCGGCGGGGATATCAGCAGGCAGCTCCTGCACCGGCAGCGCCTGTTCCGCAGCATCAGCCGTCAGCTTCTTTTCTTCCATATCCATTGGGCGTACCTCCTCAGTTTTTACGGAACAGGAGCAGCTCCTGTATCCGGAGGACGCAGCAGATCGGGAAACAAAAAACGCGCCGCCTTGCCTGCCGGAATGCCGCAAACGCCGCATTCTGCGCACACAAAGCCGCGCCTTCCTCTGCTCTGTTTTGCGGAAAGATGCACCGTTGAAGCGGTGCTTTTCCGCAGGGCTCAGCGAAGGAGGCGAACGGTTGGGGAAAACGCAGTTGTTTTTGTTTTCTGATCCACCGCGCCGGTGGTTCTACTTCGACTATGATCCGGGTCCATTTTCCTGCGTTCACCTCCAAGTTTTCATATTCATTTTTATTATAGCGCCGCAAAAAAACGGGGTCAACCCTAAACCACCGATTTACCAGAATTTTGCAAAACAAAACACCCTCTTCCGTGTTGCGGCACACGAAAAAGGGTGTTTTGCTTGGATATTGCCTTGGTGTGAGGAGGAATCATGTTACTTGGGTAAGCGGTTGCGGCCCCGCTTCCCATGGCAAAAGTATAACAGCTTTCACAATTGAATTCGTTAAGAAGCTATGAAGAAACTGTAAAAAGGGAATGGCAATTTATGGAAGTTTTGTGATAGGCTTTTTCGGTTGACGTTCGATTTCCGTGCACAAAAATACGCCCCGGTCAACTTGCGGTGAACGGGGCGCTAAAAACGATATTCGTTTTTTACTGCGGCAAGATTCCTGCAAAGCAGGTCTTATGCAGCAGGTGGAGCAAGGTATCTGCAAGCAGACCTTATGCTCCTGACACACGCGGTGTGTGCTTTCAAGGACCCTCGCGGGCGCTTTGATATCTCATATCCCGCAGCAGTGCTCCGCACGGAACAAAGCACCGCCCGGGAAGTGAAATCAGATAGAACTCGTATGGCGAATGCTGTACTTCAGCACATCACCTGCATGGATGGATGCGTTTCTCCGCTTCGTACCGCTGCATTGCGCAGTAACCGCCGGTACGGGGCAGCCGCCCTCTTGCATTGTGGGGCTAAGGTGCCGCAAATATCTGCATCCAAAGCGCAGAAGAATGCTTACTTGTACAGGTCGACCAGACGGGTCAGGTGCTCGTAGCGGTCGTTTGCAACTTCCTGGTTGCGTGCGAACAGCTCCTTAGCACGGTCGGGGAATGCACGAGTCAGGCGGCTGTAACGGGTCTCGTTAGCCAGCAGTGCCTGATACTTCTCGTTATCCACAGCCTTGGAGGTCAGGGTGAACGGATTCTTGCCCTGAGCCTTGTTTGCCGGGTTGAAGGTGAACAGGTTCCAGTAACCGGCCTCAACTGCCTTCTTCATCTCGTTCTGGCAGTTGGTCATGCCGCCCTTGACACCGTGCA
>ERZ773130.1652-NODE-1652-length-19952-cov-27.219179_pt1 | contig 19952 bp, 19 predicted proteins | sample MGYA00511919_ERZ773130 | MGnify/ENA primary metagenome ERZ773130 (study PRJEB29015, sample SAMEA2737851) | human gut metagenome | biome: human gut; feature: human-associated habitat; material: faeces | place: China | collected 2012 ...
TCCCCGAACTGCAGCAGAAGGCCAAGCTGACCGTCGTTTCCTCCACCTCCATCGTGGAGGGCGGCAGCCATGATGTTGTTGTAAAAAGCCAAGTAGGCTTTAATGTAGAGCGCTGAAAAGGAGAATCATTATGAAATTCTTTATTGACACTGCAAATGTGGACGAGATCCGCAAGGCAAACGACATGGGCGTGATTGCTGGTGTTACCACTAACCCCAGCCTTATCGCAAAGGAGCACAAGGACTATGCCAAGACTTTGGCCGAGATCGCAACCATCGTCGATGGCCCGATTTCCGGTGAGGTAAAGGCCACTACCACCGACGCAGAGACGATGATTAAAGAGGGCGAGGCTATCTATGCCCTTGACCCCAAGCACATGGTCGTCAAAATCCCGATGACGGTGGAGGGACTCAAGGCCATCAAGGCTCTGAGCGCTAAGGGCATCCCCACTAACTGCACCCTCATCTTCTCTGCCAATCAGGCACTGCTGGCTGCGCGTGCCGGTGCTACTTACGTCAGTCCCTTCCTCGGACGTCTTGATGACATCAGCCAGCCCGGTATCGATCTCATCCAGACCATCAGCGAGATCTTCAGCAACTACCCGGATATTCATACCGAAATTATTGCGGCTTCTGTCCGTAATCCCATCCATATCACCGACTGCGCATTGGCCGGCGCTGACATTGCCACCGTGCCCTACAAGGTTATTGAGCAGATGACCAAGCACCCACTCACCGATCAGGGCATTGAGAAGTTTAAGGCCGATTATGTTGCGGTGTTTGGAGAATAATCAAGCATAAAGAGGAGGATGTAGCGTGTTTCAATCTGCGATTGCTTTTCTGGAGACTCAGGGAGTACCGACTCCTTTTGCAACGGCAATTATTCGATTGCTTTTAGGGTCGATTTGTGGCGGTCTGATTGGATTGGAACGTGAGATGAAGGGACGTCCGGCAGGTCTGAAGACATTTTCACTCGTTTGTATGGGTGCAACGCTGGTCATGGTGACGAACGAGTTCATCTACGTTAATGTGGCCAATTCGACGGGTGACTCTGCTCGTATGGCGGCGCAGGTCATCAGTGGAATTGGCTTCCTTGGTGCAGGTACCATCATGACAACGGGCAACGACCGCGTGAAGGGTCTGACTACGGCGGCGGCGCTTTGGGTCACGGCGGCCATCGGAATCGCGATTGGAACAGGCTTCTACTTCGGCGGCATCGCGGGACTGATTGTGCTATATCTTTCTTCGTTTACATACCGCTACATTGATGCAGTGATCGTAGCAAAATCTAGAATCATGCGCATCTATGTGGAAGGTGAAAGTGAAGAGTTTATGCTAAACCTCGTAGGTTTCTTCCAGAAAAACGAAATTCGTATCATTAGCCTGGTTCGCAAGGACGAAAACAAATGGTTCCTGAAAGACAGTGCGGCGACTATCGAAATGGATTTGGGCCGAAAAAGGAACCACCTTGAGATATTGGATGAAATTCGCAAAATGAAAGAGCTTCGTTATATCGAGGAAGTGTAATGACAAAGACAGGAGTTTAGGAATGAACAGAATAGATGTTGATGCTGTAAACGCCCTGCGTGTGCTTGCGGCGGATGAGGTGCAAAAAGCAAACTCCGGACATCCCGGTCTTCCGCTGGGTGCTGCACCTGCGGCATATGCCGTCTGGGCATACGAAATGAAGCACAACCCCAAGAATTATCGCTGGGAAAATCGTGACAGATTTATTCTGTCTGGCGGACATGGATCGGCGCTACTTTATGCACTGCTTCATCTGTTCGGGTATGGGCTGACCAAAAATGACTTGGAAAACTTCCGTCAGCTGGATTCTCTTACGCCTGGTCATCCGGAATACGGCCATACCGTCGGTGTCGAGGCGACTACTGGCCCACTGGGTGCAGGTATGGGTATGGCAGTCGGCATGGCCATCGCAGAGGCACATCTGAGTGCTGTATTTAATCGCCCCGGATATGATGTGGTAGACCATTACACCTTTGTTCTGGGTGGTGATGGTTGTCTTATGGAGGGCATCTCTTCGGAGGCTTTCTCTTTGGCAGGTACGCTGAAACTGAGCAAGCTCATCGTCCTATACGACTCTAATCGTATTTCCATTGAAGGCAGCACTGATATTGCCTTTACCGAAGATGTGGGCAAGCGGATGGAGGCGTTCGGTTTCCAAGTACTGACGGTGGAGGACGGCAATGATGTGGATGCCATTCGTCAGGCTATTCAGCAGGCAAAGGCCGACAAAGAGCGTCCCTCGTTCATCGTTGTGAAAACGCAGATTGGTCAGGGATGCCCTGCAAAGCAAGGCACAGCCGCCGCGCATGGCGAACCTCTGGGTGAACAGAACATTCAGGAGATGAAGAAGGGCTTTGATTGGCCGAGCGTGGAGCCGTTCTTTGTCCCGGAAGAAATCTATGCGCACTATCAGACGTTGACGGCGGACAGCGCGGCAGAAGAAGCACGCTGGAACGAAATGATGGAGGCGTACAAGAATGAGTTTCCAGAGCTGAAAGCAAAATGGGAGACGTACCATTATCCGCTGCAGGCCATCAACACCTATAACGATGACAGTTACTGGGAGTTTGAGGACAAGCCGCAGGCGACCCGAAATCTTTCCGGTGTGATGATCAACCGCCTGAAAGACATTCTGCCTAACCTGATTGGTGGCGCGGCCGATTTGGCACCCTCTACCAAGACCTACATGAAAGGCGAGGGTGATTTTTCCAGTACGAACCGCGCAGGCAGAAACCTGCACTTTGGTGTTCGTGAGCTGGCGATGGCAGCTATCGCAAATGGCATTGCACTGCACGGCGGCCTGCGTCCGTATGTCTCGACCTTCTTCGTGTTCAGCGATTATGTAAAGCCGATGGCACGTTTGTCGGCGCTGATGAAGCTTCCGGTGACCTATGTGTTCACTCATGACAGCATTGGTGTGGGTGAGGACGGCCCAACCCATGAGCCTATCGAGCAACTGGCAATGCTGCGTGCGATGCCTAACTTCAATGTGTTCCGTCCGGCGGATGCAACGGAGACAGCAGCGGCGTGGTATTATGCGGCAACAGCGACCTCTGCGCCGACAGCGCTGGTACTGAGCCGTCAGAACTTGCCGCAGCTAAAAGGCGCAAGTCGGCTGACGCTGCGCGGCGGCTATATCCTGCAGGATTCGGAAAAGGAAGTTCCGGATGCTATCCTCATCGCCACGGGTTCGGAAGTCCAGCTTGCCGTTGCGGCAAAGGCTGCGTTGGCAGAAGAGGGCATTGATGTTCGCGTGGTCAGTATGCCCAGTATGGATGTGTTTGACCGTCAGGTGAAAGAGTATCAGGAAAAAGTCCTGCCGAACGCTGTGCGCAAGCGTGTTGCAATCGAAGCACTGAGCGGATTTGGGTGGGGCAAGTATGTTGGACTGGATGGCAAGGTCGTTGCAATGCCCGGTTTTGGTGCATCTGCTCCGGCAAATTTGCTCTTTGAAAAATTCGGCTTCACGGTGGACAATGTTGTTGCCACGGTAAAATCAATTCTGTAAATAGAAAAGGAAGGCGCGCCTGTGTTTTGCATAGGCGCGCTTTTTTCAGAAGGTAAGGAGGAAAAATGGCTCTATTTCATGGTGTTATCAATTCAAAGGCTTTAATGAAAGACACGACACTCTCGATGATCGTGCCGTCGGATGATCGAAAAAATATTGGCTTTCAAGGTCAGCCGCAGCTTTTGATTTTGCTGCATGGCGCAGGTGGGAGCAATTATACATGGTCAAAGTATTCATCGATTGAGCGATATACTGAGCCGTTGAATCTGATCGTTTTGATGCCAAACATTGAATTCAGCTTTGGACTCAATATGTCGAACGGCCTGAACTACCAGTCTTATCTGGGCGAAGAACTTCCGCAGTGGGCAGAAAAAACATTCGGTCTGAAGCTAGACCGGGAAACGACTACGATTGCAGGCCAGTCGATGGGTGGGTTTGCGGCTATCCATACGGCACTGGCTTATCCCAACAAGTTTGGAAAATGTGGTGTTTTTCCGCACCGCTGGCGCTGGACGAATATCTGACAGGAGAACGTCCGTTGGGCGCAAATATGGCGCACTCTAAGCTTGTCTCCATGTGGAAAGATTCGATTTTTGGTAAATATGAAGCGGATTTGACAGAAGCGAGCATCCGGACGAAACTTCAAGCGTTCGATGCGCAGCAATGGCCGCTGAAGCTGTTCCATGCCTGTGGGGCAGAGGATATGCTGTATCAGGATAACAGCTCTTTCGCACAGATGGCAGAGACAAAGGAAGGCTTGGAGTATCGGTACAATGAATATCCCGGCGGGCATGACTTCAATGTCTGGGACGAATGCTCAAAAGACTTTTTAGTGTGGATGCTAAAATAATTTGAAGTTGAAGGTTTTAGATTGAAGGGACGCATAGTTGCCGCAAGCAGGGCCTTTGTGCGCACAAAGGCAATTTTGCGATGCAAAATGCTTGTTGGGAAATTCCCAAACCCTTTCTGAACTGCACCATTCCGGTGCAGGCTGCGCGTTCTTTCCGAACGCTTTTGTGTCGTGTCAATACACACTCTCTCTGAAAATGAAGGCTGCTTTTGGGTGTAAGCGTCAATAGCGCAGCCTTGATGTTAGTGATAAAATGAGAGCGTTGTGTGCTTGACACATGAAAACGGAAAGGAAGATGCAGTCATGGAGCAGCTTTATCTGATGCCCGGTGAGGAACGCTATACAAAGTTTCAAGATGAGAACGGTGTGCCGAAAATCCGTTACACCTACTGCTCCCTGCACGGCAAGCTGTTCAACTGCACCTGCCGAACGAAAGATGAAGCCCAGCGGCTATGCGAAGATTGGCTCGTGACACAAGACCGCTGCTATATAAATTAAAAACACCGCCGAGGACTCGCCCCAGTGAAATGGGGAGAATCCTCGGCGGTGTCCATTCAGCAGTTTAGTTGTTCTTCTGATTTATTCTTTTTAGTAAAAGATATTTTACATTCTCAAAAATCACCAGTATATTTTGTATTCAAAATTCAGCTCCGGATTTTCAATATTCCAATGATATGGAGCAGAATATGGAGAGACCTTTGGCTGTTCTGTTCGGATGTTCATTGGACTGTTGGCAATTTTTTGTGTAAAAACCTGTGTTACGGATGCATCATCTAACGTCAAGTGAACTCGGAGCGAACGAAGTGGCGTAATTACTTGTGTTGAAAAGAAATTTTCAAAATGTTGATGATGATTGCTCAAAACAGCTTTAAATTTGAATGTCACAATTTTGCCCTTTTCTAAGTTGTGGTCGAACCGAACATTAAAATTCCTGTTTGTATCGCGAAGATTGAGCCATTCAATCTCTGTTCCGGGAGTTAAAGGAGCAACGGTAACTGTTTCATCTGGAAACCAAGTAATACGGTTATGAATACAATTGTATCCATCAGCTAAAACGGTTGATGTACATGTTTTTATGTAGACAATTTCATTTTTATGAACATAGTAATCGATATCAATAATGTTATGCTCAATATTATAAGGATGAGGGTAACCATCAGCTTTTCGAGGAACTTCATTTAGGATGCCATTTAAGATTTTAGTTTCGGCTTGAGCTTGTGGCACATCGATGATATTAATGTGGCTAATTGGCTCAAGCAAGCTTCCATTCAATCTAACAGGACGAATAATAATGGGAATAATTGTAGATGTTCCATTCTTAATTTGGTCAGCAATTTTTGAAGTCCATTCCGCTTGACACCAATTGGATTTCATGTAATTTTCCGATAAAACAATTATCATCTTTTTGCAACTGGTGAGGGCTTCATTGATTTTGCTCACAAAATTATCGCCTGGTCGAAAGTCCCATGCTTGTATAATAGTTGTATAGCCGTTTTTTTCCAGAAGCTCTGCAATCCACTTTGCGTATTTTTCGTCAGAAGACGTATAGCTTATAAAAAAGTCTTTCATATAAATAACCTCCTGTTTACAAAGACCACTATATTTGAATTTTCAAATTGGAACTATTCGAACAAGGATATATTTGAGCGATCTTTTTCATAGATAACAATTTTCATCTTGCAATGAATGAACTCTTCGTTTAATTCAAAAATATTTTGGATGATTTTTAAGGCTTTTTGGTATGTAAGATTAGCTCTAGACAGCCTTGTGCCGAATAAAGGAATATATACATCATACCCGTTACCGTGGGTATCGCAGTATTTAACGAGTTGTTCCGCACAGTGTACAATGTCTTGCTTTGTACTGTGTGCGACGTTTGTACTGTCATAATTAGCAACGGCAATCAAAAAGAATGTAAGTCCTGTTTTATAGCTAATGGGAACGACTGTTCCAATTTCATACACTGCATTATTTCCACGAGATTTTTTAGTATAGTATGATGGGGTAATATCTTTTAAGGCTTTTTTGATTTCAGAATCAAGAGCTTCACGACTCCACTTACTATGTTCTAAAAACTGTTGAATCCAAATTCCGTGGAGAGAGTTGGGTGAAACCAATGGGGGTGTCACGGTAATGTCTGCATCTACTAATGTATCAAAAGCTGTGTTTACAGGAATCACAATATTTCTATACGAAGAAGCTTTATCAGAGAATGAGATTTTCATCAAATCATTATAGCACACGCTGATTTCTCCGCATCCGTTTTTCCATACTTGATGTTCAGTTTGAAAGCGAACCAAAAGAATTGCAACAAGAACACTTATCAGAAAAATCAAAAAGAATATAATGATTTTAGCAGTAAAGGTATTTATTCCAATTTCATCCCATGTCCGAAAACTTAAAATGACGGATAGTGCTGAAAACGCAGACCCTAAGACAGTAAGAAACCTTTTCCAGATAGTCTTACCGTTTATCAACAAAAATTTCATAGCGGCGACCCTCAACGACTTTAATCTTCTAGCTACTATTATTATAGACCAAATTCGCTGTTTTTTCAGGAGAAAAAGGAAAAACATTGAAATATACATCAGATGTGAAGATTCAATTGGAAATCCCCCTGAAAAAAAATTATTACGAAGCACTATTGAGTTAATATATAAAAACACCGCCGAGGATTCATCCAAATGAAGTGGAGAAAATCCTCAGCGGTGTTCATTTATCGGGCAGGCTGTTCTTTCGTCTTATGTGTTTCTTCGGCAAAGAACATTTCTACGTTTTTCTGCGCACGAAGAAGTTCCTGCATTTCTTCTTTTGCTTTGCGGTAGTCGGGATAAGCCGCTTTCTTTTGAGTCAGAAGTTCGGCGTATTCCGCATTCAGGGTCTTGACCTTTGGCAGCTTTTTCAGTCCAGCTTCATCAAAAGCCGTTTTTGCGGCCTTGTGCAATGAAATCTCTGCACGATGGTTTTCCAGAAATCGCTTGCTGTATCCAGTCTTGCGGTAGGCGTCGTACACCGGGCGGGTCTTTGCGTAGTTGATGATATGCGCCCGTAGAACGGCAATCTCAGCCATTCTTTTTTCGGCGGCTTTGATGGAATCGCCCAGCTCGTGATAGCGGGCAGTGGCAGTGTCCACGCGCTCCTGCATCTCTTCGATACTGCCGATTTTCTTATTCTGTAAGAAAATCAGCGTCTTGGACATTTCTTTCAGGTTGTACTTTTTTGCCCAGCGGGCATATCCCACGCTTTTTCCCTCGGCCAGTTTTGCCTGCACGTCCACCAGAAGATTGAACGGCTGCTCTTTCGGCGGCTGCTTCTGATGTGGATGATGTTCAGATTTTCCGGCAATTACAGCTTTCAACTCGTCTTCGCTGTAGCCTGCACCTAGAGTACGGAATCGAATGAACCTTTTCTGTCGCTTTCCTTTGACAGAAGTGTATTTTCCGTGCTTGACCTCGTAACCTTGCATTTCCAACCGTTGCAAAAAATCTTCGTAGTCCTTGGGCCTCTCCGCAAGGATGCTGTCGATGACATGGCACAGTCTGTCCCGGTTGCTCTCTTTGGGTGGATAGAGCGTGCACTTCTGGCGCTCCCGGTAGGGCTTGATTTCGATGACAGAAAGCTGATGCTCCAAGCAAATCAGGTCGCTTAATCGCTGCACGGCCAGTCCGGACAACAAAAAATCCCGGAATTTCCGGGTGCTGTCCAGTGCGGTAGAATTATAGATAATGTGGTTGTGGATGTGCTCACGGTCGGTATGAGTAGCAACGATAAAGGCATATTTACCTTTAGTGAAGCGCATTGCCAGCTCATAGCCCACCTTGTTGGCCTCTTCAGCGGTGATTTCACCGGGCCGGAAGGACTGCCGAATCTGGTAAGCAATCACATCATTTTTCTGTTTGCGTCCGGTCACAAGCTCATACTGCCGTTTGGACAGCATGAATTCCTGATCTACCGTCAAGGGACTACACTCGTAGCTGCTGATCAGCTCGCCGTTTTCTGTTTTGTCCGGGTTTTGCACATAGTCCGTGCGGCTTTTCAAGCAGGCCGCAACGGTTTTTCCTTTATTTTTGTGCAGCGCGATCAGTCGCGTTGCGGCCATATTAAATCACCCCCTAATGGAAAATGCCGCCCGGAGGCGGCATGAAATTTCAGCTTTCAAACAATGTCCCAAATCCATTCACTGAATCGCTGGATGCCTTCGGTGATGGCGGTCGCACCAAAAAAGAGAACGAAGCAGATAAATTCTGCCACCAGCAGGATAAAGAACTGAGTCCAATGCTGGCAGTAGGCGGTATAGATGCCGCAGCCGAAGATATAGAGCATCAGCGGGGCAACGATGTAGCTGGACAGCGTGAGCAGCCACTTGGCCATCAGTGCCAGAAACGCTACAAAGAGAGAAACTGGGAAAATCACCATCTTAAACAAAAACCTCATATTGAGCACCTGCCTTTCTTTTCGCCCTTATTATAAAGGTATCGATTCCGGCTTTGCAAGGATGTCAACAGCAGATAGACCTCAAAACGCGAAAAAATTTTAGAGGTCTGCAAGTTTGGAAAGAATCTGTTTCCCGATGCTGATGAGTTCGTCTAACCGGATGCGCAGGTCGTCAAGGTCTGCGGCGTAGATCTGGCCACTTTCGTTGGCCTGCTTTGCTACCTGATTCAGATTGTTGCTGCAATTCTGGAGCAGGTAAGCCATTCGGCGCAGCTCCTTCAAATCCAGGCACAGACAGTAGCCGTCCAGAGCCATCTTGCGGATATAGGCGCTCAGACTGTGGATGCCCATGCCGTACATCTTGTCCAAGATTCGATTCCGCTCCTCATCGGTTACACGAATAAACAGGCGGTGCTCCCGCTTTTTCACATTATCGTTCCTCCTTGTCCAAAAAGCTCTTGAACGGCTTCACAGATTCCGGCTGGCTCGCTTTTTCTTCCAAAGCGGCCAGCACTGAAGGGCGCGGAGCCGCAGCTTCCGCCGTTTCTGCGAGAGCTTCCTTTTTCGGCTTGTGGTCGATGTTCAGCAGCGCATTCAACTCGGCGAGGCGGGCGGATTTTTCTTGCAGTTCCTCTTCCTGTGCAAAAGGCTTGGCAACTTCAAGCTCTGCGGCCTGCTTCTGCTGTTCAAGGTTTTGCAGAGCGTTTTCTGCATCAGCAATGCGGTCAGCGAAATTGTCGATGGCATTGTCCAAACGGACAATGTTACCGCGCGCATCATCGCCTAACGACACCGGATAGCTCAATTCTGCCCGGAGCACGGCCTGATGTTCATTCTTGAAGCTATCAAATCGGATGTTAAGCTCAAATCCGCGGTAGTTGCCCAGCAGCATCATGTCGGCATTGGGCATTTCCTGCCGTGCAAGAAGCAACCGGTCGCCTGCTGCCTTTTTGTCGTCGAACACCATTCCCTTGATGGTCATGCCACAGAAATTCTCCTTATCCTGCGGATGGTCGTCGGCGATTTGAGCGTCCTTTTTCAAAGCTGCAATGCGGGACTGCTGTTTCTGAATCTCTTCGGGGTAATATTTCAGCAGCTTATCTTCCAGACGATACTTCTGGTTCTGGAAATCGCCGCGCAGGACTTTCAGTTTGGAAACCTGCACGTCCAAATCCATCTTTTCCCGAATGCGCGGGTCGCCAGCACACAGAGCCTTTATCTCGGCGTAAGACAAAACCTGTTCGTCCACATCGTCGCAGGAACGTACCGGAGATTTGCTCGTCATGATTTGGCTGATGAATTTCTGCTTGTTCTCCAAGGTCTGATAGAGGTATGCGTCAAATGTCGATTCGGTGACGTAATTATAGACGTAGACCTGTTTGTTCTGGTTGCCTTGTCGGATGATGCGACCGTTGCGCTGGGTCATATCGGAGGGACGCCAGCCTACATCCAGATGATGCACGGCCACGAGCCGCGTTTGCACGTTGGTACCGGCCCCCATTTTTGCGGTGCTTCCGAGTAAGATTCGCACATCACCGGAGCGGACTTTGGAAAACAGAGTGGACTTTTTCTCTTCCGTGTCCGCGTTATGGATAAAAGCGATTTCCTGTTCAGGCACACTGGCGCTGAGCAATTTTGCACGAATATCGTCATAGACGTTGAAAGAGCCAGCCCCCTTGGGTGTGGACATATCGCAGAAAATTAACTGAGTCAGCTTCTGCTCCTTGCCCTCAGCCCAAATTTTCAGCACGTTTCTCACACAGGCGTTTAACTTGCTGTTAGGGTCATCGGGCAGCGCATCGTTCATCAGCCTTTGGTCGAGGCCGATTTTGCGACCATCCGATGTGATTTTCAGCATATTGTCCACCACGGGGTCAACGCAGCCGCTGTGTACCTTGGCGGCGCGTTCGCTCAGAGCCTGCACCATGTCCTGCTGAATTTCCGAGGGCTTGACTACCACCGTCTCGAATTTTGCTTCGGGTACAGGCAGGTGCAACTGGTCACTGGTCTTGATGTCCGCCGTCGCTTTGAACATCGCCATCAGTTCGGGTAAATTGAAAAACTTTGAAAACCTCGTTCTGGCCCGGTAGCCAGTGCCTTCGGGATGGACTTCGTCAAGAGGTTTTCGGTAATTTTTCTAAATTCATCAGGTTATCTGCAAGGAAGTCCCTTGTGACCTCATGTCTGCACATATCCTTGAACATCTTTTCAATCGGCTTTTTGGCGGTTTCGGACTGCTTCACGCACACAATAAAGGTGGTTTTGCCAATCTGCACCGAATAACTCGAATTCTGATTCTCCATTCGATTTCTCCTTTTATCGTCATTTTCTGAATTTGGCTGGCAGACTGGCAACTGTGGGTGTACCATGAAGTTCTTGCCAGTCAAAATTTTCTGCCAGCCAAACGGCTTATTCCATCCAAAAGACCTTCTTGCGGCCTTCCACGATCTTGCTTTTCAGGGCATCGCCCAGTTCCCGCTTGGCATCCCGGACAGTTCGGCCGGGGATGCCCCTTTCCAGCGCTGCCTTGTCGATGTCCTCACTGAGCACCTGCTTTCCTCCGGCAAGCAGGGCACAGATCAGGTCTTTGGCTTGCTGGGTCTTGGTTTCCCGCTGCGGCTCGATGCCGGACAGCATCTCGTCTGCGGTAATGTCGTACTCGCCGACCCAGCGGAAGCCACCCTCGTCCCCCAGAGAGAACGCCAGCGACACTCCCGGCGGGGCAAGGGAGCTTTTCTCATGGGTGAGGATGCGCATAGTGGGGTCGTGCTTCAGCTTGCCATTGACTCCTTTCTGCGTTGCGGCGTCGGATGGTGGCCTTGACGGTGCACTCGATACTTCTCAGAATGTCGCGGCTGCAATCGCTGACCGCCGTGCCGAGCGCGTACACGGAAGCCGATGTCGTAAAATCGTAGACCGCTTGAAAATCCTTCTCATCAAACTTATCTACAGGTTCAAATCCGCATCGTTCCAGCAGCATATAGGTGATGCCCATAATTGCTGCGGATTTGAACTGCACCTCTCGTGTGGCTTCATCATAGCTCATAAGATAGGAGCCGTCAAGGATGCTGATAATGTCATCGTGGTTGTTTTCCCAGTAGGCATCGAGCAGTTTCCCGGCAGTGTTCGCAAGCTGCTGCTCGAAAACTTCATGCTGAACGCCATACTGGGAAGCAAGCATTTCGGCTACGGGCTGCTTCAACTCGTCGTCGAGCCTCCACAGGTCAGGGTTACGGGAATTTACTCGAACGCCAGTGTCAGATATGTCAAAAACATAGCGCAGGCGCGGGTATCCTCTGGACTCGTCCAGCAGGACAATGCCCTTGGAACCCCTGCGCACATAGCGGTTCATACGGCTGACCCAAATGTCATACTCGGCGCAGGCGGTGGCATTAGGCCGCTGGGCGTAGATCATGAGCTGTTCCGGGAAGCTGTACTTGTACAGGTGGGAAGCCGTAATCAAAAATTCCGCCCAGTGTTCCCAGCGCTGGGAAAGACTGTCCGCAGTGCGGTTGGCGAGGACAATATATTCTTCGGTTTTCTTGGACATTCGTTTCCTCCTTCCGATTTTAGGGTATAAAAAGAGCGGGCAACCGGTTTGGCGGTTGTCCGCAGCATTATAAAACTATAACCTTTTTACTGACTGATTTCTTTCTTTGCATCTTTGCTTTTTATCTTTTCTAAAATCAAATCAAGTCCCTGAACTAATTGTCTTGTAATGATTGCTGCCATATACTTGCTTGCCTTCTGGCATTGGTCAAGGTAGACTTCAAGCGATTTTTTCATATTTTCAAATCCGGATACAGAATCAAGCACATCGAAATCTGGAAAATTGGATTCATTAAGCCACAACTTTTTGAATTGACCTTGAAATTCGGATTTTTCCATGTTAGAAAGAGCTTTGAAAGCTTCGGAGGTTGCTTCAGCCATCTCATCAGTAAAGGCTGCCATAATTTTGTTCTCAACAATTTGCAAAGCACTGAAGCAATCTGTTTTTATTGTTGATATGTAAGCATTCTCATTGTTGGCATACAAAAATCGAGGAGAGTCGAAAAAGGCTTTGATTAGCATCAATGATGCTTGGGCTTCAGGACTATACTGTGTTATACGTTCAGTCGGCCACATTCGAATTTTCCCGAAGGCCTCTTTCGCTTCTCGTGATAACTCAATTCTTTTGTTTATCCCAGTTTGCAGATTCGTCCAATCCATTGAACTAATAGGATACTTGTTAGAAATCATCCATTCATAGTTTCCAACAAAAATAACATAATCATCTAAAGAAAGTTTACCTGAATATGCAGCAGACTCTACTTCTGGCCAACCTCGTTCTATTATTTCGTCTTCAAGCTGGAAAATATTGTATAGCCTAACCATATCATAGGCACTAGTTGCTTCTTGCTTTTTAAGATATAGTGTACAATCTGATTTTAATTGTTCTTCATCCCAAAAGCCAGTACATATCCAAACTCGTATGCTCGGAAACAAAAAGTCACTGCTGTAAAATCCGGGATACATATCTTTAACTGTTGATGAGTCTAAGGGGTTCCATATTCCATCGTCTTGAGTCAGTGAACCAGTCTTATACACCATTGTATATGCTATAAAAGAATATAGCCATCGAGGCTCGCATCCCGGTTCGATGCCGAATTCAACCAGCTTATCATATACTCTTCGAAAACTTCGAATAGCAACTTTTAAGCTACGAACATTGCGTGGACGGTCGCTTTTTTCTCTATCACAGCTAAAAAGTTCCACGATTTTGCCCTTCAATGGCACCAAAAAAGAATGATATGCGACATATGCGGATTCACTTTCAATCAATGCTGAGACTATTTCTAGTGGATCATTCTGAAATTCAAGTTGACGCTCTACAACTTTTTCTTTGATTTCATTATACTTAAGAGTTTCAGAGGCTCCTGAATGCTCATTCTCTCTTTTTTTAATGGTGTTTTCATTGGCGATGATAATAGTATGAAAATGTTGATTTTCTACATATTCATTGATACAGCCTAAGAGCTCACCAAAAGGAATTGAAGAGCGTTCTAAATCATCAAATACTAAAACGATAATTTTTCCATTGATTTCGTTGGTGATTGTAATCAATTGGTCTGCACTGATTGAAAAAAGACTTTTAGCGATTCCCTGTTTTCCTTCTGGTACGGATGTGTCAATAAATGTATCTACACACGCTTTTGCAAATGGCTTCAATGCATTAAACACCTTAGACGTGGCACCTACATCGATTTTGCTCATTGCTATGTAATCAGCGATACATTCAATCCATTTCTTTTTTATAGAGGCTTGTAACTCATTTACACTCTTTATTCCAAAAAGGCTAATGCGAATAAAAATGTGACTATCCTTGAGATGTGGCTGCAACTTATTGACAACAAAGTATGTTTTGCCTCCACCCCATTCTCCAGTAAGCAATAAGGCTCCTGCTGGATGCTTTTCACTACAGTAAAACTCCATTTCTGTAAGCAATGATTCTATTTTCTCAACCATACGACGTTATCCTCTAGCGGTATAAATGATATGTTAAAAAGTTCTTATCAAATCTGAGTATAGCACATTGTGGGTTGAGATAAAAGAGATGTGTATTGTCCGCTGTCAGAAAAATTTAGTCGAGCGGAAATTCCACTTTGTCGAACGCAGCATCGGTCAGCAGCTTCAGCTTTTCAATGACCCGTTCGGACAGTTCCCGCAGGGCGGCTTCATCCGGTGCCAGATAGCACTGCATCAGCCGCAGCTCCTGTATCAGCCCCAGCCGAGTGCCGGGGTTGTAGAGCATCATCAGCATCAGCTCCTCGTAGTCAAAGTTCATGGCCGTTCCTCGCTTTCCTGCATCCGGTGGGATTGCACTCCGGCATATCGCATTTCGTCAGCTCTGCCAGCTTTTCCAGTGTAGAAGGCTTGTTGGAAAGCCCCAGTTCCTCGGCTTCTGCGGCCTTGTCCATAACAAGGTCGTAGTCCTGCAGCGTCCGACGCCCTTTCTCAAGGTGGTGTGCTTCCAGAATCTGCTCCCGGGCTTCTTGGATGGTCAGCTCCGGGGCGTCGAGCTGCCCGCCGTCCATCACAGAATAATCGCTGTGGTAGATTGTGTAGTCCCAGCCCTCGTCGGTGGACTGGATGGCGATATAACCTTTGCCGCCCAGCTCCCACGCCCCCATTTCGTCCTGCGTCTGAATCTCCGGGTAAACACTGGAGCCATTGCGCTCCATGATTTCCGCGAACTGGCAGATATGGTACGGAACAAAGCCGCCGAGGTTGAAATGGTAGTCGTCCAGTCGTTCGAGTCGTGCCGTATAACTGCTGCCATCGGAATAGTCAACCTGAATCACGCCGCCGTCCGGGATACGGTAAATGTCGTCATAGCTGTCGTTGATGAGCCGAATGTCGGGCGGGATGGTTTCCGGTTCCCAGATACGCCGTCTGCCAATGCCTGCCTGCGGAATGTTTTCGAGGATCTGGACGCTCTCCAACTGGATGGCCTTGCGTTCATCGTCCGAAAGCTCGAACAGATACCAATTCCGCGCCGCAGAAATGGCGTTTCGGCCATCGGGCGGAAGGTTTTGCTTGGAAATCTGGCCGTTTTCCAGAGGCTCACCGGTAAAGCGCCTGTAGGTGGCAAAGCCGACGCCTGCACCGTTCTCGCGCAGATGCAGGTATTTGTCGCCGTTGATAAGATAGACTGCTTCTTTTTCCATTTCCATCAGTGACCTCCATTTTCAAATTCCAGAGAGAATTTGCTATGGCCGTCCGATTCTGCAGCCAACAGCACTGTGGCATTGTAGGTCTTGCCCTTGGGACTCTTGCAGTCCTTCAGCCGTACCCGGCCATCCCGCAGCAGCTTGTCTACCATGCGGGCATCCAGATGCTTGCCCAGCCGCTTGAAGTAGGCGTTGTCTTTCCAGAGTGCAAAGCGGCACTCGCGCTTCTCGCAGAACCAGCCCCTTTCCCGCTCCACAACAGAATTACCACAGTTCGGGCAGATACCAGCAACTTTGTTCTTCATCAGCATATTTGCTCCCTTCACGACCTCGGTGGTGTTCACCAGCGAGGAGATCATATCTTTGATTTCTGTCATAAATTCGTTCGGATCCATCTCGCCGCGCTCGATGCGCAGCAATTTCGTTTCCCAGTCGGCGGTCATATCCGCTGACTGGATTTCTTCGGGCATCACGGTGATAAGGGCCTTACCCTTATCGGTAGGCAGCAGTGCCTTGGTCTTTTTATCGCCCTTGCGCTCCAGAAAGCCCTTTGCCACCAGCTTTTCGATGGTAGCAGCGCGGGTGGCCGGGGTGCCGATGCCCTGACGCTCCACGCCCTCCGGCATGGACTCTGCGCTGGCAGTCTCCATAGAATGCAGGAGCGTATCCTCGGTAAAGTGGTGCGGAGGTGAGGTGTTGCCCTCTTTCAGCTCTGCACCGGAAATGCCGCACTCACTCTGCTCCTGTACATCCGGGAGAATAGGCGGCTCCTTCTTTTTGCCGAGAATATCGCCAAGCACTGTGCGCTCGACGGACTTCCAGCCCTCCGACAGCACTACTTTTCCTTTGGCGGTAAATTCTTCGCCTGCACAGGTGGTGGTCAAGGTGGTTTCGGCATAGCGATGAGGTTCGCCCACAGCGCAGAACAGCCGTACCGAGATGAGCCGCAGGATGCTCAGCTCCCCGGCAGGCAGAGCGGAAAGGTCAGCTTTCGCCATGCTTGCGGTGGGCAGGAGCGCATGGTGGTCGGTGACTTTTCTGCCATCGATGACCTGCTGTGCATGGACGGGAATGGTGTCCTCTACACCAAAGGCTTTGGCCGACTCTGTCACCAGATCCGGAAGAGAAGCAGCCATGTCCTCGGTCAGGAAGCGGCTGTCAGTGCGGGGATAAGTGATGAGCTTCTTTTCGTAGAGTGACTGCGCGTAGGTCAAGGTCTGCTGCGCCGTGAAACCCAGCAGACGGTTGGCGTCTCGCTGGAGGGTGGTCAGGTCATACAGTAGAGGCGGATTTTCAGCTTTCTCCTTGCGCTCCACTTTCTGCACAGCGGTGCTTGCCTCCTTTCGACAGGCAGAGAGCAGTGCTTCGGCATCTGCTTTCTGCGAAAAACGCTTGCTGGATGCAGTGCTGCCCTCGGCCAGAGCCAGTGCGACCGTATAGAATTTTTCGGGAACAAAGGCCGAAATCGCAGCTTCGCGTACGACTGTCATGGCCAGCGTAGGCGTCATGACCCGGCCAACCGCCAACGGATGGCCGTACAGGCATGAAAAAAGCCGGGTCGCGTTGATTCCGACCATCCAGTCGGCGCGTTCCCGGCAGAGCGCTGCATTGTACAGCGCATCGTATTCAGTTGACGGTTTGAGGCGGGCGAACCCCTCCCGGATGGCTGCATCCTCCATGCTGGAAAGCCACAGGCGGGAAACGGGCTTTTTGCACCCGGCCTGCTGGTACACCAGCCGGAAGATAAGCTCGCCCTCACGTCCGGCATCTGTTGGATAGTTCTCGGAGGTGACTTTTCTGACGTTATTACTCAATGGCATCCAATGGGCCGATAAAGCGGTAGAAAATCTGGATTTTCTGGACGTATTCGCCATCGACCTTTTCCGCTTTGGATACCAGAATCTTGTCAATCAGCTGATGCAGAATCTTATAGTTCAGTTCGGTGATACCAGCGTACTTGCTGACTTCATCAATAAAATCCTGAATCTTGTCCAGCTGATCGTGTTCAGCACGGCCTTCCCGCTCGTACTGCTCAATCTTCTCGGTCAGTTCAGCCTGTTCTTTGTCGTAGCGATCTGCAAGCATTTGAAAACGTTTCTCCGGGAGAAGTCCCTTTGATACGTCCTCATAAAGTTTTGCATACAGGTCTTCGATTTCTGCGATTCGTGCTTTACACTGCTTCAAATCCCGTTTGTGCTGCGCCCGGTCAGAGGACACCCGGAGGTGCATCTGATTTGCAATCTTCTTCACAAGGGCTTCCCGATTGCTCACAGCGGCCTTTGCGTGTGCCTGAATGTCCGCAAAGACAGCTTCATGCAGAACACGGGCTTCCAAATTATGCGAGTCACAGGCTTTCGCACCATATTTCCGATAAGTGCTGCAACAATAAAAGGTCTGATCCAGAACACTGTTACGTTTGCGCCTGTGCTCGACCTTGACTAACATCGTTCTGCCGCAGTCTGCACAGCGGACGATGCCTTTGAAGATATTGTCGTAGTCGGTCTTATCGCACATAAAACTACTGGAACGGCTGTAAAGGATTCGCTGCACGTTCTCCCAACGGTCTTGTGGGATGATTGCTTCATGTGTATTCGGAACGATAGCGCGTTCTTCAAACGGAATATAACGCCGCTTTTTGGATTTCATGGACACGGTGGGCTTGGCTTCGTAGATGATGTGTCCGGCGTAGACTGGGCTGTGCAGAACCTGACTGATATAGGCACTGTCCCAATCATACATCTTTTCATCATCAATAAAGCGGCCAAACATCTCTTTCTTGTAGTAACACGGCTTCAAGACTTTTTCATCGTGGAGCCGCTTGGCGATGCGGTGAAGCCCCAGCCCTTCCTCTGCCATTGAATAGATATACTCAACAACGGGGGCGGTGTTCGGGTCGATCACAAGGTGATTGTGGTCGGCAGGGTCTTTCTGGTAGCCAAACGGTGCGCCGCTGGAGATATACTTTCCACTTTTCTTGCGTGTCCGAAGGGCACTCTTGATCTTTCGGGAAGTGTCTTTGGCGTACATTTCATTGATGATGTTTCGGAACGGGGCAATATCCATCTGAGATTGCTCGTTGGAATCATAACCATCGTTGATTGCAATATAGCGGACACCGTGTTCAGGAAAGAAGATTTCCATATACGTTCCGGTTTCGATGTGGTTGCGTCCAAGTCGGGACTGGTCTTTGGTAATGACTGTTGCCACCTTTCCTTCCCGGATATCATCCAGAAGTTCCTGAAAGGCAGGGCGGTCAGAGTTCGTACCGCTGTAACCATCATCAACATAGTACTGGCAATTCCCGAAACCGTTGCGTGTGGCATACTCCATAAGCATCGCCTTTTGAGTGCGGATGCTCAGGCTTTCGCTGTTTGAACCGTCATCTTTTGACAGTCGGCAGTATAAAGCAGTTACTTTTTTGTCCTTTTCCATGTGTACCTCCATAATGGAAAAGAGACCTCATCAATCACATTGTAGCGGATGCTGCGTGACGATGCAAGCCCTTTTCCGCAGTAAAACGTCCAATTAGCCAGCGGCGAGATACGATTCGGCAGTTTTACGAATTTCTTCTTCCACAAGCCGCTGAAAAAGCGTATTCATCGGCACATTGCCGATATAATGGCGTTCCACGATCAGGCGCACGGACTTCGGACTTCTCGGCGCACGTTTGCGTGTGGTGGGCTTCTTCTCAGATTTTTCTTTGTTCAAGGGCAGACCTCCTCATTCATGTGGTGCAAATACGGAAAGGAATGGATGGATTCTATTCGTTTTTCTCTTTTTGTTTTATTACGTTGGTTAGGTGAAAGTTTTCTTCGATACAGTCTTAAAGGCTGCTATACTGCATAGGAAAAATATCTTTTGCAGATGCCATTAAGAATCTGCATCACAGAATCGTGATTTTGGCGGTTCTTGAATCGTGAAAAACGCAGAACTATTCAACATTTGGAATTTTCACAAAGATGTGATTGGGCGAAGAAAACCGCGTTCGTCTGCGCTCAATCAATCCCGCAGCGTCCAATTCCTTAAGCGCACTGGAAACACTGACAGTGCTGCGCCCTAGCTGCTCAGCCAAAGAGCAAATCGTAAAAATGACAAACACGAAACCACGTTCATCTATCCAGAGATTTTTCTGCGAGAGCGTGGCACGGTCGAGCAGCAGCACATAAGTCATTTTTGCAGTCTGGCTCAGGTCAAGTTCCAAAAGGAAGCGTGGGTATGGGAGAAACGGCGGCAGCGGAGTTTGCGTGGTAAGATATTCTGAAATGTTGATCACCTCCAGCTGAAGCAGAAATCAGGAACAAAGAGTATGTAACGAGAATTGGTGGGTTCCAATTCTCCAGTCGCAGAAAAGCACGAAACAAGTGCTCAACTGCGTTAATAAGTTAAGGTCTCCCATATTGGTCCTCGACTTCCCTAGGAGTGGG